>Ga0164241_10002862_pt1 | contig 18093 bp, 18 predicted proteins | sample OricomyardsoilBY_FD_108780 | JGI IMG/M metagenome (GOLD analysis project Ga0164241, IMG submission 108780) | Backyard soil microbial communities from Emeryville, California, USA - Original compost - Back yard soil (BY) | ecosystem: Environmental > Terrestrial > Soil > Unclassified | place: USA...
GCTACGACGAAGCACGCGCCGCGCTCGATCTCGAACGTGGCGACAGCGATCTCGCCTCCGCGCGCGTGGATCTCGAGCAGGTGACGGGCGGCCCGCTGCCCCGCTCCGCCGAGCCCGACGTGTCGCTCCTCGAACGGGCGGCGCCGTCGGCCGGTGCCGGTTCGCATCCGGAAGTCTCCGCGCTCGAACGCCGTCGCGACGCCGCCGCAGCGAGCGCCGAATCGCACGCGTACCCGTACGCCCCCGTGCTTGCCGTCGGAGCGAACGCCGGCGTCAGCGGGCAAACGACGACCGTGTTCCCGCTCTACGAGGTGGCCTTGTCGGTCACGGTACCGGTCTTCGACGGCGGCGTCGAAAGCGCCTCCGCGGCCGTCGCGTCGGCTCAAGCGCGCGACCTTGCCGCGCAAGCTCGCGAGCTCCGCGGTCGCGTCACGGCCGATCACGAGCGCTCGCGCTCGCAGCTCGAACGCTCGGGACGGCGCCTCGAGCTCGCCGGCGCGCTCGTCGCCGCGGCCGAAGAAGCCGTGCGCCACGCCGAGGATCAGCGCACGCTCGGCTCCGGGAGCCTCGACGAAGTGGTGGCCGCGAAGATGCGCGTCGCGCGCGCGAAGCTCGAAGTGTTGAACGCGCGCGTCGAGCGCGCGAAGGCTTCCCTCGAGCTCACGGCCGCCGAACGCTGAGCGGCGGCGACCGAGGCAGGGGAGGGCGGGTAGCGCGGCCGGGCGTCGAGCTACGACGCAGCGCGCGCTTCGTCGTCCAGGCGCTTCTCGATGCTGCCGAGCGCGTTCATGATCGACTCGTTCACGAGCTGAATGATCACGGGCAGCTGGCCCTTGAGGGCCTCGTAGTAGCGCTGGCGCTCCGTCGAATGCACGATGGCCGGCGGGTAGCCGCCGCGGAGCAGGATGATGTTCATGAGCAGGCGCGCGACCTTGCCGCTGTCCTGCGCGAAGGGGAACACACGCAAGAGGTCGTAGTGCACGCGCGCACCGACCCGGAGCGGGTTCTTCATCTTCTTCGCTTCCGGCCCGTTCAGCCAATCCATGATCTGGCGGACGCGGTAGGCGATCTTGTCGGGGGCCGCGTACTCGTGGAAGTAGAGGCGGTGCTGGGGGATGTCTTTGCGGTACTTGACCGTCTTCACGTCCCCCTCTTCGGGGTGCAGCATCACGAAGAGGCGCTTGACCACGTCGACGTTGAGCGGCACGCGCTTGCGCTCGCCGAGGTCGCGCACGTAGGCGATCGCCTGGCGGTGCCGGCGGATCTCCTCGCACACGGGCTGCATGCTCGAGTCCGGCGTCGCGTTCGACGCTGGATCCATCGCGGCGCGGAGCTCCTGGAACGTGTAGACGACGCCTTCGAGCGCGCTATCGTGGTGGATCCACGACATCTCGAGCGTCTCCTCGTATTCCTTCTTCAGCGCCTCCTGCCCGGTGCCGAGCCGCTCGAGGATGCGCCGGTAGCGCTCCTCGATCCCTTCGGTGACCGGCGGCAACGGCGCAGCCGGGGGCGGAGTCGGTCGGTGCTCGGGCACCGGCGTCGCCACGGGCTGGGGGAGCGCGTTGCGCGACGAGTCGGCGTGGCGCACGCCGACGAGGCGATGAATGATGGGCGCCGAGGCGCCCGTGTGGCGCGTCGTGCCGGATTGATTCGGAATGGCCGACGGATCGTAGACCCGTGACGAGCCCATGCGCAGGCCGTCCACGCGCTGAGCGGCACGCGTCGCTCGCGCGACCTTGCTCTCGCGGGCGCGGCGAGCCGCTTCACGGTCAGCGCGCAGGCGCTCGCGCTCGGCGTCCTTCGCCTTGCGGTACGCTTCGCGCTCGGCTTCGCGACGAGCGCGCTCTTCTTCCTTCGCTTTGCGCGCGGCTTCCTTCTCGGCTTCCTTCTCGGCGGCGACGCGGCGCTTCTCGGCTTCCTTCTCGGCCCGCTCTCGCGCGCGCTGCGCCTCGGCTTCCTTCTTCTTGCGAGCCTTCTCGGCTTCCTTCGCGGCCAGTTCGCGGGCTTTCTGCTTCTCGCGCTCGGCCTGCTGCTTTTCGCGCTCTTTGGCCTCGCGAGCCTTTTGCTTTTCCAGCTCGGCCTGCTGCTTTTCGCGCTCTTTCGCGGCGCGGGCTTTGAGCTGCTCGCGTTCCTTGGCCTCGCGAGCTTTCAGCTTTTCGCGCTCGGCCTTCTCGCGCTCGCGCTCTTTCTGAGCCTGCGCTTTGTCGCGCGCGGCCTGGGCCTTCAGCTTCTCGCGCTCTTTCGCCTGCTGCGCCTTCTCGCGCTCCCGAATCTGCTTGGCCTTCAGGGCTTCCTTCGCGGCTGACTTCTTGGCAGCTGCGGCAGCTTTCGCCTTCGCCTTGGCGGTCACCTTGGGGTTCGCCTTGGGCCGACGGGCCGAGGCAGCCGCTCGCGCCGGTTTCTTTCGAGCGCTCGCTGGCTTGCTTTGGGCGCGTTTGCCGGTGGCTTTGCTGCGCTTCTTCGGCTGCTTCTTGCGGGCTGACATGGAGAACGGAAGGCACGCTGAAGGGGCGGGCGTGCCGAAAAGCTTTGTATTTCGATACCTTGAGGCTTGGCCGGCCGCTCGGATCAGGGTCCCCTCGGGGCCTCCGGGTTCACGAGCCCCGAATGGGAGCGCAAGCTAGTCGCGCCGGATGCGACACGTCAAGGCAAAGCGGCAAGGGGTAAGGACCCGCCTCAGGCCGGCTAGCCAGGCTGGGTCAAGCCTATTTATCGAAATAATCCGGAAAGATCTCGCTGTTTGCCAGTCGGCCGGCACGAGCGGTGAGCACCTCGACACCCGTCGAAGTGACGAGGACGGTGTGCTCGAACTGCGCCGAGAGGCGGCCGTCCGTGGTCACTGCCGTCCATTCGTCGTCGAGGATGCGGACCTCGTGCGTGCCGAGATTGATCATCGGCTCGATGGTGAAGGTCATGCCGGCCTTGAACCGCAGGCCTTTGCCGCGCTCGCCGTAGTGGGCGACCTTGGGCTCGTCGTGGAACTTGCGGCCGATGCCGTGGCCCACGAAGTCCTCCACGACGGAGCAGCCGTGGCCCTCGGCGAATTCCTGGATGGCCGCGCCGATGTCGCCGAGGCGCGCGCCCGGACGGACCTCCGCGATGCCGAGCTCGAGGCAGCGCCGCGCTACTTCGGTCACGAGCTTGGCCTGCTCGCTCGGCTTGCCGACGTAGAAGGTCGCTGACGTGTCGCCGTGAAAGCCGCGGTAGATATGCGTGATGTCCACGTTGACGATGTCGCCGTCGCGGAGCGGACGAGGGGACGGGATGCCGTGGCAAACGACCTCGTTGATCGAGGTGCAGATGCTCTTCGGGAAGGGCGGTGTGTCCCCGTTTTTGTAGCCGAGCGGCGCGGGGCGCGCGCCCTTCTTCAGCGTGTCCTCGTGGACGAAGGCGTTGAGCTCGTTCGTCGTGACGCCCGCGCGGATGAGCTCGGCGACCTTCAGGAGTGAATCCCCAGCGAGGCGGCCGACCTCGCGCATGGCGTCAATCTCTTTGCTGCTTTTGATCTCGACCGAGCTTGCTCGAAAATGCAGGTCCAACGCCATCGCTCCTCGTAGGGGGCGGGGAGTCTACCTCAGCAGTCGCAGTCCCGCATCGCGCTCGATGGCGGCCCGTATCGCGGGCGTGTCCGGCTCGCCCCGGAAGTGAAGGCGGGTGATTCCGCCGTCGTGGTAGCTGCGGCCGAAGAGCAAGAGGCGTGAGCCGACCCAGCGGGGTCCCGCGCCATCGACCCACGCGTACGAGGGGCTCGTCGCGGGAATGTCGAGGACAAAGCTGGTCCCGCCCGTCGCACCCGCGAGGGGCTGCCCACGCGCGACCAGCGTGACCTCATACGACCCCTTGTGCTCGACCCCGCCGATACGCGACACCGTTTCGACGCGAGCGGGCACGACGAAATCCGCCTGACGGACGCGCTCGTGGAGCTTGGGGTCCCGCGCGGGGTCCCGCCCTTCCGGGTCGAAGCCGAACACGGCGGGGGCGAGCACGTCGTCGAAGAGCACGGCGGCTTCCGGCGTGTACGGCGGGGCGCTCGCTTCTTTGGCGGGCGGCTTGGCGCCGCCGCAGCCGAGGGTCCCGAGAAGCCCGAGCGCGAAAAGTGCGGTCAGGCGTGAATGCTGGCACGCAGCCATGGGCTTCGAAGGCTTCTCCCGGGGCGCTCGAGCGCTATTGCACAGTTTAGCATGGCCCTTCCGGGAGCGGAGGGTTTGCCACTCGTGAACAACGCGGGTACGCCGCACGTATAACGATCGGCCGCTTGAGTGGGCATGAAGCCCGGTGTTAGGTTGTCGCGGCTCAATTCGCACGGAGAACGTAGGAGAATCCCCATGAGGCTCAAGCTTTGGACGGTACTTGCCGTTCCCACCTTTGCACTGTCGGCCATGGTTGCTGCGCCGGTTGCCCACGCCGAGAAAGCGGGCGGTTCCGCCAAGGCGCCCGGTGGCCCGGGCTCGGTGAGCAAGAAGATCGGGCTCGCGCCGGAAGGCCTCAAGTTCGGGATGAGCCTCGAGGCGATCGCGAAGCTCTACGACAAGACGTTCGACGACGAGTACCTGCCTCTCTACAAGAAGGCCGCCCCGGGCCCGGAGAGCGAAGCGCTCGACGCCGAGATCAAGCAGAAGAAGATGGAGGTTCGCCGCAGCAGGGTGGACTTCGGCAACACGCCGACGGGCGTCGACCAGACCTCGCTCAAGGGTGAGTACAGCTACGCCAACGGCGAGAGCATGGCGCGCCTCACGCTCCGCAGCGGTACGGAGCGCTACTTCTTCTTCTTCAACGATCGGCTCTGGAAGGTCTACGACGAGCACCGGCTCAAGAAGGGCTCGCCGCTCGGCGCGGACTACGCGAGCGCCATCAAGGTCTTGCAGGGCAAGTACGGCGTTCCGCCGAAGAAGGTGCCGGCGAGCCCAGACAAGGGTCAATACTTCGACGAGTCGGTCTGGGTGACGCCCGACATGGTCATCCGCGCGGTGGACCGCGATTCGATCCTCGCGATGATCTACGCCGACCGCGACGTGCAGGAAGATCTGCCCAAGCGCCGCCGCAACCATCCGACGAACGTCACCGAGATGGACAAGGACGTCGCCAACGCCCTGAAGAAGAGCGAGCCCCCGCCGGGCCCCTCCGACAAGAAGGGCGGCGGCAAGAAGGACACGACCAAGCCTCCGGCGAAGAAGTAACGGCGCTTCGTGCGTGAGCGCGCCGTCGGCGGACCACCGCCACGGCGCGCTGACGGAGCGCTCACTCCAAAAGCTCGGCGCCCTTCGGAATCAGCGGTCCCGAAGTGATCTCGACCTTGAGGTCGGGAAACCGCGTCGCGAACAACGGCTCGAGCACGCGACGCTTGGCGAGCGTGTTGCCCGGGCAACCCGAGAAACGACCCGTGAGGTGCAGGGAGAGCGACCGCTCCGCGACTGCCACGAGGTAGATTTGCCCGCCGTCAGCCCGGACGAGCGGGCTCACGAAATCGCGGACGATCTCCAGGATCTGGTCCCGCGCAGCGCCCATCAGGGTAGGGGAGACTAGCACGGCCGCGGACGTTCGCGCGCGGCTCCGCTTGCAGCGGCTTTGGCCCTTGGGCTAAAAGCCTAGCGCGGCACCCCCCGGGTGCTAGCGTTCCGCCCCCGTCACGGACGTGACGGCTCCCTTTCGAGGATACACATGGTTCAGATTCGCCTTGCCCGCCACGGCACCAAGAAGTCGCCGTTCTACCGTATCGTCGTGGCCGAGCACCGCCGTCCGCGCGACGGCCGCTTCATCGAAAACATCGGCACGTTCGATCCCGCGGGCGCTCTCGCGATCGACATGGCCCGCTTCGAGCACTGGAAGAAGCACGGCGCCCAGGCCTCGCACACGCTCGACCGGCTCCTCAAGGCCAAGGCCCGGGCCGCGGCCGCCGCCCCGCAGAGCTGAGCGGCTCATGGCGCTCAAAGAACTCGTCTCGACGATCGCTCGGGCGTTGGTCGACGATCCCGACGGCGTGGAAGTCACCGAGGTCGAGGGCGATCGCAACGCCGTGCTCGAGCTCCGCGTCGGTGACGGTGACATCGGTAAGGTCATCGGTAAGGACGGACGTACGGCTCAATCGATCCGCACGGTGCTCCTTGCCGCCTCGACCAAGATCGGTCGCCGTGTTCACCTCGACATCGTCGACTGAGGCGCGCGGCGCGCGTGGTAGCCGCTAACCAGCGCGAGCGCGCGCGCCGGCTCGAAATCGGTCGGATCGGAAGCCCGCACGGCCTCGCCGGGGAAGTGCGGGTCGCGCTGCATTTCTCCGGGAGCGACGCGCTCACGGGCGCGCGCTCCGTGCACGTCGTCACGAAGGACGGCGCGCGCGAGGTCGCCATCGTTTCCGTGCGGCCGCACGGGCGCGCCGTCTTGCTCTCGCTCGAGGGCGTGACCGATCGCAACGCGGCCGAGGCGCTGCGAGGCGCCCGGCTCGAGATGGAGCGTTCGGCGCTGCCGCCCCTCGCCGACGGCGAGTACTACCTCGTGGATCTGGTCGGCGCGAAGGTAACGGGGCCGGACGGCCCCGTCGGTGAAGTGACGGGGATCGCCACGCACCCGAGCATCGCCAGCGTCGAGCTTCGTCTACTCGATGGGAGGCAGGCCGAGCAGCTGCTCTCCGCTCCGTGGGTGACGCGCGTCGATGTCGACGCGGGTAGCATCGAGCTCGCGAGCCTCGACGGGCTCGTCGTGTGAGCGCGATGCACGTCGCGGTCGTCACGCTGTTTCCGGAGCTCTTCACGGAGTTCGCGCGCACGAGCTTCGTGGGGCGCGCCGTCGAACGCGGCGCCCTCCACCTGCACCTCGAGGCGTTGCGGCCCCATGGCCTCGGCAATCACCGCTCGGTGGACGACACGCCGTACGGCGGCGGCTCCGGCATGGTGATGCGGCCCGATTGTGTCGTCGCAGCCATGGAGGCGGCCGAGTCAGCGCTCGCCACGCGCGTCAGGCCGCGGCGCATTCTGCTCACCCCGCAGGGGCGGCCGTTCGACCAAGGGCGGGCGCGTAAGCTCAGCGAGGTGCCCGCGCTCGTGCTCGTGTGCGGCCGCTACGAAGGGTTCGACGAGCGCGTGCGCTACTTCGCCGACGAGGAGATTTCCCTCGGCGACTTCGTGCTCACCGGCGGCGAGGTCGCGGCCATGTGCGTGATCGAGAGCGCCGTGCGTCTCCTGCCCGGCGTGCTCGGCAACGAGGACTCGGTGCGGGAAGAGTCGTTCAGCCCGGCATGCCGCGGCTTGCTCGAGTACCCGCAGTTCACGCGTCCCGTGCGCTTTCGTGGCTACGAAGTGCCTGAAATTCTCCGCGGCGGCGATCATGAGAAGGTGGCGGCGTGGCGCGGCCGCGAAGCGCACCGGCGGAGTGCCGTTCGCAGGCCCGATCTCGGCCGCGCGCGGGGGCGACGATGAGGGCGCTCTCTGCCGCGCTCGTGCATTACCCGGTGCTCGACCGCCAGGGCGCGATCGTGACCACCGCCATCACGAACCTCGACCTGCACGACATCGCGCGGAGCGTGCACACGTACGGGCTCGACGCGCTTTACGTCGTGCACCCCGTAGCGGCGCAGCGCGCGCTCGCTCAGCGCGTGAAAGAGCATTGGACGGAGGGCTCCGGCGGGCGGCGCATTCCCGATCGCACGCCCGCGATGCGAGGGCTCGTCGTCGTCGAGACGCTCGACGACGCTTTGCGGGCCGCCGGCGACGACGTGGAGCTCTGGACGACGAGCGCCATCTCGCGCGAGCGCGCGCTGTCGCACCCGGAGGCGCGCGAGCGGCTTCAGGGTGAAGGGCCGCCCGTGCTGCTCGTCTTCGGGACGGGTTGGGGCCTCGCGCACGACGTGTGTGAACGGGCGCGCGCACACCTGGCGCCTATTTTTTCGGTGCGTTCCGACGGCTACAACCACCTGAGCGTGCGCGCAGCGGCCGCCATTCTTTTCGACCGGCTGCGGGGCGCGCGGTAGTTGGGTTTTTTTGTGTGACGCGGGGCTTGGGTGCCGCGTCAGGCTTTGCCCGCCGAACGACGTTACGGCGTGGGGGCCGGTTGAGCGGGGCCAAAGTTGCCTGCGACGATGGCGGCGACTTCGCGCGAGCGCGCGCGGCCGTCCCACTCGATGAGCGGCGGTTCGACGACGAGACCGCCCGGCCTGGCGATGCGAAGCTCGACGAGCGCGAGGCGCGCCGGATGGCCCGCGCGCGCGTGCACGAGCCGGAGGCGCTTCGGCACGAGGCCGCAGAGCCTCGCGGCCGCGAAGAGCTCGGGGACGCCCGCCGCCGGATAGCAAAATGCGGCGCGAGCACGCGGCCCGGCGAGCAGCGCCTCGGCGGCTTTGACGAACGGTTCGAGCGGCCCGCTGCGCGCGCGGCGCGCCCGGCCGTCGCGCGCGGGCGTGCCGCTCGCGGGGGCGAAAAAAGGCGGGTTGCAGACGACGAGCTCGGCGCGCTGAACGAGGTCGTCCGGCGGACGGCCTCGCGCTATGTCCCAGCTCACGACAGTGCCCGGCGTGGCGTTCTGAACGAGATTTTCGTGGGCGAGCGCGCCGAGCTCCGGATCGTCCTCGACGAGGATCACCGAGCGCGTCGCGCGCACGGCGAAGAGCACGAGCCCGAGCGCGCCGGTGCCGGAGCCGAGATCGACCGCGAGCCGCACCGTTCGCGCTGTCGCCGCGAAAGCCGCGAGCAGCAGCGAGTCGACGTTGACGCGGTAGCCGAGCCGCGGCTGCCGCAGCGACACCGCCCCGTCGAGCAGCGCATCGGTCGTGAACTCGGGTCGCGACACCGCGCCCGAGACTACTCCAAAGAGTATGGAGTCGAGCGGCGTCTCGGGGTTCCCGCGGGCCCGAGCCGCCCTGGTCGCGGGTGGACGCGGCGGCTCGACGTTCCCGACTTCGCCGCCTACATTCGGGGGTGCGATGCAGATTGACGGCGCCCCCCGGCGGCACGAGTCGGCGCTCTTTCGCCGCCTGGCGCTCGCGGGAGTCCGTCACGGGCCCGGCTGGTTCGTCCGGCTGAGCCCCCGTGTCATCGGCGCGCTCTTCGCGCTCGTGCTGCCCGACGAACGTCGCCGCGTCCTGCACGCGCTCCGTCGGGTGCACGGCCCACGCGCCCCGCACGTCGAGGTGCGGGACGTCATGAAGACGTTCAGCGACTACGCGGCCTGCCTCGCCGAGGGGCTGGGCGCCGAACGCGCGGAGGCGGCGCAGGCACACGTGGAGGTGCGCGGCAGGGAACACCTCACGCAGGTGCTCGCCGCGGGCAAGGGTGCGGTGCTGGTCACGGCGCACGTCGGCCCCTGGGACGCAGCGGCGCGCCTGCTCAACGCGGACCTCGGCGCGCGCGTCGTGCTCGTGATGGAGCCGGAGCCCGACGCCGAAGCGCGCGCTCTGCACGACGAGGTGCGCCGGCGTGCCGGCGTCGAAGTGCTGGCGATCGGCGGGACGCCGCTCGATGCGCTGCCGCTCCTCCGTCACTTGAAGGGTGGGGGGCTCGCGGCATTCCAGCTCGACCGTTCGGCGCCGAGCGCCCGCGTCCTGGGGACGAGCCTCTTCGGCCGAGCGTTCGCCGTGCCCGAAGGGCCATTTCGTATCGCCGCGCTCGCGCGGATCCCGGTGATTCCGCTGTTTGCGGCCCGGTTGGGCTATTTTTCGTACGCGATCGAAATTGGCGCGCCGCTGCATTCGGCCCTCCCCCTCGCGGAGGGGGAGCTCGAGCGGACGGCCGGGCGCGCCGTGCGGGAGCTCGAGCGGTTCATCGCGTCGCACCCGACGCAATGGTTCGACTTTGGCGACGCGTGAGCGGCGGTGCTACCTCTCGCCGCCCCATGCCGTCCCTTCGCCTCCATTTCGGCCTGCCCCGGCTAAATGGCCGCCTGCCCGAGTATCAGAAGTCCTTCGATTTCTTGGAGGTGCCGTGCGAGCCGGCACCCCCGACCGTCAAGCACCTCGCGCGCTTGCGGCGCGAGGCCAAGGCGGGCTTTCAATTTGGGCTCGTCGCGGGCAAGGCCCTGACGGAGCTCGGGAGCGGCTCACCGGACGCTGCGCTCGTCGAGGCGACGCGTCGTGCGGCCGAGGCGCTCGGCGCGCGCTGGCTGCTTCTACGGACGCCCGCGAGCGCCGGCCCGAGTGCACGCACGCGGACCAAGCTCGCGCGACTCGCCGAGGCCCTGTCCGGCGCCGCCGAGGGGCTCGCGTGGGAGCCGCGCGGCATGTGGACCGACGAGGAGCTCGTGACGGTCGCGTCCGAGCTCGGCCTCACGCTCGTCCGCGATCTTGCCGAACAGGACGCGCCGCCCGCCGCCGTCGCATACACACGCCTGCTCGCGCTCGGCCGTAACACGCGGCTCGGATCCGGCGCCATCGAGCGGGTCACCGATCGCTTGGCCGAGGCCGAAGAGGCTTACATCGTGATCGAGGCGGACGGCGCGCGCGGTGTGGCCAAGCGGCTCCGGACGAGCCTCGGGGAAGCGCAGGCCGATGCGGAGGCGCTCGGCGACGACGAGGAGGACGCGGACCTCGACGACGACGACGAGGGTTCGGACGAGGACCTCGGCGACGAGCTCGACGAAGAATGAGAACCCGCGCCGCAGCGCTCGCGACCGAGCAGCTCGTCGAAGACACTGCCTCGAGCGAGCTCGCTCGGTCCAAGAGCGCCGTCGCCGCCGTCGTCGCCGGCTTCTTCGCGGCTGCGGGCGCGCACCGCGACGTGCTGCTCGGGCCAGTAACGCTGCTCGTCGCGGGTGTGGGCACCGGCGGGCGCGTCTACGACGGACGTCTGCGTCAACCCGGGCTCGGCGCGCGTCGCCCCCGCGGCTTCGTGAGCGAAGACGTGCCGGTCGCCTCACGCGTGGCGCTCTCGACGAGCATCGCGGCGCTCACCGTCGCGCTCGCGTACGACCAGCGCGCGACGCTGACTGCGGTGGCCCGAGCAGGAGCCAAGGCGGCGACGGCAGCCGGCGCAGAGGCGCGAGCGCGCGTGCTCGATCGAATCGCTGCCGTCGGTCCCGCGGCGCTCTCCGAGTCGAGTTTCGTGCGGCCGCTGCTCCATCTCGCGAGCCCGAGCGAGGGCGGCTTGTTGACGCCTGCGGATTTCGTCGCCACCGAGGACGTGACGGCTGCAGCGCAGGAGCGCGTCGTGGACGGCGTGACCTGGCTCGCGGCGCCCTGGGCCGACTCCCAAGCGGAGCCCGCGCCGGGCGCAGACCGGCACAGCGTGTGCGCGGTCGATGCCGAAGGAGTGTATGCGGCGCTCTGCTACGAGCAGATCGGCAGCGGACTCGACGTGACGGCGCTCGAGCTCGTGGCGCCGCTCGCGGCCGTTCCCGTGCGGCGCGGCACGCCGCGGGTGACGCCCGGTACGCGCCTGCCTGCCTTCACCCCCGTCGCGATCGCGTGCGATGACACGGGGGCGCCCGTCGAGGTCACGGCGACGCGTCAAGCGGGCCTGCGCGGGCCCCCATTGCACCTCTCGGTGGCGCGCGGTTCGGGCCGCTGGCTCGTCGTCACGCGCCGCTGAAACGAAAGATGGCCGCGGGGACGCGGAACCACGACGGGCTCTTTTTGTCGCGTGCGACCCACGGGCCGGGTGATCGGCAAGGCAGTGTCATCGCGGGCGCCCGACTGATATGTTCTCGAGCCACTCCATTGCGGTCCAAGGCATGGACTTTCTGAACCATTGAGCGCCGAACCAAGCGATTTCCCGCGTCCGAATCGCCCCGCGCCGGAGCGTGAGCTCCCCTCCGCTCGCTCCCATGGTCATTCCCGTCAGACGGCGGAGGACGAGCAGCCGGCGCGTCCGAACTTCTTGATCGTCGGAGCGGCGAAGTCCGGGACCACTTCGCTCTTTCAGTACCTGCGCGGGCATCCCGAAGTCTTCATGCCCGACCTGAAAGAGGCGAGTTTTTTCGCCGGCGACGGCATCCGCACGGAGGCCGAATATCTTGGCCTTTTCCGAGGTTCCGCCGGGAAGAAGGCCATCGGCGAGGCGTCGGTCGCCTACCTCTATCTCCCCGAGACCGCGCCGGCGATCCGCGCATTGCTGACGCCGGACGTCCGCGTCGTGATCATTCTGCGGAACCCCGTCGATATGGCGTACTCGCTCTGGGGACACATGGTGCGCGAAGGGCGTGAGACCCTTGAGTTTTTCGACGCCATCAAGGCGGAGACAAGCAGGATGGCGAACGCGGCGTTTCGTCGCGAGGCCAAGGGCTGGCTCTACAACTACGCTTACCTGGATCGGGCCCGCTACGCGCAGCAGGTCGAGGTTTACCTCCGCACCTTCGATAGAGCCCACGTGCGCGTGTTGATCTTCGAGGAATTCTTCGCGGACGTCGCGGGCGGCTTCGGCGAGCTGTGCGCTTTTTTGGGCGTCGACCCCGAGCATCGACCGATGTTCGAGGCCTTCAACCGCGCGGGCATCCTCCGTTCCCGGCTCCTGCGCAAGATGCTCGAGGATCCCGCGCCCTGGAAGGACATCGTCAAGTCGCTCACGCCTGACGGGCCTCGTCTCAAGCTCAAGGCTTGGCTCAGCAAGTTCAATCACAAAGACCAGCCACTCCCGCCCTTGACCCGCGCACAGCGCGAGTATCTCTGGCAGCTGTTCGCACCGGACGTCGCCAGGCTCGAAGCGGTGCTTGGCCGGAGAATCGACTGCTGGAGCGCCGAGCCGTCCGAGATTTGCGCGCGCCAGCGCGCGGAAGCGGCGTTCCAAGGGGCGTCGGGCGCCTCCCGCTACGACGCGCGCCGCGCGTACTGACAGCCGCACCGCCTCGAGCGCTCGGATTCGGCCGCGCGCTCGCGGAGCTGCCCGACCGAAAGAGGTGCCGCGCGTCTTCGCGGGCGCGCAGCGCGGCAAGATAGAGTCGGCGCGCCGGCAAGAGTGCGCGCCACGCGTCCTCGTCGGGTCGAGGCCGCTCGCTCGGGCGAACCGTGCTCGAAGCGAAGCCGCGCGGCCTCGCGCTCGCTCAGGCGAGCTTCACGCCGTGGCGCTTCGCGTACTCGAGCAGGCCGATCTTGTCGATCGTGCGAAGGTCGCCCGTGGTGACCTTCACCGCGACGTGACGCGCGAGCTCCGGAACCCAGAGCTTGCGACTCTGCACGTTGACGTGCTGCCAGCGCATCGTCTTGATGTTGGAGTGGGAAACGTTGCGCGCGTGCATGCGGCGCTTGCCGGTGATCTCGCTGCGGGCCATCTGAGGGCGCGGACCCTAGCGCAGGCACTGTCGCCATTCAACCCACGTTCCAGCGAGAGCCTCTTTTTGCGTGATCCGCGGCCGCGGGGCCGGATCGCCGTGGAACGGTGCAGAGCGGCGCCATTCGCGGGCCGCGCTGGGAGCGCCTCCAAAAATCCTAGCCCAGGTCGAGTTTGCCGAGCTCGGTCACGAGGGTTTTGCAGAAGCGCTGGAGACGCTCGAACTCGGCGGGGCGCTTGGCGAGCGAGCGCTCGTCCATGTACAGGCGGCGCGCGAGCTCGATTTGAATGGCGTGCACGCGGTCGCGCGGCCGGCCAAAGTGGCCGGTCGTGAAGCCGCCGCGGTAGGGCTCGTCGTGGCGGAGCCGAAGGCCTTCGGCCGCGGCGAGCTCCTCGACGACGGCGATCACGGGGGCGCCGGCCGTCGTGCGACCGCGCGTGCCCGGCACGATGTCGGCGCGCTCGACCCCCGCGTCATCGTGCCCGTCACGCCCGCGGCTCGGCATGGAGTGGGCGCACAGCAAGATCGCGAAGCCGTGGCGGGCGCGGCGCACCTCCAAGAGCTCGGCGACGCGCTGATGATACGGGCGATGGTAGCGCTCGACCCGACGCCGGTATTCGGCTTGCGAGACGGCGCCGAGCAGCGCCGGGCGCCCTTCGGTGGTGGTGCGCCAAATGAAGCCGTGCGGAGACGAGCGCGCCGTGCCGCCTTCGACGGCGAGCGCGTCAACGTCGTTGTCCGCTCGGTTCAGATCGCACACGTAGCGACTCACGCGCGCGCTGATGAGCGCGGCGCCCGCGTCCGGCGCGTCCGCGTAAAGCTCGTCGACGTAGAGATCGGCGTCGGCACCGAGCGCGCGCGCCGACGCTGCGAGGGTCGCGAGCGCCTGCGCGTCGAGCCCGAGGCCGGCGTGAGGCACCTCGACGACGACGGCGGTCGGTTCGCTGCGGGGCTCGGCGACGAAGAACGGCACGGTTCTCGCGACATACCACGCGGGGGGGCGAGGCGTCTTGGCCGCGGATTTCCTGCGAAGTCGGGCTCGGCCGCGCCCGGGTCGGCGCGCGCCGGCGCGCCTAGGCGCGCGGGTGCGCCCGCCGGTGCGCGTCCCGCACGTGATCGCGGCTCACGTGCGTGTAAATCTCCGTGGTCACGACGTTCGCGTGGCCGAGCAGCGTCTGGACGCTGCGCAGGTCGGCGCCGCCACGCAGGAGATGCGTCGCGAACGAATGGCGCAGCTGGTGCGGGTGGACGCCGCCGCGCAGGCCCGCCGCACGCGCGTGCTGCCCGACGATTTTCCAAAACGCTTGGCGCGTGAGCGGCCCGCCGCGGGGTGAGCGAAACACGAGTTCGGCGTGCTTCTTCCCGGCCACCGCCGCCGTGCGTCTCGGCTTCATCGCCCGCTGCGCGTCGTCCTCGGCGCGCGCGACGAGATAGTGCTCGAGGTGCTCGAGCGCGACTTCGCCGAGCGGGACGAGCCGGCGCTTACTGCCCTTGCCGAGCGCCGAAACGACGCCGCGCTTCGTGTCGATGTCGCCGAGCTCGAGGCGCACGAGCTCGCTCACGCGCAAGCCCGCCGCGTAGGTGACGCTCAGCATCGCGCGATCGCGCAGGCCGCGCAGCGTGGTCGTGTCGGGGGTGTCGAGCAGCCGCAAAAGCTCCGTTTCGCCGAGTGGGCGGGGAAGTCGGCGGCCGAGCCGGGGACGCGCCGTGAGGGAAGTCGGGTCGCTCTCGAGCAGGCCCTCGCGCACGAGGAACTTGGCGAGACCCCGGAGAGCCGACAGATGGCGAGCCGCCGAGCGCGCGCCGAGACCTTCCTTGGCGAGCGTGCTGAGCCAGCCCGTGACGAGCCCGAGGTCGAGCGCGGCCGGGCTCGTCACGCCCTGATCTTCCGCGAAACGGGCGAGCTTGCCGAGGTCGGTCGCGTACGCCGACAGCGTGTGCGGCGAGAGGGCCCGCTCGACGCGCAGGTGATCGAGGTAGGCGTCGATCGCACGGTCGAGGGACATCGGCCAAAGTGTAGGGCCGCGCCCGCGCACGGGGCAATTTCTGGTAAATGCCCGTGCCGATGGCCGACAAGAGCCCCTTCGAGAAGCTGCCTTCGGACCCGAGCTTGCCCGGCATGGAGCACGAGGTGCTCGCGCTCTGGGAGAAGCTCGACGCGTTCCAGGAGTCGAACCGGAGGCGCGCCGGGGGCAAGGAATTCGTCTTCTACGACGGGCCCCCCTTCGCGACCGGGACGCCGCACTACGGGCACCTGCTCGTGAGCACGATCAAGGACATCGTCCTCCGCTACTGGTCGATGCGTGGTTACTGGATCGAGCGGCGCTTCGGCTGGGATTGCCACGGCCTGCCGATCGAGAACCTCGCGCAGGACGCGCTCGGCCTGAACGGCGCGCCCGACATTCGCGCGCGCGGCGTACCGGAGTTCAACGAGCAGTGCCGCTCGATGGTGCTCACCTACGTGGACGAGTGGCGCCACGTCGTGACGCGCATGGGCCGCTGGGTCGATTTCGACGACGACTACAAGACCATGGACGCGACGTTCATGGAGTCGGTGTGGTGGGTCTTCAAGCAGCTCTGGGACAAGGGCCGCATCTACCGCGCGCACCGCATCGTCCCCTACAGCTACAAGCTCTCGACGCCGCTTTCGAATCAGGAGGCGAGCGCGAACTACAAGGACGTGCAGGATCCGGCCATCACGGTGCGCTTCCGCGTGCGCGACGAGGCCAGATTCGGCGCGGGCACGCCCGTTTTTTTGCTCGCGTGGACGACGACGCCGTGGACCTTGCCGGGCAACCTCGCGCTCTGCGTGGGGCCCGAGATCGAATACCGGCTGGTCGAGGATCCGAAGGCAGGCGCGCGCTACCTACTCGCCGCCGAGCGGCTGTCCGCCTACTACAAGAGCGAGAGCGACTATCGGTCGCTGCAGACCCTCACGGGCGGCGAGCTCGCGGGCGTCGAGTACGAGCCGTTGTTTCCCTACTTCGCGGCGCAGCCGAACGCGTTCCGCGTGGTGTCGGACGCGTTCGTCTCGACGGGCGACGGCACCGGCATCGTGCACATGGCGCCCGCGTACGGCGAGGACGACTATCGGATCTGCCGGCGCGAGGGCATCGCGCTCGTGGACCCGCTGGACGCCGAGTGCCGCTTCACGGCCGAGGTGCCCGAGCACCAGGGCGAGCTCTGCAAGGACGCCGACAAGGCGATCATCCGCCGCCTGAAGGACGCCGAGAAGCTCGTCAAGCAGGACACCATCGTCCACAGCTATCCCTTCGACGAGCGCACCGACACGCCGCTCGTCTACCGGGCCATCGAGGCCTGGTACGTGCGGGTCGAGGACCTTCGCGAGCGCATGCTCGAGCTCAACGAGTCCATCCGCTGGGTGCCGGAGGCGATCGGCAAGAACCGCTTCGGCAACTGGCTCCGCGACGCGCGCGACTGGAACATCAGCCGTAATCGCTTCTGGGGTTCCTGCATACCGGTCTGGATCGCCGAGGACGGCTCCGACTCGATCTGCGTCGGCTCGATCAAGGAGCTCGAAGAGCTCTCCGGTCAGAAGGTCGATGACCTGCACAAGCACCGCATCGATCCGATCGAGATCGTGAAAAACGGCAAACGCTACCGGCGCACGCCCGAGGTGCTCGACTGCTGGTTCGAGTCCGGCGCCATGCCCTACGGGCAGAAGCACTACCCGTTCGAGAACAAGGAGCGCTTCGACGCGACGTTCCCGGCGGATTTCATCGCCGAGGCGCTCGATCAGACGCGCGCCTGGTTTTACTACCTGCTCGTGCTCGCCACGGCGCTCTTCGACAAGCCGGCGTTCCGCAACGTGGTCGTCAACGGCCTCGTGCTCGCCGAGGACGGCGCGAAGATGTCGAAGTCGAAGAAGAACTACCCGGATCCCGGCAAGATCCTCGAGGAGATCGGCGCCGACGCGCTGCGCGCCTACCTCATCGACTCGCCCGTCGTGCGCGCCGAGCCGCTGCGCTTCAGCGAGCGTGGCCTGCGCGAAATCGTGCGGACGGTCGTGCTTCCGTATTGGAATGCGCTCTCGTTTTTTGGAACGTACGCCAGCGTCGACGGCTGGGATCCGCGCACGCGCGCGGCGCGGCCCGTGCCGGAGCGGTCCGAGCTCGATCGCTTCGTGCTTTCGGTGCTCGAGAGCCTGATCGCCGACGTGAACCGCGAAATGGAGCGCTACCGGCTCTACAACGTCGTCCCGAAGCTCGTCGATTTCATCGACGTGCTCACGAATTGGTACGTGCGGCTCTCGCGCCGGCGCTTCTGGAAGAGCCAGGACGACGCCGACAAGGCGGACGCCTACGCGACGCTCTACGTGGTGCTCACGACCTTCGCCAAGGTCGTGGCGCCGTTCATGCCGTTTTTGAGCGAATACGTCTACCAGCGGACGGTGCGAGCGGTGGACGCGGACGCGCCGGCCTCGGTCCACTTCGCCGATTTCCCCGCGGCGCGGCCCGAGCGCATCGACGCACGCCTCGAGGCGCGCATGGCGCTCGTGCGCCGCACGGTCTCGCTCGGCCGCCGCCTGCGCGAGGAGCAGAAGCTCAAGGTGCGCCAGCCGCTCGCGCGGCTCACGGTCGTGGCGCGCGACCCGGACGTGCGCGCCGCGGCGCTCGAAACGGCCGCGCTCCTGCGCGAGGAGCTGAACGTGAAGGTGGTCGACGTCTCCACGGACGAAGCGTCGTTTTGCACGCTGACGGTGAAGCCGAACTTCGCGAGTCTGAAAGGGCGCGCGGGACCGAAGCTCAAGGAAATTGGCCAGGGCCTCGCCGCGTGGAGCTTTGCGGAGGTGGGGCGGCTCGAGGCGGGCGAGACGTTGCCGCTCGCGGGCGAAGCGCTCGCGCTCGCCGACGTCATCTTGCAGCGCAAGCCGCTGCCGGGGCGCGCGAC
>Ga0164241_10002863_pt1 | contig 18091 bp, 16 predicted proteins | sample OricomyardsoilBY_FD_108780 | JGI IMG/M metagenome (GOLD analysis project Ga0164241, IMG submission 108780) | Backyard soil microbial communities from Emeryville, California, USA - Original compost - Back yard soil (BY) | ecosystem: Environmental > Terrestrial > Soil > Unclassified | place: USA...
ACGCCCGTGTCCGCCGCGACCTCGCCGAGCAGGGTGAGCAACGCGACCGCGACGAGGAACGGGTCGCTCCACCGGTCCGGGACCGTGCCGAACACTCCGTGCAGCGCGGCCGCCTGCGCCGTCGGCAGCGTCGGTAGTCGATCGCGCACGGGATGCAGCAGCTGGTGCAGCGTCGCGAACGGCACCGGGACCTCGGACTCGATGCCGGCGCACTGGAGCACCCGCATGCCGACGGCCCGCCCGGCTGCGTATTCGCACAGGGCGGACTTGCCGACGCCCGGCTCCCCTCGGAGGACCAGCACCCCGCTCGACGAGCTGCGGGCCGCGGTCAGTAGGTCCTCCAACACGACGCACTCGGCGCCGCGGCCGTAGAGCACGTGTCGATGTTAACCCGGCGACCGGCCGCCACTGTGGACCTCACGGATGTGCTCGGGCCCCGGCGGGAGGAATGTGGTGCGCACCGGATGGAGGACCTGGATGAAGGTGACAGACCTCGACGTCGTGGTCGTCGGCGCGGGTATCGGCGGGATGTCGACCGCGCTGCTGCTGGCCCGCGCCGGCGCGTCGGTGACTTTGCTCGAACAAGCAGTCGCGCCGACCGCGGCCGGCGCCGGGATCCTGTTGCAACCCAACGGTCTCGCGGTGCTCTCGGGCCTCGGCCTGATCGATCCGCTCGAGGAGGCCGGACATCGCGTGCGGGCGAGCGTGGTGCACGGCGCCGACGGCTCACCCGTCGCGACGCTCGCCGTGCCCGACTTCGGCGCCGGGCTCGACCACCTGCTGGCCGTCGGGCGCCCGCTGCTGTACGAGGTGCTGTCGACCGCGGTGTCGAAGACGCCCGCCATCGACTGCCGCTTCGGCGCGACCGCGAAGTCGGCCCGGCCGGACGGGTCGGTCGACCTGGAGTGGCTCGGCCGGCGCAGCACGATCGAGGCGGACCTCGTCGTCGGGGCGGACGGGATCGGCTCCACGGTGCGTGAGGGCGGCGAGTTCGGTGTCCGGTCCAGGCCGGTCGGCACCTACCTGCGTGCCCTGGTTCCCCGGCGTGGCGCGGACATCGTCGACCTCGAGGGGGAGTACTGGACCTCGCTTGGCCTGTTCGGCGGCGCGCCGGTCGACGCGGCCACCTGCTACTTCTACTGCTCGCTGACGGCGCCGCCGGTGGCCGCTGCGATGGCCGCGGAAGACCTCGCCGCGCTCCGGGCCGCCTGGGCGGACGTGCTGCCGCTCGCCGGAGAGCTGTTCGGCCGGGTCGGCTCGTTCTCGGACCTGCTCGTCAACCGCGCCGACCGGATCGACTGCCGCAGCTGGCACGACGGCAACCTCGTCCTGCTGGGCGACGCGGCGCACGCGATGGCGCCGACGCTCGGTCAGGGGGCCAACAGTGCGCTCGTGGACGCCGCGGTCCTCACCGCGTCGCTCGCGGCGAGCGACGCGGTGCCCGCCGCGCTGGAGCGGTACACCCAGCGCCGCCGCCGTCCGGTCGTCCGGGTGCAGGACCGGTCGGAGCGCCTCGCCCGGCTGTCCCGCACGAACAACCGGGCGCTGACCGCCGTCCGCGACGCGGGATTCCGCGCGCTCGAACGCCTACCAGGCTCGGCGAGCCGCCTGGTGCGCGGTGCGCAACAGGAGGATCCCGCCGAGCTGGTGGACTTCGTCGCGAAGCTGGCCTCGGGATAGGGCCGTCAGTTGCCGTTCGGGCGCTTGCCGTGGTTCGCGCCCCGCTTGCGCCGGGTCCTTCGCTTGCTGGTCTTCTTCGACATAGGTGACCCCTCTCCGTGAAGTGCGCCCGAGCCTACGCGCGGCTCCGCGCCCTGGCGATGGCCCGCGGCGGGGCCGGCCGCTCAGTGCGGCAGGACGAGCCGGTCGGCGACGGCGTACAGCTGGTTCAGCGGCACGCGGCCCGCGATGGCGACCGGCTCGCCCTTGACCGCACCGAGCACCAGCAGGGTGCGGAAGCCGTTCTCGTCGAGGTGGCGTGTCGCGTGTCCCAGCACGGGGCGGCCCGGCTGGGCGCCCGGCAGCTCGGGAGCACCGGTGTGCACGACGACCGGCGGCATGACGGTGCACGTGCCCACCCAGAAGCCCGTGGTGCCACGCTCGACGTCGAAGGCGCAGATCCGTTGTCCGCCCGGCAGGTCACGCAGCCCGAACACGGGAGTGACGGTCGTGTCGCCCGGGACGCGGATGTGCGCCGCGATCCGGTGGCCGTAGTCGATCAGCTTCTGTGTCGGCGCCGTGCTGTCGTGCTGCGCGTCCACGTTCACGTACATCGAACCGCCGCTGGGATCGGCCAGGTAGAGCTCGTAGCCACCGGGGCCGTCGGAGTGCACGCTCTCGACGCCGTGCCTGCCGTTGATGGTGACCGGCCTGCCCGGGCCGGACTTGAACATCGCTTCGTCGACCGGCATCGTCCGCATCTGCTGGACGTTGACCCCGAGTACCTGGCCGTTCGCGGTGACGGTGATCATGTAGTCGCCGCCGTACACCGGCCGCGCGTCCGGGGCGTCGGAGGTGGCGCCGACGTTGACCCGGTGCACCACGTACTCGACACGACCGGGCGGCAGCCAGCCGAGGGAGAACGGCATCGGCAGGCTCGCGACGGCCGGCTTGGGCGCGGTCTTGGGCGCAGCGGTCTGGGCCTTGTCCGCCGGGGCGGCCTCGTCGGGGGTGCTGCCCGTCCGGGCCACGGTCACGACGGCGGCCGCGGCGAGGGCCACGACGGCCACACCCGCGGCGACCGCGAGCGGCCGGCTCAGCGCGAGGCGCCTGCGGTGGATCCGCCGCCGCGCGGCGGCGAGCACCGTGGCCTCGTCGGGCACGTCGTGCTCGTGGGCGGTGAAGGTCTCCTCGATCAGCTTCTCGATGTCCATCAGCTCTCCTTGGCCCGCGCCAGCTGCTCGGTGGCCAGGCCGTTTCGCAGTGTCGACAACGCTTTGTGGGCATGGGCCCGCACGGTGGCCTGGGCGCAGCCGAGCAGGTCGGCGATCTCGGCGTCGGGGAGCTGCTCGTAGTACCGCAGCACCACCACGGCCCGCTGGCGCCGGGGCAACCTCGCCAGGCGCTGCCACATGTCCTCGCGCAACGCGTGGTCCGACGCGAAGTCGCCGGGTCCCACCCCGTCGGGAACCTCACCCACGACGACCAGGCGCGCGGACCTGCTGTGCCGCCAGGACAGGTACCCGTTCGTGATCATGCGCACGACGTAGCGGTCCGGGTGGTCCGTTCCGCTGATCCGCGACCAGCGGCGGTAGACCTTGACCAGCACGTCCTGCACCAGGTCGGCGGCCTGCTCCCGCTCGCCGGTGAGCATCGTCGCGTAGCGCAGCAGCCGCGGCAGCAGCGCCTGCACGAAGTTCTCGTAGTCAGCCATCACTACTGAAGACCCTGTTCGACGGCGTTCTGTTTACCCGACTTCGAAACAACCGCCTACGTCGCAGGGAGTAGGTCGGGAACCGCTCAACGTGGGACGACGCCGACCCGGCCGGGATGGAAAAATCGCTTTGGTCCGAGTCCAGGCCACGATCCGAGGAATCAACGACATGACGACCGCAAGCCAGACCGGGTTCCAGCTGTCGCCGAGGTCGCGCAAGCTGGTGCTGTTGCTGCACGTCATCTCCGCGGTGGGCTGGCTCGGCATGCACCTCGGCAACGTCACGCTGGCCATCACCGGCCTCGTCACCGACGACCCCGGCACCCAGCACACCGCGTTCCGCGCGCTGGACCTGCTCGGCGGGATGCTGCTGATCCCGATCAGCCTGCTCGCGTTCGCCACCGGCGTGACCCTGGCACTGGGCACGCGCTGGGGCCTGGTGCGGCACTGGTGGGTGATCACCAAGTTCGTGCTGACGCTGATCCCGGTGATCCTGATCCCGCTGTCGCTGCTGCCCGGCTACCGGGACCTGGCCGACCAGGTGAACGCGGCAGCGCCGGGCCAGGTCGTCGACGTCGGCGACACGGGCATCAGCCTGATCATCGCCGCCATCGTGTCGACGACGATGTACCTCACCAGCGTCACGCTCTCGATATTCAAGCCGTGGGGCCGGACCAAGTGGGGCAGGAGCCGGGTCCCCGGTCGCGCCCGCGTGCCCGCCGCTTCCTGACCGCGTCTATCCATTTCGGATAGTCGAGTTCGCCGTGGACGCCCAGGGCATGTCGGAGTCGCCTGCGGCGAGCCGGCCCCGGTAGACGTCGATCTTGTGGTTGATCAGCGTCAGGTTTTCCTGGAGTTCGGCGATCTTTTCGAGCACCTGGCCGCGGTGGGCCTCCAGGAGCGCGAGGCGGTCCTGCTCGTTGCCCCGTCCGCCGGAGACCAGCTCGGCGTAGCGCCGGATCGTCCTGATGGGCATGCCGGTGGCCCGCAGCTTGGTGCAGACGGCGATCCAGTCGAGGTCGAGCTGGTGGTAGCGGCGCCGACCGGTGGCCGTGCGATCGACCGCCGTAACGATAAGGCCGGCGCGTTCGTAGTAGCGGAGGGTGTGCACGCTGACGCCGGTGCGGCGAGCGGCCTCGGCGATGCTCACGCCCGCTTCGGGCAGCGGTTGTTGCGACTTGACTTCGAGCACGCTCTAAATTTTACCGTCGCCCGATGACTGCTTCAACCTTCCCGGCTACGGACGGTGAGATCAGCCATCGCCGCCAGTACGTGGTGCTGGCGACCTGCTGCGCCGGCGTGACCGTCGCGATGATGAACATCTCCATCGTCAACATCGCGCTGCCGACGATCCGGCAAGGTCTGCACACCACGACCTCCGGTCTACAGTGGACGATCGACGCCTACACCCTGGTGCTGGCGAGCTTCCCGGTGCTGGCCGGTTCAGCGGCCGACAGGTTCGGCCGACGACGAATCTTCCAGATGGGCCTGGTGGCCTTCGCGATCGGTTCGCTGATCTGTGGCGTGGCGCCGGACATCGGCTGGCTGATCGCCGCACGTGTCGTGCAGGCCGTCGGCGGCACCATGCTCACGCCGGTCGCGCTGGCGATCGTCACCACCACCTTCAGTGAGCCGGCCGAGCGGGCCAAGGCCATCGGCGTGATCGGCTCGATCACGGGCCTGGCACTGGCCATCGGCCCGATTCTCGGCGGCATCCTGGTCGACAGCCTCGGCTGGCGCGCCATCTTCTGGATCAACGTGCCGATCCTGGCCGTCGTCACCGTGTGCACGGCCATGGCCGTGCCCGAGTCCCGCGCCGCACGGACCCGCCGGTTCGACCCGGTCGGCCAGATCCTGGTGATCCTGCTGCTGAGCAGCCTCGTCTACGCCATCATCGAGTCCACCGCGCTCGGCTGGACCTCACCGATCATCCTCGGCCTGCTCGGCGTCGCTGTGATGAGCCTGATCGGCATCATCGGCTACGAGCGGCGCCGGGTGGACCCGCTGCTGGATCTGCGGCTGTTCCGCAGTGTGCCGTTCAGCTCGGCGAACCTGATGGCGCTGTTCGCCCTCTGCGGTTTCCAGGGGTTCCTGTTCGTCACCACCATGTACCTGCAGGACGTGCGGGGCATGACGGCGCTCATCGGCGGCCTGTGCCTGCTTCCCGTCGGCGGGATGATCGCGGTGCTCTCGCCGGTGGCCGGCGAGCTGGTCGCCTCGAGCGGCCCCCGGCTGCCGCTGGCGATCTCCGGGACCGCGCTGGCGCTCGGCGGTGTCGCGTCGCTGTGGCTCGGCCCGGACAGCCCGCTGATCGCGGTGCTCGTCGTCTACGCGCTGTTCGGCATCTTCCTCGGCCTGGTCAACCCGCCCATCACCAACACGGCGGTCGCCGGGATGCCGCGCTCGATGGCGGGCGTCGCCGCCTCGCTGGTCTCGACCGGCCGGCAGGCAGGCACCACCCTCGGTGTGGCCATCGCCGGCACGATCGTGGGTTCGTCCCTGAGCCGCGGCGGAGCCGCGTACATCGACGCGGAGCAGGGCGTGTGGTGGCTGTGCACCGGCCTCGGCATCGCCATCCTGGTTCTCGCGCTGGTCAGCACCGGGCGCTGGGCTCGTGGCACCGCCGAGCGGGCCGCGACGGTGTTCGACGAGCTGGACCGGCTGGAGCCGTCAGTTCCTATGCGTTCAACAGCGTGAGGTAGGCGTCGAGTTGGGCCGCGCCGGCGAGGAGGTTGCGGCTGCGCGTGGTCAGCCGGTCCTGCCAGGAGTCGAGGAAGGCGCGCAGGGCGTCCGTCCCGCCTGCCTCGCGTAGCGACCGGATGAACTGCGCGACCTGGCGCAGCGGGTATCCGCCCCGGCGCAGTTGGCGTGCGATCTCGGCGTCGCGTACGGAGTCCGGGCCGTATTCGCGGTAGCCGGTCGCCCGCCCACGTTCGGGGCGCAGGATGCCCTCGGTCTCCCAGGTGCGCAGCGTCGCCGGGTGCACGCCGAGCCGGTGCGCGAGTTCGCCGACGGTCAGTGGCGGGCCGGCGATGGGCGCGGGTGTCGTGGTGGACAGGGTGCCGAGGGCGGCCGCGACCTCGGTGCGGGTCTCGCGTTCGTCGACCAGCGCGACGTGTGCGGCGTCGATGAGCCGGTAGGCCGACTCGGTGTCGCCCCCGTGGGTGGCGCGCATGATCTCCATCGCCTGCTGGTGTCCGTGGCCGCCGCGCAACGCGAGGAAGGCGCGGAGGGCCTGCGCGTGCAGCGGCGTGTAGCGGCGGTAGCCGGTGTCGCTGCGCTCGGTCGGCGGGAGGATTCCGGCGTCGTCGTAGTTGCGGATCGCCTGCGCGGACAACCCGTGCTCCCGGGCGAGGTCGATGGGTCGCAGCGTGCACCTCCGATTGAGGCTTGAGCCTACCGAAGCCAGGTAGACGTTCGCGAAGTCTCACTTGAACCTTCAACGTTACGGTCGAAGGTAGTCACTGTGAAAGGGGTGTGTATGTCCACTGCCGCAACACTGCGGGGGATCGGCCGGCAACTCGATGACGCAACGAGCCTGGGCTGTGCCGTCGACGAGCTGCTCGCCGCGCGGACCGAGCCGCCGACCGTGCTCGCTCTCGGTGAGCCGACCCACGGGATCGAGGCGTTCCCGTTGCTGCGCAACGAGCTTCTCGGCCTGCTCGTCGAGCGGGGGTGCCGGTCGATCGTGCTGGAGACCGACATCTTCGCCGCGGCCGTTGTCGACGACTACGTGGCCGGGGGCGCGGGGGAGATCGACACGGTGCTCGCGACCGGGTTCAGCCACGGGTTCGGCGCCGTGCCGGGCAACCGCGAGCTCGTCGAGTGGCTTCGCGAGCACAACGCGGGCCGTGCGGAGCAGGACCGCGTTCGCTTCTACGGCTTCGACGCGCCGTTGGAGACCTACAGCGCGCCGAGCCCGCGCCAGGTGCTGACCACGGCCGCCGGCTACCTGCCCGCCGCGCTGCGCCCGAAGTCCACTCGCGACCTCGACGCGCTGCTCGGCGACGACGCCGACTGGACGAACCAGGCGGCCGTGTTCGACGCGGCAGTGTCCATAGGCGACTCGGAGCGGGCCCGCGCCCTGCGGATCGCCGCCGACGACCTCGCCAGCACGCTGCGCCGCGCGGCACCCGGCCTGCACCTGGCCGACCCGGCCGGCTACGCCGACGCCGTCGCGCACGCCCGCACCGCCCAGGGCCTGCTGCGTTATCAGGCGGCCATGGCAATCGATGCACCCGACCGCGTCGCGACCCTGTTCAGCGTGCGCACCGAGATGATGGCCGAGAACCTGCTCGCGATCGTCGCCGAGGAGCAGCGCCGCGGACCGATCCTGGTGTTCGCACACAACACCCACCTCCAGCGAGCGCACCTGCCGGCCGGCGAGTGGGGGAGCGCCGGCGCGCTGGTCGAGCTCACCCTCGGCGAGCGCTACGTGTTCGTGGCCACCGATGCCAACCCCCACAGCGAGCCGGGCACCCTCCAGGGCGCGCTGGCCGAGGCGACCACCCGCCGCGCGTTGTTCCCGGCCACGGCCCTGCGCGATGCCCTTCCGCCGTCGACCCGCCCGGGAGAGCCGATCGTGCGCGGCCACTTCCCACTGAACCCGGCAGAACTGGACCGCACCGACGCGGTCATCTTCATCGCCGACACCGACGGGAAGCGGGTCGAGTACTGGTAGGCCCCGCGGAATTCGGCGACGCTAGGTTGCCCGTATGGAGCGGGTCGACGAGGCGGTCGAGATCTACACCGATGGCGCGTGCTGGGGGAATCCGGGACCGGGCGGCTGGGGCGCGGTACTGCGATCCGGCGAACACGAGACGACGTTGAGCGGCGGCGATGCCGAGCAGACGACGAACAACCGCATGGAGCTCATGGCGCCGATCATGGCGCTCACCCAGCTCAAGCGTCCGCTCGTCGTGAACCTGTACACCGACAGCACCTACGTGCGCGACGGCATCACGAAGTGGGTCCTCGGCTGGAAGCGCAACGGCTGGCTCACCTCCGCCAAGCAGCCGGTCAAGAACGAGGACCTGTGGCGCAAGCTCGACGAGGCGGCAGCCCGGCACGAAGTCACCTGGCACTGGGTCAAGGGCCACGCCGGCAACGTCGACAACGAGCGCGCGGACCGGCTCGCGCTAGCCGGACTCGAGCAGGCGCTGCGGGACACGGGAGTGGACCCGGCGACGTACACCCCTCCCCGCCGCCCGGCTGCGCGTCCGAAGGAGGCTCCACGGACCTGCGCGGGGACGACGAAACGTGGCGAAGCGTGCGTCAACAATGCCCGGCCATCTTCCGACCTGTGCCACGTCCACGATCCGGCCGCGCAGTGCGGCGCCGACATGGGGCTCGGAGCTCGGTGCACCACGCCCACCGGCGGCGGACCTTGCTCGAAACACCAGCAGAACGGTGCGGGGGAACAAGGTTTGTTCTGACGCCCTCCGTCTGCGTCGACGACTCCCAATCCGATCCGACAACTTTCCGACTCCACGGCTTCCGTCGCGGCGCGGTGCCGTGTCTCGGCAGGCTCCGCAACAGGCGCGGCTGGGGTCCATCGGTGATGGCGCGGAGACGATGCTTGTCGCGACGGCGGACAACGGGCTCGCAATGCCACAGGCGGCCATCTCCGGTTCGGCGGTGGCCATCGGCTCGGGAGGGCTGGCCGTGACAGGTTCGGTGCGATGCTGGCGTCACCGCTCGGTCGAACCGGCAGACCCGCGTCCCTGACGTCGTTCTCGGGCGCCCTCAGAGATGGCGCCGACCTCACATTTGCTTGGCGAGCATGTCGCTGATGCGTTCCGCGGCTGCCAGTAGTGGTGGCAGGAGATCGCGGCGCATGGTGTCCAGCGTGACCCGGCTCGCGGGGGCCGACACGTTCATCGCGGCCACGGTGCACTCGGTTCGGTTTCGCAGGGGGGCGGCGATGGAACGCACGCCGACCTCGAGTTCCTCGTCGATGAGCGCCCACCCCTGCGTCCGTACGCGCTCCAGCTCGGTGCGCAGTGCGGAGCCGTCGGTCACCGTGTGCGTGGTGAACGGTTCCAGGTCGGCAGTCGCCAGGTAGGAGTCCAGGTCGGGTGCTTGCAGGCCGGCCAGCAGGACGTGGCCCAGCGACGTCGCGTGCGCGGGCAGCCGCGAGCCCAGCCCCAGCGCGGTGCTCATGATCCGGGGGCTCGGCGCGCGGGCCACGTAGACGACGTCGGTGCTGTCGAGGACCGCGATCGAGCACGACTCGCCGGTCGCCCGCCCCAGCGACGCCATCTCGTCGCGCGACAGCTCGACCAGGTCGAGGGCGGACAGGTACGCGTACCCGATGTTGAGGACCCGTGCCGTGAGCCGGAACTCCCGACCGTCCTGCCGCACGTAGCCGAGCTGCGCCAGCGTGTGCAGCAGCCGCCGCGCGGTGCCCCGCGACAGGCCGGTCAGCTCCGCGACCTGCGTCAACGTCATGACCGGGTTCGCCCGGGAGAACGTCTGCAGCACGTCCAGCCCGCGCTGCAACGCGGTGACGAAGTCACCGCGTCCGCTGGGCTCGACGGCGTCGGCCGGGTCGTTGACACCGGGCATTCACCGAGCCTAACGTGTCCGCATAGCAAACATTTGTCCGCTATACGGACAAGGAGCAGTCATGGACGCCTGGAACTTCATGAGCCCGGCGAGCAGAGACAACCTCCGCCGCACCATCCAGACCGAATCCGACGGCATGTTCGCCCTGGTCGAGGACCCCGCCGTCTGGGAAGCGCCCACCGCGGCAGGCGGGTGGCAGGTCAGGGACGTCATCGGTCACCTGGTCGACACCAGCGAGAGCTACTTCGTCGGGTTCGACGCCGCCCGGGGACGTGGGGAGCCGATCCCCGGCATCCCGCTGGTGGACATGGCCCCGGCCGTCGACGCCGGCGCGCGGCGGTTCCGGGACGTCGGCCGGGACGAGCTCCTCGCCCGGCTGCACAGCGACCGGGACAAGCTCGCCGGCATCTTCGACGGCCTGACCGACGAGGAGTGGACGAGCCTGCTGGTGCCGCACACCTACATGGGCCCGCTACCCGCGTTCTTCTACCCGATCTTCCAGGTCGTCGACTACGCCGTGCACAGCTGGGACATCCGCCAGGGCATCGGTCAGCCGCACGCGCTCTCCGCGCCGGCGGCGGACCTGCTCGTCCCGCTGAACTTCGTGCTCTGGTCGGCCACCGCCCGGGCGGGCGCGTTCGGCGAGCACGCCGAGCTGGGCATCCGGGTCACGTCCGGGGCCAACGCCGGCGAGCACAAGGTGACCACGGGGCCCGAGGGCGTCGCGATCGAGCCAGGGCCGGTCGACGGCCTGCCCGTCGTCCTGGAATTCGACCCGGCGAGCCTGGTGCTGACCGCGTACGGTCGGTTGAACGCCGGCACGGCGCGCGGCGATCTGGCGCTCGCCGGCCGGTTCCTCGGCGGGTTCTTCCGTATCTGAGTGAGGGGACGCGGAACATGACCACCATCGACATCGACGCCATCAACAAGGCTCGCGAAGAGATCAAGAAGACCTACCTCAAGGAGGGCGCCGAGCGGCCGGCCTCCTCGGCCCGGGGCGTGCACCACGTCGCGCTGCTGTCCTCGGACGTCGAACGGACCATCCAGTTCTACCAAGGTCTGCTCGAGTTCCCGCTGACCGAGATCTTCGAGAACCGGGACTATGCGGGCTCGAACCACTTCTTCTTCGACATCGGTGTCGGCAACATGCTGGCGTTCTTCGACATGCCGGGCCTGGACCTCGGCCCGTACGCCGAGGTCCTCGGTGGGCTGCACCACCTCTGCATCTCCGTCGAGCCGGAGCGCTGGAAGCACCTGCGCGCCAAGCTCGACGACGCGGGCGTGGAGTACCTGCTCATGAGCGACGTGTCGCTCTACTTCCGCGACCCGGACGGCGCCCGCCTCGAGCTGATCGCCGACCCGCTCGGCGAGATGTACGGCTCCAAGGTCCGGTAACGGGGCGTCAGAGGCTCGGCTTGCCCGGCTGGTAGACCCAGGCGTCGAAGAACGCGTCGAGGTCGCGGTGGGTCAGCCGCTCGACGAACCTGATGAAGGTCTGCGTCGAGACGTTGCCGTACCGGTGGGTCGTCGGCCACAGCCTGAGCATCTTCAGGAAGGCGCGGTCGCCGATCTCCATCCGCAGCGCCTGCAGCGTCATCGCGCCGCGGGTGTAGACCAGGTCGTCGAAGATGTGGTCACGTCCCGGGTCGGCGACCTTGCCGGTCCAGTCCGCCTCGTCGGCGTACGCCTGCGCGAAGGTCTCCGCCACCGGGACGCCGTTGAACTTCCCCTGGTAGAGCCACTCCGAGTAGGTGGCGAAGCCTTCGTTCAGCCAGATGTCCGACCAGCGCACCGGGGTGAGGCTGTCGCCGAACCACTGGTGGCCGAGCTCGTGGGCGAGCAGATCGCCGTCGACCTCGCTGGTGGTCTGGTCGTAGACCGGACGGCTCTGCGTCTCGAGGGCGTACCCGACGCCGACGTCGGCGAGGATGCCGCCGGTCGAGCCGAACGGGTAGCGCCCGAACGTCGACGACTCCCAGTGGATGATCTGCGCGGTGGTCCGGTTGAACACCTTGCCCTGCCCGGGCGTGGTGTCGATCGACTTGCCGATCGCCGTGATGTTCGGGATACCGTCGATTGCCCCGCGGGTGACGTTGTACCTGCCGATCGCGATCATGCTCAGCTCGCTGGCCATCGGCCGGTTCATGTGCCAGCGGTAGGTGGACTGGCCGTGGGCCGTCGTGGTGCGCCCGGGTTCCCCGTTGGCCAGCACGGTGAGTCCGCGCGGCACGGTGATGGTCTGGGTGTAGGTCGCCTTGTCGGTGGGGGTGTCGTTCACCGGGAAGTAGGTCGCCGCGCCGATCGGCTGGTTGAGCGCCACCGCGCCGTCCTTGGTGGTGGCCCAGCCGGAGATGCCCAGCGCGGGATCGTCGATCTTCTGCGGGACGCCGGCGTAGGTCACCGAGACGAGGAAGGTCCGGCCCTTGCGCAGACCGTGCGGCGGGGTGATCACCAGCTCCTGCGCGCCGCTGCGGGTGAAGCGGGCGGCCCGCCCGTCGACCGAGAGCCTGCTGATCTTCAGCGGACCCTGGAAGTCCAGGTTGAAGCGGGAGAGGTTCTGTGTGGCCCTGGCGAGGATCTTCGTGGTCGCGTTGATCGCCTTGGTCGCGGGGTTGAACGCGATCCTGATGTCGTAGTGGCCGACGTCGTAGCCGCCGTTGCCCATGTCGGGGAAGTACGGGTCTCCGGCGCTGGGGGCACCGGGGGAGAAGGTCGTGTGTCCCGGCGTGGCGGCCGCCGCCGGCCCGGCCGCGGCGACCAACCCCACGGTCAACGCGCAGCAGACGGCCAACAGGTACCCGCGGCGATGGTCGGTTCGTCTCATTGGTCCTCCTCCGGCATCCCCGACGACAGGTACGGCACGCCATCCTAGGCGCGGGGACCGTCAAAGCCTCCTGATGTACCAAACCATGCCCGCAAATGGCGGATCAAGATATGCGTTGCCACAGGACGGAAACCGGTTGATCACAAACAATTGACCGTCGCATTTGGTCAGGTAAGCTCCAACCTCGCCAAGTCGGGTCCCTCGGAATTCCACGGAGGCCGCAGTAGTGACGTCGCTGGTTGAACTGATGGTTGATTCCGACCTGGCGCGCCATTACCGAAGCAACGGCTGGTGGCGCGACACGACATTCGTCGACGACCTGGCCGAGTCGGTGCGCACGCGTCCGGATGAGCCGGTGCTGATCAACGGTCGTTCCGCCGACGGCACGGTTCGGGTGGTGTCCTACCACGAGTTCGACCAGCTGGTCCGGCGCATCGCGGGCGGCCTCGACGAACTCGGCGTGGGAGCCGGTGACGTGGTCGCCTTCCAGCTGCCGGACTGGTGGGAAACCGCTGCGTTATTGTTGGCGTGCCTGCGAATCGGGGCGGTCGCGCAGCCGATCGTGCCGCAGTTGCGCGGGCGGGAGATCGAGCGGGCCCTGGCCAGGACTGGTGCGCGTGTCTGCGTCACAGTGGACAGCTGGGCCGGTTTCGGTCATGCGCGGGCACTTTCCGAGATGGCGCCGCGGCTGCCGCAGCTGCGGCAGCGGGTCGTGTTCGGCGACGCCGCGGACACCGGCGCGGTGGATTTCGAGGAGTGCTTCGTCGACCGGCCGGAGCCGGATCTCTCGTCGGTGTCGCCGGTGGGGCCGGACCAGCCGGCGGTGGTGTTGTTCACCTCGGGTAGTACCGGCGAGCCCAAGGGCGTGCTGCACACCTGCAACACGATCTACGCCGGCGCCAGCGGGTGGATGGAGACGGTCCGGGGATCGGGCGCGGACCGGGCGGCGTCCACGATGCGGGTCAGCCACATCGCGTGCCCGACGTGGGCGGTGTTCGGCGTCCTGCTGACCGGCGGCGCCGGTGTCTTCCAGGACGTCGCCGACCCCGACCGGATGCTCGACCTGATGGCGCAGACGGAAGCGACGCGGCTGCTGACCTCCGCGCCCACCCTCACCGCGCTCATGGCCGCGCAGCGGGCGCGGCCTCGCAGCCTCACGTCGCTGCACACCGTGATGGTCGGCGGGACCACGATTCCGCCCGACCTGGTCCCCGAGGTGCGTGACACGTTCGGCGTGCCGCTGCGCGCGGTCTGGGGGATGACCGAGAACGTCGTGGGAACGGCGGTGCGCACCGACGACCCGCAAGACTGGTCGGCACACAGCGACGGCAGGCCGCTGCCCGGCCTGGAAACTCGCGTGGTCACCCCGGAGGGCGAAGGCACCACCGGGTCGCTGCAGACGCGCGGCGCGTCGATGTGCGTCGGCACCATCACCGGCGACATCGAGAAGATTTCGACCACCGACACGGGACACGGCGACTGGTTCGACACCGGCGACATCGCCCGCCCGGACGGCCGCGGCGGCATCCGGATCGAAGGCCGCGTCGCCGACCGCGTGTACGACCCGAGCGCCGAGGTGATCATCCCGGTGCGGGACGTGGAAGAGGAACTGTTGCAGCACCCCGGCGTCAAGGACGTGGCGATCATCAGCTGCACGGACGGTGCGCGGGAAGATGTCTGTGCAGTCGTGGTGCCCGGCGGGGAGTCTCCGACGCTCGAGAATCTGCACGACCATCTGCGCGAGCGGGACATGACCGACCTGTATTTTCCCAGCCGGCTCGAATTCGTCGACGAACTGCCCCGGGATGCGATGGGCAAGCTGCGCAAGTACCAGCTACGCGCGATGTTCGAAACTCCGTAAACCGGTCATAAAGGCGCGCCGCGACCTGTCAGGGGTAGCGGTGAGGTTGTCGGATTGTCGTGTTCGTTCCGGTTTTCGGTTGTTCCGGTGCGCCATCGGGCGGCTAGTTGCTCCAGCGCGTTCGCCAGCTCGTCCGCGGCCGGCGCGCACTTTTCACACCACGCACTCCCCGTCGTCTCGGCCCGGGTCGTGGAAAGCCGCTGCCGGGCTCGCTCCGTGACCGCCGCCTGGTACAGCGACGTGAGGTGCTCGTCGCCTGCGTGCAGCACCGACTGGAGCGCGGCGAATAGGTCATGTGGCGGAATGCGGGTTCCTCGTTCGTAGTCAACCAATCCGCTATGTGCCGTCATTCCGACCAGCCGTGCCAGTTTTCGCAAAGACAGCCCATTGTGGACCCTCAATCGACCCAATTCCCGGCCCAGTCGCTCGGCGGCGGTCAGGGAAAGCGGCACGGCTCGCAGCGCTGATCGTTCCATCGTCAAGCACTTCCCGGAGGCGGCAGTGAAGGTGGGCCCCGACCAACCAGGCGATCCTGACAGGCTGGTCGGCTTTTCGCATCGACCAAACGGGGGATCCGCTTCTGTTGCGATTTAGGTGTTCTGAACTTGTTCTGCGAACATCCCCGACCGCGCACTCGACTGCTACAAATCATTGCGGCCGTGCATTCACAGCGTGCCGATAATGAACCCGAATTGGCGCGGACCGCACTTTGTGCGCCGGGCCGGCGAGGAGAAGAGATGAAGACCACCAGGAAGATGAAGAAGATCACTGTCCGGCGGACCGGCGACGTGCGCCTGACGTCGGCCACCTGCCAGTGCCCGTACACCGTCAACGCCTGACGCGGTAGACGAAGCGGAGGTTGCGGGCGGCGGGGCGCCCGCAACGCCTCCCGGCCTGGAGGCTGTCATGACCGACACCGTGGTGATGTTCTACGACCTCAGCTTCGTGCCGGAGGGCGACGAGGTGGTCGTCGGGCGGGTGGACACCGGTTCGTACGCCGTGCTGCCGGCCGACGGTGCGGCGTTGCTCGAGCAGCTCGCCGCCGGGATGCCGCCGGAGCGTGCCGCGGGCTGGTACGAGGCGGAGTACGGGGAACCGGTCGATGTGGCGGAGTTCCTGGAAACCCTGGTGGAGCTGGGCTTCGTCAAGGAGAACGGTGCCGAACCCGCCGCCGCGGCCCCCGTGCGGTTCCGCAGGCTCGGCCGCGCCACGTTCTCCGCACCCGCCTGGTTCTGCTACGCCGCCGTGGTCCTCGCGTGGGTGGTGGTGGCCGTCGGGCACGACGACACGCGACCTGATCCCGGGCAGTTCTTCTTCACCGGTTCGGTTCTCGTGGTGCAGCTGGTGATCACGTTCGGCCAGCTCCCGTTGATCTTTCTGCACGAGGCCTTCCACACGCTTGCGGGCCGCAGGCTCGGCCTGCCCAGCCGCCTGGGGATCAGCAACCGCTACCTCTACATCGTCTTCGAGACCAGGATGAACGGCCTGCTGAGCGTGCCGCGCGAGAAGCGGTACCTCCCGTTCGTCGCGGGGATGGTCTGCGACCTCGTGGTGCTGGCGATCCTGGGTCTGACAGCACACCTCACCAGGACCCCGGACGGGGCGCTCTCCCTCACCGGCGAGATCGCGATGGCGTTCGCCTTCACCGTGGTGATGCGGATCGTCTGGCAGTTGCAGCTGTACCTGCGCACCGACCTCTACTACGTGTTCGCCACCGCGTTGCGCTGTCATGACCTGCACGACGCCAGCACTGCGCAGCTGCGCAACCGGATGTGGCGCCTGCTGGGCCGGCCGGACAAGGTGGTCGACGAGCAGCGCTGGTCGGCACACGACCGCGCGGCCGGCCGGTGGTACGGGCCGTTCGTGGCAGGCGGCATCGTGGTGATGCTCCTGCTCACCGCCCTGGGCTCGCTGCCCGTCGTGCTCGGCTACTTCGGCATCGTCGCCGCGCATCTCGGCAGCGGCCGATTCGACCTCTACTTCTGGGACGCGGTGCTGTCGCTGGTCGTGAACGCGGGCCAGCTGGCGCTCGTCGCCCACCTCGCCGCGCGCAAGCGGCGGCAACACCGCACAACGGCGACCGTCAGGAGCGAAGGACATGACTGAGCGGCACCGGCACGTGGTCGCCGAGCGCCGGGCCGACCGGTGCCTGCACGTGGCGCGGACCGGCGGCAGCGAGGTGACGGCGAGCTGTCACCGGCGGCTGCGCGGGCCGTACACCGGCGTGGACACCGTGCTGCGGGCGGTACTGCCCCGTGCGGTCCGGGACTGGCCGGAACTCGTCGAGCAACATCGGGTCGAGCTTCTCTACGGTATGCCCGAGCTGTCCGAACTGATCGGTCCGGCGCCCATGACGCTGGCCTCGGCGGGCCGGTTCGAGCAGCGCACCCGGTACTACGGCGCGGGCATGATCCGGTGCATGAACCAGGGGCTGGTGACGTTCCTGCTGGCCTTCGCCGGTCGGGTCGCCGATGCCGGCGAGGCGCGCCCGGTCCTGCACTTCGACGACGTGTGCGCCGCGGACCCCACCACTCAGGAGCTGCTCGCGCTCCTGGTGCGGCGTGCGGACCCGGTGCGGCTGCTGGTGATCGTGTCGAACCGGGAGACCGCCACCCTGCCCGCCGAGCTGGCAGACGCCCTCGCCGCCTTCTGCGAGCGGGAAACCGTCGCGCCCGGGCCCCGGCCCGCCGAACGCGAACAGGCCGAGCTGCTGCGCGCCTTCGTTGCGGCCGACGGCACGAGCGACGACCCGGACGAGGAGGCGGCCTATCTGGCCGCCGCCGACGGGGCCCTGGTCCGGTCGCTGCACGACGAGCGGGCGGCCGCGCTGGCCGACGGTGCGGACTGGGGCACCAGGGTCGGTGCGCTGGCCTGGCACCGCGAGCACGGCAGCGATCCGTGCGGGATCGGTCGCGAGGCCCTGCGCGAGGCGTTCCAGTTCTGCGTCGAGGCGGGGTTCTCTGCCGCTGTCGTCGACCTCGGCAGCCGCGGGCGGGCGGCCGCCGACCCTGAGCTGCACCCGAAGGACTACCTGCTGTTCACCCAGCATGCCGCCTCCGCGCTGGTGCCACTCGGCCGGCTCGACGAGGCGTTCGCCTACTACCAGGACCTGCGCCGGCACCTCACGGACCCGAAGGCCCACATGATCGCCTGCTACGGCATCGCGATGCTGTACACCAGGTTCTTCGCCCCGCGAGACCACGAGACGGCGATCGCCTGGCAGCGCACGGCGTGCGTGCTCGCCGCGCTGCTGCCCGACCCGGACGAGCGGCGGACCTACGAGGTCTTCCAGGCCAACGGGCTGGCGTTGATCGAGATGCACCGCGGTGACCTCGCGCGGGCCCTCGTTCTGGTGCAGGGCGGCATCGACCGGCTTGACCGCGACCTGGACGAGGGGGAGTGGGTCCTGCACCGCTCCCAGCTGCTCTACAACCGGGCGCGGCTGCTCGCCGCCCTCGGCCGGGCG
>Ga0164241_10002864_pt1 | contig 18090 bp, 23 predicted proteins | sample OricomyardsoilBY_FD_108780 | JGI IMG/M metagenome (GOLD analysis project Ga0164241, IMG submission 108780) | Backyard soil microbial communities from Emeryville, California, USA - Original compost - Back yard soil (BY) | ecosystem: Environmental > Terrestrial > Soil > Unclassified | place: USA...
ACGCGGTCTGACAAACGCCGAGATCGCCAACCAGCTCGTCGTCGAACCCTCGACTGTCAAATCGCACGTCGCCAGCCTGCTTACCAAGCTCGGACTCCGCGACCGCGTCCAGGCCGTCGTCTATGCCTACGAGAACGGAATCGTCCGACCAGGGATCGGTTAGCGCGCTTTTGACTCCCTCTGTTTGAGCGAGGTGCTCAACGCGGTCAGATTCCTCGATCCCGTTGTCGAGCGAGGCAAGTGTTCAAATTGGCCGCGAAGGGCGCGTACGGCGAGCCGTTTTGGGCGTACCGATATCGGCTCGAAGGACGAAATTCGGCTCGGCCGCAGGTGGGTGGTTTCGCGACCCGCGCGGAGGCGCAGAAGGCACTCCGGAAGGCGCTCGATCGGGTCGGTCCTGACCGCGGTGGAGCACATCACACTCGCCGAGTTGGTCAAGGAGTACCTGGAGCTTCACCAAGGCCGAACCGGTGACGATCGCAAAGCTGCGCTGGCTGCTCGGCAAAGCAACGAGCACGCTCGGCGAGAAGCGAATCGCGGACATGTCGTCGAAGAACGCGTACGCATTGGCGATTCGAAAGCGGTATCGGAAACCGACCTACCGGCGCGTGGACGCTCGGTGGACGCCGAAGCTTGTTCTCGTAGCCCCCTCCGACAACGAAAGGAAGTGATCAGCAGGAACTTCGTGAAGCCCTCTGACGGACTCGAACCGTCGACCCCCTCCTTACCATGCGCCCCGATCGGCAACTGGTCGCAACCGGTGGCAACGGTTTTTGGCTTGTTTGAGCCGTCTGCCGGATAGTCCATTTGCCACCGGTCGCGCCCGGTTGCGACCGCTGTGCTCCACAAATGCTCCAGTGCGGCGCTAGCCCTCTCCCGTTCGGGGAGTGCCGCGGGCTAACGGGCTCCGGGCATCAGCATCGATTGGGGCTGGGCGCCGGCGTAGACGAGCCGCGCCTGCTCACCTGCGTATTCGAGGCCCCGGCATGGCGTCTCGCCGAAGGCCGCGGCAGTGGCCGCATCAACGACGACCTTGGTGGCGTTTGCAGGAGTTCCGGTGGGGAATCCGGCTTCCAGGGTCGCGAGTGCGACTCGCTCCGCACGAGCCAGCTCGTCGGGGCTGCACAGCGCTCCCGGCTCGACACGCACGGGGACGGGCGAGGTCGATTGCGCCGCCGTCAGTGTGCGCTCGTGGAGAAGGAAGGCCTGGTAGCGGGGAAGCGAGGCGTCGTGCTCGACGAGGAAAGTCGAGTTCGAGCCATCCTCGAGCCTGGCCGCGTGCACGTACTCACCGCGGCCGCCGTCCACACTGCCACCGCCGAGCACAGCCCATTTGGTCGGGTCGAGGCCGAGGTCGCCCGCGATGCCGCTGGCGAGAGCCGCCGCGGAGAAGGCGCCGGCGGCGGCGACGGCGAGTGCGGCGACCCGTAGCCGGCGGGACGAGCGCCGCTGCCGTTCGATCCTCCGGCCGAGGGCGAGGGTGAGCTCGTGGCCGATGGTGTCGAGATCGGTTGTCATCGAAGGGCTCCTTTCATCCGTCGTGAGAGTGTCCCGAGCGCGCGGCTGACGCGGATGCGGGCCGCGACCTCGGAGCAGCCAAGGGCGATGGCGACCTCTGAGAAAGGACGGCCATTGACCACCCGTTCCTCGACGGCCCGTCGCTGCGATTCCGGCAGGTCGCGTAGCGCCTGCGCGAGTTCGGGGGCGAGCCGCTCGGCCTCGAGGCGCTCATGGCTCTCGTCCAGATCGAGCTCGTATGCGCGCACCGGGACGCCAAGGCGTTCACGGGCTCGCCGTTCGATGCGCTGGCGCTCGTGGTAGGTGCGCACGAGGTTGGCGGCGATGCCATAGAGCCAGGGGAGCGCCGAGCCCTGTCTCTCGTCGCGGAAGCGACGGAGGGAAAGCGCGGCCTGCGCGAACGTTTCTGCAAGGAGTTCCGATGCGGCGCCGGTGTCGACCCGCGCGCGCAAGTAGCGGTCGATCGTGCGGGCGTGGCGGCGGTACAGCTCCGCGAACGCCGCCGGATCGGTCCGCGCGGTACGGATCAGCTCTGCGTCGGTTCTTGCGGTCGTCATCTCTTTCGTATGGCTTATGCGGTGGGCCGGGCCGGACGTTTCGGGAAGGAGCATCCGGACTGGTACGGCCCTGGTACGCCAGGGGCCGGCGTCGGGTTCCGCTACGCGCGCGAGCCGGTAAACAAGTCGGCGCCGCCGGGCGTCGATGAGGGTAGATGCCGACATGAGCGACGAGTTCGTAGAGGCGGTTCGATTGGTGTACGAGGAGCGCCTCGATGACCTCTGCAGTGTCGTGGCTGCGATCACGCGTGATCGTGATGGCGCGCGCGATGTGGTGCACGAGGCGTTCGCTTCGGCCTTGCGGTCGCGGGGCCAGTATCGCGGCGAGGGTGATCTCGCGGCCTGGATCTGGCGGATCGTGGTCAACAGGGCGCGCGATCAGCGGCGCCGGCGGCACGCCGACGTCGTCGAGTCGGTACTCGAGCATGTCGAGGACGCAGCGGCGCGCCCGGATCGGTCTGGGGACGGTCGGCTCGCAGCAGCGGTCCAGGCGTTGCCGGAGCGCCAGCGGCTCGTCGTCTTTCTTCGCTACTACGCCGATCTCGACTACCGGCAGATCGGCGAGGTGCTGGGGATCGCTACCGGCACCGTCTCGGCGGCACTCAATGCCGCGCACCTAACGCTCGGACGACAACTGAACGAGGTGGAGCAATGAGCAAAGATCGGAATGAGCTGGTCGTCGCGGCGCTGAACGAGTGGCGGCTCAGCGACGTCGAGCGCGACTGGCATGCCGTCGTCGCGGGCGTGGGCGGTGTGACAGCCCCACAGAAGCGACGCATTCTCGGCGTTGCTGGGCGCCGGCGTTACTCCTGGCGGTGGCGCGTCGCGGTCGCAGCACTGGTGCTCGTCGTGGCAACGCCGGCGATCGGTGCGATCAGTGGCGCGTTTTCGTGGCCGTGGACGCATCGGCCGGGCGCGCAACTCGTCGCTTCCGTGCCGGGGGGTTCGCTACAGCTCAACTCACATGGGGGGCTCGTTGTTCGCACGAGTCGAGGCATCCGCTTCCTGAGCCCCGTCCCGACGCGGCAGAAGCGACGGTTTGTTTGGCAGTTGGCAACGGACGCTCGGGTCGCCTCGGCCGAGATCCTGCTTGGGCGCGGCCCAGCGGTCGAACTCTGCGCGCCGTGCAGCGACGGTGAGAGTGGAAGGTTCACGCTTGGGGGCTCGCGTGCGCTCGATGTCCTCAACGGGCGTGCGACGCTGCGCGTGCGAAGCGAGGGCCGCACAGCGACCTCATCGATCCAGTTGAAGCGCTTACGCTAGCGAGCGGGCACGGATCTCGTCGAACGGCGAAACGTCTTCGTCTCCAGCGGCATAGAGATGGTGGTGCACCACATGTCAAGGATCGCAGTGGGCTTGATCGGCATCACACTCGTGCTCGCGGCGCTTCCCCCGACGGCCGCGACCGAAGACGAGCGTGCGCCGACATGGACCCCGAGGCGTCCTATGGCGGTCGTCTTCTCGCGACGTCAGGGAAACGGCGAAAACCACGACATCTGGATCGCGGCGGCCGATGGTGGCAGGCAGCGGCGTCTCGCCTCGTCGCCGGGCGATGAGCAGACGCCGCGGTTCTCACCGGACGGCCGGACGATCGTCTTCCGCGCCGCTGTCGACCCTGGTGCTGCGCCCGACATCTGGACGATGCGGCGCGACGGCACCCATAAGCGCAACCTGACCCGGACGCCTCGCGAGACGGAATGGTCGCCGACCTTTACGCCCGACAGCCGTCGGATCGTCTTTTCGTGCGGTTCGCCCTCGTCAGGCGCCGGCAACGACATCTGCGTGATGAACCCAGATGGCACTGGCAGGCGCGTCCTGATCCGAGACCCCCACGGGTCGGAGGAATACCCCACCTTCGCGCCGGACGGCAGGCGCTTCGCCTATATCCATTACGACGACACCGGCGTCTTCCAGGTCTGGACCGCACGGGCCGATGGCCGTGGACGCCGCGACCTGACCGGCGCCTCGTCCGCTGCCACGTGGCCCGCGTGGTCACCGGACGGGACGTGGATCGCGTTCAAGCGACCGTCCTCGCACGGTGACCTATGGCTGATGCGTCCGGACGGCTCCGATAAACGCAACCTGACCCGCACACCGTCGCTCGACGAGCAGTTCCCGGCGTGGCTTCCGGACGGCCGCGTCTCGTTCGTCCGCGGCGACGGCAGACACGAGCGCAGCTACGGCATCTGGGTGATGAACGCCGACGGTACCGACCAGACCGAGCTGATCCGCGATGCGGCCGGCTGGGCAGACTGGACTGCGCGCTGACAACCGAACCACTCGTGCGGCGGGCGACGCTCGGCGATGTCGCGCCGGTCCGGGAAGTGCTCGACGACTGCACGACGACCTATCTCGGTCGCGCCAGTTCGGAGGACGATGCCCGCGCGCGGCTGCGGGAAGGGCGCGGCCCGCCCGACACGGCGATCGCGTTCCTCGCCGGCGAGCCGATCGCCTTCGGGCACGTGTGGCGGGCATCGAGAGCGGAGGTGCGGATGTTCTTGCGTGTCCGCCCGGCCTGGCGCGGCCGGGGCGCCGCGAGCGCGCTGCTCGCGACGCTCGAAGCGGCGGCTCACCAGATCGCGCGGGATAGCGTCACGCTCTCTGCGACTAACTGGGCCGGCGACGACGCCGGTGCGCTCTTCCTGGCGTCGCAGGGGTTCGAGCCCGAGCGGCACTTCCTGCAAATGCGCGTCGAGCTAGCCATGAAGGCGACCCCGCCGAGCCCGCCGGCCGGGGTTGTGGTGCGCGACTTCAAGCCAGGCGAAGATGACGACGCGGTCTTCGCCACCTTCCGCGACTCCTTCGGCGACCACTGGGGAAACCAGAACCCGGATCGGGAAATCTGGTGGCGTGAGAACCGCGACGACTCGGCAGCAGGATTCGACCCCTGGCTCTGGCTGATCGCCGAATCCGGCGGCGAGATGTGTGGCTTCCTGGTCGGCCGCGAGCGCGATGAAGCCGTCGGCGCCGTCGGATGGGTCTCGCTCGTCGGCGTCATCCCGGCTGAGCGCGGGCGCGGGATCGGCGAGTGCCTCTTACGCAGCGCATTCGTCCGCTTCGGCGCGCGTGGCCTGCGCGAAGCCGGGCTGAACGTCGATGTGGAGAACACGACGAGCGCCCTGCGCCTCTACGAGAAGGTTGGCATGCGCCGCCGGCCTGCCTTCACCGCCTGGCGCAAGCACCTAACTCTCCTTCCGGGGTAAACAAAGCCTGGCCGCGATCCGTCGGTTCAGGTGTGGGAGTCTTGAGACGATCGGCAGCCGCGGCAGTCGCCTGCGCGTTGCTCGGCCTCGGCGTTGGGGGCATCGCTCGAGCCGTGGCCGGATCAACCTCGTGGCAGGAGTTCGGCAGTTGCCTGCGTTCCGACGCGGTGACCGTGACCGGAGTTTAGGGAAGGCAGCGATGGATTCTGCCCGAACCGCTTCCCGCGCACGACCTGCTCTCGGCGGCGCTCCGCCACTGCCGGCGGCTTGCGCCGCGGCTGCCGCGCTCGGTGACGGCATCGTCGTTGCAAAGCCTCCGCATCGCCGCTCGCGAGTACCGAATCTGCATGCGAAAACATGGCTGGGAGCGCGGAAAGCCATCCGTCTTTCTCGTCCCGCGCGGTCAGGGCGTGTCCTTCCCGCTCGACATTCGTCTCCAGCCATCGGCTGACGCGGCAGGCCGCGCAATCTGCGATCGACTATTCCGCGAGACGACGAGCCTGCGATGACGCGCGCCTGGGCCGTCAGCGTTCTCCTGCTTCTCGCCGGCGTTCTTGCGGGCTGCGGCTCGAGTTCGAGCCCGCATGTCGCCACTGGACCGTCTGAAACGTCAACGTCTACGACGATGCTCCGCACGTGCGACTCCACGACACTTGCCGCTTCTGAGCCGGTCGCGAAAGAGTCATCAGAAATTTCTGATATAAGCCGGCTGTGAGCAGGCTTGCCTCGTCGGCGCCGTTTCGTCTGCCCACCGCTCCGGCAGCCACCGACATAGTGGCGAAGTACTTCCGAGGGCTCGGTGACCCGATCCGACTGCGGATCCTCCAACTTCTCCGCGACGAGGGAGAGCTGAGTGTCGGCGACCTCGTTCGCCGTCTCGGGCTGCCCCAGCCGAAGATCTCAAACCACCTCGCCTGCCTGCGGTGGTGCGGATTCATCGAGGCGAGGCGCGAGGGACGCATCGTCTACAACCGCATCGCCGATGCGCGCATCGCGAAGATGCTCGATCTAGCGGAGTCGCTCTTGGCGGACAACGCCGAGCACGTCGCCGCTTGCTGCGTGATCGAAGGGACGACAGCGTGAAGCGTCCCCGGGTCGACATTCTCTACTTCGAGGAGTGCCCGAATTACGAAGGAGCCAGGGCGCTGGTTCAACGGCTCGCGGCCGGCCTTGGCATCGAGCCCGAGCTTCATCTCGTGGAGGTCTCCGACGCGCATGCCGCGACCCGGCTTCAATTCCTCGGCTCGCCGACAGTGCGCGTTGAGGGGCGTGAAGTCGAGCCTGGCGCCGATCAGCGACGAGACTACGTACTCTCGTGCCGCGTCTACCGCGGTGAGCGCGGATTCTCCGGGGCGCCCGAGGAGCGATGGGTACGAGACGCGCTCGTCGAGGCGACCAAATGAGCACGGGAGGTGTGGGCTTGACCCCGGCTGTGGCGGCGGCGCTCGACGCGGCCGCGATCCCGACCTCCAAGGTGGGCCCCGGACGGCACGAGCTGTTGAGCGGGGGCGAGCGCGAGCTCTATTTCTGGATCCTTCGGCGGTTCGCCGCGAGCGGACGTCCATCGGGAGAGGAGACGCGCGAGACCGCTGGGCGGCTCGGTCTCGACGCCGACCGCGCGCTCAAGACGCTCGCGGCGCAGGACCTCGTGCATCTCGACCAGGCTGGCGAGATCGTCGTGGCGTATCCCTTTTCTGGACGTGCAACGAAGCACCGGGTCCGGTTCGCAGGAGGGCACGAAGTAGACGCCATGTGCGCTCTCGACGCACTCGGCATCGCACCGATGTTGGACGAGGCGATCGAGATCAACTCCCGGGACCCCGTTACGGGCGAGCGCGTCGAGGTGAAGCTCACACCCAGCGGAACGGGCAGCTGGCAGCCGGAAGGCGCCGTTGTCGTGTGCGGAGCGAGCGGAGGCGGCGAGTCCTGCGGCAGCTGTTGCCCCGGTACTGAACTTCTTTGCTTCTGCAGAGAACGCGGAGCGATGGCTCGACGGGCGACCAGACGTGCGCGGGTACGTCATGAGCATCGATGAGGCAATCGCGGCTGGCCGCGCCGTATTCGGAGATGTGCTGCTTGCGCCGGGCGGCAACTCGGAGCTACCGTCCTCGGCATGAGCGCTCAACCCATCCGCGCTGCTTACGACGCGCTCATGACTGGTGATGTCGAACCGCTCGTCTCGCTGATCCACCCCCACATGGAGTGGCGTGGACGACGCAGGCCCTCGCGGTTCTGGCAGCGACCACCCGGCTGACACGGCCCAGACGAGGCCCGTGAGGTTCTCCTGTCAGGAATGGAGTGGCGCAAGAAGGCGGGAGACCATGACGGACGCCTCGACGCAGTTGAGCAACGGGGCAGCCGCGTCGTAGTCGCCTTCTCCTGGTCGGATCGCAGCGACAACCGCCACGACTGGGCACAGGTGCTCGAACTGAAGGACGGCAAGATCGTCGCCATGCAGGACTACGCCACGCCGTCGAGAGCGGCACTCGCGACGCGGCTACGCGCCGCACTCAGCTTCTAACTCGACCGCAGATCCGTTCGGAGCGGCCCGTTGCGCCCACACCGCGAGCTGTCAAGGTCGCGGGTCAAGTCGTGTGGGGGCCCTTCGGGCTCGTAGGACTTGGTGCTTGTTGGAGCCAGGGGAGCTCCTTCGTAGAGAGGGGTCAGGAAGGTCGCCGTAGCATGCGGGCATGGCGGCCGCGGAGCGATGGCTTGGAGCGGTGTGGCCAGTGGTTCGTGGCCGGCTTCCCGCGCCTCCGGCACGCGTCCTGGAGATCGGCTGCGGCCCGCTTGGTGGTTTCGTTCCAAAGCTCCGCTCGAGCGGGTACGACGTGATCGGCGTCGACCCGCAGGCACCTGCCGACGGGGATTACCGCCGGAGCGAGTTCGAGCACGTTGATCTGCCGGCGGGGTTCGATGCTGTAGTGGCCTCGACGTCGCTTCATCACGTGGCCGATCCCGCCAAGGTGATCGCTCGGGTCGCGAGCATGCTCGCGAACGGAGGGATGCTTGTAGTGATCGAGTGGGCGTGGGAGGACTTCGACGAGCCGACAGCGCGCTGGTGCTTCGCGCGCCTTGGCCCGCACGAGAACGCTGGCTGGCTGCATCGCCGTCGGGAGGAGTGGGCCGGCTCGGACCAGAGCTGGGACGCGTATCTTCAGAGCTGGGTGGAGAACGAACAGCTCCACAGCGCTTCGGCGCTGATTGGGCTGCTTGATCAGCGCTTCGATCGTCAGTATGTCTCGCGCGACCCCTACTTCTTCCCCGACCTGGCCGAGACGAGTGAGGAGGACGAGTTGGCGGCGATCGAGGCGGGCGAGATTCGGGCAACGCGCGTCGATTACGTCGGGAAGCTGCGCTAGTCGAGCCGGCGGCAGGCCGGAACGACGGTTGAGCCTCAAGTATTCAAGTGATATCTTGAGGACATGGCGAGTGGTTCGGCGAAGGCGGCCTTGTTCGACGCGCAGGCGTCGGTGGCGCAGGCGTTGGGAAGCGGGCGGCGGGCGGAGATCGTCGATCTGCTAGCGCAGGGGGAGCGGTCGGTGGAGGAGATCGCTCACGAGATCGACCAGAGCGTCGCGAACACCTCGCAGCATCTGCAGGTGCTGGCGCGGTCGGGGTTGGTGCGCTCCCGCCGCGAGGGGACGCGGGTCTTCTACCGGCTGGCGAGCGAGCGAGTCGCTGATTTGTGGGCGGCGGTGCGCGACGTCGCGGTCCGCCATGTGGCGGAGGTGGGTGTCCTCGCCGGCGAGTATCTGGGTGAGCGGAACGAGGTCGAGCAGCTCTCGGCGGAGGAACTCGAGCAGCGGCTGGCCCGCGACCAGGTCGTTGTGCTCGACGTGCGCCCGGAGCCGGAGTATCGAGCCGGACACATCGCCGGGGCGCGCTCGGCGCCACTGGATGAGCTTCCGGATTTGCTGTCGAAGCTGCCGCGGCGGCGCGAGATTGTCGCCTACTGTCGCGGCCCCTACTGCGTGTACGCCGACGACGCGGTGCGGCTGTTGCACGAGCGGGGGTTGAAGGCGCGTCGATTGGACGTTGGCTTCCCCGAGTGGCGGCGGGCCGGGCTGCCGGTCGAGATCGCGAGCTGAGAGGAGACGCACGGTGCTGCTGCGCCCGTTTCTGAATGACGCCGGCTCCTGCGCGAGTTACCTGTTCGGCTGCACCAGCCACAACAAGCTCGCCGCGGTCGACCCGCACGCCGACTTCGTCGACGACTACCTCGCGGCGGCAGCCGCGATCGGAGCGCCGATCGTGGCTGTGTTCGAGACGCACGTGCAAGCCGACCACGTTTCCGGCCTGCCAGCACTGGTCGAGCGAACCGGCGCGACCGGCTACCTGCCGGCTCGTGCGGGCGTCGAGTTCGCGCACGTGGCACTGGAGGACGGGGAGGCGGTCGAGCTCGGCAACACCGTCGTGACCGCGATCGCCACTCCGGGACACGCCCCGGCGCATCACGCCTACACGGTCGCCGACCGGCGCCGCGGCAGCGAGGAACCGTGGCTCGTCTTCAGCGGCGATTCACTGTTGATCGGCGACGTGGGCCGTCCCGACCTGCATGTCGCCGGCGACCCGAACGGGCAGGCACGGCTGCTGCACGCGAGCCTGCAGCGGCTGCTCGAGCTGCCCGATCATGTCGTGCTCTACCCGAGCCACTACGGCGGCTCGGTCTGCGGCCGCGGGCTTTCTGGCAACCCGGTCTCCTCGATTGGCTTCGAGCGCGCCCACAATCCGCTGCTCGCGCTCAGCGACCCGGAGGCGTTCGCCGAGGCGCTCCTCAGCGAGATGCCGGCCCGGCCAAACGAGCAGGAGCGGATCGTCGCCGCTAACCGTACAGGCCGGGAGGGCGCGCCGGCATGACGATGCCAGTCCGGCTCGGCCTGCGTGCGAACGCCCGCCAATTCGGCCTCCTGGTCGGCCTGAACGCGCTCGTCGGCGGCATGGTCGGCCTGGAGCGAAGCGTGCTGCCGCTGGTCGGCAAGGAGGACTTCGGGCTGACCTCGAGCGCGGCGATCCTCGCCTTCGTCGTCGCCTTTGGTGCCGCCAAGGCATTCACCAACCTGGCCGCCGGCGAGTTGGCCGAGCGATTCGGACGCAAGCGGCTGCTGGTGATCGGCTGGCTGGTGGCGCTGCCGGTACCGGTCTTGATCGGCCTGGCCCCCTCCTGGTGGTTCATCGTGGCCGCCAACCTGCTGCTCGGCGTCAACCAGGGCCTGGCCTGGTCAATGACGGTCGTGATGAAGATCGATCTCGCCGGCCCGCGTCGGCGCGGACTGGCACTGGGTTTGAACGAGGCAGCCGGCTACCTCGGGGTCGCCGCTACCGCCTTCGCCACCGGCGCCCTCGCCGCCAGCTTCGCGCCGCGGACCGTCGTCTGGGTCGGCGCAGCGCTGATCGCCACCGCCGGCCTCCTCATCAGCGCCTTCGCGGTGCGTGACACAGGCGCCCACGTCGCACACGAGCAGGCTGCGTACGGCGCTGCGACCCCAGTGCATCGCGGGCTTTGGGACGCGTTCGCACACGCGAGCATGCGCGACCCGATCCTGCGCGCCTGTAGCCAGGCGGGCCTCGTCAACAACCTCAACGACGCGCTCGCCTGGGGGCTCGCGCCGCTCTACCTCGGTGCCAACGGCGCCAGCGTGCGCGAGATCGCCATCGTTGCCGCTGCCTACCCGCTTGTCTGGGGCGCAGGCCAGCTCGTGACCGGCTGGCTCTCCGACCACACCGGCCGCAAACCGCTGATCACTGCCGGCATGCTCGTCCAAGCCGGCGCGCTCGGACTGCTCGTCGCGGGAGACGGCGCCTTCACGCCCTCGCTCGCAGCCGCCATGCTGCTCGGGCTCGGCACGGCACTGGTCTACCCGACGCTGATCGCCGCCGTCTCCGACGCCAGCCAGCCCCGCGACCGCGCCCGCGTCGTCGGCGTCTACCGCTTCTGGCGCGACTTCGGCTTCGTGCTCGGCGCTCTGATCGCCGGCATCGGCGCCGATGCCACCTCGGCCCGGACGGCGATCCTGATCGTCGCCCTACTCACCGGCGCCAGCGGCCTCTTCGTTGCCGCAACCTCCTGGCAACCCCGAGGCGCCCTACACCCTGCCCCAGTCCCTTAAACGCGACGGAGACCTGTGAGACCCTCCACCCTGCACATACCGAGGAGGCGTTATGGCCGTTGAGGTCGAGATCGATGTAGAGCTGCTGAAGAGCGAGATCAAGAAGACGTACGCCTCCGTCTCGGAGGAGCCGGAGAAGGACTTCATCTTCCCGACCGGACGCGCCTGGGCGGAAGACCTCGGCTACCCCGACGAGCTGGCGAACGTGCCCGAAGGGGCGGTCGAGTCGTTCGCCGGCGTCGCCAACCCATGGACGATGGGACGCATCGCAGAAGGTGAGCGGGTGCTCGACCTCGGCTCGGGCGCCGGCACCGACTCGCTGATCGCCGCGCAGATGGTCGGCGAGCAAGGCTCGGTAACCGGCATCGACATGACGACCGAGATGCTGGAAAAAGCTCGCGCCGCCGCCGCAGAGATGGGTGCCACGAATGTCGAGTTCGTCGAGAGCGAGGCCGAGCAGCTGCCATTCCCGGACGGGAGCTTCGACGTCGTGATCTCGAACGGCGTGATCGACCTGATCCCGGACAAGGACGCCGTCTTTGCGGAGCTCTACCGCGTGCTCACACCCGGCGGCCGCATCCAGATCGCCGACGTCACGATCCAGAACCCCGTCAGCGCCGATGGCCGGCGCAACATTGATCTCTGGACCGGCTGAATTGCCGGGGCGCTGCTGGAAGCAGCGTACGCCAAGCTCCTAGAACGACACGGCTTCGAACGGATCGAGACCGGACAGCTCGTCGACACCTACGCCCGCTCCAAGTTCGAAGACACCCGGCGCAAGGCGCAGAAGTTCGGCGCCCGCGGCACCACCCTCAAGGCATACAAGCCGGTGCCCTAGCGAATGCAGCGGCGCGACGAGGACGGCGTCGAGGCGGCGGCGATCGCCGCGCTCGTCCCGCTTGAAGGCAAGCGCATACTTGAGGTCGGCTGCGGCAAAGGACGCCTGACCGCGCTTGCCGCCGCTCGCGCATCGTCGGCTTACGCCTTCGACCCAAACGCCCAGAACGTTGCCGCCGCGAAGGCGACGCTGACGAGCGAGCAACGTCGCTACGTCCGCTTCGCCGTCCACGACGCCGAAGCGCTCGACGTCGCGCGTGAGCGATTCGACATCGCTCTGTGCGGCTGGTCGTTGTGATGCATTCCACTCGAGGGCGTCGTGCACGCCCTGCACAACATCCACGGCGCCCTCGCCCCCGGCGCCATCCTCGTCGACACGCAACCCGTCTCGGCCCTCCCGCCGGTCGCCGCCGGCGGCGTCACGCTCGGCGCGCTCGACATGCGCGACTGGCTCGACACGATCCACGCAGTCGACGAGCTCGTCTCGGAGACGATCGCCGACGGACTCTATGAGCTGCAGCACGAGTCTCGATTCGTCGTCACCGACAGTTTCGACCGCGGGCCCGAGTGCCTGGAAACAGTCAGCGGCTGGCAGGGCACGCGCGTCCCAGCCAGCGTCTCGACAGGACTCGCGGCGGCAACGTCGCACGTGACAGTGCAGCAGGAGGTCCGGCTCCGACTATTGCGCCGCGTGCCGTAGCAACCCTCGAGCTAAGCAGTTGATTCAGCAGCCTTCGCCGCGCCAGCTCTCGCGCCCCTCCTTGGCCGCGACGGCAGCGATGACAAGGTCGGCGAGCGGGACAGTTCGTTGACGTCGAACGGACGCCGCGGGGGTGCAACGGTGGCGGTGCGTATGAGCGTGGCTTCGGCCGTAGGTCGAGCGCTGCGTCCGCGTTCTTGGGGACCGGAAAGGCCGTTCGCCGAGACGGCTAGGGCGCCTCGCGCTCCTTCGGCCCGTGCGCTGCCTTCCCGTGGACGCGTGAGCGCAGACGAGCGACCGCACCCCACACGATTCCACCGAGCATCAGCGTCATCATCGCGAGCATCGCGATCACCGTCGCCAGGCCCACGTCCATCGTTCAGGCGCCTCGCCGAACGCTTGGCAAAACCATTCGGTACGCCTACCTCCGCGGCGTGCTTTTCACACGGCTGCCGGGCACCCTGTTAGAGTCGATCGGTCAAGTCCTGTGGGCCTTCGGGTTCGCAGGACTTGGCACTTCTTGCGGAGCCACGTGAGTGACCCCCTCTTTCGCACGAAGGGGGCCGACCCTTACCATGCGCCCCGATCGGCAACTGGTCGCAACCCACGGCAACGGTTTTCGCGCGCTTGAGCCGTTCTCGCGGCCGTCCCATTTGCCACTGGTTGCCGACGGTTGCGACCGCTCTGCTCCATAAGTGCTCCATCCTCAGTCGTCCAGTAAGGCAACACGGTGATCACGCCGCCGGCGTTTCGCAGCACGTGCGCTTCCCCGTCTCGGAGGCCGAGGGCGGCGAAGACGTTCAGGCGCGAGTCCATGCACGTGACGATCGCCAGCGCTCGTGCGGGGCGGACATCGAGATGGGAAACGGCGAGGGTGTCTGCATAGCGGCGGTTGCTTGCAAGCAGCTCGTCAAAAGACGCTCACCAGCCGGACTGTACGCGCGCTCGCCGGTCGCGGCCCGTCAGGCGATCGGACGCCGCGACGGCACCGAAGAAGGACTGTCTGTGTGTTCGGACGCCTCGAAACTTGCGAGCGCCGGATGCTCAGGCTCGGTGCGCCACGCATTCGGCCTACGCTGGGCTCCGCGAAAGAGAGGTCTGAGCGAGAACCCGGTTATCGGCCGAGACCGTCAAGGTCGAGCAGGAGGGTTGACAACGATCACTTCGACGCCGACCGGGTCTGCGGGCTTCAGGCAAGAGGTTGGCGGGACTGAGCTTTGGCGATCTCCCGCACGAACCGGCTTTGCGCGCATTCGGGACAGAATGGGCGGAGTCCCTTCACGCCGTCCGACCAGAATGACCAGTGGGTCGCTGCCGCCTCTTCCGCGCTGACGCTGTGGTCGCATGCGGTGCACCGAACCGCGGTCGGATCGAGCGGCGCGAGCTCGCGCTTGCGGTGCTGGGGCAAGATCGACGTCATCTCAGTGGCCTCTTCGATTGCTTCGCGGCCGGCCATGGAGGTCACGGTCGGCGAGCAGCGATGTCGCTGTCCCGACCGCGACCGTTCCGCTCGTTCCCGACCGACCTGTTGTCTCTCTCTTCGGTAAGCCTGGCGGCATGGCGTTCAAGTCCCTTTCCCTGGCAATGGATGGCGGCATGTCTGCCGGGCGCAGCAAGCGTCGTGAACTCGAAGGGATCTCCCGCGGCCATGCCGGTTCCGGGACTGTTGCGCGGCGTCTCAGAATCGCCCCATGCGGAGGCGGCCCAGCATGTCGGCTGCCAGCTGCAGGAGCTCGTCTTCGACATGCGTCGGCGATCCAAAGCCCCAGCCGGCGGCGTTGACGTCGAAGCGCGGCGATCTCAGGGGCGGCCAGGCCTCGACGCGCATCGAGGCGTGACCCGGATGGGATTGGCTTGCGGCGGGCCGGTACGGCCCTAGGCGCACAGACCGCAAGTCACTAGGAGATCCACGCCTGACGACGATGTGCACGATTCGTGCGCCGCGATCGTGTGCGGCCCGTCGGTCCGGGTCGCCGAGGATCTCGTAGGCAGCGGCCAGATCCCGGAACTGCTGCGCCGCTGACGGGTCATCGGGGTGAGTATCAGGATGAGTCGCTCGAGCTGCACGTCGATAGGCGCGGGATACCTCGCGCGCAGAAGCCTGACGCGAGATGCCCAACACGTCGTATGGGTCGCGATCCGAGCGAGTCATGATCTCGAACTCCCGCCAGGGGAGGCCGGAGACCAGCCCGGCCTCCCCTTCGTGTTTGCGCTACGTCGTCTCGTTTCCTCGATAGCGCGTCTCCCGTCACTTGCGCTACTGCTCGATTGCCTTCTGCGAGCCTGCGCTGATCGTGATCTTCTTCGGCCGCTGCTCGGCCGGCTTGGGTACGTGCAGCTCGAGCACCCCGTCGTTGTAGTCGGCCGCGATCTTCTCCTCGTCAACGCCCTGCGGCAGTGTGAGGGTGCGCACGAACGACCCGTACGGACGCTCCGAGAGCTGCTCCTCGCCGGCCTCGACCCGCGCTCGCGAGCCGGAGATCGACAGCACGCGGTCGCTCACCTCGATCGACACTTCGTCGGACGGAACGCCGGGAAGGTCGACCAAGACAAGGTACTCCTCGTCGGTCTCTCTCACGTCAAGCAGCGGCGTGAAGCCGGCGGCCTGACGGCCGTTCCAGCCGCGCAGCAACTCGTCCATCATCCGGAACGGCGCTGTTTGCAACGGATCGCGGTACGTCAGCATCGCCATCTCAGCACCTCCAGCAGTCCTTGGACATCGGTTTGCTCTCTATCCTCGACGTAGTCCTGGTGGGGCTCCGTTCAAGTGGGTGACGATGCCCGCCGCCACTCGATCGCGGTTGCGGCGGTGCTTCTCATGAACTGCGGCTCGAGCCGTGCGGGCTTTCCCGGCGGTGACCAGCCACGCACAAACGCGGGGCCGGGGCTCACCCGGCCCCGGCCTCCGGCGTTTCCTAATCGCTCGCGGGCGGCGAGCGTTCCGAGCGTGACAACCCTCGTGAACGAAGCATTCTCACTTGTCCGCCGATCGCCTTTCCGAACCCCACCTCCAAGCGATCGCTTCTCTCCCTTAGGTATAGGCCTCACGCGCACCGGTTCAACACCGTGCGAAAAGCGAGTTCGCGCGCCTTCGGCTCCCGGTGGCGCCGTGTTTGATTCTGCGAATCGGGGAACAAGCGGCACGATTGGTGGCTCGCAACCGCTCTATCGCCGATTCACTGTGCCTGCCGCAGCTTTGAAAGCGCGCGCTCCTCGATCTGGCGGACGCGCTCGGCGCTGAGGCCGAGACGCTCGCCGATCTCGACGAGCTTCTCCGGCTCGGCGTCGAAGCCGAAGCGCGCGTTTACGACCTCGCGCTCGCGGTCGGTGAGGCGTGAGAGGAGCGCCCGCAGCTGCTCGCCGGCGATGCTGTCGACAACCTCCTCGTAAGCCGCCGCCGAGAGTGGGTCCTCGAGCATTTCGCCCAGGGAGCCGAGTTCGCCCCCGTCGCCGATCACCGCCTCTTCCAGCGAGCGGACGCGCGCGTCCGCGGCGGCGAGCGCCTGTGCCTGGTCGAGGTCGATGTTGGTGCGCTCGGCGAGCTCGGCAACGCTGGCGGATCGTTGGTCTTCCTGATAGATGCGCTGATGCTCTGACTTGAGCTGCGAGAGCTGGCGCAACGCCTTCGGCGGCAGCCGAAACGGGCGGATGAAGTCGCTGCGGGCGTCTTGGAGGCCCTGCCGGATCCACCAAGTGGCGAACGCGGCAAACGGGACGCCGCGCTCGGGCTCGTAGCGTTCGAGGGCGCGCAAGACGCCCACGATCCCCTCCTGGATCAGGTCGGTCTGCTCGAGGCCCTCGGTGCGGTAGCGGCGGGCAAGCGCGCTCACGAGCGGGAGCAGGTTGTTCACGAGCTGTTCCCGCGCCGCGATGTCGCCGGCCTGGGCGCGCCGCACGAGGTCGGGTGTACGTTCGTCCTCCGCTGCCGTCTGCTCGGCACCGGCGGCGTTGCGCTCTATGCGTCCTACGAGCTCTGCGACGTCTGGGTCGGCGGCGCGGTTCGTCCTCGTGGTCAGCTGCTCACGGGCGTCAGACACGCTTCGATGCTGCCAGAAGCCGAGCGTCGCGGCCGGCGGCCACGAGGGACCGTCGGCGCACACGAGCTTTCGCGCGCTCTCGCAGCACCCGAATGGTCTGCTCCGGAGTGGCTGCGGTCTCGAACGGACGTAGGGGGAGGCCGCCGCGACTGCTTGCGGCCTCCCCCGGACTCCGCTCGTCCTACTTCTCGATCTGCTTCTGCGAGCCGGAACGGATAGCGATCTTCTTCGGCTTGATCGCGGCCGGCTTCGGGATGTGCAGCTCGAGCACACCGTCGAGGTACTCCGCCTTGATCCGCTCGCCGTCAACACCCTTCGGGAGGGTCAGGCTACGGACGAAGGACCCGTACGGCCGCTCCACAAACTGCGACTCGCCGGTTTCCACCGGGGCACGGGATCCGGAGATCGTCAGCACCTGGTCGTTGAGCTCGATGCTCACGTCCTCGGACTTCACGCCCGGCACGTCGGCCATCACGAGGTACTCGTCCTCGGTCTCGCGCACGTCGAGCAGGGGCGTGAACCCGGTGACGCGGCCGCCGTTGCCGCCCGTTCGGAACATCTCGTCCAGCAGGCGGAACGGGGTGGCTAGGAACGGATCACGCACCACGAGCGTCGTCATCCCTACTCACCTCTCTTTCTGCGGTTAGTCGTCGTATGAACGCGTCTCAACCTTTGCAATAGCGCTCGAGCCGTCCTGTTCAAGCCCCGCGCGGCTGCCTAGACGCCGCGGCGCCTACGAGCGACGTGGACGTGAATGACTCGACCGCTTGTCCTGCTGGTCGTCGCGGCCACCGCGGCGGATGTGTTGGCGCACCCAGCGCTAGCGTCCGCGCGCCCTCCGCATCTATGGGACTGCCGTTCCTTCCAGTCGCAGGGAGGTCTTCCTGAGTCTCGGTCGGCGGGAGGAGCGCCCACGAGGCATCCGCTCTGGCATGCCTTCCTCGGTGTCAACTCGAGGAGGTGTTCGATGGTGCAGCAGGGACAGGTGTTTCCCCTCGCCGAGCGGGGAAGGGACGGGACGAGCTGGGCGTACCGGTACCGGGTGGGTGGGCGTGGCTCGCGGCGCGTGCAGCGCGGCGGTTTCGCGTCGGAGCAGGCTGCCGCGGAGGCGCTCGAGCGAGTGCTGGA
>Ga0164241_10002865_pt1 | contig 18080 bp, 16 predicted proteins | sample OricomyardsoilBY_FD_108780 | JGI IMG/M metagenome (GOLD analysis project Ga0164241, IMG submission 108780) | Backyard soil microbial communities from Emeryville, California, USA - Original compost - Back yard soil (BY) | ecosystem: Environmental > Terrestrial > Soil > Unclassified | place: USA...
CGGTCGCCTCTTTCGCACCTGCTTCGACCATCATGATGGCCTTCGCGCTTCCCGCCACAATCAGATCGATCTTGCTCTGCTTGCGCTCGGCGAAGGTGGGATTGATGATGTAGTCGCCATTCACGAGGCCGACCCGGACACCGGCGATGGTCTGCTGAAACGGGATCGAGGACAGGGCGAGCGCCGCCGATGCTCCGGTGATCGCCAGCACATCCGGATCGTTTTCCGTGTCAGCCGAGATGAGCAGTCCGACAATCTGGGTTTCGTAAAACCAACCTGCCGGGAAGAGCGGACGAATCGGCCGATCGATCAAGCGGCTGGTAAGGACTTCCTTTTCGGCCGGTTTGCTCTCCCGTTTGAAGAAGCCGCCGGGAATCCGGCCCGACGCGTAGGCATATTCGCGGTAGTCGACGGTGAGCGGCAGAAAGTCGATGCCGGTGCGCGGTGCCGCCGAGTGGCACGCGGTGACGAGCACGACCGTGTCGCCGGATCGGACGAGTACGGCCCCGTCGGCCTGTTTGGCCAGCTTGCCGGTCTCGATTGAAATCGTGCGGGAACCGAGGGTAATGCTGCGGGAATGGACAGTTGGAATCATGGCTGCGTCAGAAACGGGGAGACGGGACTGGGGGGGCGCGCCGGCCGATGGGAGTACGGGCATGCCGCCCGCACCGTACCGGCCGGCTGACACCGGCATCTATTTACGGATGCCGAGCTTGCGAATGAGATCGGCGTAAGTTTCGGCGTCCTTGCCCTTCAGATAATCGAGCAGGCGACGGCGCTGGCCGACGAGTTTGAGCAGACCGCGTCGTGAATGATGGTCCTTGGCGTGCGTCTTGAAATGTTCCGTCAGATAGCTGATGCGCTCACTCAGGAGCGCCACTTGGACCTCGGGGGAGCCGGTATCGGCGTCATGCTTGCGAAAGCTGCCGATCACTTCAGTCTTGCGTTCGTTCGTCAGCACAGGGGTTCCTCCACGGACGATCCAGAGTGCGCCTTGCGCGTGACCGAATCGCCGTACTTACAGTGACCGATCCATCGAGTGGCCACAAAGAACAGATGTTATCCGAGTACGACGATCGGATGCAAAGCGCCGCCCCGCGCCATCGCGAGGGCAATTAGCCTCCCGTCCGGGCCGAGGACCTTGACCGGCTCCGTAGTCCCGGTGCCGGGGGCGGGGAGCGCCGCTACATGCCCCGGCGACAGGTAATTCCCGTGCAGGACCCGCCTGAGCCCCGCCTCGGTCACCGAGACCGCCTGAAGCCCGGGGAGCGCCTCGGCGGGCGGCAGGATCCGGGCCGCCACCGCGCGGCCGAGCCGCTCCACTTCCGCGAGCGGCAGGGCGTCGTGGACGTCGAGCGACCCGCTCCGGATCCGCCGGAGGGCGGCGAGGTGGGCGCCGCAGCCGAGTGCCTCCCCCAGGTCGCGCGCGAGCGCGCGCACATAGAAGCCTGCGGCGGCTGACAGCCGCACGTGCAGCAGGTCGCCGTCGCGGCTCAGGACCTCGAGGCTGTGGACCGTGACCTCGACCGGCTTCAACGCGAGCGGCTCGGCAATCCGCGCCCGATCGTGCGCGCGCTCACCGCCGACCTTCTTGGCAGAGAAGGCGGGGGGCGTCTGGAGAAATGTTCCGTGGAATTTCTCCAGTGCGGCGCGTACGGCGTCGTCGGCTGGAAGGGCGGGGCAGGGCGGTCCCAGCGCCGTCCCGTCCAGATCGTCGGTCGTCGTGCTGAAGCCGAACCGGATGGACGCGTCGTACGTCTTCTCGCGATGCGTCAGCAGAGATGCGAGTCTGGTGGCGCGGCCGACGACCAGCACGAGCAGCCCGGTCGCCGCGGGATCAAGGGTGCCGGCATGCCCGACGGAGGATTGTCCAATCGCGCGACGTACGCGCTGGACCACGTCGTGCGAGGTCGGGCCGGCAGGCTTGTCGACAAGCAGGACCCCGTCCACGGCCGGCCTTACTGAGCGCGGGCGATCGCCGCGCCCAGTGCGGCGACCATCGCGTCGCGCACCTGCTCGAAGCTGCCGGACACGGTGCAGCCGGCCGCGTTCACGTGGCCGCCGCCGCCCCAGTTGGCGACCACATCGCGCACGTTGACGGCCCCCTTGGACCTCAGGCTGACGCGAAACATTTCCGGTGTCTGCTGCTTGAGGAGTGCCACGGCGACGATCTCGCGTGCTCCCAGCGGAAGATTCACGAGCCCTTCCGTGTCCTCGAGCGCAGCGTCGCAGCGGCGGAGCAGATCGTCGTCCAGCGCGAGGACTGCGAGCCGATTCCCGCAGTGCAGTTCCATGCGGTCGAGCATGGCTCCGGTGATGCGGACGCGCCCCAGCGAGTAGCTGTCGAAAATCTGTCGGGACAGCGTCGCGGTGTCGACGCCGGCCGTCGCGACCCTTCGGCACGTCTCGAACGTGCGCGCCGAGATCGGGCCGTACCGGAAACTGCCCGTGTCGGTGGCGATCGCCAGATACAGGTGCGACGCGATGTCGCGCGTCCATTCCACGCCGAGCGCGTCGATGATGTCGGCGACCATCTCACCGCAGGCGGCCGCTCCAGGGTCGAACCAGTTCACATCTCCGTACAGGGTGTTGCCGACGTGGTGGTCGACGTTGATGACCGAACCCCCGCCGAGCCCGTCGATCTCCGGCCGGGTCGGGTCGCTGCATTCGAGCAGGATGGAGGCGTCGACCTGGTCCTCGACCTTGTTCGTGTACGTGATCCGATCGACGGCTGGAAAGCCGGCATACGGGGTCGGAACGGGATCGTGCAGCACCACACGGGAGGTCTTACCCAGCTGATCCAGCGCGAGCGCGAGCGCAACGGATGATCCGACGGCGTCGCCGTCCGGCCGCGCATGAGACGTGAGCAGGAACGACGTACGTGCACGGATCGCGGCTGCGACGGCTTCCGCCGATCCGCTCACGACTCGTCCCCGCGATCGTCGTCGGTCGTCTCGGGAGGCGCGCCGCCGGCTTCGGCTTCTCGCGCTTTCCGCTCTTCGGCCAGATCCAGCAGGATGCGCTCGATGCGGTCCTGGTGCTCCACGCTTCGATCGAACTCGAAGGATAGTTCGGGGACACGCCGCATGCGGATCCGGCTGCCGATCTGGCGCCGCAGGAACGGCTTGGCCCGTTCGAGCGCCCGCTCGGTGTCCTTCCTCGCGCGGTCGTCGCCGATCAGCGTGTAATACACGCGCGCCTGCTGCAGATCCGGTGAGACCTTGACGCGGGTGACGGTCACGAACCCGAGCCCCGGGTCGTGTACTTCCCGCGCCAGCAGCACGCTCATCTCCTGGCGAATTTCTTCCCCGACGCGCTCGGGACGCGATCCCTGGCTCATATCAACGAAGATAGTCGACTTGGCGACGGGTGACGAGGCCCGGTTCGAGACGTTCGATCAAATCCATCACGGACGTGAGGGTCTGTTCGGCGCCGGCGTCCGACGAGGCGACGGTGGCGACCGCGAGGCCGGCGCGCTGCCACACGTCCTGGTGGGCAACTTCGGCGACCGAGACGTTCAGGGCGCCGAGGCGGTCCTTGAGCCGCCGCAGCACCATGCGTTTGTCCTTCAGCGAGCGGGAGGTCGACAGAAAAAGCTCCAGCGTCAGCAGGGCCACCGTCATCGCGGCCTAAACGAGCTGGGCAATCCGTTCGACGGTAAACGCTTCGATGACGTCGCCGACCTTGATGTCGTTGAACCGGTCCAGCGAGATGCCGCATTCGGTGCCGACCTTGACCTCGCTGACGTCGTCCTTGAACCGGCGGAGGGAGGCAATCTTGCCCTGCCAGACCGCCGCGCCGTCGCGGATGAGCCGCGCCTGCGCGTCGCCGCTGCGGGCGATACGGCCGTCGCTGACCATACAGCCGGCGATGGTTCCCGCCTTGGGCGACTTGAAGATCGCGCGGACCTCCGCGATCCCGAGACGCGTCTCCTTGAGCGTCGGCTCCAGCAGGCCCGACATCGCTTTGCGCATCTCGTCCGTGACGTTGTAGATGATCGAGTGCAGGCGGATGTCGACCTTCTCGCGATCGGCGACTTCCGCTGCGTTGCGATCCGGACGGACGTTGAAGCCGATGATGATCGCATTCGACGCGGTCGCCAGCAGCACGTCGGATTCGTTTATGGCGCCGACGCCGGTGTGAATCGTGCGGATCTTGACCCGATCGTCGCTGAGCTTCGCCAGCGTGTCGGCCAGGACTTCCGCTGATCCCTGCACGTCCGCCTTGATGATGATCGGCAGCTCCTTCACGCCGCCGTCGGCCATCTGCTGCTGCAGCGACTCCAGCGTAAGACGAGCGCCCTTGCCGAAGAGCGCCTTCTCCTTGGCCTGCGCCTGGCGATAGGTGACCACCTGACGGGCTTTGATCGGATCGTCGATGACCTGAAACGTGTCGCCCGGAAGGGGCAGCGACGACAGGCCGAGCACTTCCACCGGTGTCGACGGACCAGCCTTCTTCAGCTTGCGGCCGAGATGATCGAAGAGCGCGCGGACCTTGCCGTCCACGGTTCCGGCGATGAACAGGTCGCCTTCGCTGATCGATCCGTCCTGCACCAGCACATGGGCCACCGGACCGCGGCCGCGGTCGAGCTTGGCTTCGAGCACCGTGCCCTGGGCCATCCGCTTCGGGTTGGCCTTCAGGTCCCCGATGTCCGCGACGAGCAGGATCATCTCGAGGAGCTGATCCAGGTTCTTGCGCTGCCGTGCCGAGACGTCCACCGTGACGGTGGTGCCGCCCCATTCTTCCGGCATCAAACCGAGGTCGGACAGCTCCCGCTTGACCCGCTCCGGGTTGGCGTCGGGTTTGTCGATCTTGTTGACCGCGACGACGATCGGCACGTTCGCCGCTTTGGCATGGTCGATCGCCTCACGCGTCTGGGGCATCACGCCGTCGTCGGCCGCAACCACGAGGACCACGATGTCGGTGACCTTGGCGCCACGCGCACGCATCATCGTGAACGCTTCGTGGCCCGGCGTGTCGAGGAACACCACGCGGCGGCCGTTGACGTCGACCGAATACGCGCCGATGTGCTGCGTGATGCCGCCCGCTTCGCGCTCGGCGACCTTCGTCTCGCGGATGGCATCGAGCAGCGTCGTCTTGCCGTGGTCGACGTGGCCCATGACGGTCACGACCGGCGCGCGCGTCTCGAGATCCGCGGGGTTCGACGCGACCGATTCCACGTCGGTGAGCTCCTCTTCGAAGCTGCGGATCAGGACTTCGGCGCCGAACTCGCGCGCGATCATCGTCGCGGTCTCGGCGTCGAGCGTCGAGTTGATGGTCAGCATCATCCGGCGATCGATGAGCTTCTTGAGTACGTCCTTGACCTTCAGTTCGAGCTTGTCGGCAAGGTCTTTGACGGTCATGCCTTCGGCCAGGGTGATCAACTTGGTGATCGGCGGCGGTGCCTCGACCTGTGTCTGATAGGACGGACGGTCGTCGCGCCGCGTGGACGGGCGGGACTGACGCGGGCCGGCAGGACGGAACGACGGCATTGGCGGACGCGGCGCGCCAGGGCGGCCGGGCGGCTGGTTCGGGCGCACAGGCTGCGACGGCAGCGGCCTCGGCCCGCCGAGTGGCGGACGCGCGGACGGCATACCCGGCCGCGACATGGGCGGGCGCGCGCCCGCAGCAGGCGGCGGGGCCGGTCGCGTCGGTGCCGGAGGCTGGACCTGCGGCCGGATCGGTGGACGCAGGGGCAGCGGGCGAGCGGCCGGCGCCTCTCCGGTCAGCGCATCTTCAATGCGCAACCGCCGCGTCTGCGGCACCAGACGTCCAACCGGACGCTGGACTGTTGCGGGAGCCACTGGCGCGGCTGGCGCGGCGGCGACTGGACTGACCGCCGGCGCTTCGGCCACAGCGGCTGGCACGTCCGGCGCGGCTGCCACAGCCGGTTCGGGAGCCGGGGCCGGTGACGGTGACGTCTGCTCCGGTTCATCCGGCCGTTCGATTTCGACGACGGGCTCGGGCGCGACCGCAGCGGCGGGGGCTTCGACGGGCGCGACATCGGGCGCCGACTCATTCGGCGCTGATTCCACGTCGACCGCGGGATTCGGCAACGCCGGTTCCGCGGCTTCACCTGCCGGGCGTACGGTCTTGACGAGGCGTGGCCGCAGGACCGGAGCAGCCACCGGCGGCTCTGCCGCCTTCCCAGGCTTCTTTGCCGCGGGCGCGTCCGCGAACAGCGCCCCGGGCGGGAGCGCGATATTCCGCTTGCGCGCCTGCCGCTCGACGAACTGCCGCGCCACGATCTCCTCGATGGAGCTGGACGCGCTCTTGACGTCGATCCCGGTCTCCTGCTTGAGCAGGGTCATCGCCTCCTGGCTCGACAGGCCCAGCAATTCGGCGACTTTGTAAATACGGACTGTGGCCAATGTGGCTCCTTGCCAACCTCAAAAACCGACTCTTCGCACCCCGGCGCGCCGGGGTGGTGTCCCACGATCGACGGGCAATTCCGCCCTACTCGGTCGGGGCGCCTTCCGTGTCGTTCCCGGCCGGCGCGCTCCCGGCCTGCTCGGCGCGCGCGGCGCTGAGCACCGCCTCCACCGTCTCGGCGTCGAAGCCGGGGAGTGCCGCCAGCTCTGCCGGATCGGCCGCGACGAGTTTATCCACCGTGTCGAACCCGGCCGCGCGCAGCACCGCCACGACTTCGTCATGGATGTCAGGCAGGCTCAACGGCCGCGATTCAACCGCCTCGGACCCGACGGTCAGGCCCTCGAGCTGGGCCTCGACCTCCTTGCGCTTCTCTTCCTCGTTCTTGATGTCGATCTTCCAGCCGGTCAGCTTCGCGGCCAGACGGACGTTCTGGCCCTTCTTGCCGATCGCCAGCGACAGCTGCCGGTCTTCGACGACCACTTCCACGATCCGCTGTTCGTCGTCGACGATCGTCACGCGCTGCACCCGCGCCGGGCTGAGCGCCTTTGTCACGAATGTGACCGAATCTTCCGACCACTCGACGATGTCGATCTTCTCGCCGCGCAGTTCGCGGATGATCGCCTGGACGCGGGTCCCGCGCATGCCGACGCAGGCGCCCACCGGATCGACGTCCCGCTCGCGGGAGTACACGGCCACCTTGGCGCGATCGCCCGCTTCGCGCACCGCGCCGCGGATGACCACCGTCCCGTCGTAGATTTCCGGAACTTCCTGTTCGAACAGCTTGATGAGCAGCGCCGGATCGGTGCGCGACAGGATGACCTGCGGCCCCTTGGCGTTTCTGGACACGGCCTTGATGACGGCGCGGAGCCGGTCGCCGATGGAGTAGTTCTCGGCGCGCGACTGCTCCTTGCGCGGCAGCTGCGCCTCGACGCGACCCACTTCCGCGATGATGTCGCCGCTCTCGAATCGCTTGACGGTCGCGTTCACGACTTCGCCGACGCGCTGGCTGAACTCGCCGTGGATCTTCTCGCGCTCCGCTTCGCGGACGCGCTGGGCGATGACCTGCTTGGCGGTCTGTGCGGCAATGCGTCCGAGTTTCTCCGTGTCCTTGGGAAACTCGATTTCCATGCCCACCTCGGCCTCGGCGCCGTAGAGGTCCTGGGCTTCGGTCAGCGAGATCTCGCGCGACGGATTCGCGACCTCGCCGACGATCTGCCGCACGGCATAGAGTTCCACGAGCCCGGTGTCGAGGTTGAACCGGGACCGGAGATCTTCATCGCTCTTGAAGACCTTGCGCGATGCCGCGAGATACGCGTCTTCAATCGCGCCAATGACGATGGAGGGGTCGATGCCCTTGTCCTTCGCCACGACATCAATCATCTGCTGCAGTTCGGTCGCCATATCCCTCTGTCAGTACTTCGAATCAGAATTCCACGTCGAGCCGCGCGCGCTTGATGTGCGCGATCGGCACGCGATGCACGCGCCGGCCTTCCGTGACCAGCACATGTCCGTCCTCGACACCCGACAGCCGGCCCGCGAAATGCGACTGGCCGTCCACCGGCGTTCCGGTGACGATCTTCGTCAACCGTCCCGCAAACCGCCGGAAGTCCGCCTCGCCGCGTAGCGGCCGATCGAGTCCCGGCGACGACACTTCCAACGTGTACCCGCGGTCGAACCCCGCCGTCAGGTCATCCTCGACGTCCAGCACCGCGCTCAGATCGTGGCTGACGCGCTGGCAGTCCTCGATGCCGACCGTCTCCTCCGCCTCGCCGGGACGGGATTCCGGTCGGTCGAGAATGACTCGCAGCACCCAGCCGCTGGCCTCCCGACGGAACTGGACATCGAAGATCTCCAGCCCGTATGTGCCGGCGACGCGTGCCGCGGCCTCTCGCAGACGGTCGAGCGATGCGTGCTTTGGCAAGCGAGCGTCCCGGGGGGCCCTAAAATACAAAAAGTGGGCACGGGCCCACTACCAAAGGCTTTCCCGCTAAGACCACTCAAAAGTATAGCAACTGGCGACTAGGCCGGCAATGGCGTGGCGATCAGGTCATAGCCGGAGGTGGCCGTCACGCGCGCGTCGATCAGCGTCCCGGGCGGAAGGCTGGCGGGATCGCACTCCGACAGAATCACCACCGAATCGATGTCCGGGGCCTGACCTTCGAGCCGGCCAGTGACTACGAGCGCTGACTCGGGCGAAGGGCCGTCGACGAGCACCCGGACGGTGGTGCCGACCTGGGCGCGCCGCCGGCGGGCCGCGATCTGCTGCTGCACCTTCATGATGCGGTTCTTCCGTGCCCGCTTCGTCCGCGCCGGGACGTCGTCGGTCATGGAGAAGGCCCGCGTGTCTTCCTCGTGCGAGTAGGTGAACACGCCGACGTGGTCGAATTCCGAGGCACGGACAAAGTCCTCGAGCGCCTGCACGTCAGCGTCTGTCTCTCCCGGAAACCCGACGATGAACGTCGTCCGGAGTGTGACGTCGGGGACGCGGGAGCGGATGCGGGCGAGCAGCTTGTCGTAGACCGCGCGGGAGCCCGGTCGGCGCATGCGCCGGAGGACGTCGTCCGCGGCGTGCTGAAGCGGCAGGTCGATGTAGTTGCAGACCTTCTCGCACTCGGCCATCGCGTCGAGCACGTCATCGGTGATGGTCGTCGGGTAGAGGTAGAGCAGGCGAATCCACGCGAGGCCCGGAATCTGGTTCAGCCGCCGGAGCAGCCGGGCCAGTGCGCCGCGCTCACCGCGATCGATGCCGAAGAACGTCGTGTCCTGCGAGATCAGGAGCAGTTCGCGGACGCCGCGGGCGGCCAGCGATTCGGCTTCCGTCACGATGGACGCCTCGTCGCGGCTCCGGTACGCGCCGCGCAACTTCGGGATGATGCAGAACGCGCACGTGTAGTCGCAGCCCTCCGCGACCTTGACGTAGGCGAAATGCCGCGGCGTCGTCAGCAGGCGCGGAGTCGAGGCGTCGTACAAATATGTCGGTCCGGCTTCCGAGGGCTCTGGCGCGGCGAACGGCTCCATGGGCGCGCTGTCAGCGGCGCCTCCCGGAAGCTCCCGGCGTGAACGGAAAAGCGAGATGGGCGCGGCGAGTGGCTCCGTGCGCGCGCCGCTGATGGCTCGGACGATATCCGGCACGTCGCCGGTGCCGAGCACGACGTCGATCTCCGGGATCTCCGCCTTGAGCTGATCGCGATAGCGTTCCCCCAGACAGCCGGTAACGATCAGCTTTTTCGCGCCGCCGCTCCGCTTCAGTTCGGCCATCTCCAGGATGGCATCGACGGATTCTTCCTTGGCCGCGTCGATGAACGCGCAGGTGTTGACGACGAGGACGTCCGCCGAGGCGGCGTCGGCCGTAATCTCGTGACCGGCGTCACGCGCCATGCCGAGCATGACTTCGCCATCGACGAGGTTCTTGGGACAGCCGAGCGAGAGCAGGCCGATTTTCATTGAGGAGATGATGACAAGTGCAACGTCGAAGCCGGAAACCACACCTTCCGGCCGCGGGCGTCAACGTCTAACTTAACAGGGTTCGTGACCTACGGCGTCAGTCTGTGCAGCATTCGCGGATAGGGAATGGCCTCGCGCAGGTGTTCGAGTCCGCAGATCCAGGCGACGACCCGTTCGATGCCCATGCCGAACCCCGCGTGCGGCACGCTGCCGAAGCGGCGCAGATCCAGGTACCACTCGTACGCCTCTTTCGGCAACTCGTGTTGCGCGATGCGCTGCTCGAGCAATTCCAGGTCGTCCAGCCGCTGCCCGCCGCCGATGATCTCGCCGTACCCTTCGGGCGCGAGGAAGTCGACCGACAGCGAGACCTCCGGGCGTCCCGGCTGCGGCTTGAAGTAGAACGCTTTCACCGCCGATGGATAGCCGGTCACCGCGACCGGCCGGTCGAACATCTCGGAAATCGCCGTCTCGTCCGGACTTCCGAAATCCCTGCCCCATTCGAACGGCAGGCCCTTCTCTTTCAAGCGCACAGCCGCCTCGTCGTAGGTGATGCGCGGAAACGGGCTCGTGACGCGCTCGAGGGCGGTCGTATCCCGTTCGAGCGTCTTCAGCTCGCGTGCGCGGCGGTCGAGCACGCGTGAGACGACGTCCACCACGAGGCCCTCGGCCAGGACGACGATGTCGTCGAGCGTCGCATACGCGACCTCGGGCTCGACCATCCAGAATTCGGTGAGGTGGCGCCGCGTCTTCGACTTCTCGGCGCGAAACGTCGGTCCGAAGCAGTACACGCGCCCGAGCGCCAGTGCGTTCGCTTCGTTGTACAGCTGGCCGCTCTGGGTCAGATACGCCGTGTGATCGTCGAAGTACGGTACCGGGAAGAGCGTCGTCGTGCCTTCGCATGCGGCCGGCGTGAAGATCGGCGTGTCGGCAAGGATGAACCCGCGCGAGTTGAAATAGTCGCGGACGGCGTCGATCACTTCATGCCGGATCCTGAGGATCGCGTGCTGACGGCTGGATCGGATCCACAGGTGGCGTCGATCCATCAGGAAATCGACGCCGTGCTCCTTCGGGGTGATCGGGAAGTCATGGGCCGCGCTGACGACGTCGAGCCTCCGGACCTCGATCTCGTAGCCGCTGGGAGCACGCTTGTCGGCGCGGACCAGCCCGTCCAGGGTGATCGCGCTCTCCTGCGAGAGGTGATCCGCCGTCGCGAACGCCTCGTCCCCGACGTCCGCCTTCGACATCACGGCCTGGATGAACCCGGAACCGTCCCGGACCTGCAGGAAATGGATCTTGCCGCTCGACCGGCGGTTTGCCAGCCAGCCCTGAATGGTCACCAGCTGCCCTTCATGAGCGGCGATGTCTTCGATGTAGACGCGCATACGTCAGGAAGCGGGCTAGTCCGGCTCGGAGAACGCGAACGGCTCGGCCGAGTCGTCAAGTATCGCCTGAATCCGCCGGCGAGCGCCAACCGCCTCCTGCAGCACGCGATCGGCGTTGCCGTGGTCGGGCAGCTCGAAGATCCAGGGACCGGGGTAGCCGATCTTCGCCATGGCGGCGACCGTGAGATTCCAGTCGATGGTGCCGGCAAACGGCAGCAGGTGGTCGTCGGCCACCCCGCGGTTGTCGTGCACGTGAGTCGAGATGATGTAGCCGCCCAGCATCTCGGCCGCTTCGGGCGCGCCGCCCACGAGGTGCGCGTGTCCGAAATCCAGACAGACGCCCGCGGCGCCGAGCTCGAGATCGCCGTCCAGCCAGCGGAGCAGGGCTTCGGGTGTCGCGAGATCGTTGGGAATGACTTCGAGCGCGAGTCGAACCCCGGAGGCGGTGCACGCTTCGGCGATCGGTTCGAGGCTTTGTTTCAGCGCGCGCACGTCATTGTCGCCAACCGGAATCGTTTGCCCGCGCGGGATGCCCAGGTGCAGCACGACGGACTGACATTCCAGCCGCCGGGCCGCCTCGATGGCCTTCCGCGTTTCGTCGATGGCTTCACGACGCTCGGCGGCATTGGTCGTCGCGATTGAATATGGCCGGCCCCACACGCCCCCGGTCAGACCGATCGTGATTGGCGCGTGCACGCTGGCGGCCGTGAGCCCGGTCGTGCGCAGCCACTCCGTCGTGGTCTTGATCGCCCGGGCGTCGTGATAATCGAAGTGGGTGCGCGTCGCGAAGATTTCGACCAGCGGAAAGCCCGCGGCAGCGATGCGCTCGTAGTGCCCGCGTTCGAGCCGCTCGCCGTGAAACAGGTGCGTCGAAAGCCCGAAGGAAGCTGTCGGCGTCATGGGTGCAACTCGTCGATATGGCGCGCCAGCACTGCTCGCAGTCGCGCGAAGCGATCATATCTGTACAGGTTGTCGCGCACGTGCGCGAGCGTCCGCGGAATCGCGTCCGCATATGTCTGATTGCCGCGCGCGCCGACCTGATACCCGAACGTGCCGAGCGCCTTGATGTTGCGCTGCAGGGCCATCAGGTCGAACCGCGTCCGGCGATCGCGTGGTCCGGTCGGATCGCTCTTGCTGTCGAAGAACTGGTCGATCAGATCCACGACCAGTGATTCGGGCAAATCGACATAGGAGTCCCGAAGCAGCGAGACGAGGTCATAGGTATCGGGACCCATGCGCGCGTCCTGGAAGTCGATCACGACGAGCTGGTCGTGGTGCAGCATCAGGTTGCGGCTGTGATAGTCGCGATGGCACAGCACGCGCGGTTCGGCCGCCAGATCAGCGGCGATGGCTTCGAACTCCGTGTCGAGGACGTCCCGGTCCGTCCCGGACAGCCCCGCGGATCGGAGGCCCTCCATGAAATGCGTGACGAAAAACCGGAACTCGAACATCAGTTTGGCAACGTCGAACGCCAGGTTGTAGGGAAGGTACTTCTCGTCGGCCAGTTCCGCACCCCTGCGCTGAAACACACCGATCATCGTGACGGCGTCGCGATAGAGCGACGCCCTGTCGTCCGGCGTCGCGGTCCGCAGCCGCGCCTGCAGCGTGACATCGCCGAGATCATCAAGAGCGAGGACGCCGAGTTCGGGCGAGGCGTCGAGAATGCGGGGGACAGGAACCGGCATCCGCGCAAACAATCCGGCGACGTTGATGAACGGCAGCGTCGCGTAATCAAACGGGCCGGCCATGAGGGCGACGACGAAGGGCGACGACCGCGGTGGACGGACGCGGAAGTAGCGCCGGTCGGAGGCATCCGGTGTGAGAGCCGTGACGCGCGCATCAGCCACGCCCTCTTGCGAGAGGTAGGCGGCGACCGGGGGCGGCAGTTCGGACATCATCGATCGCGGCTCCCGTCGAGCGGGAAGATCGCCATCTCCCCCTGCAGCGTGCCGCGGTCTCCCGGACGCAGGACCGCGGCCGGCACGACGACGCTCGATTGCAGCCGCGCGCCGCGGGGAACCGTCACCGGGCCTGCCACGATCACCTCCGACAGCTCTGCGTCGGCTTCGACGCGCGCTTCCGGCCACACGATGCTCGCGCGAACGTGCGCCGATGCGTGCACGTCACCGGTCACGGCCGTGCCCGCCCACGTCATCGCGGCGTGCAGATAGTCGGCGGGCGCGCCGACGTCAACGAACGACGTGCTGACGGGGAAGACCCGAATCCGCCCCGGTCGCTCCGTCACCATCGTCCGGTAAATCCCGGCCACCGTTTCGGCGGGTTCGCCGTCAGGCAGCGCGGCGAACACGGTGGCGCTGACGACCTGGACGCCAACCATGTGCCAGGTGCCCTCCGCTTCGGGGCCTCTGGGTACGAACCCGATCACCCGGCCCTCGGCGTCGGCGGCGATGCCGTTGTAGTGCCGCGGGCGCGGGTGCGGGATCGCCGCGAGCGTGACATCCGCCCCCGATCGGAAGTGGGCGTCGAGCATTGGTGCGAGCGGGAAGTCGCAGAGCGTGTCGCCGTTCACGATGAGAAACGTGTCAGCTTCGAGGAGCGCAAGCGCGCGCCGCGGGCCGCCGGCGGACCCCAGAATCGGATGCTCCCACGAGTAGCGCACCGACAGGCCGAGGTGCGCGCCGTCGCCGACGATGCCGGTGATGGACGCCGGGCGGTGGTGCAGGTTCAGCACGACATCGCGCACACCCTCGCGATGAAGCCAGGCGAGCACGTGCTCAATCAACGACCGATCGCCGAGTGGCACGGCAGGCTTGGCGACCAGGCGCGTGAGCGGGTCGAGACGCGTTCCGAGCCCCGCCGTGAGAACGAGCGCGGGGACGATCACGGACGCGAGGACTCCGCGACGCTGTCGAACACCATGTCACTGAACGACACGCCGCGCGCTTCGCAGTGCCGCCGCCACAGCGTCATGTAGGAATCGAGCACGTAGTCGGCCGGCGTCCGGCCGAGCAGGCGCGTGACTTCCTCGATGCGCGCCGGCGTGGCCTCGATTTCGATGAAGACGCCTGCGGGGGCTTCATCGACTGCGAGATGTGCGTGCGGGAGATCGTACTCCTCCCGATACTTCTGCGACTTGAACACGGGAAAGTAGCCGAGGTGTCCGAACATGCGATCGACGAGCGCCGGGTCGCCAACCGCGGTCTCCAGTTCTTCCCGGGATTTTACGGGGCCGGGCTGCACGGGGCCTTTGAACGTCAGGAATCCCCCATGGGCGCCGTCCCGGCGGATGCGTAGCGCGCGGCCGCTCAGGCGAACCACGCCCTGAACGGTGTCGTAGAGTCGATCCTCGAGGAGCCGGCGGGAAATCGCGAGACGGGCGCCTGTGGCCTGGACGGCCTGGCGCGCCGCGTCAACGTGCGGAAAGGCGAGTTTGACTTCCTGTTCGATCATGAAAGGGCCCGGCGGCAGCCAGCCGGCCGGGCCCCATCACTTTACTTCTTTCGGATCTGGATGAGGACTTCGCTGCCGCGGCTGCCCTCGACGCGCCAGACCACCAGCCGGGCCGTGCGGCCGGACGGGACAGCGTCGAGTGCTTTGGTCATCTCATCCACGCTGTGGACGGCGACGCCCTGCACCGACAGGATCACGTCGCGCTCCGCAATGCCCGCGCTCGCCGCCGGGCTGAAGGGCTCGACGCCGGTGACCACTGCGCCGCCGCGTCCATCCGGCACCTGCAGCCCCCGCGCGATCCGCGAGGACAGCGGCTGCACGGACATGCCCACGCTCGTGTCGCTCGTGCCGTCGTTCGAGTTATCGCGTGAATCGTTGCGCGCCACCTGCTCGTCTTCGAGGTTCAGCTCTTCAACCTTCACGTTGAGCGTGACGCTCTTCTTGTCCCGAATCACACGCAGCGGCACCGTCGTCCCCGGCGTCGTTCGGGTCACCGAGGAGACGAGGTCGTTGTAGTTCTTCACGGGCTTGCCGTTGTACTCGACGATGATGTCGCCCACCCGGACGCCGGCGGCCTTCGCCGGGCCGGTGTCGTCGACCGTCTTGACGAAGACGCCCCCGGTGTCGGGGAGGCCGAGTTCCTTGACGTCCGCCGGGCTGACCGCTTCGATCCCGACGCCGATGCGGCCGCGCGTGACCTTGCCCTTCTCGAGCTGCGGCAGCAGATCGCGCACCGTGTTGATGGGAATCGCGAAGCCGACGCCGATGTTGCCGGCCGATCCACCGAACGCGGAGTTGGTGGTGTAGATCATCGAGTTGATGCCGATGACCTCGCCCCGCAGGTTGAGCAGCGGCCCGCCCGAGTTGCCCGGGTTGATGGCCGCGTCCGTCTGAATGAAGTCCTCCTGACGTCCCGCGGCCACCGCCTTGTGCCGTCCGGTCGCGCTGACGACGCCCACCGTCACGGTGTTGGACAGCTCGAACGGGTTGCCAATCGCCATGACCCAGTCGCCCGGGGCCATCTGGTCAGAGTCGCCGAACGACGCGGGCTGCAGCCCGGACTTCGGCATGTCGATCAGCTGCAGGAGCGCGACGTCCGTCAGCGGATCGCGTCCGAGCACTTTCGCCTCGAGACGGGCCTCGGGATCGTCCGCGGAGTCCGACAGGCTGATCTCGATGGTCTTCGCGTTTTCGACGACGTGATTGTTCGTCAGGATGTGGCCGGCCTTGTCGATGATGAAACCGCTGCCCGCGCCGCGCTGCAGCTGCGGCTCCTGCGGACGCTGACGTGGCTGTTGCTGCCCGCCGAAGGGGAACGGCAGCCCGAACTGGAACAGCTGATCGACGTCGTCATCGGATGCGGGCCGGGTCGCCGTGACGATGATGCTGACGACGGATGGACTGGCTTGCTTGGCAATGTTGCGGAACGTGGTGGCGTCGATCGGACCCGCCAGCGGCGCGCTGTTGGTCACCGGCACGCTGACCGTGCTCGCAAATGAACCGGGCGCCAAATCCAGCCGGGAGGCAATCACCATCCCCACGACCACGGACACGAACGCGATTAGAACGCTATAGAAGATTGTGGATTTTCGACTCGACATGATTGCTGCTCCGTCTCCAGCTCTTCAAACCGTGTTGATCTGTACTAGTTCTTTCTGAACCGGCCCGGTGACGTCGGCGATCCGGTCGCCGACCACCATGTTGATTTCACTTCTCACGCCAAAGCGGGGCAGATAGATCCCCGGCTCGATCGTGAATCCCGTGCCCGGCAGCAGGCGCCGGTCGTCGTGCGTCTCGTAATCGTCCATGTGCACGCCATTCCCATGGACGTCCTCACCCAGGCTGTGGCCGGTCCGGTGAATGAACGAGGGGCCAAACCCCGCGGCGGAGATCACGTCTCGCGCCGCTCGATCGACCTCCCAGCCCCGTAATTCCGATCCCGACGAGAGGCGCGTTTGCACCAGGCGAACCGCGGCATCACGACCCGCCGTTACCGCCGACCAGGCCGCCTCGACATCCGCTGGTGGCTGGCCGGAAAACCCGACCCACGTGATGTCGGCGTAGACGGCACCCGGTTGATCAAGTTTCCCCCAAAGGTCGAGCAAAAGCACCTCATTCGCCCGGAAGGGCCTGGAGACGGCCGCCGTCGGCGCGTAGTGCGGATTGCCCGCATTTTCCTGGGCCCCGACGATCGGCGGGGCGTCCGTGACGAGCCGTTCGGCCCGGAACCACGCCGCCATGGCCTGCTGAATCTCGAACTCATGCACGGGCTCGCCGGCGGCGAGGCGGGCGGATGCATACGCGAACGCCTGATCCTTGATTCGATACAGCTTTTCGGACGCAGCGCGATGCGTCTGAATGGCCGCCTCGTTCCAGGCCGCTTCGAATCGGCCGATCAGGTCTCCGGAGGACTTCACCTGTACGCCCAGGGTCCTGATGAACTCGATGGTCCCGGCGTCGACGCGCGAAACGTAAGGAATTGCGCCTGCGGGTGAGTACTCCATCGCGATGACGTTCGTGCCGCTGACGAGCGCCGCCACCCCTTTCTCGAGCTCGAGTCGGCCGGCGTAACGGGTGGTTTCACCGGGCAGGTCGGTGAGCGTATTGGGCTCGATGGCATGGACGAGCTTGCGCGGCTGGCCCGACGCGGGAATGAAGTAGTACCAGCGGCGCGTCGTGTGCGCGCCGATCAAGCCCGCCAGGCGTGCCGCGATCGGGTTCGATCCGTGAAAGTCGTAAAGCAGCCAGCCATCGAGGCCATCGGCCTTCAGGCTGCGCTGAACGGCCGGGATATCCAACGCCATGTCCTGTTGTCTATGACGCGCGGGTTTCGTGGAAAGTTTTAGCGGGCCGTTCCTACATCTCGCCGTTCCAGTCTTCCGGCTCGGCGGCCGTTGACCGGAAGACCTCGAGGTGCCACTTGCCTCCGCCCCACGGCTCGATGATATCGGCGGCGAGCACGTCGACCAGAATCTCGGCGAATGTCCGGTGCTCCGGATCGTTTTCCAGGTGATACGCCTCGTCGTCCCACACAAAGGTCGGATAGAGCACGACCGTCAGGAACAGGTCGTATCCGTCGTCGATGACCTGCACCTGGCCGAGCGGCCGCTTCTGCGTCGAGTGATAGATGAGGTACTTCTCGGCACTGTGCGCACGGATATAGCGCTTCAGCGTGAACTCGCGCGCGACGACGTCCTCGACGGCGATCTTCTTGTCCCAACACTCGCGGCAGTAGCGCTCGTCGCCGCGGGGTTCGGAGACTTCCTTGTTGCCGCAGAGGGCGCAGCGGACAGCTTCAGCAGACTTTCGGGCCACGCACCGAATTATATCGGGTGCGCAGGCTGGGCCGGGTGCGTCGCGTGTGTCGGGTGCGCCGCGTGCGCCGCACGCGCCGGGTGCGCTGGGTGCGCCGGGTGCGCCGCGTGCGCCGGGAACGCGCGAAGGCCACGGTATGCTACGCGGACGATGAAC
>Ga0164241_10002866_pt1 | contig 18077 bp, 17 predicted proteins | sample OricomyardsoilBY_FD_108780 | JGI IMG/M metagenome (GOLD analysis project Ga0164241, IMG submission 108780) | Backyard soil microbial communities from Emeryville, California, USA - Original compost - Back yard soil (BY) | ecosystem: Environmental > Terrestrial > Soil > Unclassified | place: USA...
ATTAGCTGCTTTAGGATTGTACATGTTTACTACCGTAAGCGGCCCGATGTTGTACCTTGCCGCAGTGATATTTGGCATGGGTGTAACCTTTTTCTGGCCTACCATGCTTGGTTTTGTAAACACCCATATTCCGGAAACGGGTGCTTTAGGTTTAAACCTGATGGGTGGTGCAGGCATGTTTTCAGTGGGTATATTTATGTTATTTATGGGCAGTTACTATGATAAAGTTCAGAAAAGTGCCGGTGATGATCCGCTTGCTGCCGGGCAGGCCGTATTAAATGCTACGCTAATAATACCCATCGTATTGATAGCAGCATTCATGGGCTTGTTATTTTATATGCGTGGCCGCAGCAAAAAATCAGCTGCTGCTGTTCAGGCGTAAGCCTCTTATAAAACACTACATAAAAAAGCGATGGGTTTAAAACCCCATCGCTTTTTTTGTTTGAGGCGTTTCACCATGAAACGCAAAACTTCATATTTACAATATACTGATTAACAATAAATTAGCTTAACATTACAGCTAAATTTACTGACTTAAAAGTAGTTTCATTTTGTTTCACCCCCTACCAATAACCAACTGAAAATAAGCACTATAAAAAAAAGCGTTTCATGCGTTTCACTGGTGTTTCATATTTTTGTGAAACGCACACCCTGATCTTTGTAACACATAAGGTTTGAAACCCATCGCTATTTTTGCTTAATTGCAATATGCAAACCGCTATTCAACTCACCAATGTCTCCAAAACATTTAACCATGGCAAGCCTACACAGGTTGATGCGGTTAAAGACATTAGTTTGGATATAAAAAGCGGCGAGTTTGTAGTTATTGTAGGTTCAAACGGTTCAGGTAAAACAACATTACTTAACCTTATCTCGGGAAGTGTCTCTCCTACTTCAGGCAGCATCAGCATAAATAATACAGACGTTACCAAACTTGCCGACCATGAGCGAAGCAAATGGATAGCCCGGGTTTTTCAAAATCCGCTGAGCGGTACCGCATCCGAATTAAGTATTTTAGATAATTTTCGTTTGGCAGCAATACGCACCAAAGCAAAAGGGTTAAATATCGGTATAAATAAAGCTTTTAAAGAGGCTGTACGTAGTAAAGTGGCAACACTGGGAATGGGCCTGGAAAATAAAACAGAACAACCTATGGGTACTTTATCCGGCGGACAGCGACAGGCTTTAACATTGTTGATGAGCGTTATGGATGAATGCAAAATATTGCTGCTTGACGAACCTACCGCCGCGCTTGATCCGCGTTCTGCAGAGGTGGTTATGAAAACTGCTGATAAGTTAAGTGCTGAATTCAATCTAACAACAATTTTGGTTACGCATAACCTAAAGGATGCCTATAGTTACGGCAATCGCATTATACAAATGGCCGAGGGGCAGATAATAAAAGACCACGCTTCGGAAGATAAAGCCGCATTAACGCAAAATAATCTTTTTGATTGGTTTAGTTGATAGCATTGAAATAACTGCCTGATAATCAAGGTTGCTGTATTCGCTATTTTTTACTTAATTTGTAATATACTATTGATTAAACTGAATGTATATTCACAGAATATTCTTTACACCAGCGTTTTTACTTGCTGCTTCCTTTTGTTACGCACAATCTACACACGACACTGAGTACAACCACAAGGAGCTTTTTGGCCCTATCAACTGGCCGGCACCCGGTGAAAGCCGCACAGCCAGCGGTAAACCATCAGAACGTTATTGGCAAAACCGCGTAGATTACCAAATACGCGCTACACTTTATGAGGGCCAAAGAGACACCACCATCAATGGTGAGACGGTCATCAACTATACCAACAATAGTCCGGATGAGTTGGAATATTTATGGTTACAATTAGATCAGAATTTATTCAGGCCCGATTCGCGTGGAGCGGCGGTCACGCCGATAACGGGTGATCGTTTTGACGTTAAGGGATTCAATCGAGGCGGTATTCGTATCACTTCGGTAAATATTACGTATAAAGGGCAAAGCTATTCTACAACCCCGGTAATTACTGACGCACGCATGCAATTACGCCTTAATAAGGCATTGGGTGCTAAAGGCGATAAAATACAAATTAAGATCAACTACAACTTTTCCATTCCCTTATACGGAGCCGACCGTATGGGTCGTAAAAAGTTTCACCAGGGCTATGTTTATGAGATAGCCCAATGGTACCCCCGCATGTGTGTTTATGATGATGTTGAGGGATGGAATACGCTGCCCTACATGGGTTTAGGTGAGTTTTACTGCGATTATGGCGACTTTGACTATTACATAACTGCTCCGGGCGATATGGTAGTAGTAGGCTCGGGAGATTTGCAAAATGCATCAGAGGTACTTACGCCTTTGCAGTTGAAGCGCCTTACCGAGGCGAAAAGCAGCGATAAAACGGTTATGCTCATAACGGAAAAAGAAGTTGGCGAAAAATCGACACGACCCGATAAAGAAACCCTTACCTGGCATTTTAAAATGGAAAACAGCCGTGATGTTGCCTGGGCAGCATCAAAGGCTTTTATCTGGGACGCTGCCCAGGTAAATTTGCCGTCGGGGCGCAAAGCCATTGCAATGTCGGCCTATCCAAAAGAGAGTGCAGGAAACGATGCCTGGAGCCGCTCAACCGAGTATTTAAAAAACAGCATGGAGATTTACTCCAAAAAATATTTTGAATACCCCTGGAATTCTGCCGTAAACGTTTCCGGCGTTGCTTTAGGCATGGAGTATCCGGGCATTATATTCTGTTTGAGTAATTACAAAAATGGCAAATTATGGGGCGATGTCACACATGAGATAGGTCACAACTGGTTTCCAATGATAGTGGGATCAAATGAGCGCAAATACATGTGGCAGGACGAAGGATTTAACACCTTTATTAATGATTACGCCGCTAAAGAATTTAACAATGGAGAGTATTTTAACGCGAGGGAGCTGAATGCACAAAGTATTTTGCAGCAGTATAAAAGTAGCAAAGATCCGTTGATGACGCCTCCTGAAGCAATTGGACTTAACGACTATGGGCAATACTATGTTAAAACTGCGCTGGGCTTAAAAATGCTGCGAAATGTTGTGCTGGGCGCCGATAGGTTTGATTACGCTTTTAATGAATATATAAAAAACTGGGCGATGAAACATCCAACGCCGTATGATTTTTTCAGAGCTATGAATAATGCTGCGGGTGAAGACCTTAACTGGTTCTGGAAAGAGTGGTTTTTTACCACCTGGAAATTAGACCAGGCAATTGAGGAAGTTAGATACGAAAATGATGACCCGACAAACGGCGCTTTGATCACCATTGTAAATAACGGTAAAATGGCGATGCCGGTTGATCTGAAAATTACCTTAAGTAATGGCAGGTCAGAAACTATTCAATTACCGGTAAATATTTGGCAAAGAGATGGCGAATGGACGTTTAAATTCCCGTCAAAATTGGCTATAAAAAGTATTATTATAGACCCTAATGGGGAACTCCCGGATATAGATCTGCGCAATAATCGTTGGGAGGATGATTAAAAACTCCAACAATATGCCCGGCTAATGGTTTATGTTAAAAACTTAGCTATTACATCTGCCAATGGAAAAATTTGAAATTTCAGTTAAAACTGCCGAAGGGATCCGTCATTTTGAAATTAAGGATTATATGCACCATAATGGCGAGAGTTGCAAATACGAAGTATTTGAAAATGGGCAATTTATGGGCAGTTTTGAGCCCGATCCTCATAAACATCTTCATATATGCAAAGATGCTGGGGTACTAAAAACAGCGGTGCTTCACACAATAGCCGAGCAATTAGAGCGCTATCACATTTAATTTTTGTTTTGGCATATGCACAAAAAAGACTGTTTGGTTTTTTTAATTTTTACATTCGCTATAACAACCTACATACGTAATACTTTATGAGAGCTGGCTTTATTTCATTTCTTTTTGGAACTTTATTGTTGTACATATCAAGTGTATATAGCCAAAGCACATCCACCGCTGCTGTTGACGCGGCTTTAAAAGTGCGACGCCAAAAAATAGATAGTCTGGACAATCAGCTGCTAAAAATTATTGGCTTAAGAGAGCAGATAGTAAAAGAAGTAGGCGTTTACAAAGCAAAAAATAATGTTCCTCCTTTACAAGCCGCGCGCTTTCAGCAAATATTGGAGAAAAACATTGCGCTTGGTAAGCAAATGGGCCTATCTGCCGAATTTATCAGCGAGCTGATGAATGCCATTCACAAAGAAAGTTTGCGTATTGAAGAGGAAGTAAAGGAGCATAATTAATCGTTATTGATAGCACCTTTTCTTCGTTTAGCAAAAAAATTAAGGTATACCGATATTATTAACGCAGCAGCGAAGCAAACTGCAATTAAAACATCTATAAACTGAGTATTTACATCGGTACCTATTAACTTGTCGGCCCAGTATTTAACAAACGAGTTTGGCAGGTTGCGCTCTCCTAATTTTTCTTTAATCTGCCATTGCCAGTCGGTAACCGGGCAATAACCTATACCATACCAAATTCCTAATATAAACCAGCAGGCAGCTGTTACCATTATTACAACAAAGTTAGCAAGGCGGGTCCTTCTCCATACCCATCCAAAAAGGTTAAACCCAATAATTAGCATGTGGCAGATGGTGAGCAAAAAGTCGAGTAACCGCAGGGCTGTCATAACATAACATTAAACAAAATGAAGATAGGCTTTTTATATAATTGCGAACGGGCAAATCAAATCTTAAGCTATTTTACAATTTGATTAGTTATTGCCCGTGGCTTTTTTTAAATTGTGGTCATGAAATTAACTGATAAATTAATCCGATTAAAAGCCGCATGCAAAGCTACTACCTTTGTTGCCGGCGTAGTGCTATGCCACAGCATGGCTATGGCACAAACACCCAACCAGGCCGTGATTGATGCCATAATGAAGGAAGGCACCCAAAACTCGCAGCTGGAAAAGTTGGGGCACGAACTTATGGACGGAGTTGGACCCCGGTTGGTAGGCACGCCGCAAATGAAGCAGGCTAATGACTGGGCGGTAGCTAAATACACCGGCTGGGGAATAACTGCGCGCAACGAGCAGTGGGGCACCTGGCGCGGCTGGGAACGGGGAATCTCGCATATTGATATGATATCTCCACGTGTAAAATCTTTAGAGGGTACTCAATTGGCATGGAGCCCTGGTATGGGTAAAAAAACAGCCACCGCGCAGGTAGTAATATTGCCTGACCTTGCAGATTCTATTGCCTTTAAAAGTTGGCTGCCAACCGTAAAGGGTAAATTTGTTATGATATCTGTTTGTCAGCCCACCGGGCGCGATGAGAACAATTTAAAAACGTTTGCACTGCCTTCTACCTACACAAAAATTAAGGCAGACCGCGACGCCCTGGTGCAAGCATGGGCTACACGCACTAGAAAAACAGGATTAAATGCGCGAACATTGCCTTTAGCTTTAGAAAAAGCCGGCGCCGTAGGTATCCTCACCAACAATTGGTCGGCGGGTTTTGGCGTTGATAAGATATTCAGCGCGTATACCAAGAAGATACCTACAGTTGATATTGGTCTGGAGGATTATACAATGGTTTACCGCCTAACAGAAGGCGGAGATTCCCCGACGCTAAAGATCCATACCGAATCAAAAGAACTGGGCGAGGTGCCTACTTTTAACACGATCGCGGAGATAAAAGGAACAGAAAAACCCAACGAGTACGTAATGCTATCTGCCCACTTCGATTCATGGGATGGCGGTACTGGCGCTACAGACAATGGCACTGGCACGTTAACCATGATGGAAGCTATGCGGATATTAAAAAAGGTATATCCCAACCCAAAACGCACCATATTAGTAGGCCATTGGGGAAGCGAAGAACAGGGCCTTAACGGATCACGCGCCTTTGTAGAAGATCATCAGGAAATTGTGGCTAATTTACAGGCGCTGTTTAATCAGGATAACGGCACCGGCCGCGTGGTTAGCCTTGCCGGCCAGGGTTTTGTTGAGCCTAAAGATTATTTAACGCGCTGGCTGGCTGCTGCTCCTGATACTATTAAAAACCGGGTAAAAACCAGCTTTCCCGGTCAACCAGGCAGTGGTGGCTCAGATTTTGCTTCGTTTGTAGCAGTTGGCGCGCCTGGTTTCTCTATTAGCTCGTTAAGCTGGGATTACAGCACCTATACCTGGCATACAAACCGGGATACTTATGATAAGATAGTTTTTGATGATGTACGTAACAACGCTTTGCTGGCGGCTATCTTAGCCTATATGGCCAGCGAAGATCCGGCTAAAACCATTAATACTAAAACCCCCGGAATAAGATGGCCCGCACAAACTAAAGCTACCAGACGAGGCGGTTTTGATTGATGAAATTCTTTTATTAAAAATAGAGCCATCTTTTTAAAAGGATGGCTTTTTTGTTTTTATTTGTCACTGATCACTATCTACCTTAAAGCGACAGCCCATGCTTAACGTAAGCGAATTATATATCTATCCAATAAAATCATTAGGAGGCATAAAAGTAAGCCGCGCTGAGGTTACTGACCGTGGCTTTAAATATGATCACAGGTGGTTGCTTATTGATGAGCATAATCGCTTTATTTCCCAAAGAGAAGTTGCTTTAATGGCATTATTGAGGGTAGTAATTGAAGACGACGGTTTAAAAATTACCTTCAATGAAACTTCAATAATAATACCTTTTAATGTTGAAAATAAGGAACTTATAGAAGTTATTATTTGGGATGATAAATGCCTTGCTCAATTAATTGATGATAAAATTGATAGATGGTTCACTGATGTGTTAGGCGTAAATTGCCGACTTGTTTATATGCCAGACGAATCTTTAAGACCTACTGACCCGAGATACACTCCGGATGGATCCGTCACGTCATTCGCTGATGCTTACCCCTTCCTTTTGATCAGCCAGGCATCACTTGATGATCTGAACAGCCGCCTGGATGTAACGCTGCCAATAGATAGGTTCAGACCGAATATCGTGATATCAGGTGGTCAACCCCATCAGGAAGACTTAATGGATGAACTTGTTATTAATGGCGTTAGTTTTTTTGGTGTTAAGCTGTGCGCCCGTTGTAATATTCCAACCATTGATCAGCAAACCGCAAAAGCAGGAAAAGAACCTACAAAAACTATGGCCAGATATCGGTCTAAAAACAATAAGATATATTTTGGCCAGAACTTAATTCATTCAGGAACCGGCTTTATTTCTGTAGGTGATGAGGTAAACGTTTTATCACAGCATACTGAAGAAAGGTTTATTATTGAAAAGAAATAATTTATGAAACCACTTATAACAATTGAGTATTGCCCTAAATGCCACTGGTTACTGCGGGCAGCTTATATGGCACAAGAACTATTGACCACCTTTGAGGATGACCTTCAAGGCGTAACGCTTGTACCCAGCGAAGTATCGGGCAGGTTTACTATAAGTATAGATAGCAGCGTTTTATTCGACAGAAAACGTGAAGGAAGATTTCCTGAAATTAAAGAGTTGAAGCAGTTGGTGCGGGATATTGTTCACCCCGGAAAAAACCTGGGACATTCAGATAAAATGCCGGACAAAGTATAGTAAATAGGTATTTTTTATTGGTTTACAATTGTTTACTATATTTGTTGTCATTAACTGTAAAAAATGCTGTCTAAAAAAACCAAATATGCCATTAAGGCATTAGTTATTCTTGGGAAACATATGGATCAGCCTCCTATGCAGATCTCAAAGATAGCAGAGCTTGAAAAGATTCCTAAGAAATTTCTGGAACAGATACTACTTGATATGCGTAACGCCGGCTTTTTATACAGTAAAAAAGGCGCCGGTGGTGGCTACGCTTTAAATAAAGATCCAAAGGAAATTTTCCTGGTGAGTATTATGCGCATAACTGACGGGCCCATTGCCATGGTTCCGTGCGCCAGCCTTAATTTTTATCACCGTTGTGACGAATGCCATCAGGAAAAAAGCTGCGGTATACGCGACGTTTTTATAGAAGTTCGCGACGCGACACTGAAAATACTCACCGAGACCAGCATAGCGGACGTGATAGCCCGCGAAAGCCATCTTATAATTTAAATCTCATTTTTAGGTAACAACGCCAAGTTTTTTGACGTAAATTCTACTACTTCCGTATGCTATGTATATCTTTGAATAACGAATAGCAAAAAACCGCAAGGTTTATTAACTGATAATAGCTATATTTAGTTTACTATAGCAGATATACACCCTCTAATACTACTAAAGAGGATTTTTTGATTAGATAATAAATAACGCCCATGCAAAGCTTCAGAACAGAACTGGAGAATCCAATTGTTGAGAAAGATATAATTGACCTTGAAAAGAAAATACGTGCTTTTCGGGAAGGTAAAATACATGATGAGAAGTTCAGGAGCCTGCGTCTTGCCCGCGGTGTTTATGGCCAACGCCAGCCAGGCGTTCAGATGGTGCGTATTAAACTACCGTTTGGAAAGGTAACCTTTAAACAGTTGCTGCGCATAGCTGACGTGTCGGATGAGTATGCAAGCAGAAATTTGCACTTAACCACCCGTCAGGATATACAGATACATTATGTAAGTTTAGACAGAACGCCTCAACTTTGGGCAGATCTGGAAAGAGATGATGTTACCTTGCGTGAGGCGTGCGGAAATACTGTGCGGAATGTTACGGCCTCTCCTACTGCCGGGATAGATCCAAAAGAACTTTTTGATGTATCGCCTTATGCTCAGGGGGTATTTGAATATTTATTGCGCAACCCTGTAAATCAGGATATGCCGCGTAAATTTAAAATCGCTTTTTCAGCATCTGAGGAAGACACCGCATTTTCGTTTGCTCATGACCTTGGCTTTATTCCCAAAGTAAACAGCAATGGCGAACGCGGCTTTAAAGTGATGTTGGGTGGTGGTTTAGGTGCACAGCCTATATTAGCACATATTGTTGACGAATTTTTGCCGGAAGATCAGTTGGTTCCGTACATCGAGTCAACGCTGCGTGTGTTTGACAGATATGGCGAGCGCAACAACCGTAATAAAGCCAGGTTTAAATATGTAATACAGAAGTTTGGTTTAGAAGAAGTGCTTCAGTTGATAAAACTGGAACGAACCGCTAACAAAGTAAAATCGTATAAAATAGATACCAATAACGTACCCGTACCTGCTTTGCCAAAATTGATAGAATTTGGCGATGTAGTTATAAGCAATCCGCTGGGTTATGAGCAATGGCTGGCAACCAACATATTCCAACAAAAGCAGGAAGGTTTTTATGGGGTGTTTATAAAGGTACTTACCGGCGATATACCAACAGATCAGGCACGTAAGTTGGTTGCTTTATTGCAGCCCTTAGCCGGAGACGAGATACGCATCACAGCAAACCAGGGTTTGCTGTTAAAATATGTACGCAAAGAAGCATTCCCTACTTTATATAATGGATTGGCCGAATTAGGATTGGCCGCACCAGGATTTGACAGCGTTGCTGATGTTACTACTTGCCCCGGTACTGATACTTGTAACCTTGGTATATCAAACAGTATGACTTTTGCGCGTGTGTTGGAAGACCTTATATACAATGAATATGAGGATTTGATCTACAATCGTGATATCAAGATAAAAATAAGCGGTTGCATGAATTCATGCGGCCAGCACAGCATGGCGCATATTGGCTTTCATGGCAGCTCATTAAAGGCAGGGCCAAAAGTGTTACCGTCAATGCAGGTTATGCTGGGTGGCGGTATTGTTGGAGATGGCGTTGGCCGTGCCGGTGACAGGGTAATAAAGATTCCTGCCAAGCGTGCTACCAATGTTTTAAGAATGTTACTGGACGATTATAAACTTAATTCGATTGAGGATGAAGTTTTCCATAACTATTATGACAGACAGGGTAAAGACTATTTTTACCAGATGTTAAAGCCACTGGCCGACTTAACCACCTTAACAGATGAGGATTTTGTTGACTGGGGCCATGTTGAAGATTACGAAAAAGCAATTGGTGTTGGCGAGTGCGCCGGCGTTGTGATTGACCTTGTAGCTACATTACTTTTCGAGTCTGACGAGAAAATGGAATGGGCAAACGAATCTTTTAATGCAGGCGCGTGGGCAGATGCCATTTATCACTCCTACAACGTGTTCATCAACTCGGCTAAGGCTTTGTTGTTGGATAAAGGCATAAACAGCAGTACACAGGCCGGAATTATCCGCGAGTTTGATGCTCAGTATATAAATACAGGCGAGATGGAACTGGACGGAAGCTTTAATGATTTGGTTTTGGAAATCAACAAAAACGAACCATCTGAAGAATTTGCCACCGCTTACAAATCAAAGGCAGCGGCTTTTCTTGAAGCGGTTAAAATAAAAAGAGAAGCAGTATTGCAATCATAATGAAATAATGACGTCAGTTAACAACACCGGTCAGAATGAAGAACATACGGGGAACCAGTTGTTTCCGGTATTTCTTAAGCTGAACGAATTGCACACGGCGTTAATCGGTGCGGGTAATGTTGGCTTAGAGAAGTTAACAGCTATTCTGAATAACAGCAATAGCGCTAAAGTTACAGTTATTGCCCGGGAGGTTTTACCGGAGATGTTCTACTTAAGTAAAGGCTTTCCAAGCGTAAACATCCTGCAAAAATCATTCGAAGCAGCTGATTTGGATGCAGCGGACATTGTTGTTGCAGCCACTGATGATAGCGAATTAAATAAGCAGATACGACAAGCTGCAAAAGAACGCAAATTGCTGATTAACGTTGCCGACAAGCCCGAGCTGTGTGATTTCTATTTGGGATCAGTAGTTAAAAAAGGTGATCTGAAGCTGGGGATCTCAACCAACGGAAAATCGCCGACGGTTGCAAAACGGATCAAGGAAGTGTTGAACACAGCTTTGCCTGACGAATTAAATATTACGTTACAACAGGTAAATGACTTGCGAAACACTTTGACCGGCGATTTTGCAAATAAGGTAAAGGAACTGAATAGGATAACGGCAATGTTATCGGCCAAAGACAACAACCAGGAACACAATACACCCCTGTCTGAAAATACAGCGAGATAAAGGGTATTAATTTTAGAGAGATTTTTAAAAGATGGATCTGTTTAGCGACGAAGTAAAATTATTAACTGCCGGCCTCGATCCGGTTGAAGCATTAACAGCGTTGGCCAACCGTTTTCCGGGCAAGATTATTTTTTCTACCAGCTTTGGTTGGGAAGATCAGGTGATCTCTCATATGATATTTGAAAATAATCTGGATATAAAAGTTTTCACTTTAGAGACAGGCAGATTGTTCCCCGAAACCTATTATGTTTGGAACCGTACGATGGAAAGGTACGGCAAAACTATACATGCTTACTATCCTCAGCATGAATTGGTTGAACAAATGGTGACTGCAAAAGGTCCGAGTAGCTTTTACGAATCTGTTGAAAACCGCAAAGAGTGCTGCTACATACGTAAAATAGAGCCTCTTAAACGTGCTTTGCAGGGCAATGATATTTGGATAACCGGAATAAGGGCCGAACAATCGGCTAACAGGCAGTTTATGGATAATGTGGAATGGGATGAATCAAACGGCATTGTTAAATATCATCCTATATTTAGCTGGAGCTTGGATAAAGTAAAAGTATATATACGCCAGTATAATATTCCTTATAACCCGCTTCATGATAAGGGCTTTCCAAGCATAGGCTGTATGCCGTGTACGCGGGCTGTTGCAGAAGGTGAAGATTTCCGCGCCGGGCGCTGGTGGTGGGAAGACCAGTCAAAAAAAGAGTGCGGCCTGCACGAAGTGGCTAAGCAAGACTAATTTAGTCCCTTTTCTTAAAGTAAGCCCATCTCCAATTTGCTTAAGTAGCACGCAAAACGCTATCTACTGCTGTGTAACAATTGCCTTTACGCAAACGAGTGATATAATAATTACTGCTGATTTGATTTGGGTAGGTGAAAGATGTTTTTATTTTTGAGAATCGGTACCCGTTACCGACTGCCAATTACTAAAATAAAAACATAGTTTATTAACCTTTTTAAGGAACAAAGTGCTGCGCCAAATGATTAACGAGACGAATAAGCTTCCTGTTGTTTTAAGTATAGTCCTATTTTTCTGCTTTGCAATAAATAATGTATTCGCCCAAGCAACCGATTCACCCCCAATAAATATTACCATTCAAGCTAAAGAAGGCTTACAATTTGACCTTGCCAGATTTGCTGTGCGCCCCGGTACAAATGTTAAATTAACATTTAAAAATGCAGACGAAATGGCGCACAATTTTATAATTACCCTACCCGGCGAACGACTTAACGTTTTAAAAGAAGCGCAGGATCTTCCCGCAGGAACTGCTGTTAGCCAAGGTTACGTTCCAAAGTCAGCTAAGATATTATTCTCAATTCCAAGTATCAATCCTTCAGAAAGCAAGGTAATTACATTCAAAGCGCCTGCTAAAGAAGGAGTTTATCCTTACGTCTGCACTTTTCCGGGACATGGCTATGTTATGTATGGGGCTATGTATGTAACTACCGGCAGATTACCGGCGATTCAAAATGATCTGAATGTGCCTGAAAGTCGTAGAAATGATGGAACACATGATGATGATGAGCACGATATGAGCGCTATGGCTACACCCAAGTCATCCACTACCCCATCCAGCCATCCTTATAAGGTTGAAATTCCAACTCTTTACCGGGTTTTTATGCCAAACGCCAGCCCGGCTGCTATAGCAGTGAATTTAAACGTTAATATTTCTTACTGTTGGGATGCAACTTATAGCCGCCTGCGTTATGTATGGTCTGGCGGATTTGTAGATAATTCTGAACATTGGAAAGGCAACGGGAGGCCAATTGCAAAAATACTCGGAACGGTGTTTTATAGAGATTCAACGGGCGGGGCCATACGTGTTGGGGATAGCAATCATATACCTGTCGCGGAGTTTAAAGGCTACAAAATGCAAAATAAGTATCCTCAATTTATGTATACACTTGACGGTGCTGATGTTACCGAAGTGATAACCTCCGCTCAGGCAGAAGGCCAGGGTATTGTACGTACGTTTACTTTTAATAATATAAAAAAGGACATATACTACTTTACACAACCTACCGACGGCATGACCTACAGTTCTTCGGCAGGTAAGTGGAAGAATGGCGTATTAAAACTCAGTCCGAAAGAAGCTAAGAAGTTCTCAGTAACAATGATAAAAAAGTAAGATCGACATGACCATCTTTAAAATATCAAACATAGCACTGGGTGCGCTACTTTTCACAAGTATATCATGGTCAGTTGTTTATGGACAAACATCGTTACAGTCTGCAACTCCCGCTTATAAAATAGAAACTATTGACATTCCGGAGGGATTATCTGCCGAAACCGGAGCTATGCAATTTATGCCTGATGGCCGTCTGATAGCGTGCTTTCACCGTGGAGAAGTAATGACCTACAATGTCACCACAAAACAATGGAAAATATTTGCTACAGGAGTACATGATCCGTTAGGTATTTTACCTATAAGTAATACCGAGATATTATTAATTCAACGACCAGAGTTAACCCGGATTAAAGACACAAATGGTGATGGAGTAGCGGATGAATACTTAACCGTTACCGATAAATATGGGTTAAGCGGCAATTATCATGAGTTTGCGTTTGGCCCGGTAAAAGACAAGGATGGAAACTTATTTATTTCACTTAATACAGCATCCGGACTGGCCGGCGTATCTAAAGAACCAAGGGGGTGGGTAGATAGCAGCCAGTTAAAAAACCGAATGTTTTCTGCGGCTCCTTATCGTGGCTGGGTTATGAAATTAACGCCCGATGGAAAGCTGACGCCCTATGCTTCCGGCTTCCGTTCGCCTAACGGGTTGGTAATTGATCCCAACAACAACCTATTTGTTACAGACAATCAGGGCGACTGGTTAGGGACAAGTGCAATGTATCATGTAAAAGAAGGAAAATTCTACGGGCATCCCGCCAGTCTTACCTGGTCAAAAGGTTGGAACAGGGGTAACCCCACAGCGCTGCCTGTCGCGGAGCTGGATAAAATGCGTACCAAGGCCGCAGTTTTATTCCCTAACGGACCGATGGCCAATTCCCCTGCCCAACCTGTGTTGGATCTGACAAACGGCAAATTTGGCCCCTTTACAGGTCAGATCTTTGTAGGTGACATGAACCGGTCGCGGCTAATGCGGGTTATGCTGGAAGAAGTTAATGGCGTAATGCAAGGAGCCGTAGCCCCTTTTATCGACGATCAGGGTTTAAGAAAAGGGAATAACCGCCTGGTGTTTGCACCCGACGGCAGCTTATGGGTCGGCCAAAACGACCATGGATGGGCTGGCGATAAAGGCATTCAGCACATTACCTATACCGGCTCAATACCAATAGATGTTTATAAAATGACCATAACGCCCAAGGGATTCGATCTGACCTTTACGCAGCCGGTTAACAGCGAAACGGCATCCAACCCACTATCCTACTCATTTAAACATTATTACTATGAGTATCATGCCGCATACGGTTCAAATCAGTTTGATGTTACGCCTATTAAGGTGACAAACGTTACGCTATCGGCTGATAAAAAAACCGTATCCATTAGCCTTGAACAATTAAAAGCAGGATATATATATGAGCTAAACCTCACCGGCATAACCGCCCAAAACGGCACTCCGCTTCAAAATAAACTGATTTGCTATACGGTTAATCAACTTAAAAATTAATGGGCATAAAACCGGGGCAAACAGGCGGAAATTACAGATGGGTGGTTTGCGCTCTGATCTTCTTTGCAACCACCATAAATTATATTGACAGGCAAATAATCAGCTTACTCAAACCAACTCTCGAAACAGAGTTTAATTGGACGGAAACCGATTACTCACATATCGTATCTGCCTTTGTCGCCTCTTATGCTATTGGCTATATCATCTTCGGAAATATCATTGATCGCATAGGCTCAAAAATGGGGTACACCATTTCTATAACATTCTGGAGCATAGCCGCAATGGCACATGCTTTGGTAAAAAGCACGTTTGGCTTTGGCGCCATGCGCAGCCTATTGGGCTTAGGCGAAGGGGGGAATTTCCCAGCCGCTGTAAAGTCTGTCGCTGAGTGGTTCCCTAAAAAAGAACGCGCGTTGGCAACTGGCATCTTTAATTCGGGAACAAGCATAGGTGCGGTAGCAGCGCCAATTTTAGTTTACTGGATGAGTGATACCTACGGCTGGCGGCAAACCTTTGTAATTACCGGCGCCATAGGCTTAGTATGGCTGGTGTTATGGCTGATTTTCTATGATATCCCATCCCGCCAAAAACGACTCTCAAAAGCTGAATTTGACTATATACACAGCGATACCAATACAGAGGAAGAAGCAAAAAACGTAAAGATTCCGATAATTGAGTTGCTGGCAATAAAGCAGACCTGGGCCTTTATCGTCGGAAAGTTTTTTACAGACCCGGTATGGTGGTTTTTCCTGGCCTGGCTCCCATCCTATTTTGCATCGGCCTTCGCACTTGATCTTAAAACTCCCGGATCGCAGGTGGCCGTGGTTTACGGCGCTACAACCGTGGGTAGCATATTAGGCGGTTACATATCATCGAAACTAATAAAAACGGGCTGGGCGCCCTTAAAAGCCCGCAAGGTGACCATGTTAGTGGCGGCTCTGGCGGTCGTTCCCATTATCTTCGCTCGGCTGGCTACTGATGTTTGGGCAGCCGTTGCCATTATCAGCCTTGCCGCTGCCGCGCACCAGGCCTGGAGTGCAAACTTGTTTACTTTAGTGTCTGATACTGTCCCCACCAAATCGGTTAGCTCGGTGGTGGGTGTGGGTGGTATGATGGGCGCAGTAAGTTCAACCATTTTCCCCTTAATTGTGGGCTTTACCTTAGATCATTATAAGCTTATAGGCAATATAACTACCGGCTACAACCTGATATTTATTTTCTGCGGCCTGGCATACATTATAGCGTGGTTTATAATTAACACGCTAACTTCTAAATTGAAGCTTGGCGCGGTTTAATTATCAGCGTTGTAACAAAATAGTTAGTTGCTTATTGAGAGCCGATTATCTACATTTAACATAACCGATTATACTACTAACATGGAGAAAAACAAATTAACCCTATCCGGCAGGCGGGAGTTCCTTGCCGGTGTTGGCGTGCTGGCTGGCGCGTCAATTATCACCGGCCTGCCCGGTATCAGCCTCGCTAAGAACTTTGGCGGCGCACCCGCAACCTTTACCGTAAAACAGGTGATCGACATCGCCATGAGCGAAACACCCGGCCCGCCCCCGGGCCGAACCGTTGACCAGATACGGGCGGGGAGCTTAGACCAGCAGGTTACCGGCATTGTAACCACCACCTTCCCTACTATTGAGGTTATTAACAAGGCTATTAAGGTCGGTGCCAACATGATCATCAGTCACGAGGCAGCGTTTTATAACCTGGATGACAATGCTGCCCGAATGAAGGACGACGACATCATTAAATACAAAACCGAACTGCTCGAGAAGAACAAGATAGCCATCTGGCGCTTTCACGATAGCTGGCACGCCCACAAACCCGACGGCATAACCTGGGGAACCCTGGTTAAGTTAGGTTGGGAGAAATATTACAATCCGGCTACGCCGAAGATAATAACCCTGCCCAACCCTATTACCTTGCAGCAAGCAGTTACGCTTACCAAAACCAGGCTGGGTGCACCACAGGTACGTGTTATAGGCGACTTGAAGAAGCCTGTTAAGACCATCTATTTCACGCTTGGCTCGGTACTGAGCACGGAGGTGATACCTATTATCCAGTCGGAGAAGCCTGATCTGATCATTAGCGGAGAATCGCGCGAGTGGGAAGTTGGTTTGCGTGTGCAGGATGGCGTTATGATGGGCCTCAATACCAAACTCATTGTGCTGGGCCATGCCATTAGCGAAGAAGCCGGTATGGAGTATGCGGCCAACTGGCTGGCACCAAAAGTGCAGGGCCTTAAGGTAACCCACATCGCCGCCGGCACTCCATTTAAATATGTTTAACTATTGATCAGCAACGAAATGGAAATTACAACTTACTATACAGAACCTACTGCCCCTGCCACGTTCACCGTGCAGGACGTAATAAAGCTTGCCCTTAGCGAGAACGAAACTGTAAGGACACAGACAGTTGATAAACTGCGTTCGGGTAGCCCTGAGCAGGTGGTTACCGGCATTGTTACCACCATGTTCCCTACTATGGAGGTTATTAATAAGACCATTAAGGCGGGCGCCAACATGATAATTGCCCACGAAACGCCCTTTTTTAACAATAACGACGAAACCGAATGGTTGAAGGACGACGACGTTTATAAATACAAACGCGACCTGCTGGAGAAGAATAAAATAGCCATATGGCGCTTTCACGACCACTGGCACGGCCATCGCCCCGACGGTATTATTTATGGCTGTTTGCTGAAAATGGGTTGGGAGAAGTTTTATAAAACCGAGGACCGCCAGCTGCTTACCCTGCCGCAGCCCGAAAAGCTAAGCTCTATTGTGGCGCGGTTAAAAAAGGCGTTGGATATCCCTTCTATACGCCTGGTGGGTAATATGGATGCCGAGATCAAAACCGTTTTCTTTTGCCTGGGCTTTACCGGCATAGGCAACATATCTAAACTAAAGCCCGACCTGGTTATAAACGGCGAGACCCGCGAAACCGAGAACACCGAGCAGATACGCGATGGTTTAAGCATGGGCGAAAAAACTAACCTGCTAACCCTGAGCCACTCGGTGAGCGAGGAGCCGGGTATGGTTTATTGTGCCCAATGGATAGCGCCAAAAGTACCCGGTGTTAAGGTAACCAGCATACCAAGCGGAACGCCGTTTCAGTATTTGTAAGCATCACGAGGGGTGTCATGGTGAGCCTGTTGAACCGTGGCGGGCGGGCCTTTGCGCGCACCCTTCGACAAGCTCAGGATGACAGCCCTGTTTTGGGGAAAATGCAGGTGATCCAAAATAAATGCGTCACCAAAAAATTGAAAAGTTAATTTATTGATTATTAATTAGTTAACCATTTTATCTGCAATTACTTATTCGTCAGGAAAATTAGCTGTGGATTGCTTGTAATCGGTTGATTATAAGCATATTGCAAAACGCAAAAATTGGCGGTTTTTTACCATTTTTTG
>Ga0164241_10002867_pt1 | contig 18074 bp, 20 predicted proteins | sample OricomyardsoilBY_FD_108780 | JGI IMG/M metagenome (GOLD analysis project Ga0164241, IMG submission 108780) | Backyard soil microbial communities from Emeryville, California, USA - Original compost - Back yard soil (BY) | ecosystem: Environmental > Terrestrial > Soil > Unclassified | place: USA...
ACTTGCCGGCGCTCCTGCTGCCCGTTGGCATCACACGGCGCGGCCTCGGTGCCAGCGCTCCCATCAGGGCCCAGGCGCTGGGCAACGTGAAGTCCTCCAGCTCAGGCTCCGGGCTCAGGTCGATTCGATGGGTCTCTTTGGTGCGTTTCATTCTGCTGCCTCTGCCGCGTTGCGCCGGCCGTTGCCAGAAATCTGCTCGATGAGCCAGCGCGAGTAAGCGCCAACGGTGCGGCAGTCGAGCCAGGCTTGCCGGCACTCGAGCAGCGTCGCCAGCCGGGTCTCCGTGCTGCTCAGGCGAACCACGCGGACCTTGGACGCTGGTGGCGGCGCTGCCTCCTCCTCCTCGATGTCTGCGTTTCGCTCCTGGCGCTCCCGGCGGATGCGCTCATAGCGCAGATTCGCAGCGGCGCAGTGGGTGCAGGTCTTAAACCAGGTTCCGTCCCTGTGCTGCCTGTTCTGCGGCCTGGTGCACCCACAGGTGCCCGGCTCCTTGGAGCGTGGTGAGCGTGCGTTCATGTGATTCCCGCTTTCTTGAGTGCTACGTCCCGCTTCTTGCTCTCGGCGCTGCGCTTGGCCCCGCGGCGAACAGAGCGCATGACGGTTTCCCTGCTGGCCGGGTTGAACCGGCGGACCTTGGTCCAGCTCCGGAGCTCTGGGTCAACGTCTGGGGTCACCTCGTCGCGGTCTGCGGCTGCCAGCGCTTGCCCGATCGCGTTCCAGTCGATGGTGCTCACTCGAACCCCCTGGAGGCCAGCACGTGGTCAATGGGCGGATGAGGCAGGTGGCAGGCCATTCGGTCCTCCCAGTCCAGTGGATGCATGGGGCGGCCAGCGCGCGCGTAGCGATACCAGCCGGCCAGCGTCTGGAGCAGGAGCGAGCGCTCCCACATGTAATACACGACCTGCTGGTACAGCGACGGGGCCGCTGGCAGCAGCGGCATGTGGTTCCCATCCGCGCGCTGGTAGGTGACTCGACCCATGGTGTCATTGGGCGCCGGCACCTCATTGAGGTGGACGGGCCTCTGCTTGGTGGTGATGCTGAATCCCATCCGACAGGTGTACACCAGTACACTAGGGCGTGCCACAGGTTTTTCACCGTAGCCTGAGGTGGCAGCCGAGGGCGTCCACGTAGCAGCTCACGGCACGGCCTTGAGGTGTCCGGGCCGGACCAGGACAATGAACTTGGTGTAGTGCGTTTCCCCACGCACGCGGCGCAGTGAGGCAGGGTCCCACTCGATACAGCCGGACTCCACCAGGAGCTCGAGCGCGGCGTAGAGCCTATCGGCGCTGGGTCGGCCCTTTGGCGTAAAGGCCTTGTGAACGTCGCGTACAGACTGGGGACCTGGGGACTGGGGACGACCGTGGATGGTGCAGAGAGCACGTGAGGCGAGGGTGGCGAGCGACTGGGCCGGCCGGTCTAAGGTCCTAACCATGCGTATTCTATTAGTATATATAAGAGTAGTTAAATGATCAATTTCGCGAGCGCTACTGCCCCCGCCCACCGGTGAAAGTCGTCCCCAATCGTCCCCAGTTTTGGACCCCCCACTTTCCTCGGTGTTTATGATGGCTGACTCAGGAGCCGGCATATTCTCATCATCTAGCCAGTCATACCCATCATCCGTAACTACGTGAACGTGCTTTGGAATCTGAGTCGTCCCCAGTTTTTGGTGTTTCCCATCCTGTTCCACCGTCTTGCAAGACCTGCCCTGGGCGATGCGGTCCGCCACCAGCTTGCCGATGTCGACGATTGCCGCGATGCGGCAGATGAGTCCCGTGATGCGCTGGCTCCAGCCCGTGCCATCGGCCTCCACCGATTCGTACAGCGCTCGCACGGAGCGCCTCGTGGCTGCGTCCAGGGTCAGGTCCACGGTCTCCGGGAGCTCCTCGTCGATGAGCGCGCGCAGCCAGCGGTCGTACGCGGCCTGGACGTGGTCAGGGATAGGGGGGCACTCCCACCCGGGTTTGATGGGGGAGTCGTCCAGCACGTCCACGAGGCAGCGGCCCACGAAACCTACATCGGATAGCTCTGGGGACTTGAGTACGTCCAGTAGGTGAGGCTGGAGCAGAGCGCAGATGGTGAGGTAGGAGTGTGGTAGACGGACCTTCACTGGGTCATCTGCTACGCGGGAGGAGCGCACGAACAGCATTGGCTCGCCGTTCACTGCGCCCAGCACCTCCTCCAGGATGGGCTGTCCGCCCTGGTGCCTGCCCATCAGATTCTTGAGGAACGAGCCCTCGTCGATGAGCACGGCCAGGCGCGCGATGCCCTCTGCCTCGTGGTTGTGCTGCATGAACCTGGGCAGCAGCGACGGGTTTACGTTCGACTGGGTCCATTCGACTGCCTTGGGGGGCACCAGCTCGTCCAGGTCATGCTCCAGCTCCCGAATCTGACCCATCCACTCCTGATGTGCGCTGGTGTGGGGACCGGCGGCCTTCTGTCGACGGAGCCGACCGAGCTGGGCTTCTAGGCGGCGACGCTTGTTCGTGACCACCTTGGTGTCCTTTGCGCACTGCTCGGCCATCTGCGCTTGGAACAGGTCGATGGCACGGCGCGCGCGGGACAGGATGGCCGTCTTGCGCGTACCCGTGCCCGAGAACACGAACCAGTACAGGCAGAGCGGCTCCGTCACGCCGGGCTTCCACGTGACCGACACGCGGCCCTGGAGCACGGTGGCAGCAGCGCAGAGGGCAGCGGCCACGGGCAGCGTCTTGGGGCAGGCCATGGCCGCAGACACGGCATCGCACCAGTCCCGGACGGGCGCGGGCAGCCACCAGGTGTCCAGCTCCTCGGTGCGCCCGTTGCTGAGCTCCGGGGACTCGGCCAGCGCTGGCTCCTGCTGCGCCGGCTTGGGCGCGACCGTGAGGCGGGACGCAGCCGCGGCGGCGGACTGGAGGAGCGCGGCCTCGAGCGGGTCGATGGTGTGGGCGATCGGGGGACTGGGCGCCGGGTCTGCCGGTGGCCTCGGTCTTGGAGGAACAGCGCTCAAGTTTTCCTCATCGGGTCGGCCAGGTTGCCATAGTGTGCGGCCGCTGCCCAGGGTGTGTAAACACCGTTACACCTTGGCGCACCGTGGCAAGCAAAGCCCAGCGTGCCGCGGCATGGTGTGCCATCTTGCGGCCGGCGCCAGGGCTGGCCAGCGCAGCGAGAGCAAAGAGGGAGCTTTCCCTGTGCCACGTTGCGCCCAACCACGGCGGCCCTGGTGTGGCGAGCGCGAACGGCTGCCTTGTGCTCCTCGGTAACCCTCGGGCGACCCATCACCCACCCACAATCTGTGTCGCAGCACGGACCGCGTAGGACTCGCCCTCGTCCCGTGTTACTTGGTCGGGTTCCGTCGAAAGCAGGCGGGCCACGGCCTCGATGCTGAGCCGGCGGGTGTCTTGGTCCTCGGTGGGTAGATGCATGAGCGAGCGGGTGAGTCGACGGCGTAGGAGGAGCTCACGTGTCCGCGGCGTAGCGCGCTGCTCGCGAGCTGCCAAGCACAGGGACTGGTACAGGCGGTCCACCTCCTGGTCCAGCACCTCGAGCATGGGAGCGCTGGGCACCATGTGCTCACGCCCGTACCGTGACCAGACAGAGCGCACGGCCTCTGAGCACAGCGCCACCTCCTCCTGGGGACTGAGCTCAGGCAGTTGGATGGTGAGCAGCTCCGCTTCACGCACGATGGCGCGCAGGGTCTTGAGCTCCAGCTTGCTGCGCTCTGGCCCAACGGGCAGATGCTGCCAGCGCGCGCGGGCTTGCTCCGCGTATCGAGCCAGGGTGTTACCATCGGGCAGAGTATACGGCTGTTCAGTCAAGACGTTTTTGCTCCTCGCTGCTGGACCGCCACAGTTATCGCATGTACACTCTGGGTATGCAACACAGCAAGCGATTCGGTGAAATGTCAGCCACTGAACTCTGGGCGGCGGCGGACCGCGCGCTACGCATGGGCAAGCTGCGTGATGCGAAGGAGGCCTTGGATGAGATGGGCCTCCGCTTCGACGATGCCTACGCTCGCCTGGAATCGGAGATGCTCAAGGCGGGCGAGGAGTGCACGGAAGGACTGGTGTTGTCTTGAATAAGCCGAAGCGCCCAGCAAAGGCGTGGGTGGTTTGTCTGCAGGGGAACCCAACCGGTTACTGGAGCGTGGGTGGTGTCGTTGGCGGCGCCGCTGCTGGCCCGTGCCGCGCCACAGAGATGGGCCTCGTGGTGATGCGCACGGCAGAGGTGGCCAAGCTGGCGGGTGAGCTAGAAGCGTTCCGGCTCATCGAGGGCACCAGCGATGCCATCGAGGCAGATGCCTATGCGCGGCGCAGCTGGGAAAACAGCCGCGCCCACTTCGGACGGTTCTACCGATGAGCGAGCGCGCGCGAGGGTACCAGGTCCGATGCGACCGTGAGACAGAGCGGCTCCTGGGAATAGGGCGTCGCCCGCTCGTGGTCATGCCCACAGGTGCCGGCAAGACATACACGGCCAGGATGCGGCTCAAGGAGGCGCGCAGGCCCAGCGCGGTCACGCACACCCGTACACTCCGGGACCAGACGATCGAGAACATTCCCGAGTGCGAGGTGTTCATGCTTCAGGCGCTCATCGCCAAGGGGCCCAAGGCAGCGGCCCGGCGCGATCGGTTCCGCAAGTCCGGACTCATCTGGGTGGACGAGGCGCACCATCCGGTGGGTAATAAGTGGATAGAGCTGCTGCCCATCATCGGGGACACGGCCTGCTTTGGGAGCACAGCCACGTCACAGCGCAGCGACGGTAAGCCGCTGGATAGTTTCTGGACGGATATCATCGTGGGCGCGCAGTACAGCGAGCTGCTGGCGCTGGGGCACCTCTGCCCGTGCGACGTGGCAGAGCCCGAGGTGAGCCGGAAGAAGCAGCGCGAGCAAAAGGTCCGCCCGGACGGCGTGCACAGCTACCTCACCCAGGGCAGGCGCGAGGACGGGAGCTGGCGACCCGCCATCCACACGGACCAGACGATCGTCCAGTGCGAGGCAGCGCTGGCGCGCTATCGGGAGCACGGCATCCGGTGCGCGCTGGTCTGCGCGGACACTGGGGACACGGCACGCCAGGACATTTTCGACCAATACAGCGCGGGACACCTGGACCTGTTGGCGTCCCCCATGGCGCTGGCTGAGGGCTTCGATTCCCCGCGAGCCGAAGTGCTGGTGAGCCAGCGCACGTTCGCCGGCATGGGCGCTTTCATCCAATGGTGTGGCCGCATCTTGCGCCCGTACGGTGAGCGCGAGATTGCCAAGTGGACAGAGAAGCTGGGGCGCAAGGGAATCGCGATGCACCCGAGCGCGCTGGTGGCCAAGCGCCGCGCTCTGTTCATTGACACAACGGATGCATGCTCGATTCACGGCAAGCCCACCCAGGACAGGCGCTACTCGCTGGAGGGCAAAGGCATCGAGCTGGAGGAGGAGCCCGAGGAGAAGCCCAAGCCAGTCGACCGCGGGGCGCCCATGCCGCCGCGTGAGATAGAGGTGGCCTACCGCATCATCCAGGACAAGGTGGTGGAGCACTATCTCAAGCTGGAGCAGATGGCCAAGGCCAAGAACTATCGACCGGGCTGGGTCTACTACACCATGCGTGAGGCTGGCATCGACCCGCCACGGGAGCGCGAGGCGCTGTACCCAACGCCCTGTGAGCACTGCCGTGTGCGAGTGGCAGCGCGCAATGGCAACACGCCAGGGCAGACCATCCTCTGGGCAGGCGGCCACATGGTTTATCACCCAGAGTGTTTTTTCAGGAGCCTGGACGCAAAAACGCTATCGCATGCGAATAATCGCCTGGAGCAATTGACTCAGTGATGGCCGGTGGTATACACCTGTTTCCCCGGTTGGTTTTCCACCGGCAAACAGGAGATAGTGAACACATGTCTACCACCAGAGTAACCCGCGCTAGATGCGTCCAGCTGCGTATCGATGTGGAGGAGGCGGCGGAGAAAACCCGCGCCGTGTACGGGCCCAGCATTACTCCGCTCGGTCTGCTCATTGCGGAGCTGGGCGTCATCGCCAAGGAGGCGCCGCTGTTCGTGCGCCTGAACCTGGAGGCCTGCATCGCCACGTTCGAGGCTCGCAACGCTCCCGAGGAGCAGACCAACGCCCACGCTCCTCTTGCTTTTGACCACGAGGCGGCCCGATGAGCGGACTTGACATGGGGCTTAACCTGGAGACGGTGCCCTTGCGGCAGAGCTACTCCGGGTATCTGCTCGGGCGCAACGGCAAGACGCTGCTCGAGCTGGTGCACGACATTGCGAACGGCCGCACCCCCACCAAGGCCATGGAGGACGGCAGCCTGGTGGACCAACTGCTGTATGGCGGGGGGAACTACCAGGAGCTGGGCACGTGCACCAAGCGCAGCGGCCCGGACAAGGGCCAGACGTTCGAGCCCGAGGACTACGCCACCAAGGACGCCCAGGAGCAGCGCGACGCAATCCGGGCAGAGGGCAGAATCCCGGTCCTGAAGTCCGAGGTGTCCCGCGCGCTGGAGCAAGCGGCGAGCATTCGGGATGCGCTCATGCGACACGGCATTGACCTGTACAGCTCCGGTGGGCACACCCGCTGCTTGGGCGAGGAGCCTCTGTCTGGCCTGGTGCCAGGCATCTACACCCAGCCGCTGGTCACCGGGGACATTGACGGCATCCACTGCCGCGGCACGTTCGATCTCATCGAGGTGGCCCAGGACCTGACCTGGCGCATCATCGACACCAAGCTCAGCGAGCGAGCGGACCAGGAGTGGGCGGAGAAGCAGGCGGCCAACATGGGCTGGGACTGCCAGAGCGGCGCCTACATCGAGGCAGCCGCGCTGGGCCTAGGCCTGGACCCGGAGCTGTTCCGCGGCTACGGCCTGGCCATCTGTGAGAAGCGCAGCAAGCTGAACATGAGCGCGGTGCACTGGCTGTCGCCGATGTTCCTGAAGTGCGGCAAGGAGCAATGGGAGCGCTGTAAGGCTGCCTGGCTCAAGGCGCTGGAGCTGGCGCACTGGCCTGGTGTGGAGGACAGCACCATCGAGCCTCCAGGATACTACGTGTCCCGCATCTTCGATGAGCGCGACGATTCCGGAGCGGACGACCTGAGCAGCATTGGCCTGGATACGTCCGGCCTGGAGGTGGAGTGATGGCAAAGCAAACACCAGAGTGGGAGCCCAGCAACTGGGATGAGCTGTTTCCCGGACGGTTCCTCAAGGCCAGCCACCTCATGGGCAAGACGGTGGAGGTGTTCATTGAGCGCATCTACGCCACCACGATCGATGACAAGTCCGCGGCCATCGCTCGCATCTCGCCCGTCAAGGGCATTGCACAGCAGGACTGGGGTTTGAATAAAACGAACGGTCTGCTGCTCAAGGCCCTGTTTGGGGTGGAGATGCGGGACTGGCGGGAGCGCCGCGTGTTCCTGCATGAGGCCCGAGTGGAGCACGGTCGCGAGAAGGGCAAGCCCTGTCTGCGTGTCTGCGGGTCGCCCGATATCGATAAGCCGCTGGAGGTGGTCATCGACTTCCACACCAAGCGAATCCCCCCGTTCGTGCTGGTCATCCGCCCCATGGGCAAGACCGCGCCGGCGCCGGCCCAGAGCCAGCCACAGCGCAGCACCCGGGAGACAGAGCTCCAGATTATGCTGGAGTCGTGCACGACGCAGCAGAGTGCCACTGAGGCCTGGGAACAGGCCAAGTCCGACCACACCGCAATGCTCCTCACGGACCAGGAGCTCGGAAGGCTCAAGGCCCAATACGCCCACACGTTCAAAGCACTGGCTCAATAGCCGGCACCAGCGACAGAAAATGAATCTAGAACCATGGCCAACGCAATCAACCACACGTCCCCCTTCACTCCCGAACCCGAGGAGGGTCCGACCAAACCCGTCAAGCGCTCGCCCCTGTTTGGCGTGAGCCGAACCAAGGTCATCGCCCTGGACAAGGGGGTCCAGCGCACGATCGACAGCACCATCCAGCGCTGGCTCAGGAACCGCATCGAGTTTTTGGAGTCGCTCCCGGAGGCGACCCGGCTCGAGCTGGAGGAGTCCGGGGCCATCGTCCCGCCCACGCTGAACCTGAATGCAGCGTACCCGGCTCCACCCGCGGCGCAGCGCGCTCCCGCTCGTCCGCCGGTGCCGGCTGCCACAGCGGGGCGGCTTGCCCCTGGGGCAGGTCAATACAGGAAAGAGTAAACGTTTGGACACTTCATGGGGTGGCAGTATGTCCACCTCATGGAGAACCTAGCAACGGCGGCCACTGCGCCGCAGACCATTGACCCGGGCAAGCCTCGTCTGACCACGCTGCGCCTGCTCCGGGACCTGACCCTGGAGCAGGGCTACCCGCCCAGCCTCAGGGCCCTGGCAAAGGCGCTGCACCTGAGCGTGGCCGGCGTAAAGAAACACCTCGACTGGCTCGCCGTCAACGGGCTGGTAGCAAAGAATCACAAGGAGGCGCGCTCGGCCGTGCTCACTGAATACGGCCGGCTCGTCCTCAGAAACCGCAAGGGGTAAACATGCGTACAATTATCGTGGGGGGTCCCTGGACGGGCAAGTCGACCATGGCCAGCAGCCTGGCCCGCCGCCGCGGCCTGAGCTTGTTTCTGTGCACGGACACGGTCAAGCAGGCAGGCGAGCGGGCACTCAGCCAAGGCGCGCTCTACACGCCTAGCAAGTTTGATGATGACTGGAGTGGAGCCAGCCTGTGGGTTGCCACGACCTGGTTCACCCGGCCCGGTCCGTTCGTGCTGGAGGGGCTGGCTGCGTGCCGCGCGTTGCGCAAGTATGCAGACGTTTACGATACCAACACTCCGCCGTGCGATGAGGTGGTGTGGCTGCGCTGCCCGCGTCATGGGGCAACGCCCAAGCATGTAAGCACCGGGGTGGGCGTGGAAAGCATCATGCTGGAGATGCTGGACAACTGGCCCGAGCTGGCCGCTATCACCCGCCAGGAGCTCTAGCTGTGACCAAGACGTGGTTCCGAATCGAGTTGGATAGCAGCGGAGCGATCCTCTCATGCGCAGAGGTGGACAGGTCAGAGCGCTCCGGGAAGCTGGTGCGTTTCGTCGAAGCCGGAACGGCGGCCGAGGCGTGTTCGGCGGTGAAGGAGTGGTATGCAGCGCACCTCAGTTCAGGCCGAATGCGCAACGCGCTACACCGTGAAGCTCGCAGGGCCGCTGGTCTGTGCACTGGACAGACTTCTGGGTGCACAGGGACACCGAGGATCGGTTTCGGAACATGCGACAACTGCGCGCTGGTGTCAGCGGCCAACCATCGCCTGAGAAGGCTAAGAAAGAAACTCGGCGACACCGCGGATCTTAGGCTCAGCAATGGAGGCGCCCAGTCGGTCAGGGATGCGCACTTGGCCGGTATTAACAAAAGAAGCCGCGCGCGCCGCGAAGCGGCAGGCGGCGCTGCGGCGTTGGAGGCACTGCGCCTGCTCCGCAAATTCGACTCACTTGGTCCCGAAGCGTTCCGCGCCTGGCTGGTGTCCAAGATACCAGCGCTGGCTATGGCCGCCGAATAACCCGACCGCGGCGCGCGACCCGGCGCAACCGGTGCGCGCGTTGCTGTGGGGTCTCCGAGGCCCACGCTGCCTCTGCCCGCTGGACCCTGGCCAGCCACTCTTTGGACCCGGGCAGAGGCGGTAGCTCGATGCGGATCTCGTGCTGGCGCGCGGCCACTAGCGCGTAGTGGAGCGCGTCGATTGAATGATCCGCGTAGCCTTGCATGTGGTCCAGGTGCCCGTTGCTCTGGCGCTCCTTGGGCACGCTGCCCAGTTGCTCGATGAGCGTCTCGCACCGGTCGTACACGTGCAAGGTGTGGTTGCGGAACATCGAGTCCGTAATCCAGATGCGGTCCTCTTTGAGTCCGGACTTCTCCACCGGCTGGATAGGGACGCCCATCACTTCATTGATGGTGTGGATGGTCATCTTGCCGCCGCCGCCAGAGTCTCCCACCGTCAGGCCAACGTTATAGTTCTTCTGGAACTGCTGGATGATGGCCTTGACGTCGTGCACCGATAGGTCGGACTCCTCGTAGGTTTCCAGCACGTGGCCGTGGTGCACTGTGTGCAACACCTCCTTGCCCGGCGGCCCAATGATGCTTTCGTGAAGCGTGAAGCGCACCACCACGAACGCGCACGGGTGATCACTTCCCAGGTCGACCGCTAGGCACGTGAAGCCAGTGAGCGGCATCTGGGCCAGCGGCAGGATGTTTGCATCCCAGTGCGGGTAAGCCAGTCCGTCTGTGTTTAGACAGAACATGCCGAACCACTCCCGCTGTACCTCTGGGCTGGTGCGCTCCAGCTTGTTCTCGCGACAGTAGCTGTCGATCACCTCATCTTCTCGACCCGCATAAAACGGGTTGTCGTAGATGGTCATGTGGTGCACGGATGCGCCAAACTCTGACTTGCGAGTGTTCCCCCCGTTGACCTTGGACCAGTAGCTCAGGGGCACATAGTCAGGCGTCCCGCCCAGGACGATGCCTCGACCGCCCTTGCCCAGAAAGTCCTTGGTGGCCGGGCCGTACGTCTCCAGCACGGTGGGCACCAGGAGCCGATCGCCGATGGTGCCACACTCGTCCACGTACAGCGCGGGGTAGGAGCCACCACGGCCCTTCTCGGACTCGGCCGCCGTCGCCAGCCCGCCGAGCTGGACGCAGCCACCGTTAGGCGTCCAGATCTTGAACTCGCCCCGCTCGAAGTGAAGCGTTACCCCGTGCTCCGAAATGAACTTCTCGAAGTGCGGCATGAGAGTGTCCCTGGCTCGGACCGTGGTGCGCGCGAGGTAGGGCACCTGGGTTCCAGGGAACTGGTCAGCCACCTCAATGGCCTCTGCCGCGATGACCAGGCTTTTGCCGCTGCGCCGTCCGCCGTTGACCACGCGGAACGTGGACCGGTCATCGGTGAACGCGCGCTGCTTGTCGTGGAACACATGGCGCAGAGCGATCGACCCATCCAGGGATTCGAACAGCGTCTCATCGTCCTCCCAATCCTGCTCCTCCTCCCATCCGTCCGCGCGCATGGCCATCAGTCGGCCTCGTTCTCGGGCTCAGGATCGGGCCTGGGAACGCCGGTGTGGAGCCAGCCGCACTGCTTGAGCAGCGTGCGCCAGGTCTCATTGGGCGCCACCAGGACGGACTTGAGCATGGCCAGCAGCATCGAGCTGGGGCGCTCCAGGCGCGCGCGTAGGTTGTCCGCGCGCTTGCCCCCGCTCAGCATGGCCATCACGTCGTTATCGGTCTCCATGGGCCAGCGCCGCGCCATCAGGTCCAGGATGACGCGGGCCGCTCCCACCTGGCCCTTGGCCAGCAGCTGGCCCATCAGGTTCCAATGCTCGCGAGCGTTGTTCGCGTCTGCCTTGGCGAACGCGCGCGCGAACGAGGCCAGACTGTGGGGAGCTCCCACCTGGATGCCGCGCTGTAGCATCGACTTTACCGATCGCCCCGTCACCCCACAGCTGGCGCAGGCCGTGGCGAATGACGGGTATTCTACGATGGCCAGAACGAGGGCAGCGGCTAGCCCTGGGTCGATGCCGCCGCTGTCCTCTGCGCTTGGGTCGACCCGGGCTAGAGCTGTGCCCGGTGTTTCATCCTGCATCGTCCTCGATAACCTGCTCCAGGTCATCCCACTTGGCGAACGTCAAGACGCGCTTCTTGTTATAGCGAAGGGTGACCGCGTCCATGGGCGACACTAGCGCCCAGTGCGTCTTGCCTGGCCTGGCAATACCGTCTGCGTGCTGGAGCGCCGTGGGGCCCATGCGCCAGAACTGGCCAGCCACCAGGCGCACCTTGGTCTTTTGGCCAGCGTTGCCCTTGTTCGTGGCCACGCCATCGCTCACCGAGCCGGGCAAAACAATCTTGCCGCCGGCATGAGCAGACGAGAATACCAGCCGGCGCGTTGCGATTTCGTCCACCCTGAGCATGCACCAGTTGCCCACCGGAATGGGCAAGTCCTGGCCAGGCACGAACACGCAGATAATTTCTTTCCAAGGCAGAGTTACGAAGCTGTCGGCCTGTTCGTAGTACTGGCTGGCGTCAATCTGGTGGCCCGTCTGGTACAGGTCGAACCCAACGATTGAACCCTCCTCGACACAGGGCGGGCGAATGCGGCCGGTGCCCTCGCGCGCCGGCAGGCCCATACAGCCAATCTGCCCGAACGCGAAGGAGTTGCGCGGCACTGGCGTCTTGTACTGGATGGGCGCGGCCACTCGGACTTTGCCGAAGACGTCCGTATCAATCTCGCCATCCCTCTCCATGAACCCGTGGACCCGGTTATGCAGGTCCGCACGCAGAATGACGTTTGCTCTGCCATGAAGCGAAGTAATCTTTTTCATACCAGCCGACCCCTCTGGAACGCGCGATCGGCAATGGCCTGGCGCTCCTCCATTGACTTGCCGCGGCGCTTGGCGCCGGACTCGGACACGTGTTCCCCTTCGCTAGCAACGAACGGGCGTTTACCCTTGGGCGTCTCGGTCTCCACCTTGGCGGCAGGCTTGGTCTCCTCCTTGGGCGCGGCCCCTGGCTTGCTCCAGCCCAGCGCCGTGGCCTGCTCCTCGAAGTCCGCCAGCACCCGGTCTGCGGCCTGCCTATAGCCCAGCGTCATCGTCCCGCTGTGCTCCTCGAAGTCTGCCTGGAGCACGGCCAGGACTAGCTTGCTGCCACCCTTGAGCTTGAGCGCGGCATGGCCTGAGCACTTGGCACCGATCGTCTTGAGCGCCTTGCCGGTGCGCTGCGCCTCGGTGGTCTCCGTTTCGACTTTCTTCTCCTTGGCGGCCAGCGCGGCCTCGCGATCCTTGAGCTCGCGTTCCTTTTGGAACCGGGCCAGCTCCACCGGGTCCATGCCCTTGGTGTGCTTGGCAACGTTTCTGGTGATGGTGGCGAAATCATCCTTGAGGACGAACGCGATCCACTCCGCTGATTCCGCGAAGTCCCCACGGTCGTAGGCAGCCTTGGCCTTGAACGGCGCACCGAACTCCCGCCGAGCCTCAGCCTTCTGGGACTCCACCTTGGCCAGCTTTGCGTCTGCGGCCTGGTCCCGCTTGGTGGCCTCTGTCACCCGCTCCCGCACCAGGGCCAGCTTGGCCGTAGATGCGTCCATGACCTTGCCGTCCACTCCCGCGAGCGCGGCCAGCTCCGCCAGCTTGCCACCCGTGAGCATGCCAGCGATCGCTGCCTTGGTCTCAGGGGACAGCTCCACAGCTCCGCCCTTGGCCTCGGGCTTCTCCGCTGGCTTGACCCCAGGCTTGGTCGCCTCGGGCTCCTCTGTGGCCTTGGCGGCCTCGGGCTCTGCGCCCGTCGCTACCCGCGCCAGTGCCCTGTCCGCGAGCGCAGAGCGCTGCTCCAGCGTCCGCGTAGACTTGCCCGCCCTGGCCGCAGCAGGTTTCCCTGCTGGCGCCTCGGGCGCCTTGCCGGCACCAGCGGACGATGCCGCTGGTGCTCCTGAGCCGGGCTTACCCTCCGGCCCCTGCTGCTCCTCCCGGAGCTCCTGGTTGAATTGCCTCGCCACTCTGTCCTCCTAGTGCTGCGCGCTGCGCCTCGGCCTGTAGCCTTGCCTCATCGAGGCGAAGGGCACGAATGAGCGAAACGCACTGGTCCATATACTGCTCCCACAACCGTAGTCTGGGCTCTGGGATATTGCTATCCCGTGCGTCCTCGTAGTCCGCCACGACGACGAGCAGCGCAGACTCTAGCCCGTCAATCGTCATGTACTTTGCTGGGCTGCGCCATTGCGCTTCAGCCACGGGCAGCGGGAGCTTGCGCCACTTTCGCAGCTGTTTTTCCACGCCGTCCACGATGCCAGCCAGTTGGTTCCCCTTGTGGTTCACGTCGTAGGTTTTCCAGAACTGGGCCATATCGGAACCGGTGAACTGCACCTTTGGGTCCACCAGCCAGCGCTCTGCTTTCTGTAAACGGGTGGACACAGAGTCCTTCCGTGCGCTCGCGCTCTTGACCTGGATTCGATACTTGGACAGGTCCAGGTCCAGCTTATCCCCCCTGACCAGGCGGCGCACCTCTGCGTCCCCAGCCCAGGTTTCGTATTTCTTACCGTCGCCCACAATGTCCTGGATTGCCCACACGAACAGCTCCGCCACGTCCACGGCGCGGAACCGGTTAAAGCGCATCACGAAGTCTGCATGCACCTCGGGGAACAGGGACGCCTCCAGGCTGGCCTGGATGCCGCTGCTGATGTGCGCGGCCTGCGTTGCGTCGCTGTGCCCGCGAGAGATTTGGCTGGCCTCGTGCTGGAGATTGCCGAATAGGTCCAGCAGCTCCATGGTCTTGCGAGGCAGGCCCTTGTGGTCCGCCACCTTGGCCGCGCTGTTCACGTCCCCGGTCACCTCCACAATGTTGATACCGCGCGCGCTTTCGAGCTGGGACTTAATCTCTCCTCCCTGCTGCGTGCCGCGCTGAACCAACCACGTCTCCATGGGTGTGTTGCGCTCCAGGTTGTCTGCGTCCCCAATGAGCTCGTTCTCACGGCAGAACATCCGGTAGATGCTGTGGGTGAGCGGCGTCCCGCCACCGGCAGACAGCTCCTCCTCATAGTCAATGTGACGGCCCGGAGGGGCAGCGCGGTCCCATTCATTGTCCTCCAGCACGTGGCCGTCCTTGAGCGCGAACATCTCGCGGCCCGGGTCCTTCGGTCCGCCGCTGATGTGCCAGCCCATGATGACTCGGACCAGGCGCTGGGTGGGCTGTAAACGGGTGTTTGCTGTGCCCTCGGACACGCCAGAGTTGAGCGTAGGCTGGACCAGATCGACGTTTTTCAAAATGGCCGCCTTGTGCTTGGCGCCATGCTTGGCGATGAGATGCTCCGGGTCACGCCAGGACGAGCGGACCAAGCCGATGACGCGACCGTATTGGTGTTCGCGAACCAGGCCGATGGTGAGCCCATCATCAATCTCCGCCTCGGGCTTCCACTTGTCCCCGTAGCAGCCGGGAAACACGAACACCCAGCCGCGGCCCAGAGCCGTGGTGATCATGAGCTCCAGCTTACGGAACAGCCCGTGCAGGTCCGCGTACCCGCCGTGCTGACTTTCGTATTCAGAGCAGACCACGCCGTCCATGTCCTCTGCGGCCTGGCGCTGCTCAAAGTCACCGCCATTGGTGACGAACTGCGGCACAGGGTCATCGTTGGCGCCGGTCTTGGCCACGAACGCTTTGGATAGCGCCTTGATTCTGTTGACGTAGACGGGGACGTTGAGGCCCTCCAGGGTCAGGTCCGATCGTACGTCGCACCCAAAGCTGTTCAGGCTAGTGAGCGTGTAGCCCTCGAACGCGCTGGAGTAGAGGTAGACCCGCGAGGCCCTGGGCCCGTTGGCCAGGATAGTTTCGTCGCTCCACTGGACCAGCGCCTTGGCTGCCTCGATCCTGTTCGTTCGAAGATACCAGATGCTGGGGTCATTCTGGCGCCGCTCGTCCGAGGTAGCTGCTGCTTTCTTGGCCATCGTCAAACTGTTCCCTTGTTAGTTACGCCGGTGCGCACTGCTGCTGGACCCGCTGCCTCGACACTGGCCGTGGCCTGCTTGCTCGCCTTGCCTGCCTCGTTCAGTACCGCGGCACTGGGCGCGCGCTTGCCTGGGGGTGCGTTGCGCGCAGCCGTGATATAGCGTGCCGCCTCGTTCGTTGCGAACAGACCTGCCATGCCGTCAGTCCCGAACATGATATCCATGCTCAGCCTCGTTTGGCTGGGGATGTCCTTGTACGTGTCGGCTGCCTGCAGGAACAGCTCCTGGCGCACGTCGTTGTAGATGTCCGGGTGCACCTCCTTGAGCGTGCGCATCTGAATCGAGGAGGCCCGCCCGCGCTCTATGTCATCCAGGCAGGAGTCCGGTTCCATGGCAGTGTTCCACAGGTCGGCCACGTCGCGGAGCTCCGAGTCGCCGATCGGGATGCCGGTGGGATAGGCGAGTGAAACAGCCACAGTGGGCGGCAGGTTGGCCGCCGTGTATTGGAGCGCCTCGGTCATGCGCCGCGTTAGGCCCATGAAGTTTTCCGGGGACTCTTCGGCCAGCCCGGCCATGCTCTGCGCCATCACGTCCGCTGCCATGCCGGGATTGCTTGCGACCTGGGCCAGCATATCGCGCCGGCCCTCGTAGGCAGAGCGAGCATCTGGCGCGTCCCCGGCGAACCGTTGCAGCGCCGTCATGCCAGCCGCGGAGCGCGCTGCGCCAATGGCCCGTCCGGAGCTGGTGACAGGGGACAGGAGCCCACGAACCGTCCGCGCCACCTTGGCTTGACCAGCGTCGCCCAGGGCATTCCAGAGGCCCTTGACGGCCGCTCCGATGAAAGGGATTCCCCCGCCTACAGTGTGCTCGATGAGCGCCTCTGCTCCTTCCCTGAGCACTGCGCCCACGGCGTCCCTGGGCTTCTTGCCGCCGGCCTTGGGTGCGGCGCCCACGCTGGCCACTGCCCGATCGGTATCGTCCCGCAGGCTCTGCGCCGCGCGCATCCTGGCGGACAGCTCACCCAGCTCCTGGCGGGTCTTGGCGCTGCCTACCTGCCAGCGCTCGGCCGCTGCCAGCTGGTCCTCCAGCGGAGCCAGCGACGAGTCCGATCCGGGCCCGCGCTGGGCGCTGGTGTGGAGCTCGTCGGCACCCTTGGCCGCTCTGCCAAACAGGGTCTGGTCCCGCTGCCCTTGGGACAGCAGGTCGTCCGCCGCGGCTAGCCCTCCCGGCGTGGGAGCTCCACCGGCGGGAGCGGCCGGGCTGGCCGCCGCTCGAGCTGGCTGGGAACCAACGCGGACCTGGCCCTCGAACACCGTTTCGGACCTGGAACCCTTGCCGCGCACCACGCGCCCAAACACCGTGTCCCGCCCCAGCTCGCGAGCGGCCGTGAGCCGCAGACGGCCGTGCGCCAGCCGCACACTCCCGTCCGCCTCCAGCACGAACGTGGGCTCGCTGCCCAGCTTGCCGGCGTCCCCGCTGATTCGACCGCTGGCACTGAACTCTGGATTCTTCTTGAGCCCGTCGACAATGCTGCGCTGATATTGGCTGATACGTGCGCCACCCGAGTAGTCCGGCGCGGACTTGCCGGCTGCCTTGCCGGCGCCGCGGCCCTGCTTGAAGTCGGTAACGTCCCAGGTGGAGAAGTCCGGCGCAGCGTCTGCCGTTACAGGCGTGTCGAGCAGGCGCCCGCCATGGGCAGCGCGCTTGATTCCTCCGGCCTCGGGAGCAGCCGCGGCCTTGAGCGGAATGTCACCCTCGAACAGCACCTTGCCGGTCTTGCCGTCGACTTTACGCCCGTACACCGAGTCTAGGCCCAGCTCCTGGGCAGCCGTTACCCTGTGCCTGCCGTCGCGCAATACCAGCTCGCCAGCGTCATCCACTAGCGTGATGCCGTCCGCGCCATCATTCGACGCAACGCGGCCCGTCTTGGCGAATGTGGGATCGGCCTTGAGCGCCTGGACCCGGGCCAGGTCGTCCGCTCCCTCGATGGGCAGAGCGTGCAACGATTCGAGCGTCTGCCCCTCCAGTGTGGCCGCGGCCTTGGTGGCCTTGGCATGGGCTACGCTCTTGGACAGGAGCGCCTCTAGGTCGTCCCCGGCGGGAGCAGCCGCGGCAGGTGGAGCCGGCGGGTTTGCTGCGTGGTGAGCTCGAATGCTGTCGCGCGCTGCGCCGGTGGCCTTCCAGATTTCGTCTGCGCCGTCCGCGTCCACCAGGGCCTTGGCTGCCTTGAGGAGCTCCTGGCGCTCTGCGCCCGATGTGGCCGCGGCCATGGTGCGGAGCTGGCCCGCCGTGTCCGCTGCCCACTTCACCTGTGCCGGCGTGGTGCGCGGGACCTGGCGCTCTAGCCCCTGGGTAACGCTGGCGCCCAACTCGTCCAGGAGCTCGGTGGCGCGCTTGCCGGCCTCGGTCAGGTCCTTGTCCGCGCTGGCGTATTGGTGCTCCGCCGTGCTGGCCAGTGCCTCGTCCCGCGCTCTGCCGGGCGGCATGGCAGGCGCATCCTTTATGAGCTGCTGGCGTGCCTTCTTGCCGGCGGCCCCGCTCACGTCTGCCGCTGCCTCACCCGCCACCACGGCCGCAGCGTCTGCCGCTGGCGTGAGCTTGTGCACGCCGGCCTTGAGGGCAGCGGGCAGAGCGCGGCCCAGCACCTCGCCACCAATGCCCGTGAGCAGCGCGCGAC
>Ga0164241_10002868_pt1 | contig 18074 bp, 23 predicted proteins | sample OricomyardsoilBY_FD_108780 | JGI IMG/M metagenome (GOLD analysis project Ga0164241, IMG submission 108780) | Backyard soil microbial communities from Emeryville, California, USA - Original compost - Back yard soil (BY) | ecosystem: Environmental > Terrestrial > Soil > Unclassified | place: USA...
ATCCAAACCGCGGTCAAATCACCGAAACGATTTGAGGCACGTCATGAAGGTCCGACCCAGCGTCAAGAAAATCTGTGAGAAGTGCAAGATCGTGAAGCGCCGCGGTGTGCTGCGCATCATCTGCGACAACCCGCGTCACAAGCAGCGGCAAGGTTAATAGAACATGGCTCGTATTGCAGGCGTTGATCTTCCCCGTCGTAAGGCGATTGCCTTCGCGCTCCCTTACATTTACGGCATCGGCCCCTCCACGGCGCGTGCGCTGTGCAAGACGGCGAACGTCCCCGAGTCGAAGAAGGTGGACGAGCTGACCGAGGCCGACGTCAAGGCCATCCGTGACGCCATCGAAGCGTCGGTCAAGGTGGAAGGCGACGCCCGCCGCGAAGTGCAGCAGGCCATCAAGCGCTTGATGGATCTGGGCTGCTACCGTGGTCTCCGTCACCGTCGTTCGCTTCCGGTGCGCGGTCAGCGTACCCGCACCAACGCTCGCACTCGCAAGGGTCCGCGCAAGAACCTCGGGCGTCGGGCCTAAGGGGAGCACCCAGCTAAATGGCAACAGCATCGTCAGGTACGACCAAGGGCCGCCCCGCCAAGAAGGTCGTCAAGAAGAACATCTACACGGGCATCGTCCACATCCAGTCGACCTTCAACAACACCATCGTGACCATCACCGACGTGAACGGTGCGGTCATCTCTTGGGCCAGCGCGGGTTCGCGCGGCTTCAAGGGTTCGCGCAAGAGCACGCCCTTCGCGGCGCAGCTCGCGGCCGAAGAGGCGTCGCGTCGCGCGCAGGAGCACGGGCTCCGCTCGGTCGCGGTGTTCGTCAAGGGTCCAGGCTCGGGTCGTGAGTCCGCGCTGCGTGCTCTTCAGCAAGCTGGTTTCAAGGTCACGCTCATCCGTGACGTGACGCCCATTCCCCACAATGGTTGCCGGCCCCCCAAGCGCCGTCGCGTGTAATTTAGGATAAGAAGATGGCCCGCTATATTGGTGCAGTCTGCAAGCTTTGCCGTCGTGAAGGCGGCAAGCTCTATCTCAAGGGTGAGCGTTGCTACACGGAGAAATGTGCCGTCAGCCGCCGCCCGTACCCGCCCGGCCAGCACGGCCAGGCGCGCATCAAGCTCAGCGAGTACGGTCTCCGTCTGCGCGAGAAGCAAAAGATGCGTCGCATCTACGGCCTGCTCGAGAAGCAGTTCGCCGGCTACTACGTGCAAGCGACCCACCTCAAGGGCCGCACCGGTGAAGAGATGCTGGGGCTCATCGAGCGCCGCCTCGACAACGTCGTTTTGCGCATGGGCTTGGCTTCCAGCCGTGCCCAGGCTCGCCAGCTCGTGCGCCACATGCACGTGAAGGTGAACGGCAAGTACGTCAACATCCCGAGCTTCGTCGTTTCCCCCAACGATAAGATCGAGATCGAAGAAGCCGCCAAGAAGATTCCGTTCATCGCCGCCGCTCTGGCTGCCGCCGGCAACCGCCAGCAGGCCAGCTGGCTCGAGGTCGACAAGGAAAACTTCTCCGGCACCTTCAAGGGCATGCCGGTGCGTGACGAAATGAATGAACCGAGCGTACGTGAACAGTACGTTGTCGAATATTACTCGCGCTAGTTCGTGACGGGTCGGAGACAGGAGGACCCGCTTCCCTGTCTCCGGGGGCTCAGCCCCGGCCCCGCCGAAGTGAATTCGGCAGGGCCCCACCCTCAGGTTTTGGGTCCCTACCCAAAACACAGCAGCCGCGACGAGATTTAGACTACAGCTACAGCAGATAGAGAGCTCTACGGAGCCAACGCGGGCAGGCCGCGGAGTCGATGAGTGGAGCTGGATCCCTCACGGCTCGGGACGGCCGCGCAAACCCTGAACCAAAGAAAGAGAGCACCGCATGGTAACGCAAATGATGAGCCGTAACTGGCGCGACCTGATCCGTCCGAAGGCGATCACGCTCGACCCAGAGTCGAACAACGAGATTTACGGCAAGTTCACGTGCGAGCCGCTCGAGCGCGGCTTCGGCATCACGATCGGCAACTCGCTGCGCCGCGTGCTCTTGGCTTCGCTTCAGGGTGCGGCCATCACGGCCGTCAAGCTCGAGGGCGCGCTCCACGAGTTCACCACGATTCCGGACGTCGTCGAAGACGTGACGGACATCATCCTCAACCTCAAAGAGGTCGTGTTCAAGGCCGAGTCGCCCAAGACGTACACGGTGCGTCTCGAGAAAGAGGGCCCTGGCCCCGTTCTCGCCGGAGACATCAAGGTCGTCGACGGCTTGACCGTCTTGAACCCGAACCACCAGATCGCGACGCTCGACAAGAAGGGCCCGTTGTCGATGGAGCTCACGGTCAACGTGGGCCGCGGCTACGTGTCGGCCGAGCGCAACAAGTCGCCGACCATGTCGATCGGCACCATCCCAATCGATGCGCTGTTTTCGCCGATCCGCAAGGTGAACTACACCGTGCAGAACGCGCGCGTCGGTCAGGTCACCGATTACGACAAGCTGGTGCTCGAGGTGTGGACCAACGGCGCGGTGCGCCCGGTCGACGCCGTGGCCTTCGCCGCGAAGATCCTGAAAGAGCAGCTCTCGATCTGGATCAACTTCGAGGAGAGCGAAGAGACGTCGTACCACGTGGCCGGCGGCGACGACGAGCCGCTGAACGAGAACCTGTTCCGCTCGGTCGACGAGCTCGAGCTGTCGGTCCGCTCGGCGAACTGCTTGCAGAACGCCAACATCACGCTGATCGGCGAGCTGGTTCAGAAGACCGAGCAAGACATGCTCAAGACCAAGAATTTTGGTCGCAAGTCGCTCAAAGAAATCAAAGAGATCTTGTCCACCATGGGCCTCGGTCTCGGCATGAAGTTCGACAACTGGCCTGGCATGCTCGAGCGTTGGAAGGCTCAGCAGGCTCAGGGCTAAGACTGAAGGATCCGTAAGATGAGGCACCGTAACGCCGGCCGGCAATTCAGCCGCAACACCAGCCACCGCAAGGCGATGTTTCGCGCTTTGACCGCGAACCTGGTGGCCCACGAGCGCATCGAGACCACCGACGCCAAGGCCAAAGAGCTGAAGCGCGTGGCCGAGCGGCTCATCACTCACGCCGTCCGCTTGGGCGACGTGGCCTTCACCCCGCAGGACAAGCTGAGCGATGGCGACAAAGCCAAGCGCCACGCTGCCCAGCAACACATGTCCCGCTTCCTCCGCCGCTTCGCGGTGGTGAAGCAATCGGGCGAAGACGTGAAGATCGACCTGGTCGAGAAGGTGTTCGTCGACCTGGCGCGCCGCTTCAAGGGTCGTCCGGGCGGCTACACCCGCATCATCAAGCTCGGCCACCGTCGCGGCGACAACGCGCCGATGGCGCTGGTCGAGTGGGTGGTGGAGGCGGGCGAGCCGCACAAGCCCGGCGTCAAGAAGGCGAAAGCCGAAGGCGCCGAGAAGCCGGCCAAGAAGGCCGCCAAGAAGAGCGAAAGCTCCGAGAAGAAGCCGGCCAAGAAGGCCGCCAAAGCCGCAGCGGGCTGAACAGCCTGAAGTGGCGCCACGTAGGCGTAGTCGAGCGATGAGCCCGGCTACGCTTTCGTGTTTTGTGGGCTCGTCGTCGCCCGGGCGCCTGCGCTAGACGCCCCCAACGCCGCTCGAGTTGCCGCCAGCGTCGTCGCCGCCGCTCGAGTTGCCGCCGGCGTCGTCGCCGCCGCTCGAGTTGCCGCCAGCGGCGGCGCGGCTCCCGCCCGCGGTGGCGCCCGACAGGTTGCCGTTGCTGCCGTCGCCGCCCCCTGAAGAATCGGCGCCTCCAGAGGCATCTGGGCTGCGCGGGGTGAACCCGCAGCTAAATGTCGCTCCGACGCAGCGGCAGCGCGAGATGCCGGGGCCGGTCGCGTGCGCCCCGATTTCGCAGGTATCGGTCGGCTCGCACGCCAGACCTTCGCAGCTCAAGCAGCTGTACGGGTAGCCGCGCCGGGCCGTGCCATTCGTGCACTCGCGCGCCGACTCGGTCACGCCAGCTCCGGAGGCCCCGGCGCTGCTGTCGGCGCTGGGCGAGCCCGCCGCAGCGATGGCTGGCGTCGTGGTCTGCTGCTCGCACGCGCCTGAAGCGAGCAAGACCGCGCCGAGCACGGCCGACATACGTCTACGCGAGCTCGGCGCCATGTTCGGAAGCGTGACGGGATCGCCGTGCCAGTCAAGCGGGCGTCGGCGTTCACTCCGCCGCGCGACACACGAAGAACTCGAAGCTTTCGCAGATGCAGCCGGGCTCGCCGCCTTGGCATTCGCAGTCTTGGCCACAGCTGCAATTGGTGCCGCCGTAGATGGGCGTGCAGTCGCTGCGGTGGGTGCACGCGACCTCGGTGTCGAGCTCGCCGCACGTCTCTTCGGCCGCCGTCTCGCACTCGTGCGTCTCGGCGTTGCAGTTGAACCCGGGCTTGCAGTCACGCTCTTGGTCGCACGTGTCCGGCGGGACCACGACCGGGGGAGCGCCGCCCTCGGCCGTGCCATCGGGCGAGGGGCCACCGCTCGAGGCGCTGCCGGCCGTAGCGCTCGTGCCTGCGCTTGGAAGCGAGCGCTTGCCGGGCAGACTGCGGCTGCCTCCGGCGTCTCCTTCGTAGTCGAAGGAATCGCCGTCGCAGTCGTCGTAGTGCTCGACGTTGCAGGCAACCAGGCCAAGGCCAAGCACAACCACGAACATACCGCCGATGGACTTTTTCATGCTGATCCTCCCGCGCTGAGCGCGACCGTTGAGCGCGAGGCGCAGCTCCCCCATTGCCGCGCTCGGCGGTGGAGTCGGGACGCCTCGTGGGTGTTGTGCCGGGAGTGCCCGGAGCCGTTGAGACCGTTCAAAGGCAGCCGCGGATGCGCAAAATTTTCGCTCAATTGCCGCATTTCTAATCTCCTGGCGGCGCCGGCCGTTCATCGGCTCATGGCCACCGAACCAGCTCGGGCTGCGCGCCCGCCCGCCTTACCCGCCGAGCAGCGCCAGCTCGCCGACGCCGTGCGGGAGCAGCTGTGGTTCGGTGATGACGACCCCGCGCGCTCGACCCTCGAAGCCTCTCGCTCGATGGCCGCCGCGCTCGCGCGGGCGACGGGGCTCAAGCCGTTCCCAGCCGTTGCCCAACGGGCCATGGCCCTGCTCAGCAACCCCGACACGCCGCTCCGGGCGATCCGCGACGCGCTCGAGAAGGACCCAGCCATCACGGCCGGGCTGCTCCGGGTGGCCAACTCGGCCGCGTACCGCTCGCGCCAAACCATCAGCTCGGTCGAAGAAGCCGTGCAGCGGCTGGGGTCGCGGCACGTGCTCGAGATCGTGACGAGCGTGGCGGCCATGGGCATGTTCCAAGACGCGAAGGGCGTCGGGCGCTTGGTGCGCGACCACTGCGCGCGGGTAGGGGCAATGACGCGGGTGCTGGCTACCGAGTGGCACCAGAAGACGGCCGAGAGCCCGTTCTTGTGCGGGTTGCTGCACGACCTGGGTAAGCTGCTCTTGCTGCAGGTGAGCGGTATCGATTACCAGAAGCTCGATCCCAAAGTGCTCACGCAGGCCGACGAAGCCTTCGTCCACGAGCGCGCGCTCTTGGGTTACGACCACGCCGTCTTGGGAGCACACGTGCTGGACGCCTGGAAGCTACCGAGCAACGTGACCGAGGTCGTGGCGTGGCACCACCAGCCGGGTCGGGCTTACGAGCACGGCGGCGAGCTGGGCTTGGGCGTGGCGCTCGTGCGGATGGCCAACCGCATCGACTACCAGCTGCAAGTGAAACCGGAGCTGGACGAGGCCTTCGTGGCCGAGCTGGCTCAGGATGGAGCCGCGCAATACGCGGGATACCAGGAGCAAATCTTGAAAGCGATGTGGCCGAAGCTGAGAGAGGGAGCGCAGCAGATGCTGAGCGCCCTGGGGGGCTAGGGCTCGGGCGAGGGCGGCGGCTCGGGGCTGTCCGTTGAGTCTGGCGCCGCGGGCTGGGGGCTGGGCTCTGGCCCCATGCCCGACTTGGGCTTCGGCGCGGACGCAGACCCGGCCTCCCGCTTGCGGAGGAGGATGAAGGCGATGGAGGCGGCGGCAGCGCTGAGGATGGCCGCGGCCGCGATGTAGCGGGCGTTCTCCGAGCGCTTGGGCTCGCCGCGCTCGAAGCGCGCTTGCGCGGCTTTGGCGCGGGCGTTCTGCGCGTCCGTCTCGAGGGCGCGGTCGAGCAGGGTGGAGTCGGCGATGCCTTTCTCTTCGAGCGCTTCGGCCTCGAGCGTGAGGCGCAGGCTGGCCGCGTCCTTCAGCGTGGGATCCAGGCGCTCGGCGCGGCGTAGCGCCGCGATGGCGTCGTCGCGTGACTTGTCTTGGTTGGCCTTGGCGAACGCTACGTAGCCGGCGGCGATGGTGGTGCGCTCGGCGAAATTCGGATCGTAGGCCAAGAGCTTGTCGAAGCTCTCGCGCATGGCAAGGAGGTCACCTTTGGCGCGCGCGGCTTGGCCGTCTTCGAACAGCTTACCGACTTGGGCAAAGCGCAGCCGGTCGAACTCCGCGAACAGCTCGCGCGCCGTGCGTTCCCAGGCCCAGTCGCGCGGCGGCTTCTTGCCCACGACGTCTTCGTACATGTCGCGCAGCTGCCAGCTGGCGACCTCGCCCATCAGCGCCACCGCTTGCCGCGAGGCTTCTCGCACCTGGGCGCGCTCGCTGTTGGCAAAAGAGATGACGATGCGCACTGCGTCGGGGGTACGGGTGCGGCCGTAGGCGCGCAGCACGTCGGCCAACACCGCTTGGTCTTGGGTCTGTACGGCCTCGCTGGGCACGCCTTTGCCCAGCATGTCCAGCTGGCGCACCGCCCATTTGGCGATCTTCTGGGCCGGATGCCGCTGGGCCTCGATCAGCGCAGGCACGGCCTTGTCTCCCAGCCGCCCGAGGGCATTTTGCGTCGTGATGCGCAGAAATTCGCCGTAGCGCGCGTACACGTCGATGAGCCCGCGCACGGCCTCCACGGTGCCGATGCTCTCCAGCATCCGCGACAAAGCCAGCACCGAGGTCAGGTTACGCCAGGGCTCCGACTTTGGCTCGGCCTTGCTGGCCAGGCGCGTCAGGTAGTCGAGCCCAGCCGAGGGCTTCTCGGACTCGTCGTCGTCTTTCCTGTCGAGCAACTCGCGGCGCGTCTTGAGCAAGAGCCGCTTCATGGCCTCTTTGTCGGCGGCGTCCGCGATGGCGCTGACGCGGAAGCGGATGGCGGGCACCTGCTTGGGCTTGGCCTCCAGCAGCTCGCGCACCGCCGCTTCGCGATCGGACGCGTCCTCGGCCACCACGCGCCCGAGCAGCGCGTCGAGCTCGGCCAAGTCTGCGGCCGCCGGCCGCGCCAGCTCGATGCTGGGAGGCGCCGGCAGCTCGGCCAGCTTGCGCTCGGCGGTCGGCTTACCGGGCGGCGGTTCGGCGCGTGCCTCGGCGCCGAGCGTGAGGGCGGTCGTCGCCAGCACTAGCCCCAGCCCCAGAGCGCGCAAGCCTCGCATCAGTCGATGATACGAAAATCCGGAAAGTCACCGGTGAAGCTGCGCCAGCGCGTGTCGACCCGTTCGACTCGAGCCGCGGTGGGGCCTTTCTGCGCCCAGCCGTACAGCTCGCGGATCGAAACCTCTTCGCCCTCGGCGACGATCTCGATCGTGCCGTCGGCGCGGTTCTTCACCCAGCCGGTGATGCCGAGCCGCCGCGCCTCGCGCTGGGTCGACGCGCGGAAGTACACACCTTGTACGCGCCCGCGCACCAGCAATTGGAGCTGCTTCAAAGCCATGAGTTGTTCGAAGCTTTCGCAAATCTGAAGGCTGACGGCAAGCGTTCTGGAAAACCAGCCGGGTTTCGTGGTTCGATCGCCGTCGTGACGGTCACTTCGGGCGTTGAAGCACGGGCCGCAGCGGAGCGAGGGCTCTCGCTGCACGAGCTCTCCATTCAGGAGCTCACGCTGCGGCTTCGCCACGAGGAGCGAGTCTCGCAGGCCCTGCGAGAGGTGGGCATCGCGCTCGGGACGACCTTCGACCTGGACGATCTGCTGGAGCTCATCTTGGGCAAGCTGACCGAGCTGGTCGAGGCCGATCGCGCCACCCTGTACCTGTTGGACGAGGCTCACGACGAGCTGGTCAGCCGCATGGTCGTGGGCGAACAGGTGCGGTCCATCCGCATGAAGGTCGGGCACGGCATCGCGGGCTTGGTCGCCCAAACCGGCAGCGCCCTGCGCGTGCGCGACGCCTATTCGGACCCGCGCTTCGAGCGAGACTGGGATTTGCTGACCGGGTACCGCACGTCCAGCATTCTGGCCGCGCCGCTCAAGAACCACGTCGGTCGCACCATCGGCGTGATTCAGATCCTGAACAAGAAGGACGCCGATGAGTTCACGACCGAGGACGAAGCCATCTTGTCGGCGCTGTCGACGCAGGCGGCGGTCGCCATCGACAACTCTCGCCTGTTCTTGTCGCTGATCCAGAAGAACAAGCAGCTGCTCGACACCAAGGGCGAGCTGGAGCGCCGCCTGCGCGACTTGTCGCTGCTGTTCGAGCTGGAGCGCGCCACCGGCCGCGCGACGTCGCTCGAGGAGCTGGCGCAGGCTCTGCTCGGCCTGTCTGCCAAGTCCACCGAGGCGCGCGGCGCAGCCTTGTTGGTCGGCGAAGAAGAGTCCGGCGATCTGGTGCAATACGTGTACGACGCCGAGGCGCCCGGAGCGCTGATCCGCATCGGCGTGAAGGCGGGCGAAGGCCTGCTGGCTGCGGCCATGTCGCGCGGCGAAATGCTGCGCGTCACGCCGGGCGCGCGCAGCCCTGATTGGCACGAGCGAGTCGAAGGTAAGCTGCCCTTCTCGGTCGACGCGGCCCTGGTGCTACCGCTGGAGGGCGACAGCGGGGCGCTCGGCGCCGTCGGCTTGTTCGGCACGGCGGGCTCGCGCGCCTTCACCGGCGAAGACGAGAGCTTGATGCAGCTGGTGGGCGCCAACGTTTCGACGGCGGTTCGCCTGTTCTTCGCGAGCCGGGCGCGCGAGCGCGGCGAGCGGCTGACCTCGATTGGCCGGCTGCTATCGCAGGTGATCCACGACTTCAAGACGCCCATGACGGTGATCAGCGGCTACGTGCAGCTGATGGCCGACGCCGAAGATTCGAAGCAGCGCCACGAATTTTCGGAAGAGGTGCTGAAGCAGTTCGACGTGCTGACCGGCATGCAGCGCGAGGTGCTCGAGTTCGCGCGCGGCGAACGCACGCTGTTCGTGCGCCGCGTCTACCTGCACAAATTTTTCGGCGACCTGCGGCGCCAGCTGGAGCTGGAGCTCAAGCTCAGCGGCAAGCCAATCGAGCTGAAGCTCGACGTGGACACCAAGGTGGTCGCCCGCTTCGACGAAGCGCGCGTGGCGCGCGCGGTCCACAACCTGTGCCGCAACGCCATCGAGGCCATGGACAAGGGCGGGGTTTTGACGTTGAAGAGCCAGCTCGACGGCAAAGATCTGCTGATCGCCGTGAGCGACAACGGCCCCGGCATCCCGCGGGCGATCGAGGGCCGGCTCTTTCAATCGTTCGTGACGCTGGGCAAAGATGGCGGCACCGGGCTGGGGCTCGCCATCGTGAAGAAGATCGTGGAAGAGCACGGCGGAAACGTCACGGTGAAATCCAGCTCCCGCGGCGCCACCTTCGAGCTGCGGCTGCCGCAGCCCGAAGCTCCCCAAAGCAAGCCCGCCAGCAAGCCGACCAACAAGCCCCCCGCGCGCAAGAGCGCCAAGGGGTCGCGCTCCACGCCCTGACGCCAAGACGCCCGCGATGGGCTAGAACTGCTACGCATGTCCGCGCTGACCCGCTTGCCCCTGCTCGCCGCGCGCCAGGACGAGCTGTCCAAATGCGGCTATTGCCCCAAGCTGTGTCGAGCGACTTGCGTGGTGTCCGAAGTGGAGCCGCGCGAAGCCTTGATCCCGCGGGAGAAGATGGCCAGCGCGTTCGTGGCGTCGCAGGCGGGGCGCGTGGAAGCCGAGCAAGCCGAGCTGGCCTGGGGCTGCAGCAACTGCTTTCGCTGCCGCGAAGCGTGCGATCACCGAAACCCCGTGACCGAGACGTTGAACGACGCGCGCGCGGACTACGTCGCGCTCGGGCAGGCTCCGCCGAGCGTGCTCGCCTTAGTCGAGCGTGAAAGCGAGCTCGCGGAGTCGCTCGCGGCGGCCGTGCGCGGGCTGGCGGGCACCGCCGGGGTCCACCCCGAAGCGCCGACCGCGCTCTTGCTCGGTTGTCGCTACGCTCGGGTCTTTCCGGACGAGGCGCGTGCGGCCATTCGCCTGGCGGCGGGCTTGGCGGGTCCGGTACGGCTGCTCAGCGGCTGCTGCGGCGCCTGGCAACGCGCGGCCGGAGCGCCGGCGGCGGCGGACGCCGCGCGGGCACGCCTACGCAGCTCGCTGGGGGGCGCGCGTCTGCTGGCGCTCGACCCGCGTTGCGCGCTCGAGCTGGCAGAGCTCTCGCCCACCACGCTGGTGGAGCTCTCGGCGCGCCATGCTTCACGGTTCGGCCCTGCCGCGGCCGGGGGCGCGCCCGTGCGCTACCACGACAGCTGCGCGCTCGGTCGCGGCCTCGGCCTTTACGACGAGCCGCGCGCGCTACTCGGGCGCGTCACCGGGGGGGCGGCGCTGGAGCTGGAAACGCAGCGAGAGCACGCGCGCTGCTCGGGTGGCGGCGGCGTTCTGCCGATCAGCATGCCGGAGGTCGCGCGCGCCGCCGCCGGGCGCCTGGCCCAGGAGCACGAGCGCTTGGGCGGCGGCACGATCGTGACCGGTTGCGCTTCCAGCCTCTCGCAGCTGCGCCGAGCCGGCGCCGACGCCGTCGACCTAGTCACCTTGCTCGAGGCCGGGCTGCGCGATGGGTGAGGCGCCGCGCAAGCGTCGCCCGGTCGCGGCTCGAGTGTTTGCCGCCTTCGCGGTGGTGGTGGTGGCGTTCGGCGCCGCGTCGGTCTTCAGCGTGTACGCCCAGCGCCGGGCCGTTGCGGAGGCCAACCTGATGCGCGCAGGCTATTTTCCGCTGGCTCTGGCCGTGCGCGACATGGTGGCAAACCAAGATACCTGGAACAGCCAGCTCAACCACAGCAGCGCCGCCAAGAGCTCGGCCGAAATTCGTTTGTGGTTCGAGGGAGCGCGTGGCGGCCGTCCACGCCTGTTCGCCCGGGCCCGCAGCGCCATTTCGCGCGCGTTCTTGGAGCAAGGTAGCCCCGAGTCGCAGCGCATTGGCCGCGATTTGCTGCGCTACGTCGATGACGCCGAGCGCTCGGTGAGCGGCGAGGCCGAGCGCGTGGAGCGGCTGTTCGTGGCGCTCGATAGGCACGACGACGACGAAGCCGAACGGCTGGGTCACGAGCTCACCAGCCGCGGCGTTCAGCAGGGCAAGCGCCTGGCGCAGATCGAGGCGCGGGTAGAGCAGAGCGTGGACCGCCTGCTGGCCCAGGCGCGCAGCCGTGAGCTGGTGGCAACCTGGCTCTTGGTGTCGCTGACTTTGGCGACGTTCGCGATCGGCGCGGCCATGGCCCTGTACGCGCGGCGCACGCTGCTGCCGCTCGGCCTGGTCACCGAGCGAGCGAAGGCGGTGGCGCTGGGCGACTTGAAGCCGCGCCCGGCCGTCGTCTCCAACGACGAAATTGGTGAGCTGGCCGCGACCTTCGAGGGCATGGTCAGCGCCATCGCCCGCGCCAACGAGCAGCTCTTGGCGTCCGAGCGCCTCGCGACCATCGGCAAGATGGCGGCGCACGTAACGCACGAAATTCGCAACCCTCTATCGTCCATCGCCCTCAACCTCGAGCTGCTGGAAGAGGAGCTGCCTGCGAGCGCCGAAGAGGCCAACAACCTGCTGCGCGCCATCAAGGCCGAGGTCGACCGCCTGTCGGGCTTGAGCGAGCAGTACCTTTCGGTCGCGCGCCAGCGCCCGCAGCCCAAGAGGCCCGAGAAGCTCGCGGAGATCGTGGAAGAAGCGTGCGAGTTCACGCGCCGTGAGCTGGAGCAGGCCGGCATCACGCTCGAGGTGGCCATCGCGCCGGCCGTCGGCGAGCGGTCGCTGTCCGTCGACGAAGCGCAGATTCGCCAGGCCCTCTTGAACCTGCTGCGCAACGCGCGCGAGGCCATGCCGAGCGGCGGTCGCGTGGTGGTACAGCTGCTCGAGGCCGAATCGGGCGGGCTCGAGCTGATCGTGGAAGACGAAGGCGTTGGCATGCCCGCCACCACGCGCGAACGGCTGTTCGAGCCTTTCTTCACGACCAAGCAGCACGGCACTGGCCTCGGCCTGGCCATCACCCGGCAAATTGCCGAGGCGCACGGCGGCAGCATTTTGGTCGAGCCGCGCGAGCCCAAGGGCACACGCATCGTCTTGCACTTGGCCGGTTGAAGGCGCTACTTGCTCGAGCGGAGCAGATCGAAGTGGCCACCGATGGTGAGCGTGGCCCAACCGTGGCCGTCGCCGTCGTCGATGTTGCGAGTGAGAGGGAGCGCGTTGCCGTTGGGCCCGACCTTCTCGACGCTGCCAAAGCCGCCAACTCCGACCGTGAGCAGCGCCGACAGCGATGCCATCGGATTCAGACGCCACTCAGCGCCGAGCCCGAGCCGAGCCTCGAAGGGCGCGTCGGTGAACTGGTACTGCACGTCGTTGTCGAAGAACGTGCGGGCGCGGCGGTAGCCCACCGCTACTTCCGTCACGAAGCCCAGCCCATCCGGGTAGGACGAAGCGCGCAAGCCGACCGCCCAAAAGTCGCTCTCGGCGCCGTCCTGGGCACCATCGGGTCCGCCCTCGTCGTCGCCCGAGCGGAGCTGCGCGCGCTCCCACAGGCCGAACACGGTGTAAGCGCGCGAGAGGCGCCAGCCTGCGTTCAGCTCGAGCATGGGTCCGGACGAGGCGTAGTCGCTCCAGGGCACGCCACGCAGCACGTAGCCGGAGCTACCCGCCGCCGGCTCGGCCCGCGCCCACACGTTGCCGAACGGAATGAACCAGCCAACTCGCGCGCCGAGCCAGAGCGAGCTCGAAGGAGCGAGGTGCCGCTTGGCGGGTGGGGGAGGAGGCTCGTAGTAGGCGCCGGGAGGCGGCGGCTCGAAAGGTGGGGGGCTCTCGGGCGCCGCGCGTCGAGAATCCGGCGCGGAAGCGGGCGCGGACGGGGCCTGCTCCACGAAGTATTCGTCTCCCGGTGGTGCCTGGGGCAGCGGCGACGCGTCCGTGGCCGCGGGAGCCGTTGGGGCGGCCGGCGGCGCTTCCGCCGGCGCCGCCACGGGTTTCGCGGCAGGTGCGGGGGCAGCAGCAGTGGGTATCTGGGCCTGGGCCACGCTCGGCGCGACCGCGGCCATTCCCAGGAGAACGGCGACGCGCTTCATCCGGGCTGGACCATAGCATGCAGCGTGCTACTGCCCGGCCCCCCACCTGACGAGTCGGCGTGGCCGAGCTGTCCGCGAGTGAAGAGCACCCTGAAAAAGCCGCCCTTGCAGCAAGACTGGAAAGCCCTCGGCAGCTACGGGACGCTGGGCATGGAGATCGCGCTGAGCGTGGTCGTGGGGCTGTTTGGCGGCCAGTGGCTGGACAAGAAGCTCCACACCGGCGGCATCCTGACTTGGGTGGGCTTCGCTTACGGGCTTGCGGCCGCGGGGCGCGCCATCTATCGAGCCATGCGCAAGTCCAACCAGGAAGCCGAAGCGCACGAGCAGCGCGAGCGTGAAGCCCGACGAAAGTACGACGACGATGCCAAGCATGGATGAAGAACGAGGGTTGCGCGCGGCGCTCTGGGCGATTGCCCTGTGCGGCGCAGTGCTCACGCTCGGCTCACCCTTCGTGCTCGGCAAAGAAGGCGTGCTCGGCGTCGCGCTCGGCGCGGCCATCGCTGCGTTCAACTTGTGGTCACTCGGGCGTATCGTGCGCGCCTTCATGAACGGCGCGGGCTTGCCCTGGGTGCTGCTCGCGGCGCTGAAGCTGGTGGGCTTGCTCGCGGTGGTGGCGCTGGTGCTGAAGCTCGGCCTCACCACCGTGATCCCGCTGGCGGTGGGCTACGGCGCGCTGCCGGTTGGAATCGTCTTTGCTCAGCTCGGTGCGGCGCGCCCGCGCGCCGTAACTTCTCCCAATATTCAAGGCGGAATCGCTGATGATTCCGGCCCCGAAGGTCGATAGATGCCCGAACACTCCTCTTGGCTCACGCTCATTCTTTCGCACTTCCGCGAGACGCTCGATCACAACGCAGACATGCTGGGTGAGAGCCTCGTCGGCAAACAAGCGCCCACCTGGCACAGCTTCGAGCCGCTCGCGGCCTCGCTGTTCATCACCGTGCTCGTGCTCTTGGTGGCGGCGCGTGTTCGTTCTCGTCTGAATCAGACCGACGAGGCCATCATCCCCGAAGACAAGCTGACGCTGCGCACGTTCATGGAAGCGTTCCTGGCCTACTTCTACGACCTGGCCAAGAGCGTGATGGACGCCGAGCGGGCCAAGAAATACTTCCCGCTGATCGGCACCGCGGCCACGTTCGTGTTCTTCGCCAACGTGATGGCGCTCATCCCGGGCATGCCGGTGGCCACCAGCAACCTGAACATCACGCTCGGGAGTGCCGTGGTGGTGTTCGTGCTGTTCAACGCCTATGGCCTGATGACCAACGGCTTCGGCTACATCAAGCACCTGGCCGGCCCGGCTTGGTACTTGGCCTGGCTGATGTTCCCGATCGAGGTCATCTCGCTCTTCGTGCGCCCCGTCACCTTGGCCGTGCGTCTCATGGTGAACATGGCGGCCGACCACCTGCTGTTGGGCCTGTTTTTGTCCCTAGTCGCGCTGCTCGTCCCGGTGCCGCTGATGCTACTGGGCTGCCTGGTGGTGCTGATTCAGACGCTCGTTTTCACCATGTTGACCTGCATCTACATCGGCCTCGCGACCGAGCACGAAGCTCATCACTGACGCTCACTTCCAACCAGCTCGGAACGCCCGCTCGTCGAAAGCCGCTTGCCCGTAAAAACGAGTGGCACGGCGAACGAAAACGAATTAAGAGCGGGCCCTGAAATTGCCCCTGCCACGCGCAGGTTTTCGGCGCGAAAAGAAAGCGCCAACGCGGAGTTAAAAGGAGTCCTTATGTCGAAGAACAAGCTCAAGCTTGCCAGTGTTGCCCTCACCTCTCTCACCGCTGCTCCGGCCTTCGCTCAGGGCGCTGGCGCTGCTGAGGGTAGCTCGGGCTCCGCTGCCGCGATTGGCGCTGCCATCGCGATCGGCTTGGCAGTGCTCGGTGGTGGTCTCGGTCAGGGTCGCGCTGCCGCGGCCGCTCTCGAGGGCATCAGCCGCAACCCCGGCGCCGCCCCGCGCATTCAGACGCCGATGATTCTCGGCCTGGCGCTGATCGAGTCGTTGGTGTTGTTCGCGTTCATCATCGCGTTCATCCTCACCGGCAAGATCTGAAGCTGAGGCTCCGCGTTCCCGCGGGCTGAGCTGGTGCGACGTTACTCGTCGCCGATCTGGCTCAGCCCGGCGGATAGTCGCGAGCGTAGCTCCAGTAAATCGAAGGTGCCGGGCGCCGAACGCTCGGCGATGCCGCGCACGGCGTTGTGGGCGCGGTCGCGAGCCACCGCCGACAGGCCTAGGCGGTCGCCCAACAGCGACAGCACCATCGCTTCTGACTCCGACTGCTCGCCGTCCACCTCGGCCATCCAGCAGCCGGTCGCGTAGGTGAACAGCCGCGTGAGGCGGTTCATGCGCACGGTCTCGACCTCGGCCAGCGTGACTTGGCTCGAGAGAGCGCGCTCGACGCTCACCAAGTCTTCGCCCTCCACCAACAGCTGCTTGGCCGCCTGGCGCAGCGCGTCCGCTTCTCGCGCGTCCATCGCGCCATCGGCCCAGGCCACCGCCGAGATGGCCAAGAGCGTGTCGCGACCGATTTTGAGCTCCATGGTGCTTCTTTACCTTACCCGCGGAAGCCACCCAAATTCCTCTCGCCGCGCCCGGCTTTCGGCTCGACCTGCCGCCAACTGGCTTGCGCGGCGCCGGTTCACGAGCTCGGCGTCACCTGACGCGGACGAGGCTGCCGCGTTCGTAGACGGTAGGCAGCGCCGCCGTCCAGCCGCTGGGGAGCCTGGGGCTTGCCCAATGAAAGAGCCGCTCGGCGTCGCGCGGGCTGAGGTTCACGCAGCCGTGGCTCTGCACGCGCCCGAAGGCTCGGTGCCAAAACGTGCCGTGCAGGCCGTAGCCCTTGTCGAAGTACATGACCCAGGGCACCGCCTGGATCGCGTAGCTCTCGTTGGCTTCCAGGTTCTCCAGGTTGTCCATGTCACTGGCCGCCAGCTTGATCCAGATGCGGTGGTTGCCCTTGGGCGTTGCCAGCGCCGAGCCCTCGGGCCCGCGGCCCGTCGAAACCAGGGTCGCGAACACGGGGTGATCGCCGACGTAGGCCGTCAACGTTTGTGTGCGGAGCTCGACGTCGAACCAACGCTCGCCCGCTCTCACCTCGGCGGGGGGCGCCAGGCGCGAAGGCTGGGTCAGCTCGCTCGCTGGTAACCACTGCTCGGCGCCTACGCGCAGCCACTTCTTGCCCGCGAGCTCGCTCGTCTCGAAGACTTGCAGCTGCGTTTGACGAGGCAACGTGTCGCGCAGCGGGGCGCCGCCAGGAGCCTTGCGGGGGCGCGCTTTGTCGACGTTCACCCAGGCAATGTCCAGCGCGTCGCCGACCGCGCTGCCGCGAAAGGTCGGGGCCGCCACGCGCCGCAGATCGCGCAGCGGGATCCAGAAGCCGTGTGTCGACAGCCCGTAGCGCTCGCCGCCGGGCTTCTGCCCTTCGCGCGTGATGGCCACGCCGAAGCCGGGCAGGAGCTGCGTCTCCGGCACACCCTCTTCGGCGATCAGCAAATCGCCATAGCCGAACGATCCGTCCGGACCCACGAAGTAGTAGGTGCTCGGCAAGCCTTCGGCGCTCGCGCTAGCGGGCACCTCGGGCGGTGGGCTGGCGCTGGAGGCTTCGGCGCCTTCTTCACAAATCCACGCCAGCGGCCCAACCAAGAGCCACCGGCCGCTGCAGCCACCGCCGCGCGTCAGCTCGAACACCGGCAGGCGCGCGCCGCGCTCGGCCGCGCCGCGCCTGGCTGCGCCCTTGTTGGGCTCGCTGTACAGCGGCTCGTCGCGCCGCAGCACGAGCACGCTGCGCACCCCCTCGAGCCGGTCGGGCGCGGCCGGCGTCGCCGTTGCTCCGCTCAGCGTCGCTAGCAGCGTGAGAGCGAGCAGCGAGCGTCGCACGCGCCCTCAGCTAAAGGTGAACTTGAGCTCGTGATCGCAGACCCGGAAGGAGTCTCCTTCGGAGATCACCTTCCGTTGCACGCGCTGGCCGTTGTACTCGACGCCGTTCGTCGAGCCCATGTCGACGATGTAATACTGGCCGCTCGAGAACTCGATCATCGCGTGTTGGCGCGAGACGTTCGGGTCTTTGATGGTCAAGTCGCTCGATTGCTTGCCGCGGCCGATGATGAAGCGATCCTTCGTCACCGGGAACGTCTCACCCTGGTAGCTGATGGTGAGCTTGGCGCCGGCGCCGCCGGGAGCTGGCGCGGGCGCAGCGCGACCTGGCGGCGGTGGCGGAGGCGGCATGCTTCGGGCGCCCCCGCTGGGCATGGGCGGCGGCGGCGGGCCAGGCGCTCGCCTGGTGGGCGCGGGCAGCGCCGAGCCCGGGCTGGGCAGCGGAGGAGGCGCGCCGGGCGGCGCGAGCGCTGGAGGCGGTGGAACAGGCGGCGGCGCGACCGCGCGCTTGCCCGGCGCTGGCGGTGGGGGAGCCACCTTGGCCGGCACCGGAGGCGGCGGCACGGGCGGCGCCGCGAGCCCGCTCGAGCTTGGCGCGGGCCCCGACGAAGGCGGCGCGGCCATTGGCGGGATGGAAGGCGAGCCGGCAACGGCGCCGTAGCCGCGCTGGCGCGCGTACTGCTTCATGGCGTCGTTGACCAGGTAGTCGACGGAGCATTCGAGCTCGCGCGCCATCTGCTCGAACTTCTGCCACAACGCGTCTTTGCACTGGAACGTGCGCGTAGTCTTCTTGTTCTGATCCGCCGTCATCGCTGCTCTACTTTGCCGCCTTGTTCTTCTCCATGGCCGGCTTGACGCAGTACTCGACGAACTCGCCGAGCGTCTTCACATCTTTGGTCTCTGGCCCCTTGGCGCCCGCG
>Ga0164241_10002869_pt1 | contig 18069 bp, 14 predicted proteins | sample OricomyardsoilBY_FD_108780 | JGI IMG/M metagenome (GOLD analysis project Ga0164241, IMG submission 108780) | Backyard soil microbial communities from Emeryville, California, USA - Original compost - Back yard soil (BY) | ecosystem: Environmental > Terrestrial > Soil > Unclassified | place: USA...
GGCGAAGTGTTCATCGCCGATATCTTCTTCGTGAAGACGCAGACCATTCGCAGCGTGCCGTTCGGGGGCAAGCTCGAGTCGATGGAGGATCCGATCCTCTTCGAGTTCGTCACGCCGCGCATGCACGGCGAGTTCTCGATGGTCATCACGGATCCCGTGCGATTCGTCATCGGCTACCACGGGCAGGCCGCGGGCTCGAACGACAACGACGTCACGACCGACTGGATCAAGCGCCTGTTCTTCATGAGCGCGAAGACCGTCATCGGTCAGATGTCCGCGCAGACCGGGCGAAGCTTGCTCAACCTCGGCGGTATGACCGCAGAGCTTGGCGGCCGCATGGTGCAGAGCGCGCCGGACCTCGCCGATATCGGCGTGAAGATCCTCCAGATCGCCGACTTCAACATCAACTTCAGCCCAGAGGACGAGAAGCTCCTCCGCGAGGCGAACAAGCAACGTGCAGAGGCGCGTCGCAACATCGGCATCGCGGGCGATTCCGCGAAGGCCAAGCAGTTCGAGCTCGACCAGAAGTTCGGCCAGGATGCCCGTTACGTCCAGCAGCTGGCGGGCAACTACCAGAACTACGCCGCCTCGCAGGCGATGATCGGCGCCGGAGAGGGCATGGCCAAGGGCGGCGCGAACACAGGCGTCGCGGGCCTCGGCGCGCAGATGGCCATGGGGGTCGGCATGGCGAACATGATGGGAGGCGGCGCGCAGATGCAGGGCGGCGCGATGCCTCAGTTCGCCGTCGCGGGCGCGCCGGGGGCGGCGCCGGCCGCTGCAGCCGCAGCTCCTGCGTCTTCGGTCGAAGAGCGACTGTCGAAGCTGAAGGGCCTGAAGGACAAGGGCCTGATCACGGACGACGACTTCGCGAAGAAGCGCGACGCGATCCTCGCCGAGCTTTAGAGGGGCGCTCGGAATCAGCGCGTTCGCAGGCGTCGCTGCGCGGTAAGATGGGGCTCGTATGACGAGCCCCGCCGCCGGCCATGCCGACGTGCATTCGCGCACGACGAAGCGCATCGTCGTCGATCCTCCAAAGGACGGCGCGGCGCTCGTCGGCAAGGTGTTGGGCGGGCGCTACATCGTCGAGGCCGTGATCGGCAAGGGCGGCATGGGGACCGTCTTGCGGGTGCGTCACTCGACGCTCGGGCGGAAGTTCGCGCTGAAGGTGCTGCGGCGAGAGATCGTCGTCGACCCGCCGAGCGTCGAGCGCTTTCTTCAGGAAGCGAAGATCATGGCGTCGATTCGTCATCCGAACCTGGTCGAGGTGACGGATTTTGGAGAGTTGACGCGCGTCGACGTCCCGGAGCTCGGCAACTTCAAGCAGCCCTTTTTCGTGATGGAGCTGCTCGAGGGCGAGACGCTCGCCGACCTTCTGATCCGCGGCGGACCGCTCGACGCGCGGACGGCAGCACGGATCTTCAAGGACGTCGCGGATGCGCTCGCGGCGGCACACGACAAGGGCGTGGTGCATCGCGATCTGAAGCCCGACAACATCTTCCTGGCTTCGACCGCGGCGGGTCGCCCGACGCCGAAGATCCTCGATTTCGGGGTCGCGAAGTTGGTCGGAGCGTCGAAGCTCACGCGGGCGGGCGTCGTGTTCGGGACGCCGTATTACATGAGCCCCGAGCAGGCGACCGGGCAGACCGTCGACCACCGAACGGATCAGTACGCGCTCGGCATCGTCATGTACGAGGCGCTGACGGGCGTCGTGCCGTTCGATGACGACACGCAGATGGGCGTCATGACGAAGCACGCTTTCGTGACTCCGGAGCCCATCACTGCGGTCGTGAAGGATCCTCGAAGGCTCGGTGCCATTGCGCCCATCGTGATGCGGTGCCTCGAGAAGCGCCCCGAGGCGCGGTTCGCCGACACCCGCGAGCTTGCGGCGATCTTGTTCGACATCGGAGAGGGCAGAGAGGCGAGCACGCCCACCCCGCAAGCCCCGGTCGCCATGAAGCTTCGTGACACGGCGCCTGCGACGGCCGTGCTCGCACCCACGGACCTCGGCGAGAAGCGGGCTTCGTGGCCCATCGCGGCCGCCGCTTGCCTCGCCGTGATCGCGATGGGGCTCGGTGCCTTGACGTATGCGCGGCGGACTTCGCCGACGGCCGCCGACGCCAACGCCTCTTCGGCGCCCCCCTCCGTCCCGGCCAGCTCGAGTGCGTCGACGGAGGGCGCGCCCGAGACCGCTGCGACGGCCACGGCCACGGCCTCGGCCTCGGCCTCGGCGAGCGCGACGTTGCCGATGCAGACGTCCGCGTCCGCGCCGACGCCCACTGGAATCGCGGTCGGATCCGGGTCATTGGCGGCAAAGTTCCCGCTCGCGGGGGGGCCGAATACGGCCGCCGCCCCCACCCCCACGGGCCCGAAGACCGCCCTTCCGATGCCGACCGCGACCACGACCGCCAAGCGGAGCGTCGACGAGGTCAACCGCGACCTCTACTGACTTCCTGTCGCTCTGCTTGACGGGATCGAGCGAGGCCTCCATTCTGCGGCCCGCGTGGCGAAACGGCAGCTTCTCCTCGTCGACGGAGACCCTCGAAGCATTCGCGTGCTCGAGGTCAGCCTCCGCAAGGCGGGCTTCTCGGTCACGACCGCGACCGATGGGCAAGACGCGCTCGCGAAGCTCGAGGTGTCTCCACCGGAGATGCTCATCACCGAGACGCGCCTCGACAAGCTCGACGGCTACGCGCTCGTACGGAAGCTGAAAGAGCGAACCGAGTGGGGGCACATCCCCGTGCTCTTCCTCGCGAGTCAGCGTTCCATCGAGGACAAGATTCGGGGGCTCGAGCTGGGCGTCGAGGACTACCTCACGAAGCCGATCTTCGTCCGCGAGCTGATCACGCGCATCACGCTCATTTTTGCGCGGCGCACGCAGGAGGGCATCGGCGCGAAGATGTCTGCGGGCGGCGGGCGCACCCGCTTCGCCGGCGCGCTCGCCGACATGGGCGTCGTCGATCTGCTCCAGACGTTCGAGGTCTCGAGGAAGAGCGGCATCTGCCACATCACGAACGACGAGACCCACGCTCAAGCGAAGATCTATTTCCGGGACGGCAAGCTCGTCGACGCCGCGCTCTGGCCGCGCAGCGAGCTGAACCCCGCGAACAGCGTGAATCCCCCGCCGGGACAGCTCATCGGCGAAGAGGCGGTGTACCGCACGTTCATTTGGAGCGACGGGACCTTTCAAGTCGAGTTCTGCAAGGTCGACGTCGAGGACGTCGTCGACGCGAGCACGCAGAGCGTCCTGATGGAGGGCATGCGTCGGCTCGACGAGTGGCAGCGGCTCCTCGAGGTCCTGCCGCCACTCGAGACCGTGTTCGAGGTGGACTCGGAAGAGCTGCTGAAGCGCTTGAGCGAGATCCCCGACGAGCTCAACGGCATTTTGCGACTCTTCGACTCGAAGCGAAACCTGATGCAGGTCGTCGACGCTTCGCCGTTCGAAGATCTATCGACGCTGTCGACGATCTCGAAGCTCTACTTCGAGGGCTTGCTCGTGCAGCGCTCGGACGCGGACGACGAGATGGTGCCGAGCACCGACTCGGTCGCGCCGATCGCGGCCACGCGACCGCTCGAGAGCATCGTCCCTGCGCCCGACGGCGATGCGGGCGCTTCGTCGCCGCCGCGGATGCCGCCGCCCGGGGTCCCCGCTCCCATCACTGTGGGCATGCCCTCGTTCACTGCGACGGGCCTTGCTTCGCAGCGCCCCAACCCCGCCGCGTCGAAAGCGAACGGCGCGGCGCAGGTCGACGCGCCGGACGCCAGCGCAGGCGTAGCGGCGGCCGCGACCGAGCCGACGCACGCCGCGCCGTTGGCCACCGCCGCGACTGCGCCCCCGAGGCCCGTCGTGGCGCCGGCGCAGCTCCAGCTCGCAGACGACTCGGAGGACGACGACGACGAAGAGGACGAAGGGGACGAAGGGGACGACGAAGCGTCTCCCGCTGCCTCTGGCGTCGAGACGTCGGACGACGATGAAGATGCCGACGATGATGAAGACGATGACGAGGACGACGACGAAGACGACAGCGGCGTCGACGGTCTCGGTGCGTCGCCCGGTGCCGACGCGACCGCTCATCTCGACCACTTCGATCCGGCCCACGACGATCATGCCATGGAGCGAGCGCTCGCGGCCGAGAGCGCGCCGCGCATAGAGCTTCAGGAGGAGGAAGAAGCGATCGGTCCGGTCGTCGATCCGGACTCGGCGATGCGCAAGCGTCGGGCGATCCGGATCGTGGCGATCCTGGTCGCCATCGCGGCGGCCGTCGGACTCATCGGTCTCCTCTCGAAGCAGCAGCCGCCGCCGAGGGTGACGGCGCCGTCATCGACGCCCGCCACGGGACCGATCTCGACCGAGCTGCCAAAGCTCGAACCGATGGAGACGTCCACCGCGACGGCTGAGCCCACGTCGAGCGCCGCGCCGGACGAGTCGGCCGCGGCGAGCGCCTCTGCGGCGCCGACCGAGGAGCCGTCGGCGATCCCGGCGCCTACAGAGACTGCGCAGCCCCCGGCCACGTCGACTGGCGCCGCGCCCACGGCGACCTCCGTCGGCACGGGCCACCCACCGACGCCCGAGGATCCGAGCGCGCCTTTGCCTCAGCGCGTGATGACGGCGCTCGGCAAGGGCGATTCCGCCCGGGCTGTGGCCCTCGCTCGGGAGTACACGGCGCAATCCCCAGGCAGCCCCAACGCGTGGTACTTGCTCGGCGCAGCTCTGCAGGCGGCGGGGCAGGGCGGACGAGACGCCTTCAAGAAGTGCGCCGAACTGGCGGCTCCGGACAGCGACATCGGCGGCGAGTGCGCCGCGTTCGCGAACCAATAGGGAGCGAGCTCTCCGAGGTGGCACGCGTCCGTGCGACCTCCACACGAACCGACCTTCGGTCGAATTGCGTCCGAAGGCGGTCAGGCGCTTGCGGGCTGGCCGTAGGTCAACCTCATGCGCGCGTGCTACGGTGCGGCTCTCGATGAGCCCGCTTTCTCGCGGAAATTCCCCGGACCCGACCCCAAAGGTCGGGGCCCAAGCCGACGTGCCTTCAACCTCTGCCGCCAGCTCGGACGGGGCGTCTGCCGAATCTGCACGGATGGATTCGGACGATGACGTGCTCTTCGCCCAGGTGCTCGCGGCCCGCGCCGCAGGAAGAGATCCTGGGCGGATCCTCGGCGCGCTCCTCGAGCGTTGGCGGCGCCCTGCGATCTACGTCATCCGACGCGTCCTCGCCAGCTACAGGCGGTCTGACGCCGTCGACCCGGAAGAGCTCTTTCAGGAGTCTGCGTGCAAGCTCGTCGAGCGAGGTCTCGACCAGTTCCGCGGTCATGACGAAGAGGGAGAGTCGCGAGCAGGCGCGCCCCGGACGTTCTTCCTACGCATCGTCAAGCACGCCGCGATCGACTTCTGTCGTCGTCGGCGCGAAGAGCTCGCGGCTCCGAGCCCCGATGGCGAAGAGCCAGAGCACCAAGGCCCAGAGGTCGCGGTCGCTGTCGAGCGTGCTCGGCGGGCCAACGATCGAGAAGAGTCGGTCGAGCTCTACTGGAAGGCGTTCGCGCGGCTACGCGCCGAGCACCCGAACGAGGCCGCTGCTTGGGACCTCTACCACCACGAGGAAGTCGGCGAGCACGAGGCGTGCGCCAAGGCGCTCGGGATCACCGTCGTGAACTCTTACAAGCGCATCAGCCGCGCTCAGGCGCACTTGAGACTCTTCTTGCTCGAGCTCCGAGACGGGACGTCGTCGGAAACCTGATCTCGCGTCCGCGCGCACGCGTGGACACAACCCTCGCATCTACCGGAGAGGCCCCATGCCGCCGTTTGCAGAATCCACGCTGGATCGCCGCCTCGCCGAGCTCGGCGGCAAGACGCCCACCCGAGTCCTCGTCGTCTGTGGAGACGCGATGCGGAAGAAGCGTGGAGAGCCAGAGAGCGCGCGCCCCGAAGAGACGGAGCGCGCGCTCTCCGCTTTGTCGCTGGGCGACGCCGTCCAGGCGGTGCGCGAAGCCGACACCCGCGGCGCGGCGTCGGGACTCGCTCGCGCGAGCACCGACGCCTTCGAGGCGGCGTTCGCCGACAGCGACGAAGAGCGTGAGCTCTTCGTCGCGAGCGTGATGGATGGCCTCGGTGCGCGAGACCGCCTCGCGTCGATTGCCACCGCTGCGCGAGCGCGCGGCGCGCTCGGCGAGCGCGCGGGCGAGGACGTCGCCGAGCTCGTGGCGGCGACCGACGAGCTCGAACAGCGACTCCAGGGCGCCGATGCGCCACGCCAAGCGTGGACGCGCAGCCTGACCGCGGCGAACGCCGCGCGCCGCGCGGTGCTCGCCACGTTGACCGACGCGGCCGCCTCGGATGCGTGGTGGTACGCGGCGCGAATTCACGACGATGGCTTGCTCGCGGTCCTCGGCGGCCTCGTCGACGCCGACTCCGTCAGCCTCGGCGAAGAGGGAAAGCGCGACGTCGCGCGCTCGAGGATCGCCGGCTCAGACGCGCTCGACGCCTCTGCGATCAAGGACCGCGCGCTCGGACACGGCGACGCCGCGTCCGACTCGCGAGCGAATCGACGCAGTCAGAGCGACGCCTCGCTGCGCGAAGCCCTCGCGCTCGCGAGCGATCGCTCGATCGAAGCGGACGCCGACCGACCAGTTTGAACGAGCCAAGCCGCGGGGTCAGCTCTCCTGCCGCGCCCGCGGATCGAGCCACAGACCGAGAAGATCGGCGACCAACGTCGAGACGACGACGGCGAACGACGCGACGAGCGTCACCCCCACGATGGCCTGGGCGTCCCGGTTCTGAATCGCGACGACCGTGAGCTCGCCGAGGCCCGGCCAGCGAAAGATGCGCTCTGTCACGACGGCGCCGCCGATCAGCGCGCCGAGATCGAGGACGCCGAGCTGGACGATGGGCGCGATGGCGTTGCGCAGCGCGTGGACGGCGCCCGCGCGCAGCCGAGAGGCGCCGCGCGCGCGCACGGCGAGGACGTACGGCTCGCGTAGCGCCCGCGCGAGCTCCCCGCGCACCAGACGAATGAAGAGCGCGGTGCCGTAGAGCCCGAGCGTGATCGCCGGAAGCGCGAGCGCGGCGAGACGATCGGTCGCCCCGACGCCGGCGCCGTCGAGCGGGAGCCAGCCGAGGCGATACGCCAGCACGTACTGAAGGAGCAGCCCGACGACGAAGGTCGGCGCTGCGCCGAGGACGACGCTCGTCGCGACGACTGCGTCGTCGGTGCGCTTGCCTCGGCGCGCCGCGGCCAGCGCACCGAGGCCGACGCCGAGCACGATCTGCACGAGCATCGACGCGAGCGCGAGCTCGAGCGAGATCGGCAGTCGCTTCTTCACGAGCTCGACGACGGGCTTTCGGTACGTGAAGCTCATGCCGAGATCGAGATGGACGGGCCCGAGAGATGCGCAGGTCTCGTGGCCGGACGCTCCCGCGACGCCGCCGACGTGCACGAGCCGCGTCGCGTACCGGTAGAAGCGCGTCGGGGCGGGGACGTCGAGGCCGTACGCCGCGCGTGCGCGGGCGACGTCCGCGGGGCTCGCTTGTGGACCCAGCGCCGCCCTCACGGGATCTCCCGGAAGGAATGCGGTCATCGCCCACGACGCCGTCGCGACGCCGAGCACCACGACGATCGCCCAAACGATTCTCCTCGCGACGATCGTCGCGACGCCCGAAGCGCTTCGCGCGCTTCGGCTCATCTCGACAGCCTCGCCAGGCTGAAGACCGCCGCGCGTCCGCCGGCGCGCGCCACGGTCGGAACTGCATCGCTCGGCACGAGATAGGTCCGCTCGAAGTCGAGCGATTCGAGGGGCGTAGGCGCGTAGCCGCCGACCCACGGCTGCCGCAACTCGAGGACGCGCGGGCTGTACGTGGGCACCCATGGCGCATCCTCGATGACGAGGCGCTCGGCTTCGGCGAAGAGGTCGCCGCGCTTCAGCGGGTCGATTTCTTTCTTCGAGCGATCGATGAGCGCGTCGAGGTCGGTGTTCGCGTAGAGCGAATAGTTCTGGGTCACGTCTCCGATCGCCGACGACACGAGATTCGGCTCGAAGAACGTCGTCGGATCGGGGTAGTCCGCCTGCCACCCGGCCCACCCCATCTGGGCTCGGCCCGGCGTCTGCACCTCTGCGAGATAGCTCTGGAAAGAGAGCAAACGCAGGCGCACGTGGAGGCCGATTTTCGCCAGCTGCTCGACGTACACCTCGGCCGACTGTTGCTCGAAGGAGTCTGGCACCGTGACGTAGTCGATGGGCTCGGGGTAGCCGCCTTGGCCGGACGCCGGATCGTAGGGGTAGCCGGCGTCGCGCATCGCTTGGAGCGCGGCGCCGAGATCGTGTCGGCGCTCGGCGAGCGCGGGCCCCTGTCCGGGGATACTCGAGGGCACGATGCGGCTCAGCGGCTCGAGATCCGGCCGGACCAGCGTCATCACCTCGGGGTCGATCGCGAACGACACCGCACGCCTCACGTCGCGACGATCGAACGGCGGACGCGTCGTGTTCATGAAGATCGCCGAGACACGCTGGCTCTTCACGAACGTCATGTACGGCGCCCAACGCGGGTCGTTTTGCATCAGCGCAGCGTCGCTTGCGGCGAGCTCGCGGACGACGTCGAGCTCGCCTCGCTCGAAGCGATAGCGCTGCGTCTGCGGCCGGACGTGGAACTCCATCTCGATCGCGTCGAGATACGGCAAACCTGGCTCGTAGTACGTGTCGTTGCGCCGCAAGCGAACCGAGGTCTCGGGCTCGAAGTGATCGATGACGAAGGGCCCCGCGCCGCAGAGCTCGGTGTCCGGCGTGTCCTTCGGGAGCTTCGTCACGGTCGGGCACACCGGCGACACGAATGAGAGACTCAGCCTCGCGAGGAGCGTCGCGTCCGGCTCGGTGAGATCGAACGCCACGCGATCGTCGGCGAGGACGCGGACGCCCGCGATGTGGTCGGCCTTCTTCTCACGGTAGTCGAGGACGCCGACGATCCCTTCGAAGTGGCTCGCGCCGGGGGAGCCCGCGTCGGGCGAGAGCGCGCGCTCGATCGAACGCTTTACGTCGCTCGCTCCGAACGGGCTCCCGTCTTGGAAGCGCACGCCGCGTCGAAGCTCGAGCTCGAGCGTCTTACGATCGGCCGACCACGTCGAAGCGACCGCGAGCGCGGGCTTCGGCTTGCCGTCGTCGCCGAACTCGACGAGGCGCCCGAAGACCATGCGTCCGATCGCGAGGGAGAGCTCGTCGGTGGCGACGGCCGGGTCGAGGGCGCGGACGCTGTAGAACGTCGCGAGGTGCAACGTCCCGCCGCGCATCGGCGTCGCGATCGCGCTCGGCTGCGCGGCCGGTGCACTGAGCGGCTGCTCCGGCATGGCGACGAACACGGCGAGAAGTAGCGACGCGATCACGAGATCGAGCGGCCACTTTCTGCGCGGGCCGAGCGCTTCGCGCTGACCGGTCGCGGCGACGAGCCCCTCGCCGAGGCGGTGGAAGCCGAGCATCGCGATGACGATCCCGGCGGCCGGCGCCGCGACCAATCGAGGCGCGAGCGTGACGAGCGTCTCGGCCTCGTGGAGCATGCGTCCCCACGACGCCGTCGGTGGCTCGATGCCGACCGACAAGTACCCGAGGACGGCCTCGGCGAGGATCATCCCGCCGACCAAACCCGTCGCGAGCACGGCGGCGGTCGGAAGGACATTCGGCAGGACGTGCCTGCGTGCGAGCGACCACGGGCTCGCGCCGAGCGCGCGCGCGGCCGTCATGTAGTCCTGGCTCATCACCTCGAGCGCGCGGGCTCGGACGACGCGGGCGAGCCCCGTCCAGCCGACGAGCCCGAGCACGAGCACCATCGAGCCCGTGCTCGTTCTACCGACCAAGACACCGAGCGTCGTCACGGTCAGCAAGAACGGCATCGCGAGGAGCACGTCGACGACGCGCATGAGGAGCGCATCGCCAAAGCGTCCGCGTTTCGAACGAGACAGCGTCGCGGCGGAGACGCCGACGGCGACGCCGATCGTCGTCGCGACGAGCGCGGCGGCGCCGCCGATCGTGAGCGAGACGCGCGCCCCACCAGCGAGCCGGGCGAGCTCGTCGCGCGCGAGGAGGTCGGTGCCGAGCCAGTGGGAGGCGCTCGGCGCGACGGGGGAGCTTCCCGCGGCGCGCGCCGCATCCCAGTCGCTGGCGTTCGCGTCTGGCAGGAAGAGCGGCGCGCAAATGGCGAAGAGCGTGAGGGCGCCGACGAGCAACGCCCCGAGCTTGCCGTCGTTCGTCGCCAACACGCGACGCAAGAGGCTCGCTGACGTGGCCGGCTTCGTCACCTCTTGCCTTCGAGGAACTCGGTCACGGTGGCGAGAAACTGTGCAGGCAGTTCTTCCGCGGGCGAGTGCCCCGACTCCAACACCTCGAGCCGCGCACCGGCGATCTCGCGGACGAGACGGGTCGAGAGCGTCACCGGGAACAGCTTGTCCTCTCGACCCCACACGACGAGCGTCTGCGAACGCACACGACCAAGCCGCGCGATCACGAGGCGCGTGTCGAGCATCGCCCGGAGCGTCGCGTACGCGCTCTCTCTCGCAGAGGGCGCGTTGAACCGATCGAAATACTCGTCGACCCGTGCGCTGTTGAAGCCTCGCCCACCGTTCGAGAAGACGTCGTCGCGGAAGTACGCACGGAAGAGCGAGCGGCCGTAGAGCTGCTTGAAGATGAACGGTCCGACGATCGGGTAGAGCGGCAGACGCGCCTTCAGCGTCATAGGGAACGGGTAGATGAGCGGATCGACCAGCACGAGCTTGTCGACGAGCTCTGAGTGCTGCGAGGCGAGCGTGAGCGCGACGGCGCCGCCCATCGAGTGACCCACGACGCTCACGCGCGAGAGCCCGGATGCAGCGAGCAAGTCTGCCATCGCCTCTGCGAAGGCGTCGATGCCGTACGCATATCGCGAAGGGCTCGGCTTTTCGCTGTCGCCAAAGCCGGGCAGGTCCGGAACGACGACGTAGAATCGCTCCGCCAGATCATCGATGACGTCGTCCCACTCTGCGTGCGTGACGAGGAAGCCGTGCACGAGCAAGAGGGCAGGCCGATCTTCGTTGCCCGCGTGAACTGCGCGCACGCGAACGCCGCGGACGGTGACGTCGCGGATCTCGCGCTTCGTCGGCATGGCGCGACGTTACCGCATCGCGGCGTCTTGGCTCGCGTCCGAGGACTCGATCGCGCGCATCAAATGGCCCCCCGGGCGACGACTTCGGGGACCGACCGGACGCGGAATGCGCTGTTTTCTAGGCCATTCGTCGCGGAACGCGCGATGACGTCGCCGCGGTGGGGCACATGTGTGACAGGGTGGTCAAGTCGCGGCAACCGTTCAGGTTTTTCGTACGCACTGCGTCGAAAAGATCGCAGCTAGATAGGACAATCAATGTCCCAGTTTCGAGCCTCGCGGGCCTCGGTTAGCGCCAAACGCGGCCAGTTGGCAATAAATCTCCCAACAGAAATTGACTGTATTCCATTCAGTGGAATATGGTCCGTTGCGTCGATTGACACAGTGCGTGTCGACGAAAGAGCAGGGGTTCTCCCGGGGAGGAGACCTTGACGACGCTGACGGAAGAAGTGCTGACCCGACTCGAACGTGAACACCCTCAGGGCATCACGTCGGTCGAAATCTTGGAACTGTTCGAAGAGCACGGGTGGAAGTTCAGCGAGGCCACGCTGAGGAAGTACGTCCAGGTTGGCCTCCTGCCCCGGAGCGTGCGTGTCGGAAGAAAAGGCAAGCACACCGGATCTCAGGGCCTCTACCCGGCCACCATTGTCCGCCGGATCGTCGCCATCAAAACCATGATGGCGCAGAACCTCACCATTGAAGAGATCCAGCGGGAGTTTCTTTTCGTTCGGGGAGACATCGAAGAGCTCGAGAAACGACTCGGGAAGATTTTCAAGACCCTCCGCGACGCGCTGAAGAAGCAGCGGAGCGAGCCCACCGCGCTGAAAGTAAGCGCGGAGCTCGGTGCAGCTGAAGAGCTTGCACGGGACCTCGTGTCGCGGATCACAGAGCTCGAAGACAGACTCAAGACTCAGGCGAAGGCCGCGCGGCGCGCGGCCACCGGCTGAGTCCCCGGGGGATTCTCAGCAGTACCGATGCGGTGCGCGGTCGCGAAGCGCGGCTCGCCCGGAGAGACGAAAGGGAGCGAAGTGCTCCCGCTTGACGCCCACCGTCCTCGGTGAGGCGAGCGGTGGTTTCTTGCCTGGCGGACCGGATCCGGCGTGCACGGGGCCCCATGCGCAACAACGCGAAAAGATTTTTTGGAGGCCGCGCATGAACATCGACGACGAGTGGGGAACGGTTGGGGCACCTGAGGGGGAGGACGTGACGACGACGACGACCGAGCCCGATGGCGGGCCCGCCCTCGAGATCGATGGCGCTCTCGCTCGTGTGCCTCGCCCCACGGCGGCGGACGCGATCACGCGAGAGCAGCGACGCTCGCGTCGGAAGCGCGAGGTTCGTGCGCGGACGATCAGCGTCAAGCGCATGACGAAGCGCGAGCTCGAGATCGGCCGGATGCTGTATCCGGAGAGCGACTACGACAAACCGCGAACGCGTGAAGAGTGTGCGGAGGGCGCACGTCCTTGCCCCTACGTCTCGTGCAAGCACCACCTCTTCTTGGACGTTTCGGCGCGCACCGGCGCGATCAAGCTGAACTTCCCCGACCTCGAGGTCTGGGACATGAACGAGAGCTGCGCGCTCGACGTGGCAGATCGTGGCGGCACGACGCTCGAGGACGTCGGCGCGATCATGAACCTCACGCGGGAGCGCATCCGCCAGGTCGAGGTCAAGGCGCTCGCGAAGCTGCAGTCGCTGCGCGACATGGACGCGCTCCGTGACTACGTCGACGAAGGTCCGGTCGGCAAGCGGCGTCTCCCCGTGATTCAGGTCGAAGAAGAGGAAGACGACGAGGCTGAGATCGAAGCCGCGGACGATGCCGACGATGTCGACGTCGTGGCTCCGGTCGGCGTACGCGCGCCGGTCGGCCCGATCCTCGACGAGCCGGTCGAGTTCGACGGCATGGAGTGAAGTGCTTCGACCGCCGAGAGGCGGTCGAATGAACGGACGACGGCCGAGGGTGACCTCGGCCGTTTCTCATTGTGCGCCGCGTGATCGAGTGACTGCGCTCGGCGTCTCTGTTCGGATGGCTTGCAACTCGCGTGCGCTGCGCGGCCCACAAGCGGACGAGCGAAATCGGGGTGGCCGCACCGCCGAAAACTAGGGACAGCCTAGATGCCCGGGGGAATTAGATGCCCGGGGGAACTAGATGCCCGGGGGAATTAGATGCCCGACGGAATGTAGTCGCCCGCGCGTTTCGCGCCGGCACCGGTCTTCACGCCACCGGCGGTGGGGGGCGGACGCCAGGTGCTCGTGGGGGCGGGCGTCGTCGGATGCGTCGCTGGCGTCGCACCGACGGTCACGGGTGGTGTTGTGCTCGCCGTGGCGGAATTGAGGACCAACGCAGACGCGGTGGGTTCGACCTCGGCGGTCTCGGAGGCCGTCGGTTCGGGAGCGACGGCGACGGCAGTCGCGGTGGTCGCGGCGACCTCGCTCGTCTGCGCAGCCGTCGCTGTGGCGGCGACGGAGGTCGCTGCGGGAGGAGCGCTCGACGCGCCAGCGCCGATGAAGAACCAAACCGCAGCGGCTGCGGCCCCGAGAAGGAGGACGCCACCGACGATCCACGGCAAACGGCTGCGCTCGGCTCCCGAAGCATCTGCGACGTGGAGCGCCGTCGCAGGGGCTTCGCCGAGGCGCGGAGACCCGAGCCGCGGAAGAGACGAACGCTGCGGCGCGTCCGCGATGGGCGCGACCGCCTCGACGTGCCCCGACGATGCCACGGGCCCTAGGCCCTCTGCGGCGGCGAGACGATCCATCTCGGCGGTGTCGATCGGGATCTCGAGCAGAGTCGGAGCGAGTGGAAGCTCGTCTTCGCGGTCGGCGTCGGATTCTTCGGCGGCGTTCGCCGCTGCCTGTGCGGCGAGCGTGCCACGGGCGAGCTTCACCGTCGGCGCGCGTCGACGCGCTCGCGCCGCCGCGACCTGACGCGTGTCCGCGGGAACGGGCGCCTCCGGCAGATTCAGGACGATCTTCGGACTATCAGGCTCTGCCGCGTCAGGCATGGCGGCGCGCGGAACCGTACGCGGCGCTACGTACGCCTTGTCGGGGTTTGCGTCGTCCGCGGGATCTTCCACCGGCGGTGGTCGATCCATCACGTTCGTTGCTTCGTCTCCTCCGAAGCCGCTCCCTGTCTCGGGCGCGTCAGCCATCGGCGGAGAGCGTATCACCACGCGGCGTGGCGAAGCTCGTTCAGAATCTGACCGCCGATCCGGCGACGATCATGCGCGAGGACGATGCGACCGAGGAGGCCGCGAAAAATCCGATGTCACTCTCGGGCAGAGAACGAAGCTCACGAGGTATGCTGGCTCGAATGCGGTTTCGGTTTGCCTTGGCCCTCGGTTGTGTATTGGCGTTCTCGACGACTGCGACCGCTTTCGCGGCGGGCGGCGTCGACATCACTGACGCCACCGAGGCGCAGAAGAAGGACGCACTCGACCACTACCAGAAGGGTACGCGGGCGTTCGAGCTGAAGAAATACGACGTCGCCTACACCGAGTTCAGCTCGAGCTACGACATCGTGCGCAGCCCCAACGCGCACATGATGATGGCCCGCTCGCTCCTCGAGCTGGGGCAGGCGGCGCGCGCCTACAACGAGCTCGGCCTCGTCGAGGACGAGTCGCAGGGGCAAGAGAAGTACAAGACGACGATCGAGAAGAGCCAGGCGCTGCGCGCCGACGCGGCCAAGAGCATCGCCATCGTGACGATCAGGATCGTCGGCGACAAGAATGGTCCGCTGCAGATCACGCTCGACGATCTGCTCGCGCCCATCGACCGACCGTACGGCGTCAGTCCCGGCAAAGCCGTGGCGCGCGCGTTTCGGGCGGGCAAGCTGCGAGACGCCGAAGAGCTGGCCCTCGTCGCCGGCGAGACGAAGACCATCGAGCTCGACCTCGGGCCCGCCGACGCTGCGCCGCCGAAGCTGGTCGACACGACGCCGAAACCCGCGCCTCGCAAGGTCCCGAGCGAGCCCGTCGATTCGTCTGCGGGCACGGGGCTCGTCGTCTCCGGTGCGATCATCACCACGCTCGGCCTGAGCGGTTTGGGCGTCGGCGGGGCGCTCTACAAGCTGTCGAGCGATGACTACGCGGCGCTCGTCGAGAAGTGCGGCGGCGACCCGGCGAACGGCGAGGCGACGACCTGCGGCTCGTCATCGGACATCAGCGACCTTCGAAGCTCGGGCAAGGACAAGCAGACCGCGTCGATGGCGGCGCTCATCGCCGGAGGTGCGACGACCGCGCTCGGGCTCGGGCTCTTGATGGGCGGCGCGATCGTCAACCACAACGCCTCGAAGAGCGCCGACGAGACGGCGCATGTCGACGTGCGCGTCGCGCCAGGTGGAGTGTGGGTCTCTGGCACGTTTTGAGCCGGTCTTCACGCGACCGTCGCGACCTCGGTCGACGCGCTCGTCGCAGGTGAACGTCCGACGACTTCAGAGCGGTAGCTTCGGGCCGATGATCACGTCCCACCACCCGAACGTCTGCGCGAGAACGTGGTCGAGCTGCCACGTCCCAGTATCCATCGCGTCGCCTCGAGGCCGGGGCAGCGGACGCATCGACGCGTCGGGCATGCAGTAAGCGGCGAGCGGCGACGCCTTCAGGAGATAGAGCACGCCCTCCGAGAAGCCGGTGCCGGCATAGACGATGGCGCCGGGGATGCGCATCGCGGACAGATCTTGCAAGGCGTAGGGGATCTTCTCGTCGACCGTGCCCGCGGAGTCTTGGTATTTGCACTCGAGCGCGAGGACCCTTTCGCGCCTCGGGCCGAGGACGAGCAGATCGACGCGGCGGGGCTTGCCGAGGATGCTCGTCCCCACCGAAACCTCGTCGAAGATCTCGAGGCCGCGATCGCCGAACGCCGACGCGATGTAGCGCGCGACCGTGCCTTTGTACTCGTGACCCTTCATGTGTCTTCGTGCTTCTTGCGGCGAGTGACGTCGAGATCGTCGGGGGCGTTGCCGGTCTCTGTCTCGGCGATGCGCGCAGCGGCGACCTCGCACGCTTCGCGACAGACGTCGCCGCCTAGAAAGCGACGGCCGAGGGACACCGCCGCGACGCCCACCGAGCCGGAGCCCGAGAACGGATCGACGATGAGCGCGCCCGGCTCTGTCGATTGGCGGATGAGGACGCGTGAGATCGCGGCGGGCTTTTCGCTCGGGTAGCCGCGGTGGATGCGCGAATGCACGAGGACGTCGGGGACGCCGAGATCGTGCAGCTTGCGCTTGCCCTTCTCGAAGAAGAGCACGAGCTCGTAGCGCGAGCGGTAATGGTAGCCCATCCCGATCGCGACCTTGTCCCAGACGAGCGGCTTCCAGAGCTTGAAGCCGTGCTCTTCCGCGATGGGCTTCGCGACGAACATCGTCTCTTGGTCGCAGTAGAGATAGAGGTGCGCGTGCTTCTTCAGCACGCGAAACGCCTCGCTGAAGAATTCGGGAAAGCGGGCGTTCGGGAAGATGCTGAACCAGTCGTTCGAGGACGACTTCGAGTGCTTGAGGCGCGTCGTCGTGCCGATGGCGCGATGCTTCTCGAGCGACTCGTACGCCGGGTCGGTGACGATCGCGTCGACGCTCGCGTCGGGGAGACGTCGGAGCAGCGCGACCGCGTCTCCGGGCTCGATGCGGGAGCGGGCGATCGACCCGGGGTCGATGGATGCGCCGCGCGCGGTGTGAGCGGCCGACTGTGCGTGCGGCGAAGCGTCGGAGGCGAGCCCGATCTGGGTGAGGAGCGAGGTCTGCATGGGAGACGCCGTCATATCACTGCGCGTCCGCTCACCATGCTTCGTCGGTGCTTTGCCGCGGACATTGATTGTCACGATGCACCGCCTTCCCACGGCCCGGGAACAGAATGGTTCGCACTTCGCTGGCCCAACGGTGGCGTCCGACCGTATGCTTTTTCGACGTGGCCCGATTCGACGCCAAGCGCACCGAGGTCGCGCAAAACGCGTTCAACTTCGCGCAGTACTTCACGAGCAGCTTCGAGCACGTGAGGCTCGGTGGCGCCGTCCCACGCACCCCCGGCGTGGTCGCGCCCGAGGGCATGAGCACCGGCGGTGGCAAGGCCGCGCGCCAGTCGATCTGCCTCATCGCCGACATGCCCGGCGTCCCAGTGATCACGGTCGGCTGGGTCGATCTCGTGAACCTGAGCTCGATGCTCCGGACCTACCGCTGTCTCTCCGGCATGCACGCCGCACGCTACCGAGGCCGCCCGCTCGATCTCGATCGCGCCCAATACGAGCGCTTCTTCAGCCAGGCGAAGGAGCTCCTCTCCGCGATGGGGTTGCAGACGATCGTCGAGGACGACGTCGGCCTCGTGGCGCCCGCGAGCGGTCGCGTGTCGAGCGCACCCGGGCAGGCGCAGGCGGCGCCGCCGACCGACACGCTCTCCTATGCCGCCGCCGTGTTCGTGGGTTTCGCGGTCGGAGCCATCGTCGGCGGCTTGGCCGTCTACGCGCGGTTCGTCGGCTTCTGATCGGCGCGGGCGCATCTCACTCTCGCGTCCGGACGCTCGGTTGCCCATGCCGCAGCGCGCGCCCGCCCTTCGCGCTCGTGGGTTTGCCGTCCTGCCATTCGACGGCGCCGCCCACGATGACCGTAGTCATGCCCTCGCTCGCGAGGAACGGCGCCGTGAAGGTCGCTCGATCGTGGATGGCGGCCAGATCGAACACGAGGATGTCGGCGCCGGCGCCCGCGCGCAGCGTCCCGCGATCGGTGACGCCGAGCGTTTGCATGGGAAGCGCCGCCATCTTGCGGATGCCCTCTTCGAGAGTGACGAGTTTGTCGTCGCGGACATATTCGCCCAGGATCTTCGCGAACGTGCCGGCGTTTCGTGGGTGCAGGCCACCACCGCCGTCGGTGCCGACCATCACGTGCGGATCGGTGAAGAGGGTCTGAACCACCGCGTCGTCCATGACGAAGTACGCCGCGCTGGCGGCGCCCGGGCCCTGATCGAAGAGCACCTGCTCGAACGGGA
>Ga0164241_10002870_pt1 | contig 18061 bp, 11 predicted proteins | sample OricomyardsoilBY_FD_108780 | JGI IMG/M metagenome (GOLD analysis project Ga0164241, IMG submission 108780) | Backyard soil microbial communities from Emeryville, California, USA - Original compost - Back yard soil (BY) | ecosystem: Environmental > Terrestrial > Soil > Unclassified | place: USA...
ATCTGACCGCCGATTTCAAGACGCACGATATGCGCGGCACCGCGACGCTGACCATCCTCGCCAAGCCCGACGCGCGCGCGATCGTGCTCGACGACAAGAAGCTGGCAATCGGCAAGATCACCGACATGGCGGGGCATCCGCTCAAATGGACGGTCGGCCCGGCCGACGATTACAAGGGCGCGCCGCTCACGATCGAGATCGGCCGGGCGCGCAAGATCGTCGTCACCTACCATTCCGAACCCGATGCCAGCGCGCTCGGCTGGCTCGCCCCGGCGCTGACCGCGGGCAAGACGAAGCCCTATCTGTTCAGCCAGGGCGAGAGCATCAACAACCGCAGCTGGATCCCGACGCAGGACAGCCCCGGCATCCGCCAGAGCTGGACGGCGAAGATCACCGTGCCGAGCGATCTCGTCGCGGTGATGAGCGGCGAGCGGCTGACGCCGAAGGGCGTGGCGGCCAGGCCCGGCTGGCACAGCTACCGCTTCCGCATGGACCACAACGTGCCGCCCTATCTGATCGCGCTCGCGGTGGGCGACATCGCGTTTCAGCCGATCGACGCACGCACCGGCGTCTATACCGAGCCGTCGGTGCTGAAGAGGGACGCTGCCGAACTGTCCGACACCGGCAAGATGGTCGATGCCGCAGAGGCGCTCTACGGCAAGTATCGCTGGGGCCGCTACGACGTGCTCGTGCTGCCGCCGAGCTTCCCGTTCGGCGGGATGGAGAACCCCACCCTCACCTTCGCCACGCCGACGATCATCACCGGCGACAAGTCCAACGTCGATGTGATCGCGCACGAGCTGGCGCATAGCTGGTCGGGCAATCTCGTCACCAACGCGACCTGGTCCGACGTGTGGCTCAACGAAGGCTTCACGACCTATTTCGAGAACCGCATCGACGAAGCGCTCTACGGCAAGGAGCGCGCCGCGACGCTCGCCGATCTCTCGTGGGACGATCTCCAGCGCGATTTGAAGGCGGCCAAGCCCGAGGCGACACGGCTGCACGGCGATCCCGAAGGCACTTATGGCGAGCTCGATTACAACAAGGGCGCAACCTTCCTGCGCACGATCGAATATACCGTCGGCCGCGCGCGCTGGGATGCGTATCTCAAGAGCTATTTCGACCGCCACGCCTTCCAGCCGCAGACCAGCGCCGGCTTCCTGGCCGACATCCGCGCCAATCTGATCAAGGGCGACCAGACGCTCGAGGCGAAGCTGCAGCTCGACAAATGGGTCTATGAGCCCGGCCTGCCCGACAATGCCGTGCATGTGAAATCGGCGACTTTGGCGAAGATCGACGAGGATCTGGCCAAGGTGAATGCCGGTACGCCGATCGCCTCGATCGATGCCAAGCATTGGTCGACGCAGGAATGGCTACGCTTCCTCAACGGCCTGCCGCGCGCGCAATCGGCCGCGCGGCTCGCCGAGCTCGACCGCGACTTCGGCCTCTCGCGCTCGAACAACGCCTATGTCCGCTCGGCCTGGCTCGTGCTCGCGATCCAGAATCGCTACGATCCCGCGATCGCCTCGATCGAGCAATATCTGCCCAGCGTCGGCCGCATGCTGCTGATCGTGCCGGTCTATCAGGCACTGAAGGATCAGGGCGGCTGGGGCCTGCCGATCGCGCGGCGCGTCTATGCCAAGGCGCGCGGCGGTTACCACCCGGTAACGGTCGCCGTGCTCGACAAGCTGCTAGGGCGCTAGATCAGTCCCATCGCGCGCGACCAGGTGACGAACAGGTCGGGCCATGCACCGGCCGGCTTGCCGACGACCCGGCGGATGCCGAAGCCGTGGCCGCCATTGGTGAACAGATGCGTCTCGGTCGCCACACCCTGCGCGCGGAGCGCGGCGCGGAATTGCAGCGTGTTCTCGATCGGCACGGTATCGTCATCCTCGGCATGGACGAGGAAGCAGGGCGGGCTTTCGCGCGTGACGTTCTCGGCCGGCGTATGGGCGCGTTCCAACGCCGCGCCGGCATTCTTGCCGATCAGCAATGCGCGCGATCCGGCATGCGCGATCGGCAGGTGCATCGACTGCACCGGATAGATCGGCGCCGCCAGATAGGGCCGCGCCGACAGCCGGTCGGCGGCATCGACGGGATCATAAGTGCGCGCGGCGAACCGTGCCACGAGATCGCAACAGACATGCCCGCCTGCCGAAAAGCCCATCGCCGCGACGCGTTCCGGCTCGATCGCGAAATCGCGCGCGCGGGCGCGGATCAGCCGCATCGCGCGCTGCGCGTCGGACAGGGCGACATCGGGACCGGCCTTCCAGCCGTCGCCGGGCAGGCGATAGAACAGCACGAAAACGGTAAAGCCGCTCGCCGAGAGCCAGCGCCCGAGCTCATAGCCTTCCTTGTCGACCACCACCCATTTGTAGCCGCCGCCCGGCGTGATCATCACCGCCGCGCCGTTCGGCACCTCCGGCCGGAACACCGCGAGCCGCGGCCGGGTGATGCCCAGCACGGCGCGGTCGTTGAGGCCCGGATCGGGGCTGCGCTCCTTCACCTGTTCGATCGGCGGCCGCGCCGGCATCCCGGGCGCAATGCCGGGCCAGAGGTCGATCACGAGATCGGGGCCGGGCAGCCCGGCGATCGGCGCCGCGCCGGGCACCTCGGGCGCCGCGGTCTGCGCCGCCGCGCGCGCCGCGAGCGGTACGGCGAGCGTGGCGAGCGTGGCGAGCAAGGCGGTGCGGCGGTCGATCGTCATGCCGGAAACAGGCGGGACGCGCCCGATGCGCGTCTCCGCTTTCCTGTCGCTCAGAACTTCAGGCGCGCGCCGAACACGACGGTCCGGCCGGTATGGTAATATTCGTAATTCCGCTGCGCCTGATAGTCGGTGTAATGGTACACATATTCGTCGAACAGGTTCACGCCGTCGAGTGTGAGATCCACGTTCGGCGTGATCGAATAGCGCATCGAGGCATCGACCGTGCGATAGGCCGCGAAGCCATCGTTGATGTTGCCGTTCGAACCGCCGGTATTGTCGAGATACGGCCCGCGATAGCTGTACGACACGCGCGCGCCGAACTTCGCATCCTCGTAATAGAGCGTCGCGCTGTAGAGCGTCTTCGAGGCCCCCTGATAAGCCGAGACTACCTTGACGGAGGGCAGCGGCGTGGTCAGGCCGCCGGCCTTCGAGGGTGTGGTCGCGTCGCCCGCCACACCCGCGGTGACGCTAGCGGCGGGGCCGGTCACCGTGTTGGTCGAGTTCGAGTCGGTGAGCGTCAGATTGGCCAGCACACCGAAATGGCTCAGGAAGCCGGGCAGGAAACGGAACGGTGTCTGGAAAGTGAATTCGAGCCCCTTGATATTCGACACGGTGGGCGCGTTCTGGATCGAGGTGATCGTCCAGTTGTCGCCGGTGCCGCTCGTCACCGCATTGTAGCCGGGCGTGCCCGCGGTCAGGATCGAGACCGGCAGCCCGCTCGACGCGAAGGTGCCCGTTGTGGTCACGCTCTGCGTGCCGTTCTGCACGTTCTTGCTGAACGCGCCGACCGCGAGCAGCGATTGCGGCGCGAAATACCATTCGATCGCCGCGTCGTAATTGGTCGCGACCGCGGGCAGCAGGTTGGGATTGCCGAACGAGATCTTGAAGTTGAACTGGTCGACCGAGGCGTTGGGCGACAGGCTCGGCAGGCTCGGCCGGGTCATCGTCTCGGCCGCCGCCAGGCGCAGGATCAGGTCCTGCCGCGGGAAGAAGTTGACGTTGATCGACGGCAGCCAATTGTCATAATGGCCGGGCACCGTGATCGGGGCATAGCCGGTCACCTTGCCGGTCGAATCCTGCACCGCCTGCAGCGCGGTCGAACGCGTGCCGGTCGCGACATAGCGGACGCCGCCGTTCATCGCGTAGTCGAGGCCGAGGATGTTGCCGCGCGCATCGAATTGCAGATAGCCGCCCTTGTCGCGCTCGTTCACCGAGCGGTTGTTGGTCGGATCGGTCCCGGGGCCGCCGTCGCGCGAATAGAGTCCGGCGAAATCCGTGCCGCTGGCAAGATCGGCCACCACGAACTGCTCGCTGGTGCCGGCCGGCTGGCCGGCATTGCCGATCGAGACCAGGTCGGTGCCGATCGGGAAATTGGCCAGCGCATAGCCATCGGTCTTGCTGGTGCAATTGAAGCCGCCGGGGCCGAAGATCGGTGGGGCGCCGACCGTCGGGCACGCCGTCGTGTCGCGTTTGCCGCTGACATAGTGGAACTGGAAGCCGCGGTAGAAGCCGCCGAACTTGACCGTGAAGCCATGCGCCACGTTCCATTCGAAATCGAGCCTGGCGGTCTGGAAGCGGTTCTTGATGTCGGTCGGCCGGTCGCGAATCTCGTCGAGGATGAAATGGCTGGCATCGGTCGGATCGCCGCCGAAGGTCAGCACCGGGCTCTTCATGTTGCTGTAATCGTAGGAATAACCCGTGGCATAAGGATTATCGATCGCCAGCGTGGTCGCCTTGGGCGTGGCCTGATCGTCATCCGACGCGCCGAGCGTCAGCACACCCTTGAAATTGTCGCCGAACTTCTGATCGATATGGCCGCTGATCTGCCAGAAGGTGTCGCGCTGATCCTGATAGTAATTTTCGTGCCGCTCGAAATAGGTCGCCTTTTGCGACGTGGCGTTGGCCACGCTCGATCCCGAGAAGCTGCCCGAGATCATGTCGCCATTGCCGTCATACACCGGATCGATGACGTTGACGCCCTGCTCGTCGCTGCGGAACAGGATTTCGGCCCATTTCTCGGTGCGGATTTCGTGATAGCGCGAATAGAGCCCGTCGATCTCGACATGCGTGGCGTCGCTCGGCTGCCATTCGACCGCGCCGGTATAGCCCTGACGCGTGCGATCGTGCGTGATGACGCCGTAGCGCGGGATGCGCGGGTGGAAGGACAGCGCAGCGGCGTCGCAAGGGGCGCTCGGCACGTAGACATAGGCGCTGGGTGTCGTAGATTTGTTCTGGACCTTGGTGAAGCAATTGGTGGTGACGCCGTTCGTCGTCACCGAGTTGAACACGCCCTGCCCCCAGCGCGTGGTGTTGTTGCCCAGTTCAAGCGTGTTGGTGTGCGAATAGGCCGCCGAGAGATTGACGCCGAGCGTGCCCGAATCGTTCTTCCAGTTGATCAGGCCCGAGAATTTCGGCCCGACATTCTTGCTGAGATCGTTGTACGAGCCCTGCGCCGAAACCGCGAGGTGCAGCCCGGTCTTGCCGCCGAGCGGATGGCCGGTGTTGAGATCGACCACCGCGCCCAGCGAGCCTTCGTCGAGCGAGGCCTCGGCGGTCTTGTGGACGACCAGGCTGCGGAACAGCTCGGATGCGAACTGGTTGAAGTCGAACGAGCGGTTGCTGTTGGTGCCCCCGCCCGATCCGGCATTGTAGGTGGCGGCCTGCGCTTGGAGCTCGTTGACGCGCACCGTGGTGAACTGGCCGGAGAGTCCGCGCACCGTGATCTCGCGCCCTTCGCCGCCGTCGCGGCTGACCGCGATGCCGGGGATGCGCTGCAGCGATTCGGCGAGATTCTGGTCGGGGAACTTGGCGACGTCCTCGGCGATGATCGCATCGACCGACGAGACCGAGCTGCGCTTGAGGTTGAGCGCAGCCTGAAGCGACTGACGGAAGCCGGTGACCACAATGTCCGCGGTCGGGGCGGCGTCGGTCACGGTAGCGGCGGGCGGTGTGGCCTGATCTTGGGCCGCAGCGGCGGAACTGCCCTGAGCCGCCGCTGAGGCCGGGGCCTCGGCAGCCGGTTTGGCAGACGCAGACGCCGCCGGATCGGCCACCTTGGCCAGAGCGGGGGTCGCGCTCGCCAGCGCGAGCGCGCCGAGCGACACGCCACAGCCTGCGCGCAGCAGCATCATGTTGACCACGGAATTCGAGACACGCTTCGTCATCCTCACCCCTTCCGGCCGCGCGTGCGGCTTCGCTTATGCACCGGCCACTGTCGCGGCCCTGGTTATGACACCGGTTCCCCCGGCAGACGCATCAAAGGCGCGCGCCGCGCACCCGCTATATTCGTTTGGGAGAGGTGGGCACCGCGATTCGGGCGCTTGCCTGTTCTGTCATCCTCCCCATTCGCCCCTCGCAAGGCGAATCCCGGCGGCGCGTTCTGACGACGGTAACCGGTGTCAGCAAATTGAAGACATTCGCCGATCGTGTCAACCCCCGCCGCATCGACCGGCTCAGCTGCCCGGCTGGATATAAGGCACGCACGCGAACAGCTCGCGCTGCCAGCGGCGCGGATCGTTCTCGATCCGGCTGCGCACGTCGAACAGCATCGTCGCGCGCGTCTTCAGATCGTAGCGCGGCCAGTGCGCAAGGCCGGGATGGTTCGGATCTCCGGTCGCGGCGAACGCCGCGAAGCTGCTCTGCATCGCGCGGCTCGCGGCGTGCGCATCGGCGCCGGTTCCGGTCTGCGATCCCGCCGCGTCGAGCGTGCCGAACACGAGCGGAATGTCCATCGTGTGGAAGGCGCCGCGCCGCGGATCGGTGCGCGAGGTGAAATCGACCTGATAGACCCAGGCCGGCGCGCCGGCCCGCGCCCGCGCCTCGGCCTCGATCACCTGCCCGCGCCAGCTCCGCCCGGCGGTGGTCGCGGCGTAGAAAATGTCGGTCGGCGACCAGGCCGGGAAATGTCCGCGATACTGCGCGACCACCCATTCGGGCAGGATGTCGATCTTGAGTTCGGGCGCCATGCGCGCGGCGAGATTATCCCAGCCCAGCCCCTTCACGCGATCCGAATCGGGCGGGATGAACGCGCGCGTCTCGTCATGCACGTTGCCGAGGATCATCGGCACCGCCAGGCCGAGCGGGTTGGCGTCAGGCCAGAAGGGGTGGCGCGTGAGCCATGTCATGTCGAGCACCGGCCCGAAATAGAGCCCGCCGCCGAGAATCGGATCGGGCGTGTCGAGCGCGGCGACCAGCCTTTCGGTCGGCAGCGCGAGCAAGGGCGACAGGTCGTGCTCGCTCAGCCCAAGCCTGCCGAGATAGGCGCGGGTGCGCTCCGAGGCGTGGAGCGGGCCGCTCGCGGTCACCTGCTGCCCGCTCATCGTCGCGGCGCGATGGAACAGGCCTTTCGCCGCCGCCATGCCCATCAGGGTGGCGATCTTCGCGCCGCCGCCCGACTGGCCGAACACCATCACCCGGTTCGGATCGCCGCCGAACGCGGCGATGTTGCGCTTCACCCATTGCAAGGCGAGGATCAGGTCGAGCTGGCCGCAATTGCCGCTGTCGGCGAAGCGCGGATCGAGTCGCGCGAGATAGAGATAGCCCAGCGCGTTCAGCCGATGGTTGACCGTCACCACCACCACGTCGCCGCGCGCCGCCAGCTTCGCGCCGTCGTTGAGCGGATCGGTGACGCTGCCGCCCGAATACGCGCCGCCGTGAATATAGAGCATCACCGGCAGCAGCGGCCGCTTCTCGGGCTGGCGGGCCCAGATGTTGAGGAACAGGCAATCCTCGCTCTGCGGCCCGTACCGATCGCCCTGCTGCGGCGCGACCGGCCCGAATTCATAGGCTTTGACGATCGCGTCGCCATAGGAAAACGGCACCGGCGCGCGGAAGCGCCCGGCGCGGCCGTAGCGGATGCCACGGTAGGACAGCACCCCATCGTCATCGACCTGCCCGGCGAATTTGCCCGCCGGGCAGACGATCAGCCGGGCGGACCGGCCCGCAGCGCGCACGGCCGGAACCGCGAGCAGCGCCGCGGCGGCCGCGCCCGTGCCGATGACCGCGCGGCGGCCGATCTCAGCGCCGGACATCGAGGCCACCCGCGAGAAAGGCATGGATATCGGCCTGGCGAAACAGGCTGGCATCGCCGGGCAGCGAGTGCTTGAGCGCGGCGAGCGCCAGCCCGCTGCGCGCCGCCGCGTCGATCCCCTCGCCCGAGCGCAACGCATGGAGCACGCCCGCGGCGAAGGCATCGCCCGCGCCGATGCGATCGACGATCCCCGACAGCGCCACCTCCTCGGTCTGCGCATGCGCGTCGCGCGCATCGATCCGTGCCGACAGCCGATGGCAATCGGCATTCTCGACATGCCGCGCGGTGGACGCGATCATCTGCAGCCTGGGAAAGGCCGCGAACGCCGCTTCGGCCGCTTCGCGCCGCCGCGCCTCGCCGTCGCCCGAAAAGGGCTGGTCGAGCAGCAGCGCGATATCGCGATGATTGCCGAACATCAGGTCGGCATGCGCGACGATGCGTGAGAGGATGTCGCGCGGGCGCCCGTCCCAGCGCGCCCACAATTTGCCGCGCCAATTGCCGTCGAACGAGACCGCGATGCCGCGCGCCGCCGCCGCCTCGACCGCGGCCACCGCCGCTTCGCCCGATACCGGCCCGAGCGCCGGCGTGATCCCCGACAGATGCAGCCGATCGACCCCGGCCAGCATCGCGCCCCAGTCCCATGCTTCGGCCGGCGCGGTGGCGAAGCTCGAATGCGCGCGGTCGTAGATCACTTCGGTCGCGCGCAGCCCGGCGCCCGAGGTGACGAAATACAGCCCGATCCGTTCGCCGCGTCGCTGAATGAAGCGCGTATCCACGCCGTGCCCGCGCAACGCGGCGATCGCGCCGTCACCGAGATCGTTCGCCGGCACCGCGCTCGCCAACGCCGCGTCATGGCCGAGCCGCGCGAGTTGCGTCACGACATTGGCCTCGGCGCCTGCCACCCACAGATCGAGCCGCGGCGACTGCATCAGCAATTCGCGCCCCGGCGGCGAGAGCCGCAGGATGATCTCGCCGAACGCCAGGAAGGTGCCACTCATCGCGCCAGCCATCCGCCGTCGACCGCCAGGATATGGCCGTTGACATAGTCCGATGCCGCCGAGGCGAGGAACACTGCCGCGCCGCCAAGATCGCTCGCCGCGCCCCAGCGCCCGGCCGGGATGCGATCGACGATCGCCTGGTTGCGCGCTTCGTCCGCCCGCAATGCCGTGGTGTTGTTGGTGGCGATATAGCCCGGCGCGATCGCGTTCACGTTCACCCCCTTCGCCGCCCATTCGTTGGCGAGCAATTTGGTCAGCCCGCCGATCCCCGACTTGGACGCGGTATAGCTTGGCACCCTGATTCCGCCCTGGAAGGTCAGCATCGAGGCGATGTTGATCACCTTGCCCGATCCTTGCGCGATCATCCGTTTCCCCGCCGCCTGGCAGAGGAAGAACACGCTTTTCAGATTGGTGTCGATCACCGCGTCCCAATCGGCCTCGGTGAAAGCGACCGCGTCGGCGCGGCGGATGATGCCGGCGTTGTTGACCAGAATGTCGATCCGGCCGAGCCGCGCGACGACTTGCGCGATCACGCCCTCGATCGGCGCGATGGTCGCAAGATCGGCGGGAATGATCTCCGCCCGCCGTCCCAGCGCGCGGGCCCGCGCCGCCGTCTCCTCGGCCGGCGTGCGGCCGACCGCGGCGAGATCGGCGCCCGCCGCGGCCAGCGCCAGCGCGATCGCCTGCCCGATCCCGGTATTGGCCCCGGTGACCAGCGCCACCTTGCCGGAAAGATCGAAGGGATTGGTCATTCGCCTGTCTCGTTCGGGTTATTGCAGCTGGCAGATATCGAGCACGTTCATGTCGGTATAATCCTGGTTCTCGCCGGCCATCGCCCAGATGAAGGCATAGGCCTTGGTGCCCGCGCCCATGTGGATCGACCAGGGCGGGCTGATCACCGCTTCCTCGTTCCGCATCACGATGTGTCGCGTCGCCTCGCCCTGGCCCATGAAGTGCATCACGCGGTCGGTCGCGAGATCGTCGAGCTCGAAGTAGAAATAGATCTCGCTGCGCCGCTCGTGGATGTGCGGCGGCATCGTGTTCCACACGCTGCCCGGCTTGAGCACCGTCAGGCCCATCACCAGCTGCGCCGAATCGCACACGCCGGGGATGACGAGCTGGTAGATCGTGCGCGCGTTCGATTCCTCCAGGCTGCCGCGTTCCAGCGCGTTGGCATCGGCGATGCCGAGCTTGCGCGTGGCGAAGGCTTGGTGCGCGGGGCACGAGGCGAGATAGAAGCGCGCGCCATCGCCCGAAAATTGCACGTCCTTCGCACCCATCGTGACGTAGAGGCAGTCCTTGTTGCCGAGATCGAAGCGCTCGCCGTCCACCGTCACCGTGCCGTCCGCCGCGCCGACATTGACGATCGCCAGCTCGCGCCGTTCGAGGAACGGGTGACCGGCGGCCGAAGCCGGCTCGGTCTGCTCGGGCAAGGCGACGCTGCCGCGCGCCACCGCGACGCCCCCGATCACGAAGCGATCGGCATGCGTGTAGTTGAGCACGCACTCGCCGTCGCGGAACAGGCCCTCGATCAAATAGCGGTCGCGCAGCTCTTCGTTGGAGACGCATTCCATCATGTCGGGATGCGTGGCGTAATAGGTGCGGTCGAACATTGCAGGTCTCCGTGAAAGTCAGGCCGCCGCGGCGGCGGGAAGCGGGTCGTCGACGCGATAGGCGCGGCGGACGAGCCCGCTGGTAAGCTCGTGGATCAGGTCGCCCGCTTCCCAATCGGCCAGCCGCCCTTCGGCGACCAGCCGTGCGAGGAAGCCGGCATCGATCCGGCGCGCGACATCGTGCCGCGCCGGGATCGAGAGGAAGGCGCGCGTGTCGTCGTTGAACCCGACTGTATTGTAGAAGCCGGCGGTCTCGGTGGTCATCTCGCGGAAGCGGCGCATCCCTTCCGGGCTGTCGTGGAACCACCAGGCGGGGCCGAGCTTGAGGCATGGGTAATGGCCGGCAAGCGGCGCCAGCTCGCGCGCATAAGCGCTCTCGTCGAGCGTGAAGAGGATGACGGAAAGCCTGGCCTCGTTGCCGAAGCGATCGAGCAAAGGCTTGAGATTGTTGACGTAATCGGTGCGGGTCGGGACGTCGGCGCCCTTGTCGCGGCCGTGGCTGGCGAACAGCGCGGCATTGTGGTTGCGATACGCGCCGGGATGGATCTGCATCACCATCCCGTCCTCGACGCTCATCGCCGCCATCTCGGTCAGCATCTGCGCGCGGAACAGTTCGGCGTCGGCCGCTGTCCAGTTATCGGAAGCGATCCGGCGGAACAGCCGCTCGGCCTCGTCGGGCGAGAGGTTGGCGGTCGCGGGCGTGGCATGGCCGTGGTCGGTCGCGGTGGCGCCGGCAGCACGAAAGTCGGCGCGGCGCCGGCGGTGCGCGGCGAGATAGCCCGGCCAGTTCCACACGTCCTCGCCGGTCAACGCGGCGAAGCGCGCCATCGCCGGCCGGAACCCCTCATGCTCGACGTCGATCACCGCATCGGGGCGATAGGTGGTGACGACGCGCCCGCCCCAGCCCGACTGGCGGATGCGGTGATGCGCGCCGAGATCGTCCTGCGGCCCTTCGGTGGTGGCGAGGAAATCGATCCGGAACCGGTCGAACAGCGCGCGCGGGCGGAAGGCATCGGTCGCGAGCGCGGCGCCGATCGCGTCGAAATAATGATCCGCCGTCGCCGCTTCGAGTGTCACGTCGATCCCGAACAGCTCGGCGAAGACGTGATCGAGCCACAGCCGCGTCGGCGTGCCGCGAAACAGGTGATAGTGCGCGGCGAACGTCCGCCACGCCGCGCGCGGGTCCGTCGCAGGCGCGCCGTCGCGATCGGGCACACCGAGCGCCGCCAGCGGCACACCCTGCGAATGGAGCATGCGATAGATGTAATGATCGGGCGCGAGCAGCAGGCTGGTCGCGTCACCGAACGGCATATTGCTTGCGAACCACTCGGCATCGGTATGGCCGTGCGGGCTGACGATCGGCAGACCGGCAACCGCGCCGTAGAGCGTGCGGGCGATCGCGCGCGTCGCCGGATCGGCGGGAAGCAGCCGGTCGGGATCGAGTTGCAACGGCCGCGCCATCAAGCCTCCTCCTCGCGCCTTGGCAGCGCCTGCCTTTTAGGTAACCGGTGTCAAAAACAAATTCAACCGCTCAATCCGCCGGCGCCGACACCGAGGCGCGGCGGATCAGCGTGGACAGGAACATCGACGGCTCTATGACCACCGGCTCACCCTCGATCCCCGCGATCAGCTTGAGTGCCGCGGAGCGCGCCATCGAGGCGATCGGCCAGCGCACCGTGGTGAGCGGCGGCCAGATATGCGCGGCGATCGGCGTGTCGTCGAAGCCGATGATCGACAGGTCGCGCGGCACGTCCAGCCCGCGCTGCCGCGCCGCATGGATCACCCCCGCCGCCATCTCGTCGTTGCACGAGAAGATCGCGGTCGGGCGTGGCATCAGATCGAGCAGCCGCTCGGCGGCGATCACCCCCGATTCGAAGGTGTAATTGCCCTCCGAGACCATGCTGCGCGGGAACGCGATCCCCGCATCCGCCAGCGCCGCCTCGAATCCGACGCGCCGCTCGCGCGCCGAACGGAAGCCGTGCGGGCCGGCAACCAGCCCGATCCGCTTATGCCCCTCGGCGATCAGGTATTGGGCCGCGGCGCGCACCGCCTCACGGTCGTTCGAGGCGACCATGTGCTCCGCGCTGTCGAGCTCTGCCGAGCCCATGCGGACGTAGCGGCAACCGATATCGTTGCACAGCTTCGCGACCGTGTCGTTCTCGCTGATCGGCGGCATCAGCAGCACGCCGAACAGCCGCTGGCGCTCGAGGAAATGGCGCAGATCGTCGAGCATCGTCGCCGAGCCGCGATCGACCGGACGCACCACCATCTCGAATTCGGTATCGTGCAGCGCCTCTAGCATACCCTGCTGCACGTTCATCACGGTCTGCGCGTTGGGATTGTCGTGAACCAGCCCGATCAGGAAGTTGCGCCGCAGCGCCAGCGCGCGCGCCTGCGGATTGGGGATATAGCCCAGTTCCTCGATCACCTTCTCGACGCGCTGCCGCGTATCGCTGTTGAGCAAGGCCGAGCGGTTGATCACCCGGCTCACGGTCTTCTTGGACACGCCGGCGACCCGCGCGACGTCGTTGATGGTCGGCTGGCCGGTTCTCTGCATGGCCGCGAGACATAGCCCCCGATTTCGCGCTTGGCAAAGCGCGCGCGCCGCGCCAGCTTGCCCGGCGGCTCGCGATCGGCCATCATCATGACACCGGTTACTTCATTATGCCCCAAGCGCTCCTCATCTCCCCCGGCGACTCGGTCGCGACCCTGCTCGGCGATGCCGCGGCGGGTGAGATCGTGCGCATCGGCGCGCGCGATCTGCGCACCGCGCAGACCATCCCGGCGGGGCATAAGATCGCGCTGGCGGCGCTCGCCCCGGGTGCGCCGGTGACCAAATACGGCTTCACGATCGGCCGCGCGACCGCGCCGGTCGCGCCGGGCGACTGGGTCCACGCGCACAATCTCGCCACCGGCCTGTCGGGCACGTGCGAATACGCCTGGCGCCCTGCCCCGCCCCCGGACCTCCCCGCGTCCCCCGCCACCTTCCAGGGCTATGTCCGCCCCGACGGCCGCGCCGGCACGCGCAACGAGATCTGGATTCTGCCCACGGTCGGCTGCGTCGCGCGGACCGCGCAGCGGATCGCCGCCGAGGCCGCGCGGCGCTTCGCCGGCGCGGTCGACGGCATCCACGCCTTCGCCCATCCGTTCGGCTGCTCCCAGCTCGGCGAGGATCTGGCCGGCACACGCGCGATCCTCGCCGCACTCGCGCAGCATCCCAACGCCGCCGGCGTGCTGCTGGTCGGGCTGGGCTGCGAATCGAACCAGCTCGACGCGCTGATCGCCACGATCGCGCCCGAACGCCGCGCCGCGATCCGCCGCTTGAGCGCCCAGGTGGCGGCCGACGAGACCGAAGAAGGCGTCGCGCTGGTCGGCGAGCTGGTCGAGGCCGTGCGCACCGCAAGGCGCGAGACGGTCGGGCTCGACCGGCTGGTGCTCGGGGTGAAATGCGGCGGGTCGGACGGCTTTTCGGGGCTCACCGCCAATCCGCTGGTCGGGCGCATCGCCGATCGTGTTGTGGGCAGCGGCGGGCGCGTCGTGCTGACCGAGATTCCAGAGATCTTCGGCGCCGAGCAGATGCTGCTCGACCGCGCCGCCGATCGCGCGACTTTCGACGCGCTCGCCACGGCGATCAACGGCTTCAAGCGCTATTTCCTCGATCATGGCGAGCCGGTCTCGGAAAATCCCTCGCCCGGCAACGTCGCCGGCGGCATCACCACGCTGGAGGAGAAGTCGCTCGGGGCGGTGCAAAAGGCCGGGCGTGCGCCGGTCATGGACGTACTGGCTTACGGCGCGCAGGTGCGCGTCGCCGGGCTGAGCGTGCTCGAGGCGCCGGGCAACGACGCGGTCTCGTCCACCGCGCTTGCCGCCGCCGGCGCGACGGCGATCCTGTTCACCACCGGGCGCGGCACCCCGCTCGGCTTTCCCGTGCCGACGATCAAGATCGCCACCAACAGCGCGCTCGCCGCACGCAAGCCGGGGTGGATCGACTTCGACGCGGGGGTGGTGACGCGAGGGGGCTTCGCGGCAGCCGAGACGGCGTTGCTCGATCGCGTGATGGCCATTGCCTCGGGCCAGGAAACCTCGGCCGAGCGCAACGGCGAGCGCGAGATCGCGATCTGGAAGCGCGGGGTGACCTTGTGACGCGCCTGACGCGCACCGCGCTCGGCGCGCTGCCGGCGGCGATCGGCCGCCCCGCCCCGGCCGATCCCGACAACCGCATCGGCATCGTGCATTTCGGCCCCGGCGCGTTCCACCGCGCGCACCAGGCGGCCTATATCGATCGCCTGCTCGCCGCCGACCCGCGCTGGGGCATCGCCGCGGTGGCGCTGCGCAGCCGCGCCACGATCGACGCGCTCGCCTCACAGGACGGGCTCTACACGCTGGCGATTCGCGACAGCGAACCCGCGATGCGCGTGATCGGCGCACACCGCCGCTTTCTCGGCCCCGGCGACGAGGCGGCAATCGCCGCCCTGCTGACGCGGCCCGACGTCGCGCTGGTCACGGCCACCGTCACCGAAAAGGGCTATTGCCTCTCGGGCGACGGCCATCTCGATCTCGCGCACCCCGATATCGTCCACGATCTGACGCCCGGCGCGGTCCCGAGGAGCTTCATCGGCTGGGTCGTCGCGGGACTCGCCGCGCGCCGTGCCGCCGGGATCGCGCCGTTCCGCGTGATGCCGTGCGACAACATGGCCGACAATGGCGGCAAGCTGCACCGCGCCCTGGTCGCGTTCGCCGACGCGCGCGACCGCGATCTCGCCGCCTGGATCGCCGGCGCGGTGCGCGTGCCGGCGACGATGGTCGATGCGATCACACCGGCCAGCGACGCCGCGCTCCTCGCCGATGTCGCCGCCGCGACCGGGCTGACCGATGCCGCGCCGGTGCAGCGCGAGGCGTTCGCGCAATGGGTGATCGAAGACGACGGCGCGCGAGACGGCCCCGATCTCGTCGCCGCCGGCGCGATCGTCACGCACGACGTGGGCGGCTGGGAACGCGCCAAACTGCGCATCCTCAACGGCGCGCATTCGACATTGGCCTATGGCGGGTTGCTGCGCGGCCATGAGAGCGTCGCCGCGGCGATGGCCGACCCCGAACTGGGCGCGCTGGTCGAGGCGCTGGTGCGCGAGGATGTCGCGCCCGTGCTGCCGCCGGTCGCCGGACTCGATCTCGACGCCTATCGCGCGGCGGTGTTCGCGCGCTTCCGCAATCCCGCAATCGTCCACCGGCTCGAGCAGATCGCGCAGGACGGCTCGCAGAAGATTCCCTATCGCCTGCTCGACACGGTCATCGCCAATCTCGACCGGGGCCACATGCCATATCACGCCTTGCGCGCGGTCGCGGCCTGGATCGCCTTCCTGATCGATCGCACGCGCCGCGCTGTCCCGGTGATTGACCCGCTCGCCACGCCGCTCTTGCGCGCCTGCGCGAGCGGCGATCCGGCACACGCGGTGCGTGGCCTGCTGGCGCTCGACGCGGTGTTTCCGGCCCGGCTGCGCGAAGCGCCAGATGTCGTCACAGCTTTGACAAACAACGTGAATTTCTGGCTCTCCGGCCAAGCCTGACGCGACCGGACGATGGCGGCACCAGGCAAAATCCGAAACCCCGCTTGTCAATGACACCGGTTTCCTCTAAGCCTTCCGAAAGGCCGGGAGGGCCGCGTTCGAGAGAGGGTGTGGGTGGGCGCTACCGATTTTGCCGATGATGCGCGCCGGATCGCGCGGTCGTTCGTCACGGCGCGGCGCGCCGCGACCGCGCTTGCCGATTATCCCGGCCCGATCCCGCCCGCGCTCGACGCCGCCTATGACGTGCAAGACGCGGCGATGGCGCTCGACGGCGGCGCGGTGGGCGGCTGGAAGGTCGGCCGCATCAATCCGCCCCGCGAAGGCTATGACCGGCTCGCCGGCCCGATCTTCACCAGCCAGATCCTGGCCGAGTCTCCCGGCCTCGCCATGCCGGTCTTCGCGGACGGCTTCGCCGCTGCCGAGGCGGAGTTCCTGCTCCGCGTGGGCCAGGCGCCGCCCGCCGGCCAGACCGACTTCACGCTCGAGCAAGCGACCGCGCTGATCGACGCGGTGCATATCGGCATCGAGATCGCCAGCTCGCCACTGCCGACGATCAACGATCTCGGCCCCACCGTCACGATTTCCGATTTCGGCAACAATAACGGGCTGGTGATCGGCGAGGGCGTCGCGGGCTGGCGCGACGCCGATCTCAATGGCTGGCCGGTGCGGCTCTTGATCAACGGCACCGAGGCGGGTGCGGCGCGCGCCGCCGACATGCTCGACGGTCCGTTCGGCGCGGCGCGTTTCCTGTTCGGCCTGCTCGCACGGCGCGGGATCGCGGTTACGCCCGGCCAGTGGATCTCGACCGGCGCGGTCACCGGCGTGCATCCGGTGCAGGTCGGCGACCGTGTCGAGGCGATCTTCGATGGCCACCGCCATGTCGCCTGCGCGATAAAGGCGGCATGATCCGCGCCCGATAGGACGAACGAGGAGAGACCGATGGCCAATGTGATTTCGCCGGAGGTCGGCCGGCCCGCCGCCAATGTCGGCCGTTATCGCTGGGTGATCTGCGGCCTGCTCTTCGCCGCCACCGCGATCAATTATGTCGATCGCCAGATGATCGGCGTGCTCAAGCCCACGCTGGCGAAGGAATTCAGCTGGTCCGAAGGCGATTTCGCGACCATCGTGTTCTGGTTCCAGGTCGCCTATGCGGTCGGCTATATCAGCTTCGGCCGGATCGTCGACGCGGTCGGCGCGCGGATCGGCTACACCATCGCGATCGCCATCTGGACGGTCAGCCACATGGCGCACGGCCTCGCCACCAGCGTCACGCAATTCGCGATGGCGCGGTTCGGGCTCGGCATCGGCGAATCGGGCAATTTCCCCGCCGGCGTGCGCGCGGTGACCGACTGGTTCCCGCAACGCGAGCGCGCGCTGGCGATCGGCATCTTCAACGCCGGCTCGAATGTCGGCGCGATTCTCACGCCGCTGATCGTGCCCGCGCTCGTGCTGGCGTTCAGCTGGCGCGTCGCCTTCTATGTCACCGGCCTGCTCGGGATCGTCTGGCTGATCGCCTGGTGGGCGGTCTATCGTCACCCGCGCGAGCATCCGCGCGTCAGCGAAAGCGAGCTCGCCTGGATCGAGCAGGATCCCGCCGATCCGGTAACGCCGATTCCCTGGTCGCGACTGATCGTCCTGCGCGAGACCTGGGCCTATGCGCTGGGCAAGTTCTTCATCGATCCGATCTGGTGGTTCTTCCTCTTCTGGCTGCCGGGCTATCTCTACGAACGCTACGATCTCGATCTGAAGACGTTCGGCGTGCCCCTCGCGGCGGTTTATCTGATCTCGGACGTGGGCAGCGTCGCCGGCGGCTGGATGTCGTCGCGGCTGATGAAGGCGGGCTGGTCGGCGAACGCTGCACGCAAGCTCACCATGCTGGTCTGCGCCTGTTGCGTGGTGCCGATCTTCTTCGCGCAATCGATCGACAATCTGTGGAGCGCGGTGCTGGTGAGCGGGCTGGCGAGCGCCGCGCACCAAGCCTTCTCGGCCAATCTCTACACGCTTCCGTCGGACATCTTCCCGCGCGGCGCGGTCGGCACCGTGGTCGGCATCGGCGGGATGATCGGCGCGGTCGGCGGCATGGGGATGGCCAAGTTCACCGGCTACATCCTCGACAGCACGCACAGCTATGCGACGCTCTTCGCGATCTG
>Ga0164241_10002871_pt1 | contig 18058 bp, 13 predicted proteins | sample OricomyardsoilBY_FD_108780 | JGI IMG/M metagenome (GOLD analysis project Ga0164241, IMG submission 108780) | Backyard soil microbial communities from Emeryville, California, USA - Original compost - Back yard soil (BY) | ecosystem: Environmental > Terrestrial > Soil > Unclassified | place: USA...
AAGCGGACGATCGTCTGCGAGGTCTCCTCGCAGGAGAACACCTCGCGGATGTTCGACCACACCGCCGTCGGCTTCCACGAGGTCGAGATGGAGGAGAACCTCTGGTCGATCTCGATCGACCCGGACGAGTCGATGCGCGAGTACGTGCTGCTGCAGCTCAAGGTCCGCGCGATGCGCGACATGCTCTTCCGCAGCCGCATCTTCTCCTATCTCGCCGCCGCCACTCCCGGCCTCAAGGAGCTGGTCACGATCGGCAAGATCTGGGAGCTGGCCCAGCCCGACCGCAAGGTCAAGAAGGGGCGTGAGTACGACCTGGTGATCGTCGACGCGCCCGCCACCGGCCACGGCATCGGCTTCCTGCAGACGCCGCGCACCTTCGCCGCGATCGCCCGGGTCGGGCCGATCCACTCGCAGGCCCAGCAACTCGACCGCCTGATCACCGATCAGGAGCACACCGGCGTGGCGATCGTCGCCCTGCCCGAGGAGATGCCGGTCAACGAGTCGGCCGCGCTCGAGCACGACCTGCGTGAGGAGGTCGGCGTCGCCGTCGACCGCATCTACATGAACGGGCTCTACCCCGAGCGCTTCTCCAACGAGGAGGCCGAGCAGCTGGCCGAGCTGGCCGGCGGCGAGAACGGGGCCGTGGGCTCGGCCGCCCGGGCTGCCGTCTCCGAGCACAACCGGGCTCGCTCGCAACGCGCCCAGCTCGCTCGCCTGCGCCGCAGAGTCGAGGCGCCGGTCAAGACGCTGCCCTTCCTCTTCGAGCCGGAGCTCGACGTCGAGGCCGCCCGACAGCTGGCAAAGAGGCTGGGTTGATGGCGGCGGTCGGCGACATCCTCGACGGCAAGGACATCTGCATCTGCGCGGGCTCCGGCGGGGTCGGCAAGACGACGACCTCAGCGGCGATCGCCGTCGGCATGGCGGCGCGCGGGCTGAAGGTCTGCGTGCTGACGATCGACCCGGCGAAGCGACTGGCCGACTCGCTCGGCCTCGAGGAGCTCGGCAACGAGGCGAGGCAGGTCGACCCGGAGCTGTTCGAGGCCCAGGGGGTCGAGATGAAGGGCGAGCTGTGGGCGATGATGCTCGACGCCAAGGCGACCTTCGACGAGCTGGTCGCCCGCCAGGCCCCCGACGAGGAGGCCCGCGACCGGGTGCTCGGCAACCGCATCTACCAGCAGATCTCCAACGCGCTGGCCGGCTCGCAGGAGTACATGGCGATGGAGAAGCTCTTCGAGCTGCACACCGAGGGTCGCTACGACCTGCTCGTGCTCGACACGCCGCCGACTCGCAACGCACTCGACTTCCTTGACGCGCCGCGCCGCCTCACCCAGTTCATCGAAGGCCGCTCGCTGCGCGTCTTCATGAAGCCGACCGGCCTCGCCGCCAAGGTCGCCGGGCGCGGCGCCTCGGTGGCGCTCTCGGTCTTCAAGCGAATCGTCGGCTTCGACCTGCTCGCCGACCTGGCCGAGTTCTTCAACGCCTTCAGCGGCATGGTCGACGGCTTCCAGGCCCGTGCCAAGCGGGTCAACAGCCTGCTCGCCGATCCCCATACCTGCTTCCTGGTCGTCTGCGGCCCCCAGGGTGAGCCGGTCGACGAGGCCGTCTACTTCCACCGCAAGCTGGTCGAGGCGAAGCTGCCCTTCGGCGGCGTCATCGTCAACAAGGTCCACTACCCGGCCGAGCAGCTGCGCGGCGACGGCGACGACCTCGAGAAGTCACTGGCCGAGAAGCTGGGCGAGGACGGTCTCGCCCAGCGGGCGGCAGCGAACTTCGCCGACTACCAGGCGCTGGCCGAGCGCGACGCCGCCAACATCGAGCGACTGGCCAGAGAGCTACGAACCTCCGGTGTCATTCGAGTCCCCTACCTCGACGAGGACGTCCACGACCTCGCCGGCCTCGCCGAGATCAACCGCTACCTGTTCGCGACGCCCGAGCAGCGAGTCGAGCTCGCTGCTGGTCGCGCCATCTGACCGTCGGTCTAGCTGGCGTTCTGACCGTAGTGGTCGTAGCGCAGCTCGCGGACTTCCCAGTCAGCGTCCTCGGGGACCGGGAAGAGGTGGCGGACACGGGGCGTGTCGATCCGCTCACGATGTTCCAGGTCTCCCTCGATCGCCGGGAAGTCGAGTGTGCTGTTGGCGACCTCGACCTCGTCGAGCCATGGTGTCGCGGTGATGCGGATCTCATCCTCGCCGGGAATCGGCTCGAGGATGCGAGTCGCCTGAGCGTCGTGCTCGCCGATTGGCCCTGGCTCATGATGCGCAGCGTGATGTGACGTCACTGTCTCCTCCACCTCTCCAGTCTCGGGTGTCTCCCACTCTGAAGTCGTTCCGACGATCGTTCCGTCGCCACCCTCGAGGCCGGCGACGATCAGGGTCTCGTCGGCGGCGGTGTTGAGGTCTGGGCTGAGCTCGCCGAGGGCGGCATCGCGAAGGATGCGGCGAACGCCTTCCTCGATCCAGCTGGCCAGCGCGAGACCCGGCAGCGAGGGAGCGCCGTTCATCAGCGAGCGCTCCAGCTCCAGCGCGTGCTCGATCTGCTCGCGCGCCTCAATCCGGTCGAAGCTCTCGTCGGCGATCAGCGCAGAGGCCCGCATCGGCAGCGAGGCGCCCACCGGGCCGTGGCCGTCGAGCACCGAGCGCAGGGCAAGCAGGTGGTCGCTGAGGCCCTCCAGTGAAGAATCGCGCCCGCAGCCCAGCTCGAACCGGGCGACCGCCCAAGACAGAGCACCGTCGGGGTCGGGACGGGCCTCCAGGGTGCTGGCGAACTCGGCGAGCTGCACGGCCTCTGCCTCGTCGAGCTCATAGGCACCGGATCGAACCGCGGGCGCCCCGGTCGGAATGCGCGCCCAGCGATCCTCGCCAGTGGGAGCGAAGGCGTAGGGGCCGAGACCGACGCTGCCAGCTTTGAAGAGGTGCATGACGCTGATCAGCTCGCGCAGCTGGCAGAGCGCGTCCTCAGCGCTTTCGGAGTCCTCACCCTGTTCGGCGAGGGCGAGGAACTGCGGCTCCCAGGCGGCGCGGCCCATGCCCTCGCTGCGCATCGCCTCGATCGGGGCCTCGATCGCGTCGGCGCGGATCACCTGCACGCCGTGCGGCAGCTGCAGACGGGGCAGCGGCATGCGCAGCCCGACCAGGGGCGCGATCAGCACGTCGGCCTCCTCGGCGCCACGGGTCTCCGCCTCGAGCACGGTGAGCGCGTTCTGCAGGCGCTCGTGGTCGAGGGCAAGTTCGGTGCAGCCGTCCCACAGTGAAGCGAGGAAGACGGTCAGCATCTGCGCCGCCCGCTCGCCGGGGTCGCTCGGGACCACCTCGCCGCGGGCTTCCAGGTAGGCGGGGGCGATGCCGGCTGCGGCGACCGCGTCGCGGGCAGGGCCGAAGGACTCGAGCGTGCGCAGCTCGCTCTCGCGCTCTCGCACGTAGAGCGAGGTCAGCGGCCGGTAGCTGTAGAAGAGCGAGTCGTCGCCGCTCTCGGTGTCGACGTCGAAGGGGATCTGGTCGCCGCCGGCAACCAGCGCACTGAGCCGGATCGCCGCGTCGGAGGCGAGGCGGGTCAGCGATTGATTGAGCAGGCGATCACGCACGGCCCAGCCTTCACGCTGCCGGCAGACGCTCCTGCGCCTGCACGCAGGCTTGCAGGCAGTAACCGAAGCCTGACGCGAGACCGTGTCAGCCCGCGCTATGGACGGTTTGAGACGGTTTCGCGGCTAGACGGCCGCGGGCTGAGGCTCGGCGGTGTCCTCGAAGAGCCAGCGGGTGCCGTAGCGGCGCATGTCCTCGACCAGCGGCACCAGGGCCTCGCCCTTCTCGGTAAGCGCGTACTCGACCCGGGGCGGCACCTCGGGGAAGGTGTGGCGCTCGACGATGCCCTCCTCTTCCAGCGCCCGCAGCCGCAGCGACAGAGTCCGCGGGCTGATCCCCTCCAGCGAGCGCTCCAGCTCACAAAATCGACTAGACCCCTCGGCCAGGTCACGGATGATGAGGAGGGTCCACTTGCCGCAGACCACTTCGGCCGTGCGGCAGACAGGACATCGGGAGTTGGAAACGGCGCTCATCGGCGAAACGAGGCTGGTTGCAGTCGTTTACCTCGCTTCAGCGAGTGTAGCGGACCTCGCTTCAGTAACTGAAGTTTTGGCGAATCCCGGATGAGATGGGGCATCGGACGCCTAGGCCAGTTAAAGCCGAGCCCCCCTCTGTCCGATGGGACCTGCATGACGCCAACAGGGCGGATAGCGCCGCCTGCGGAAGATGGATTCGCGCTGATCGAGATTCTGGTCAGCGCGCTCGTCATCGCCCTCGTCGCCGCCGGCGTGATGGGCCTACTGCAGGCGACCGCCCGCTCCGCCGCCGACCAGCGCAGCCACGCAGTGGCCTACGCGGTCGCCCAGGAAGACCAGGCCCGACTGCGCTCGTTGCGGCTCTCCTACCTCAACCGCCTCAACGAAAAACGGGAAATCTCGATCGACGGCAGCGAATTCACAATCGAATCGCAGGGCGTCTTCGTCAACAACTCCACCCGGCAACCGTCCGCCTGCACGTCGGGGACGACGGCAGCCGACTACATCCGCATCACCTCGACGGTGACCTGGCCCGGCAGCCGTGTGCCGGTGGTCATGAAGAGCATCGTCTCGCCCTCCAACGGCTCGCTGGACCCCAATCACGGGACGCTGGTCGTCACCGTCAAAAACGCCAAATCAGAAGTGCTCTCGGGGAGCGTCGGGCTCTCGGGAAGCGGCCCCGCGAACTTCAGCGGCAGCACCGATTCCACCGGCTGCGCCAACTTCGCCGACTTGCCCACCGGCACCTACAGCGTGACCGCAAGCGGCACCAACCTGGTCGGCACCAACGGCCTGCCGCCCCAGGCCACCCCGATTGGGGTCAGCGCCGCCACCACCTCCTCGCTAGACCTCCAATACGACCTCGGCGCGTCGATGCCCTTCGAATTCGAACACCGCATCGGCAGCGGCTCGACCTTCAAAGCGGCCAAGATCGACTCGGTCTTCGTCTCGAACACGCTCGGCACCGGCTCCTACTGGACGCCGGCCAAAACCCGTGAGCTCTCGTTGACGGCAAAACCGATCTTTCCCTTCAAAAACGCGGTCAGCATCTGGGCCGGCAGCTGCCAAGGCAACAATCCCGGCTTGGGACCGGCGATGGGCACCTACACGTTCAAACCCGGCGAAGTGGTTACCACCCCGATGAAACTGCAGGTCCCAGCGCTGGAAATAACCGTGAAAAACGGCAGCTCGCTGGTCAGCAACGCCACGGTCATGATCACCGACGAAAACTGCAACGACCCCACCACGGGCAGCGCGATCATGCGCACCTACAAAACCGAAGCGAGCGGCCACCAGAGCAGCGCCAGTAATGGCCAGCCCGAATATGGCATTCCGTTCGGGATCTACAAAATCTGCGCTTCGGGCACTGTCTCAGGGTCCAGCCGGCGCATCTACGCGAAAACCGTGAAAGTCGAAAGCCTTACGTCCACCACCGCGAAAAGCCTCGATCTCTCGGGGTCCGGCTCGGAAAAAAACCAGACCTGCCCGTGAGCCTGTCCAATCTCAGAAGAGACCAGCGCGGAACCACCCTGGTCGAGCTGATGGTGGCGCTGATGGCGGGCATCGTGATCATCTCCGCACTCTCGATGGTGATCCTCACCACGCTGCACAGCACCTCCCGCGTCACCGCCCGGGTGCACGCGACCCAACGGGCGCGGATCGTGATGGTCCGGCTGATGGAACAGCTGCATTCAGCCTGCGTCACCCCGGAAATCGCGCCGATCCAGGAAGGCAGCACCGGCACGTCGCTGCGGTTCATCCACCAGACCGGCGCCGCGGTGCAACCAACGCCGCTCTACAGCGTCGTCAGCCTCAGCGGCGACACCCTCTACCAGCAGGACTACGCGGTCAGCGGCACTCCGCCTGCCTGGGGGCAGGGGGCCGCGATCGGGGGGCCGCGAACGCTGCTCACCGACGTCGGCCCGACGCCGCCGAGCAGCTCGATCTTCAGCTACCACCGCTACACCGGCGGCACGATCTCCCAAACGCCCCAGACGGTGCCCCTCGCAGGGGTGGACCCGTCGCTGACCGTCGAAGTCCGCGCTGCCCTCACCGCCGCTCCGGAATCGACCCCGGTCAAAGATGCCGGCGCCGCGGCGAGCGTTCAGAACAGCGCCACGCTGCGCCTCACCCCTCCCTCGTATAACGAAGGATCGCCGGCCCGGCCATGTCAATGAGACGGGCAAAAAACGAGGATGGCTTCACGATGATCGCGACCGTGCTCGGCCTCTCCCTGGTCGCGACGCTGGTGCTGGTCGCCGTCACGGCGGTCAACGGCGACAGCCATCTGACCTCCCGCGACCTCGTCCAGAAGAAGGCCTACGAGGCGGCCAAGGCGGGGATCGACGACTACGCCTACCACCTCCACGCCAACAACAGCTACTGGACTTCCTGTGCCAACGTAACCGGGCCCACTGCGGTCAACCTCAAAGGGGAAACCAAAAACCGGCTCACCGTCCCCGGCGACCCGAGCTCCGAATACGCGATCGAACTGCTGCCGTCAACGTCGCAGTCGACCTACCAGCAGTGCGACGAGAACCACGCTACGGAAAGCATGCTGCAGACGATCGACCCGTTGAAGGGCACCTTCCGCATCCGTTCCACCGGCTACGCCGGCACCGCGGAAGAGTCGATCGTCGCCACCTTCAAGCCGGCCAGCTTCCTCGACTACGTCTACTTCACCCAGCGTGAGACGGCGGATCCGGTCACCTATGGCACGACCTCGATGGTCGAAGCGGCAGAAAAACAGTGCAGCAAAACGATCGCGGAAAAACGTCAGGAAAATGAGATTCTCAGCGGGAAAGGCTATTGCAGCGTCATCCGCTTCGTCACCGGTGACTTCATCAACGGCCCGATGCACACCAACGACGCGTTTGTGATCTGCGGCAGCCCGAAACTGGGCGGCTCCGCCGCCGACCCGATCGAGGCGAGCGGGCCCCCGCCTGGCTGGTTCTCGGAAAAAGAAATCCCCCACTCTTCGAAATGCGTCGGCTCAGACACCAACTTCGAAGGCACCCTCGCGGCCAACTCAGCCGTCCTCACCCCGCCGGCGAGCAACGGGGAACTGAGCACGATCGCCGAACCCCAGTTCAGGTTCAAAGGCCAGGTCCGGATCTGCCTCAGCGGGGAATCGATGACCGTGATGCCGTTCGGGACCACGGCAACCTGCGCCAACCCGCCGGCCGTTCCCATCTATAGCGGCCAGATCCCCGGCAATGGCGTCGTCTACGTCGAAAGCGGCACCTGCCCCCTCAACACCTACACGCCGTTCAACATCTCCTACGCAATCACGGCGGAAAACGCCGAATGCGGCAACGCCTACGTCGAGGGGACGTACTCGGGGAAGCTGACGATCGCCACCTACAACGACATCATCATCACCGGGAGCCTTTGCGCCGAATCCTGCGGCAACTCTGTGCCGCTCCCAGGCGAAGCTGTGCTCGGCCTGGTCGCAAACAACTTCGTCCGCATCTACCACCCGGTCGAACTCAAACACCCGCTGACGTTGTGCGAATGGAAAATAGTCAATGGCAAATGGAAAGAAGTATGCGTTGAAGACACCAGCAAACCGCTGGAATGCACCGGCAACGCCCCGGGCGCGCTCAACGGCGTCACGATCGACGCCGCGATCCTGGCGATCATCCACTCGATCATCGTCGACAACTACAACTGCGGCGCTCAGCTGGGCACGCTGACCGTAAACGGTGCGCTCGCCCAGAAGTACCGCGGCGCGGTCGGCACCGGCAACGGCGGCGGCGCCGGAACCGGCTACCTGAAGAGCTACAACTACGACAGCCGGCTTCGCTACATCGAGCCGCCCAGCTTCATCGCGCCGCAGAAAACCGCCTGGGTGATCGGGCGCGAGACGCTGGACTGACGTTCGACTTTTCGAGTTTTAGGTAGGCAGGGGCAAAGGTTCAGTGGCCATTCGGTCGATGGGAGATGCAATGGACGCACTGCGCCGCCCACAGATCAAGATGCCCTCGCTGAAGGCGCCTTCGCTGAAGCTGCCCTCGCTGAAGAAGGGGGGCGCCAAGGACTCGGTCCTCGTCGGCCTCGAGATCGAGGCGGGCAGCATCGGCGCGGCCGAGGTACACAGCAACGGCACCGCCCACCTCAGCGCCGCCGCGACGGCGCCGCTGGCGCCTGCGGCCTTCCACGACGGCGAGGTGACCGATCCCGACAGCGTCGCCGAGGCATTGCGCGAGCTGTTCGCCGAGCACAAGCTGAGCAAGCGGGTGCGGCTCGGGATCGCCAACCAGCGCGTGGTCGTGCGCACGCTGCGCCTGCCGGCGATCGAAGACCCCGGCGAGCTCGCCGCCGCCGTCCGCTTCTCGGCCCAGGAGCAGATCGCCATGCCACTCGACCAAGCGGTGATCGACCACCGGGTCGTCGGCGGCGTCGGCGCGATCGACGGAGCGCCACCCCAGGTCGACGTGATCGTCGTCGCCGCCCGGCGCGACATGGTCGCCGCCTCGCTCAAGCCCCTCAAGGACGCCGGCCTGGAACCCGTCGGCGTCGATCTCTCCGCCTTCGGGATGATCCGCGCCCTCGGGGACGTGGGTGGCCCGCCGGCCGGCGACGCCGAACAGGCCGCTCCCCCATCCGCAGTCCTCTACTGCAACATCGGCGACGTCACCAATCTCGCCGTCGCCAAGGGCCGCTCCTGCCTTTTCACGCGTGTCTCGCCGGTCGGCCTGGAGGACATCGCCGGCAACCTCGCCTCGACGACCGGCCTCAGCCCCGAGCACGCCCAGATGTGGCTCGACCACGTCGGCCTCGAGCAGCCGCTGGAGCTGATCGAGGGAGACCCCGACGCCGTCGGCAAGGCCCGCGCCGCTCTCGAGAACGGCGCCTCGGCGTTGCTCGACGAGCTGCGCCTCTCGCTCGACTTCTACGGCGCCCAGGAGGCGGCCGTGCCGGTCGAGCGGGTTGTGCTCTGCGGACCGGGCAGCGCGATCCCGGGGCTAGGCGCGCACATGGAGCCCGTCCTCGGCCTGCCGATCGTAGTCGGTCACCCAGAGGCGCTCGACGGCCTCGACCCGGCAGCGGCCGCCCGCCTCACCCTGCCCTTCGGCCTCGCCCTGGACCGCTGACGATGCGCCCAGTCAACCTGATCCCCACCGACGAACGCCCGGGCGAGCGCAAGCCGATGCGGGGCGGCCCGCTCGCCTACATCGTCGTCGGCGCCCTCGCCGCGGCGGTGATCGGGGTCGCGGTCCTGGCGGTAACCAACAACCAGATCTCCGAAACCAAGACCGAAATCACCAGGCTCGAAGGCGAAAGGGCGACGGTCGAAGCGCGCGCCCAGGCGCTCGACGCCTACACCCAGTTCCACGCCATGCGCGAACAGCGCGACCTGACGATCGCCAACCTCGCCGACAGCCGCTTCGACTGGCAGCGGGTGATGCGCGAACTCGCGATCGTCCTGCCCGGCAACGTCTGGCTGACCAACCTGACCGGCACCGCCAGTCCTGGCTCCACGGTCGAAGGCGCGGCCAGCGTGGCGATGCGCAGCTCGATTCCCGGCCCGGCGCTCGAACTCAACGGATGCGCGACCGGCCAGGCCGGTGTCGCAGGCTTCGTGCAGGCGCTGAAGGAGATCGACGGAGTGACGCGGGTCGGCGTGCAGTCCTCGACACTGGGAGAAGAATCGGGCAGCGAATCGTCCTGCCAGACGCGTGCCTTCATCGCCCAGTTCGAGATCGTCGTCGCCTTCGACGCGGCCCCCGTCCACAGCGAAGAAAGCGAAGCGGCGCTGGCCCCGGCCGCGGAACCGGCCGGCGAAGCGACAGCGGCTTCGACCGAAACGGAAGGCAACTAAATGAAGGCGACCTCCAACCGCCTGATCGTCTCGATCCTCGTCGTCGCCGCGCTGGCGATCGGCTTCTGGATGCTGCTGCTCGGGCCCAAGCGCGAGGAATCCAGCGAACTCTCCGCCGAAGCCGGCACCCTCCAGGTCGCGCTCAGCGAAGCGCAGACGAAGGCGACCCAGGCGGAGGCGGCGCGGCGGGAATTCCCATCCGACTATCGCCAGCTGGTCATGCTCGGCCAGGCCGTCCCAGCCGGTGACGAAACGTCCTCGCTGCTGGTCGAGATGAACACGATCGCGACTAACAGCGGGGTGAGGTTCGACAGCATCCAGCTCGAAGGCTCGGGTGAAAGCGCCGAAGCCGCACCTGCGGCGTCGGCGTCGGCGTCGGCGTCGACGATCCCACCGGCCGGGGCCTCGGGAGCCGTGCCCGCTTCCTCGACCGTGCCCCCAACTGAGGCCGCCGCCTCGCTGCTGCCGCTCGGTGCCTCGATCGGCACCGCCGGACTGGGTGTCATGCCCTACGGCCTCAAATTCAGCGGCAACTTCTTCCAGATCGCCGACTTCATCAAGGGCATCGACTCCCTCGTCGACTCCGGTGACGGCACGAAGATCGGCGTCGACGGACGGCTCGTCACGCTGGACGGCTTCGCCCTCAACGGCGAAGCCGAATCCTCAGACCTGCAGGCAAGCTTCGCGGTCACCACCTACGTGACGCCGCCGACCCAAGGCCTCACCGCAGGTGCGACGACCGCGGCGCCGGCGCCGGTGACCACACCGGCCGGGGCGAGTGAAGCGGCGACACCCAGTTCCTCCGAAACGGTGGCGGCGCGATGAACATGCTGAAGAAGGGGCCGGAGCTGAAGATGCCCGACGTCAAGGTCCCGGACTTCCTCCTCGATCTCTACTACGACCTGCGCGAGCGCCACCTGCTGCCGCTGGTCGCGATCCTGCTCGTCGCCGTGGTCGCACTGCCGATCGTGCTCAGCAGCGGCTCCTCGGACTCCGAAGTCGAATCCGAAGCGGCCATCGCCACCCCGAGCACGGCCCTGCCGAGCTCCAGCCTGGTCGTGGCGAAAGCGGCGCCGGGGCTGCGCGACTACCGCAAGCGACTCGCCGGGACACCGACGGATCCCTTCATCCAGCAGTACTCGAACTCGGCGACGAGCGAAGTCAGCCCAGCCGGCACCAGCGTGGGCACAACCCAGAGCTCGTCCCCGGAAGGCTCCCCCTCCGGGGGCGCCGAAGGCCCCTCGACGACGATCGAATCGGAAGCGCCATCGCCGGCACCCGAGCCCAGCCACGACGGCGCCCCAAGCGGGGACGGCGAACCGTCCGACACCGAGCACCTCCAGTACTACTCCTTCGCGATCGACGTCCGGGTCGTGCCGGTCCCACCGGAGGGCAGCACGAGCAAGCCCAAGCCGTCGGTTCGGCGCGACCTTCCCGCGCTGACGATGCTGCCCAGCCACGACACGCCGGCGCTTACCTTCATGACGGTCAGCAAAGACGAAAAGAAGGTCCTGATGCTGGTCAACGACAACGTCCAGGGCCTCTTCGGCGACGCCGTCTGCGTGGTCGGCACCGACTCCTGCCAGCTCCTCGCCCTCGAACCGGGCATCCCGGTAACGGTCGTCTACGGCGCCGACGAACGCACCTACCGCATCGAAGTGCTGAAACTCCGCCTGCTCGCCACCGAGCACCTGAACAAGGCCCCGCTCGGCAAGGAAAAGAAGAAGGGCGCCGAGCCCAAGAGCGCCGGCTAGTCGCTCAGATCGAAATCAGCGTCAATTGCTCGCCGGATCCAGCGAGCGCTCGAATGTCTTGTGGATCCGATGTGGCAATCGCAGTACGGAATTCGACCGCACAGCAGACGACATGAGCGTCCGTAACGTCACTCGCGCCACGCTGCCCAAGTCGTACTCCGATTTCCTTGGCTCGCTCCTCCTCGAGAGGATCAATCTCTCCCGCATCGAGCAAGCGCGCCAAGTGTGCCGCTCGAGGCCCGCCGCGCCACGCTTGCGCTAGGACGCTTGCCGGCAGGAAAACCCGCGACTCCATGGCCAACGCAGTCTCGAGGATGCCCTTGGCGCCTTCATCGCCTCGCTCAAGAGCAATTAGGACTCCGGCGTCGAGGACGACATCTCCTTGAAAGCCCTTTCCATTTCCTTGCGCCCCCATTCCCTAGCCTCCTCGGTGATTGGCCCATGCATTGCATCTGAAAGCGCAAGGGCCTCGCGCAGTGCCTGGGTCTTGTTGTGCCTGAGGAGCGCCTGCTCAATGGCGGCTGAAAGACTGGGCGCCTTGCCGGCCTCGACTTCCGCTCGCACGGTCTTCAAAGCTTCGGGCTCTATGGAGATACTCACGCGTTCCTTCACGCCGGACATCGTACGCTCCTCAGCTCGTCGTTTCGCATGGCGACTCTAAGGAGGTAAATCGCCCTCATGACGCACCGAATCACTCGATTCGGCAACGTCACTCAGTTACGGCTCACGTCAGCCCAGATAGAGATCGATCATCTGGTCACCGGCAAGCAGGGCGACCACGCTGCCGAAGGCCAGGAAGGGGCCGAAGGGGATCGCCATCTTGCGGGCCTTGGCGCCGTGGCGGGCGATCAGGGCGAGGCCGACGAGGCTGCCAACGAGGAGGGCGATGAGGATCGCCGGGGCGACGGCGCGACCGAGGAAGAGGCCCATCGTCGCCGCCAGCTTGACGTCGCCCAGGCCCATTCCCGCCGGATAGGCGAAGACGACGAGGAAGAGGATCCCTCCGGCCGCCGCCGCGGCGATCAGCCGCTCGGGCACCTCGCTCGGATCGGTAGGCACCGCGATCGCCAGGCACAGCAGGGCACCGACGAGCAGGACCTTATTGGGGATGATCCGCTGCTCGAGGTCGGTAAGCGTGACGACCGCCAGCACGGTCACGAAGACCAGCCCGATGACTGCCTCGGCGGCGTCATCGCGGTAGACGAGCACCGTGGCGACGAAGAGCAGCCCCACGACCAGCTCGGTCAGCGGGTAGCGCGGTGAGATCGGCGCACCGCAGCAGCGCGCCTTCCCGCGCAAAAGCAACCAGGAGACGACGGGAACGTTGTCGCGAGCACCGATTTGCGCCCCGCAGGCGGGGCATTGCGAGCGGGCAAAGGCCACCGAGACCCCCCGCGGCACCCGGTGAGCAACAGCCGTCGCAAAACTGCCCGCCGACAGGCCCGCCAAGAACGCGATCAGGACAACGCCGATCATCGGGCTGAAGTTCTATCCGAGCCGGCGGTTGCTGCGACAACCGATGCACCGCCAGCGAATCCAATCAGGGCCAGCTCCCACGCAACGAGGCAGCTGCTGCCTGGCAGCTAGCGCCTCGACCTAAGCTAGCTAACTATGCGGAGTCGACTTCAACGCCGCCAATCGCTTCCAGCTGCGTCCCAATTGCCTCTCGAATGCTCCCAGCCGCTTGTGCAAAACGGTCCTCCAGCGCCTCGTCTCGAGCCGCTACGCCCAACCTATCGCGAACCCCGAGCTGCACGGTCCACTTACCACCATTAGTGCCATTCGCCGTCCTAAGCTCAACCTCAATGGGTAGACGTCTCGGATCTACAAAGTACCCCCCAAACAATCGAGTCCAGAACTGGCTGCCACCTCTCAGAACCACCTCGTTGGAGGATTCGCTCTCCCGCCTAAGCACCAGTCCTTTGTCATGCAAGCCTCGCGCTATCTCTGCCAGGTCTGCCCTCTGGTCGACCTTCCAGGCATGCGAAATCGAGTACGGATTCCCAGCCGCTCTTTTACTTGGGGGATCAGTCTCTGACGAGCGTTCCCCGCGACTCGAAAGAAGCGCACTCAGAACAATCACAATCCCAATTGCTACAACAGCTACCACCAGCGAATTCCCCGTAGCGAGACTCGCAACAAATGCCGCTCCCGCGATCACAAGGGCCCAGCCGAAGCGGCGTCTGGCCGACTTCATGATCCATGATTTAGAAGAAGACATCCCACATATCCTTAAGTCGCTCAGGAAGCTCAGGAGCCTCCTTGCCGAGAGTTTTTGCGCCTTTGCCGACATCCTTAGCTGCCGTTCCAATATCGAGTACATCCGCAGCCGTATCTTGTCCTGCATCTTCTAGACCTTGCTCTACTAGGCCCACGCCGCACCCAGAAAGGCCACCCCCGATCGCCCCCGGAATCGCGCCGGCACCAGCAGCCGTCGCGCCGATCGCCGCGCCGGAGGCTGCCCCCCAAGCGGCATTGCCTAGGCAAGAAGTGACGTAGTTCCCCGTCGCCTTCCAAAAGTCCTGCGCGCGTTCGCCGGTGAACCCCGGAGTCTCACTGAGCCAGCCACCATTGCCGTCCCCTGCAACCCCAAGCGCTGTTCTAGTGCCTGCGCTCTTGTCCCACCCGGCGCCGCCGGTCGAATTCCAGGTTTCTCCGATCACCCCGCCCACATCGTCGAGAAAGTCTCGTCCGTTTAGGTCGAAGTAGAGCAGCGGGTTGTTCCCAGCGTAGGGATAGCGATTGAGGGTGACGGAAACGCCCAAGTGACCGAGGATCGGGTCCTCGGCGACGAAGCTGCCCAGAGCGGGATTGTATGGACGAGCTCCCATCTGGATCAGACCAGTCGCCGGGTCAGAGCGGCGTTGCTGAGCGCCCAAGTAGCCCATTTCGAGTTCGGGACCCGAGATGGGGGCTCCCCACGGATCGTAGGTTTGTCGCGAGGCAACACCGCCTTCTACATTGGCGATCGTCGTGATGTCGCCATGAACATCCGGCAGCGGGAAGCTGGTCGCTCCTCCCGCACGCTGCTCGACCATGCCTTCCGGACCCTGCACGTAACTCATGGTAGGCATGCCTTCCGCATCCGTATCGAGAATCGGAACGTCAGAGAGATCACCGTAGTGACTTGATCGAATAGTCGAGCCATTGTCACGCACTGCCTGCCTGCCGAATGCGTCGTAGGCGTAGGTGGCTTCCTGGGATTCGCCGTTGACCCCGGCCAGCTCGTCGAGCGAGTTCCAAGCGTAGGTCGTGACCTGAAAGCCATCATCGACTTCGGCAAGTCGGCCGGCATTGTCGTATTCATAGGTCGTGCCGTCCGAGGCTTCGGTCAGTCGGTTGAGGTCATCGAAGCCGTATGTGATGGCGCCGGCTTCGGTCCTGTTGCCGGCGGCGTCGTAGCCATAGGCGGTTGAGCCTTCGCCCGGCGGATCGAATTCGGTGAGGCGGTTGAGAGCGTCGTAGGAGTAGGTCGTTTCCTGTGAGAGCCGGTCTGCCTGGCTGATCCGATTGCCGAATGGGTCGTATTCGTATTCGAGCGATTCGAGGGCGACTTCCCCAGCTTTGGAGGTCATTTTTGCCAGGCGACCAGCGTCGTCGTAAGCGCTCGTCGTGACTACGCCGTTGGGCAGTTCGACACCGGTGAGATTTCCCTCGGCGTCATATGAAAAGCCCAGAGTTTTGCTCTGAGGATCGACCAACGACGTCATGCGGTTGAGTTTGTCGTAGACGTAGCTCAATTTGCCGCGGCCATCAGTCTGTTCGATGAGGTTGTCGCGCGAATCGTATTTGCGCGAGACCGTTTGCCCGCGGCCATCGTCGATCGCGACGATTCGGCCGTCTTCGTCGTAGCCGACTTCGACTTCGTCGCTCTGGGCGTCAACGGCGCTCGTCAGTCGATCGGCGGCGTCGTAGCCAAAGCTGCGCAGGGTTTCACTGGCCGCGCTGATCTCATCAAGGCGGTTGGCGGCGTCGTGTTCGAATTCAACCGTTCCTTCCGCTGTGGTGCGACTGGTGCGATTGCCAACGCCGTCATAGGCGAAGCTCGTCGTCTTGCCGAGCGGCTGTTTTAGGTCCGTAAGGCGGCTCAACTCGTCGTAAGCAAGATCGGTTGTGTTTTCACGGGGATCCGTAAACGAAGTTAGGTTGCCGGCCGGGTCGTATTCGTAGCTTGAGACAGTTTCCAGCGGCTCCGTCGCTTCGGTCATGCGATCAAGCAGGTCGTATTGATAGGCCGTTTCGCCTTCGCGGGGATCGATGACGCTCGTCGTATTGCCGCGGGCGTCGTAGCCGAATTCCCAATCGCCGCCTTCGGGCCGGCTGACCGCGGTGAGCTGATTAGCGAGGTCATAGCCGTAGGTGGTTTCCTTGCCGCGCCGATCGGTGATCGAGATGGGATGCAGGTTGCCGTCGTAGTCGACTTCCGTTTTCTGTTCGAAGGGGTCGAGGTAAGCGATCGGGCGCTCCATCGCATCGCGGGTGACTTTCCAGACGCCTTTGGCCGGGTCCGTGACCTGGGTCAGCATGCCGTTGGCGTCGTAGGTGTATTCAGCTTTGTTGCCCAGCGGCGTCGTCACCGAGAGTAGGTCGCCGAGCGAGTTTCGCCCGAACGCTTCGGCTTTCAGGCCCGAAAGCGTCTTCGACGTAAGGTAGTTGCGAGTGTCGTAGGCGAAAGCCGTCGTGTGTTCGAGCGCATCTTTCGCTGTGAGGCGATTGCCGCGCGAGTCGTAGGTGAAGGTCGTCGTGTGTTCGTTGGGATCGGTGATCGTCAGCGGCTGTCCGGAGGCGTTGTAAGTGGCGGTCGTATCGCCTTCGGCCGGGTCGGTGGCCCTTTTCAGGTCATTGGCTTCGGACCATTCGTAGGTCCAGGTCTCTTCGCGCTCGTCCGTGAAGCTCGTCAGTCTGTTTTTGCCGTCGTATTCGTAGCTGCGTTCGCCTTCCTCGGGGTCGATGACCGACGTGAGATTGCCTTTGGCGTCGTGGCCGAACTGCCATTTGGCGCCACCGGGCGTGACGACTTCATCCACGTTGCCGGCTTTGTCGTAGCTGGTCGTCGTCGTATTGCCGAGCTGATCTTTTTCGGAGACGACGCGATCCCGGCCGTCGAAGCCGTAGGTGATTTTTCCGCCCTCGGGTTCGGTGACGATCGTTTCGGCTGCTTTATATTCGAGTTTCCAAAGGTTTTCCAGCCCGTCGCGCTGTTCGATGATCCGGCCCTGGCCGTCGAAGGTGTTTTTGAGGATCACGTTGCCGCGCGGATCTTTGATCGTTTTCAGGCGATGTTCGGCGTCATAGGTGTATTCGGTGACGCCGCCGAGGGCGTCGGTCACGGTCGCCAGGTCACCAGCGGCCGAGTAGGTGTATTTGACTTCGCGGCCGGTCGAGTCTTTGACCAAGGTGATGTGGTTGGAGGCGTTGTAGGAGAAGGTGAGCGTCTGAGCCGAGGGGTCGGTGATCGTCGCCAAACGACCTTCGGCGTTGTAGGCGTAGGTCGTTTTGAGGCCGTGGTCATCGGTGATCGAGGCGATCCGGCCGCTCGAGTCAAAGGCGGAGACGGTGCCCTGGAGGGTTGTCAGCCGGAACGTGCCTTCGACCTTGGCCAGGGTGTCCGTGACGCCCGAGGGGGCTGTGAAGCCGGCTTCGGCTTTGTCGAAGAGGTCCTGGCGCCCGTCTTGGCGCTGGATCAGCACGTCGCCGGAGGCGAGCTCGGTGGCATTGGCGAGACCTGCCTGCGACCAGCCTGGGCCGAAACCGGTGTCGACGGCCGAGCCAGAGCTGTAGGCGCGGGTGAGTTCAAGGGGGGCCTTGCCCTTGTTGGTCAGGAGCAAGTCGCGGTGGGAGTAGGAGAGCTGGCCGGTGGCGAGGCTGACCGGATCGGCGCCCTCGCCGCACTGGGATCCCTTGCCTCGGCAGTGGGCGGCCGGTTCCGGCAGCTGGACGGCGGGTTTCCAGTCTACTTTCGAGTTAACCGAACTCCCACAGCCAGCAGGCTTTGGACCACTTGCGCAACCCCAGTCGTTATTGGGGGCAGCCAAGGTGCCAGTCCCGTTAAACGTCAGGCCATTTGCACCTCCCCGAAAACGATTCCATTCAATTTTCGGGCTGCCTGTAAGTACCTTGATTGCGTAATATTGGTTCCGAGAAAGAGTTGAGTTGGTAACAACAATCGACGGACCATTGCTTTCAATAGCGCCAGAGTTCGATGGAGATCCGCCGAACTTCACTTCGACGTAATTGAGCACTGACGCGCCGCTGCCCGATTCGAATTTAATGTTTTTCCATTCACCGGTCGTTTTTTCTTCATCTCCGGTGAAGACGATCGGTTCTTCGGCGGTGCCTTCGGCTTTGAGGGTGCCTTTGACGATGATGGCTTTCGGCAGGAGGACGACGCCGGGCTGGATGCTGAGGGTCACGCCCGCGGCGATC
>Ga0164241_10002872_pt1 | contig 18055 bp, 19 predicted proteins | sample OricomyardsoilBY_FD_108780 | JGI IMG/M metagenome (GOLD analysis project Ga0164241, IMG submission 108780) | Backyard soil microbial communities from Emeryville, California, USA - Original compost - Back yard soil (BY) | ecosystem: Environmental > Terrestrial > Soil > Unclassified | place: USA...
CCGCGGACCGCCACCCGCGAGCTGTTCACGATCGTGACCATCGCCGAGCGGTCCGGGGGTGGGGTCAAGGGGCCACCGTCCAAGATCACCTGCTCGTGGTGGAACGGACGGACCGTCACCCCGTGGACGTCCTTGAGCTTGATGCGCTGGGCGTAGGTGCCGCCGCGCAGGAGCACGACCCCGCCGTCGGCCACTCGGGCCACGGCCTCGTTGACGGATGCGAGCGGGTCCGGTCGCGTTCCGGCTGCCCCCGCGTGACCGTCGGGGCTGACGAACACCCGGTGCGAAGCGCCATCTCCCGCGCCGGCGGCAGCCTCCGCGGCGGCCGCGCCCGCGGGCGTGCCCACCGCGCCGACCAGGCAGGTGGCAGTGAGGCCGGTCAGCGCGGCGGTCACCGCCGCCACCGTGGTCGACCGCGCTGCGCCACGCGAGCGAGACCCGGTGTTCATGACCCTCGAGCCTGCCAGCCGGAACAATGCACGTCAATCAAAAGTGAACACGTCGAGACGCGCGAACGCGCAGTCGTGATGCGCGCCGGCCCGTTCACGGTGCCAGCACCACCGATCGGGTGAGGGCACGGGGATGGTCGGGATCCAACCCCCGTGCCTGCGCGGCTGCGACCGCGAACCGCTGCACCTGGACCAGCTGCGCCAACGGGTCGAGCGTGCCGGTCAGCACGCGGGCTCCCGTGCCTTCGACCTCCTCGACCAGGCCGGGCGGTGGCGTTCCGAGCATCCACACCAGGCTGCGCGGACCGGCGACCGCGATCGGTCCGTGCCGGTAGTCCATCGCCGGGTAGGACTCGGCCCACGCCTGCGCGGACTCCCGCATCTTCAGCGCCGCCTCGTGCGCGAGCCCGATCGTCCACCGGGTGCCGAGGAAGACGAAGTGGTCGTGGTCCGCCGGGTCGGCCGGGAGCGGCCCGGCGAGCGCCGCCTCACAGTCGGAGAGGGCCGAGCCCGTGTCGGCACCCAGGCCCGTGCGGAGCAGGGTCAACGCCGTGGTCGGGAAGCGGGTCTGCACGATGCTCTGCTCGTCGGCGTAGTCCAGGACCACGGTGTGGTCGACCAGCGACGTGAGCGGAGCACCGGCTACGGCGGTGAGCGCCACTGTGGTCTCGGCGTCGAGGGCACGCACCGCGTCGATGATCTCGGTCGTGGTGCCGGAGCGGGTCAGCGCCAGCACCGTGTCGTAATGGCGACCGGCCGGCACCTCGGAGGCGTAGGCCCAGTCGGTCTCGCCGTAGCCGGCCTCCTCGCGCAGGACGGCGTACGACATCGCCATGAACGCCGAGGTCCCGCAGCCGATGACGAGCATCCGGTGCCCGCGATCGGTCAGGAAGTCCGGAACAGGCTCAGTGGACGCCCGGCGCCACAGCTCGGGCTGGGAGCGGATCTCGTCCTCGGTGAGCGTCATGACCGTCAGTATGCTCGTAAATGCTCAGTACGGACAAGGTTGCGCACCAGATTGCCCATCAGATGAGCATCTGCTCCCGGAGTGGCTCGGGCAGGAGCGCCCCGTGCGCGGCGACCAGGGCGTCGCAGAGCTCCCAGATCTGTTCGACGGCGAGGCTCGCGGCGGTGTTGGGGTCGACCATGGCCGCGGCCCGGACCAGCCGCGGGTCGCCGTCCACGGCCGCCCTGACCGCCAGCTCCGCGGGACCGACGTAGGACCGGTTGACGGCCGCGCACTGCGGCGGCAGATCACCGACGCTGATCGGGTGCGCACCGAGCGCGTCGAGCACGGTGGGCACCTCCACCGCGAAGTCGTCGGGGAGGTTGGTGATCAGGCCGTGGTTCGCGACGTTCGCCGAGATCACCCGCGTGGTGCCGGTCTCCATCGAGTGGATGACCTGGGGCGCGTACTCGGTGGCCTCGGACCGGATCTCCAGGCGCCCCGAGCCGGCGAGCTGCTCGCGGACGCGGTGGTACTCGGCGAGGTTCTCCGCGCTGATCTCGACGTACTCACCCACGTGCAGCCGCAGGCGCTCCACCTCACTGGGGTGGTGCAGGTACCACGGGACGTACTCGCTCGAGTGCTCGCTGGTCTCCGTGGGGTAGTAGCCGAGACGCCGGTACATGTCCACGCGGACCCGTCGGCGGAGCTCGGGGTCGGTCGCGATCCGCTCGTCCAGCAACGGGTAGACGTCCTGCCCGTCACGCTCCCAGCGCAGCACCCAACCTTGGTGGTTCACCCCGGCCGACCAGTAGCTCACCTCGTCGAGGGGTACGCCGACCAGCTCGCACAGGTCGTGCATCGTCCAATGCACCGAGTGGCACAGCCCGAGCACCTTGAGGGCCGGTGCGACGGCGTGCAGGTAGGTGACGTTCATGGCCATCGGGTTGGTGTAGTTGAGCAGCCACGCGTCCGGACACACGGCCGCCATGTCGCGGGCGATCTCGGCGAGGACGGGGAACGTGCGCAGGCCGCGGAAGATGCCCCCGATCCCGATCGTGTCGGCGATGGTCTGGTTGAGCCCGAAGCCCGCGGGGATCTCGAAGTCGCGGACGGTCGCCTCGTGCATGCCCACCTGGATCACGTTGATCACGTAGTCGGCGCCCTCGAGCGCTGCCCGCCGCGCCGCCTGCACCGTGATCTGCGGTCGCGCGCCGACCTCACGAGCGGTCGCCTCGGCGATCGCGGCGGCCGTCTCGAGTCGTTCGGCGTCGATGTCGTGCAGCACGACGCGGGCGTCGGACAGCTCCGGGAAGGAGAACACGTCGCCGAGCAGGTCGCGGGTGAAGACGACACTCCCCGCCCCGATGATCGCAATGGTGGCCGGCATGTCGCGAGACTAGGCCCGCGCGAGCATTACGCTCAACTTCGTACGACGAATCGTGAGCATTCGCGCATTCGTGTCCTCCCCCGAAGGAGCTCGCATGCCGGTACCCGACGTCCTGGTCATCGGGGACGCCAACCCCGACCTGCTGCTCACCGGCGACGCGGTGCCCCGGTTCGGTCAGGCCGAGACCCTCGTGGAGAGCGCAGATCTCGTGCTCGGCGGGTCGGCCGCGATCGTGGCGTGCGGCCTCGCCCGCCTGGGTGTGGCGACGGCTCTCGCGGCGACGGTCGGGGACGACCTCTACGGCGAGTTCGTGCGCGCCGCGCTGACCGACCGCGGAGTGGATGTCCGCTGGCTGCGCACCGATCCTGCGGTCCCGACCGGCCTCAGCGTCGTGCTGTCGATCGGCGACCGCGCCATCCTCACCCATCCGGGGACGATCGCCTCGACCGGACCGGAGGTGGTCGACGAGCACCTGCTGACCCGGGTGAGCCACGTCCACAGCGCCTCCTGCTTCCTGCAGCCCGCGCTCGCCCCCCACCTGCCGCGCCTCCTGGCGGCGGCCCGTGCGGGCGGTGCGACCACATCGGTGGACACCAACTGGGATCCCGCGGAGACGTGGGACGGCGTACGTCCGCTGCTGGAGCAGGCCGACGTGCTGCTGCCCAACGCGACCGAGCTCCGGGCGCTCGCCGGTCGGCCGGACCTGGACGCCGCTGCTCGGGTCGTGCTCGACCTGGGATGCCGGGTCGCGTTGAAGGGCGGCGCCGAGGGCGGCACGCTCTGGGAGTCTCCCGACGTCGTACGCCGCGTCCCGGCGCCGGCCGTGCCGGTGGTCGACACCACCGGTGCGGGCGACTCGTTCGACGCGGGCTTCATCAGCGGCATGCTCGACGGGCTTCCGGGTGAGGAGTGCCTCACCCGGGCGGTCCTGTGCGGCAGTCTCTCGACACGTGCCGTCGGCGGCACGGCGGCGCAGCCGACCCTGGGCGAGGTGCGCGACGGATTTCGTGCCGCACCACCCGGCTGGGACAATGGGTGATCGCCTGTGCCGGAGAGTGCGGGCCGACCACAGGAGGAACACCATGGGCAAGACCGGACGCAAGCGTCGCGGCCGCAAGAAGAAGGCCGCGAACCACGGCAAGCGCCCCAACGCCTGAGCGCTTGACCTAGCCAGCACGGAGCCCCCGCACCGGAATCCGGTCGGGGGCTCGTTGCTTGCCTGACGAGATGATGCCGACGGCCTGGCCGACGCGGGGAGGGACGTCAGCCCTCGGTGTAGGTCACCCGGATCTGCTGGATCTGGACTCGCACCCGCTCACGCAGGCTGTCGGGTGCCTGCTCGTGGCACGACCGGGCGACCAGGGCCTTGACGGTGCGCTGCAGGTCGTAGCTCTGGAGGCATGGCGCGCACTCCTCGAGATGCGCCTTCACCTCGGCCACCTCACCACCGTCGAGCTCGTTGTCGAGCAGGTAGACGATGCGCTCCAGGAAGTCGACGCAGGTCTCGTCGCTGGTCATGACTTCGGTCCCCCTCCGGTGGCGTCGTGTCCGACCGGCAGTAGGTCGTGGGTACGGACGTAGTCCGAGAGCATGTCGCGGAGCTGACGACGGCCGCGGTGGAGCCGAGACATCACGGTGCCGATCGGCGTTCCCATGATCTCAGCGATCTCCTTGTATGCGAACCCCTCGACGTCCGCGAGGTAGACCGCGAGCCGGAACTCCTCCGGGAGCCGCTGCAGCGCGTCCTTCACCTCAGAGTCGGGCAGGTGCTCCAGCGCCTCGCTCTCGGCGGACTTGAGGCCGGAGGACGTGTGCGACTCGGCTCGTGCGAGCTGCCAGTCCTCGACGTCCTCCGACATCGCCTGCTGGGGCTGCCGCTGCTTCTTGCGGTAGTTGTTGATGAACGTGTTGGTGAGGATCCGGTAGAGCCAGGCCTTGAGGTTGGTGCCCGGCCGGAACTGGTGGAACGACGCATAGGCCTTGGCGAACGTCTCCTGCACGAGGTCCTCGGCATCCGACGGGTTGCGCGTCATCCGCATGGCCGCGCCGTACAGCTGGTCGAGGAACGGGAGCGCGTCCCGCTCGAAGCGCGCAGCGCGCTCCGCGTCGGTCTCCTGAGCGACGTCCACCTCCGGCGCCACGTCGGCCGTGGCGGTCGTCGGATCGGGGGCGGAGAGATCAGCGTGGTCAGTCATCGACTCCCAGGCTACCTGCGGTCGTGGGGCATCCATGAGGGCAAGCACGTCTCGTACAACACGGCACCCGAGTCAGGGATTCCCGGTCACCGCACGCACCAGCCACTCCAGCACCGCCTCCACCACTAGGTCGAGCGCCTCCGCCTGGGTGAGCGCGCCGCTCGCGGGCACCTTCATCCCGTGGTCGGCCGCCGGGACGACGGCTAGGTCGGTGCTCTCCGGAAACTCGTCGGGACGTCCCATGGAGTCGCGCTCTCCCTGTACGACGAGCGTCGGAACGCCTGCTCCGGTGAGCTCGTCGACCCGCGACTTCTCGGGCCGGCCCGGGGGGTGCAGCGGGAACGCGAGCGACAGGCACCCAGCCGCCCCGAGGTCCGTGGCGCATCGCGCGGCCGAGCGTGCGCCAGCGGAGCGGCCGCCCACCACCAAGGGACCTCGCGGGCCCAGCACCCGGTGGGCGGCCCTCAGCCCGACGTCCAGCGTCGACGGCGGCGACGCGACCTTCCTCCCCGCGACACGCCATGGCTGCTCGAACAGGGCGACGGTGGCACCGTGCCGCGGGAGCGCGGCCGCCAGGGCCGCGAGATCGCGCGACTCGACACCCTTGCCGGCGCCGTGGCTGAGCAGGAGGGTGACCGTCGCGCCGCGCGCGGTGTGCACGTCGAGCCGCCCGGCGCCGTACGGCGTCTCGACCACGCGCGTGCGGTGGCTCACGACTCGTGAGCGTGGTCTCGACCGACGCTCACGTGAGCGACTCCTCGGCCGGGATCGGCTCGACCAGCTCCGGGCCGTTGTTGCGCACGTTGTTCACGTCGGTGGACACCGGGAACGCCTCGAGCCGACCGGGCGCCGCCGGCACGAGTAGCGACAGCAGGTCGTCGCGGCCGGAGCCGGTGGGGTCGAGCCACTCGGACCAGCGCTCGCGCTCCACCATCAGGGGCATCCGATCGTGGATGTGGCCCACGGCGTCCTCGGCCTCGGTGGTCAGCACCGTGCAGGTCCACCGGAACCGGTCGGGGTCCTCCTCGGCCTTGTCGGGGTCGCGCCAGATCTCGTAGAGGCCCGCCATCGCCAGGACCCCACCATCTTGCGGGTGGATGTAGAACGGCTGCTTGAGCAGACGACCGGACTTGCCCTTCACCTGCGTGGGGTACCACTCGAAGTAGCCGTCGGCCGGCAGCAGGCACCGCCGCGAAGCGAACGCCCGCTTGTACGCCGGCTTCTCGGCCACCGTCTCCATCCGGGCGTTGATCATCCGGTTGCCGATCGCGGGGTCCTTCGCCCACGACGGGACCAGGCCCCAGCTGAGCACTCGCAGCTGGCGCTGCGGCGGCTCGGGCTCGGGGTCGTCACGCGACGACGGCGACCGCTCCATGACGGCGTACACCGGCTTGGTGGGCGCGACGTTGTAGTCGGGCGCGAGCGCCTCGTCGACCCGGTTGCCGCCGTTCGCCGAGATCTCGAACTCCTCGACGAGGTCCTCCGGCTTCCGGCTCGAGGCATAGCGACCGCACATATCAGCAGCCTAGATGCGGCCCCCGACGGTCGGTGGAGCCGTCGAGACCCCTCGATGGCCGAGGAGCGAGCGCACGGCCCCCTCGGTGGTCGAGGAGCGAGCGCACGGCCCCCTCGGTGGTCGAGGAGCGAGCGCCAGCGAGCGTCACGAGACCCAGTGACGCGGTCTATGGCTCTGGCCCCAGGCACCGTCACTGGATTTCGACGCGCTCGAGCTCGCTCAATCTGCGCCCGCCCACGCCGTGCCCTCGTTCCTCGGGCACGGCTGCTCGCTTCAGCGGGACAGCTCGTCGAGCAGGCTCGAGGCCTGCTCGGCCACCAGCGGGAGGCTCTCGCTCCAGATGCGCACGCCGCCGAGACCGCGCTCACCGACCTCGAGCAGGTTCCGCAGGAGCGTCGTACGTCGCGCCAGCCCCTCGTTGCGGGCGGCCAGGACCACGATCCGGCGCGGACCGATCCGGCAGATCGTCTCGCCGCCTCCGAAGACAGAACGGGCGGACTCCCCGATCCGGGACATCCGCAGGTCGAGGCCGAAGACCTCGTCGGCGATCCCGGAGAGACGCGGCGAGGCAGCCTCGACGACGACCAGCGCGTAGCGGTCGCGGAGAGGGGCCGGCCCGCGGGTGTCCCCCCGGTACAGCTCCGTGAGCCGGCCCCGTAGATGAGCCATGCTGGCCAACCCGGTCAACGGGTCGGCGCACGAGAGCTGATGCAGGTACGCGAGCGTCGCCTCGCTCCAGCCCAGCGCCACCGCACACGCATCGGTGAACGCAGGCTCGGTACCCGCGACAAGCTCGTAGGTCGTCCGCAGATCCGCGAGGGTCTCCTCCAGTGAGACCCCCTGGCTGCCCAGCAACCTGCCCACCACTTCACAGGCATCGGTGGCACTCCGGCCGGCGACGAGGGCCTCTCCTACAGCCTCGAATCGCTCAGGCACGACCCCCTGCACCTGCTCGAAGAGCGCAGGCTGGTGTGCGGAGGGAGGCCCGGGCACAACCTTGTCCCGAAAAGCCCAGAACCCCATGACGCCTCCCTCCGAACCTCGACCAGCGCTCTCCGACGATGTGACGGATCACTGGGCGAAGCATGATGCCGATAAGTGCGAAAAATCTCGAGAATCCACTCATACTGACGTCACAGGTCTCGTTTCCCCCCGTTGGAGTAGTTGTGAGCGTGTCGCTGTCGGTCGACGGCCCGGGCGATGCCGAGCTGATCTCGGCAGTCCGTGGCGGCGACTCCGACGCCTACGGCGAGCTCTTCGCCAGGCACGTCGACGCTGCCCGGAGGCTGGCCCGCCAGCTGGCGGGACACGCCGACGCCGACGACCTCGTCTCCGACGCCTTCACCAAGGTCCTGACCGTCCTCCAGCGCGGTGGCGGCCCCGACCTGGCGTTCCGCGCCTACTTGCTGACGGCCGTACGCCGGCTCCACGTCGACCGGATCCGCGCCGGGTCGCGCCTGCGGCCGGTCGACGACCTGACGCCGTTCGACCCCGGCCTGCCGTTCCAGGACACGGCGGTCGAGGGCTTCGACAACGCCGCTGCCGCCCGCGCCTTCGCCTCGCTCCCCGAGCGCTGGCAGATGGTCCTGTGGCACACCGAGGTCGAGCAGCAGAAGCCGGCTGACATCGCGCCACTCCTCGGGATGAGCGCCAACTCGGTCTCCGCCCTGGCCTACCGGGCCCGCGAAGGACTACGTCAGGCGTTCCTCAGCCAGCACGCGACCGATCCGGACGACGTCGACTGCGCCTGGACGCGCGACCACCTCGGCGCCTACGTCCGCGGGGGCCTCTCCCGTCGTGACGCGGCCCGCGTCGACGACCATCTCTCGGCTTGTCGCGCCTGCGCCGCGGTCTACCTCGAGCTGACCGAGGTCAACTCCGGCCTGGCCGCCCTGCTGGCGCCGTTGCTGCTCGGCACCGCGGGGGCGAGCTACCTCTCCTCGACGGGCGCGGGCTCGAGCGTCCTGTCCACGGGCATGACCGCCGCGAAGAGCTGGGTCGCCACTCACGCCTCGCTGACAGCCGTCGGGGGCATGGTGGTGGCCGCCACGGCCGTGCTCTCGATCTACGGCGCCTCCCAGCTGGGCGGCGGGCACAACGCCGCCGACCTCGGGTCACCGCCGGTCAACCGCCCTCCCCTCTCGTCTGTTCAGCCGTCGGACGGCGGCAACCCCGATGGCCAGAACGGTCACAAGACGCAAGGCCCCGGGCAGAACGAGAGTCCGGGCCCCAACGCCTCTCCTACCTCGTCGACGCCCACGCAGCCCGACCAGTCGACGACTCCGGTCACCGATGACTCGTCGGCGCCGCCTGTCGAGCCGAGCGGTCCGTCGACCGAGCCGTCTGGCCCGACCACGAGTCCCATCGACGCGCCGCCCGACCTGTCGTTCGACTCGACTCCTCCCGTTGACCCGGCGATCGGCAGCACCTACGACGTGAGCGCCACCGGCGGCTCCGGTCAGATCTCGTTCTCGGTGGACAAGGACACCACGAACTTCGCCTGCTCACTGGCGGGCCACACGGTGACCTTCGTCCACGCGGGTAGATGCGTCATCACCGCCGAGGCCGACGCCGGCCGAGGCCCCGCGCTGGCCGCGGCGAAGGCCAGCGCAAGGAAGGCCACCCAGAGGATCGACGTACCGCAGACCAAGCAGAAGGTCTCCTTCGAGACCGACGAGCCCCAGGACGCCCGGGTCGACGGCAGCTACGACGCCACCGCGACCAGCACCTCGAAACGACACGTCACGCTGTCCATCGGCGACGACACGACGAACGGCGCCTGCCAGCTGTCCGGATCCGTGGTCAGCTTCGACCACCCGGGCATCTGTCAAGTGGTGGCGACCCAGGCCGGCGATGCCGACCTCGCCTCCGATACCGCGACGCGGAAGTTCGACGTCGCGAAGGGCATCCAGGCGATCGACCTGGAGCCCGAAGCGCCGTCCACCGCCATCGTCGGCGACTCGTACGAGTTCACCGCGACCGGTGGCCGCTCCGGGAACGATGTCGTGGTGTCCACGAACAACGCCGACGTGTGTGCCGTCGCGGGATCGAGCATCTCCTTTCTCAGCCCCGGAGATTGCGTCATCACCGCAACCCAGACGGGTGGTTCGGACTACGACGACGCACCGGCTGTGACCCAGGGTGTCAATGTGGTCGCAGTGGCTCCGGAGACCGACCTGACCGTCACCGCCACGGTGACCGGCGAAGACCAGAACTGGACCTACTTCCGGGCCACCGTCCACGACCTCCCGGCGCACAACCGGGCCAAGGTGATGGTCACACCCGAGGGCAACTACGCGCTGAAGCCGGTGGCAGCAGCGGACTGCGAGAAGGTCGGCGCCGCCAGCTACGTCTGCACCGTGACGTCGGAGGCCCCATACGTCGACTTCACGGTCAACGTGCACAAGGACGGCCGGGTCATCGACTTCGAGGTCACGGCGGTCGACCCGCTGATCGACACGGACCCAAAGAACAACACGTTCAAGCTCGAGCTCGACGACTGAACGGGATGGTCACCGGGTAAGAAGGACCCATGACCGCCATCAGACTGATCGCCCGACCGATGCTCGCGTCGATGTTCGTGGTGGGCGGGATCAACGCGTTCATGAACCCCTCCGGCAAGGTCCTCAGGGCGGAGAAGGTGACCGGCCCGTTGTCCACGATCGCCGAGAAGGTCGCGCCGGGCCTGCCCGTGCCGACCGATCCCGCGACGCTGATCCGGATCAACGGTGGCGTGCAGGTGCTCGCCGGCCTCGCCCTGGCGACCGGGCGGATGCCTCGCCTCTCCGCGCTGGCACTGGTTGCCACGCTGGTGCCCACGACGTACGCCGGTCACCCGTTCTGGGAGGAGCAGGACAAGGCGGCCAAGGCAGCGCAGCGGACCCAGTTCTTCAAGAACGTCTCGATGATGGGCGGCCTCCTCCTGGCGAGCGTCGACACGGAGGGGAAGCCGGGCGTGGCCTGGCGGGCCCGGCGGGCCGCTCACGACGTACGACGCGAGGCTCATCACCTGGGCCGGCAGGCACGGGCCGAGGCACGCGTCGCCAAGGCTCATCTGAGCTGACCAGCCTGACGTCTCGCCTCGGTACCCTGCGGCGGTGAGCAGTGCCCCACCCTCGACCCAGCCGTCGGCTCCGACCGAGCCGTGGCCGGCTCCGCGCGCGCATGGTCCGGTCCGGGCCGAGGTCACGCTTCCGGGCAGCAAGTCGCTGACCAACCGGGCGCTGGTGCTCGCCGCGCTTGCCGAGGGACCCTCCGTCGTACGCCGCGCGCTCAGGTCGCGTGACACCGAGCTGATGGCGTCGGCCCTCGCCACGCTGGGCGCGCGCATCGACACGGCAGGGGACGACTGGAACGTCGAGCCTGGCCCGTTGACCGGTGGCGGCCGCGTCGACTGCGGGCTCGCCGGCACCGTCACCCGGTTCGTCCCACCGGTCGCCGGACTGGCCGACGGCCCAGTGGCGTTCGACGGTGACCCCCATATGCGGACGCGCCCCGTCGGCGAGGTCCTCACGGCCCTCCGGACGCTCGGGGTCGAGGTGGCGGGCGACCGGCTGCCGTTCACGGTCCACGGCACCGGCCACGTGCGCGGTGGTCGGGTGGTCCTCGACGCCTCCGGGTCCAGTCAGTTCGTCTCGGCCCTGCTGCTCGTCGGGGCGCGGTTCGACGAGGGGCTCGACCTCCTGCACGACGGCAAGGCGGTGCCATCACGCCCACACGTCGAGATGACGGTGGCCATGCTCCGTCAGCACGGTGTCGAGGTCGATGACTCCGAGCCGGACCGCTGGCGGGTGGCCCCCGGGTCGGTCCGGGCTGTCGACCACACGATCGAGCCCGACCTCTCCAACGCCGCGCCGTTCCTCGCACTCGCCGCCACGACCGGCGGCTCGGTCATGGTGCGCGACTGGCCGGCACAGACGACGCAGGCGGGCGACCTGGTGCGCGACCTCCTGCAACGCATGGGCTGCGACGTCGTGCTCGGACCGACCGGGCTGACCGTGACCGGTGGCGGCAGCATCCAGGGCATCGACGTCGACCTGCACGACGCGGGCGAGCTCACGCCGGTGGTCGCGGCGCTCGCGGCGCTCGCCGACGGACCGTCGTACCTCCGCGGGATCGCGCACATCCGCGGCCACGAGACCGACCGGATCGCGGCACTGGCCACCGAGCTCCGCGGACTGGGTGCGGATGTGGCCGAGCTGGCGGACGGCCTCGAGCTCCGGCCGGCGACTCTGCACGGTGGCCTGTTCCGCAGCTTCGCCGACCACCGGATGGCGCACGCGGGCGCCGTGCTCGGGTCCGCGGTGGACGACGTCGCCGTGGACGACGTCGCGGCGACGAGCAAGACGTTCCCGGACTTCCCCCGGGTCTGGTCGCGGTTGTTGGACGCGTCGTGACGCTGGGGTCGGCAGGGCCGCACCGGTGAGCGGTCGGTACGACGAGCTCGACCACGAGCACTACGAGCGCCCACGCCGCCGCACCCGACCACGCACCAAGGAACGGCCCCGCTACGACGACGCCGTCGACGGCGTGGTCACGACGGTCGACCGCGGCCGCTTCACGCTGCGAGTCGGCGGAGATGTCGACGGGGTGAGCGTGTGGGCCGTCAAGGCGCGGCCGCTCGGCCGGAAGGGCGTCGTCGTCGGCGACCGGGTGCGCGTGGTCGGCGACGTGTCCGGCGACGAGGGCGCCTTGGCCCGGATCGTCGAGGTGCAGGATCGGCAGACCGTGCTCCGGCGTACCGCGGACGACGACGACCCCGTCGAGCGGGTCGTCGTGGCGAACGCCGACCAGCTGGTGGTGGTCACGGCCTTGGCCGACCCAGAGCCTCGGCCCAGGCTGATCGACCGTGCTCTGGTGGCGGCGTACGACGCGGGCATGCAGCCATTTCTCTGCCTGACCAAGGCCGACCTGGCCGACCCGGAGACGCTCTTGGCGACGTATCGATCCCTCGGCGTCCCGTGGGTCGTCACCCAGCGGGGTGCCGACCTCACCGAGGTGCGCGACCGCCTGGCCGGGCACACGAGCGTGCTGATCGGGCACAGCGGTGTCGGGAAGTCCACACTCGTCAACGCGCTGGTGCCGGACGCGGGGCGGGACGTCGGTGACGTGAACGCCGTCACCGGGCGAGGTCGGCACACCTCGACGTCGGCGATCATGCTGGCGCTGCCCCCTCACCACGACCAAGGCGGATGGATCATCGACACACCGGGGATCCGGTCGTTCGGCCTAGCCCACGTGCGCCCGGAAGACCTGATCGAGGCGTTCCCGGACCTCGACGAGATGACCGAGGACTGTCCCCGAGGGTGCACCCACGGGGCCGACGAGCCCGAGTGCGGGCTCGACGAGGCGATCGCCCGAGGCGAGGCCGACCCGGAGCGGGTCGAGTCCTTCCGCCGGCTGCTCGAGGCGCGGTCACGCCCCTCGGAGTGAGCGTGCGAACTCCGAGATCAGGGCGGGCGGTTGAGCAAAGCGACGCGACTGAGGAACGAAGTCGCGCGAGCGCGTCGAAACCCGGTGACGGTGCCTCGGGCTGGGACCCGCGGCTTCGACGAGCTCGAACGCCGGGTGGCTACAGGCCCCAGACCGCTCGGGAGCCGGAGTCACCGGTGAGGAAGACGCAGATCAGGACGGTGACGGCGCCGGCGACGAGGAGCAGCTGGATCGCCCAGGCGAGGACTCCGGTGCGGCCGGCACGGGACCTGCCGTCGGAGGTGACCGGAGAAGGCCCGCCGAGCTGCCAGACGGCCAGCGCGGTCGGCACCAGGAACGCGAGCAGCACCCAGCGCAGGAACCGGCCGCGCGCGGAGTGTGTGGCGAGCTCGGGGAGGGTCTGGAGGTTGCGACTGGTCTCGAGGGCCTGCCCGGACTGCACGGCGACGATCCCGGCCGCGGCCGCGATCACCGCACACGCCACCAGCGGCCACCGGAGCCACCAGCGCCATCGCGGGACCGCGGCGTACAGGATGCCGCCGATCCCGGCGAGCGGTGCGAACACGACGACCACGTGCACGACCAGCGGATGCACCGGCAGGCCGTTGAACTCCCAGGACGAAGCGAGCGACTCCATGCCCTAGGTATACGGCACCGGCGCGAACGGAGTTCACGGTCCGATCCACGGCTGAGGTCCCGGGGCGGCATAGCCTGTGCCCATGCCGCCCGCAGGTCCGCCAGGGACCGACTACACCGACGATCTCCGTCTGGCCCACGTTCTCGCCGACGACGCGGACTCGATCACCACCTCACGCTTCAAGGCCCTCGACCTGCACGTGATGAGCAAGCCGGACCTGACGCCCGTCACCGACGCCGACGAGGCGGTCGAGGAATCGATCCGGCGCACACTGTCTCGGGTGCGGTCGCGCGACGCGATCACCGGCGAGGAGCAGGGCAGCTCCGGACACAGCCAGCGTCGTTGGGTGATCGACCCGATCGACGGCACCAAGAACTTCGTGCGCGGCGTGCCCGTGTGGGCGACCCTGATCGCGCTCGCGGTGGAGGACGAGGTCGTGCTCTCGGTCGTCTCGGCCCCTCAGCTCCAGCGGCGGTGGTGGGCGTCAGTGGGGAACGGCACCTGGACCGGGCGGTCGCTACTGAAGGCCACCCGCTGCACGGTCTCCGACGTACGCCGGCTCGAGGACGCGTCGCTGTCGTACTCCTCTCTCCACGGCTGGGAGGAGCGCGACCGGCTGGAGGACTTCTTGTCGCTGATGCGGCGCTGCTGGCGGAGCCGGGCGTACGGCGACTTCTGGTCCTACATGATGCTGGCCGAGGGGGCGGTCGACATCGCCACCGAACCCGAGCTCTTCGACTACGACATGGCCGCCCTCGACGTGATCGTGCGCGAGGCCGGCGGCCGGTTCACCTCACTGGACGGCACCGACGGTCCGTTCGGCGGCAACGCCCTGGCCAGCAACGGCCACCTGCACGACGCCGCCCTGTCCTTCCTCGGGAGCCTCCCCGACGGCGACCACGACCCCGACTCACCACCCCGGACACCAGGTTCAGTCAGTGATCTCCTCTCGCGGCGAACCCGTGGAGGGGACTAGCCTTGGATGGACCGAGCCGAGGCCTGAAGACCTGAGGAGTGGTCATGCGGATCAGCGACGTTCTGTCGAGCAAGTCCGGCGACCGAGTCGTCACCATCCCGCCCGACGCCACCGTGCGCGAACTCCTCGGCCTGCTGGCCCAGCACAACATCGGCGCCGTCGTGGTCAGCGCCGACGGCGCTGCGGTCGACGGCATCGTCAGCGAGCGTGACGTCGTACGTCGCCTGCACGAGGACGAGGCGGTCCTCGACGGCGCCGTGAGCGCGATCATGACCCGCGAGGTGGCCACCACCGAGCCGCACACTCCGGTCGACGACCTCCGGGTCGTGATGACCGAGCGGCGGATCCGGCACGTCCCCGTGGTCACCGACGGCCGGCTGACCGGGATCATCAGCATCGGCGACGTGGTGAAGTCGTCGCTCGACCAGCTGCAGTTCGAGCGGGACCAGCTCGACAGCTACGTGCACCAGACCTGATCGGGTCACGCCCAGCGGGTCCACATCTCGTCGCGGGCCCGTGCCTGGCACTCGTCACACGTACAAGAGTCCGCCCGCGTGGTGCCGGGCTCGGTCGAGACGGGACGCTCGGTGTCGTGGTCGGCACCGCCCGTCCCGTGACCCTGGACATGTCCCTTCTCGATCAACACCGCCATGCCTGACACGCTAGAGGCGACCACCGACAGTCCGAGCGAGCGAGCGTGCTCGCGACGTGGCCCGTCGGCCACCCCGTAGGGTCGGCCCATGGACAAGCCCGAGATCGACTTCCCCGAGGGCCCGCCGCCCGCCGACCTGGAGATCACCGACGTGGTCGATGGCGATGGACAGGAGGCGACGTCCGGCTCGACCGTGCGCGTCCACTACGTGGGAGTCGCGCACTCGACCGGCGAGGAGTTCGACGCGTCGTACAACCGTGGGGCTCCGCTGGAGTTCCGGCTCGGGGTCGGTCAGGTGATCCAGGGCTGGGACACCGGCGTGCAGGGCATGAAGGTCGGCGGCCGCCGCAAGCTGGTGATCCCTCCCCACCTCGGGTACGGCGACCGCGGCGCGGGCGGCGTCATCCGGCCCGGCGAGACGCTGATCTTCGTCTGCGACCTGATCTCTGTCGACTGAAGGCTTGACCTTGGAGTCGACTCCAAGGTTTAGCCTCGCGGTGTGCGCACGACCTACACCGTCTCCCAGCTGGCCGCTGCCGTCGGCAGCACTCCGGACACGCTGCGCTACTACGAGAAGGTCGGCCTGCTGCCGGCCACAGAACGGACGCCCTCGGGATACCGGCGCTACGACGACGACGCGCGCGACCGGCTGGCGTTCATCCGCGGTGCCCAACGGCTCGGGCTGACGCTCGCGGACGTCCGCGACCTGCTCGCCGTCCGCGACACCGGCGACTGTCCGTGTGAGCCGGCTGAGCAGCACCTGACCAAGCGTTTGGCCGAGGTGGACGCCGAGATCATCCGGCTGGAGGCGCTGCGCGACCAGATGCAGGCGATGCTCGCCGGCATCGCGGCCGGGACGTGTCCACCGCCCGACCCGGAGACCACCTGGTGCGCCTGCCGGAAGGAGGTGAGCAGGATGTCCGACGAGGTCCCGGACTGCACGTGCGGTCCCGACTGTCAGTGCCCGCCCGACTGCGGCTGCGGCTGCTGCTGACGGCCCGGCCTCCCGCGGGCCCCGGGAGGTCGCTCTCAGCCGACCACGACCCGCCGTCCGGCACACTCCACGACGTCGCCGGCGGCCAGCTGGCGACCACGACGGGTCTCGACGTCCCCGTTCACCCGCACGAGTCCTTGGGCTAGCAGCCCCTTGGCGTCGGCCCCGGTGTCCACCAGGTCCGACAGCTTGAGGAACTGTCCCAGCTTGATCGACTCGTCCCGCAGGGGGACGACCCGTTCCTTGGCATCGCTCATCACCGCACCACCACCGTCACTGCGTGGATCACCAGTCCCACCAACCCTCCCACGATCGTCCCGTTGATCCGGATGAACTGCAGGTCACGGCCGACGTGCAGCTCGATCCGACGCGCGGCCTCGCGGCCGTCCCAGCGCTCCACGGTGTGCGTGATCACGGCCGTGAGCTCGGCACCGTAGCGCTCCACCGCGAACACCGACAGGTCCGAGGCCCGTGCGTCGATGGCGCTGCGGAGGTCGGCGTCCTCGCGGAGCCGGGCGCCGAACGCCGTGAGCTCACTTCCCATCCGCGCGCGGACCGCCCCATCGGGGTCGAGCAGGGACCCTTGGAGCGCGCGGCGGAGGGCGTTCCAGAGCGCGATGCTGGACTCGACCACCTGCGGTTGGTCCAGAAAGCGCTCCTTGAGGCGTTCCATCCGGGCCTGGGTGTCCGGATCGTGCTGGAGGTCTCCGGCGAGCTGGGTGAGGAGCGAGTCGATCGCGCGACGCGCCCGGTGCTGCGGATCGGCCCGGATCTCCGCGATCCAGGTCACCAGCTCGGTGGTCACCCGCCGGGTGACGGCGTCGTTGAGCCGCGGCGGCGCCCACCAGGGGGCACGCTGCTCCAGCACCTCGGCCACGGTCTCGGGGTGCTCGAGCAGCCAACCGTGCAACTCCTCCAGGGCGAGGTCAACCACTCCGTGGTGCGCGCCGTCGCGGATCGTCTCGGCCAGCAGCCCACCGGCCAACGGCGCGATCGGCTCCGCCCGGAAGCGCGGGATGAGGGCCTCCGTGATCAGGTCGCTCACGTGCTCGTCGCGCACCTTGGCCAGCCCGATCGCGGCGACCTCGGAGACCTCGTCGACAACGCGGCGTACGTTGTCGGGCTCGGCCAGCCAGGCCCCGACCCGCTGGGAGATTCTCGCCGCCGCGACCCGGTCGCGGATGATGCCCTCCTGCAAGAAGTTCTCCCCGACGAACTCCTCCAGGCTCCGGCCCAGCTCGTCCTTCCGACGCGGGATCAGGGCCGTGTGCGGCACCGGCAGACCCAGTGGGTGCTTGAACAGGGCCGTGACCGCGAACCAGTCCGCGATCGCGCCGACCATCGACGCCTCGGCTCCGGCGTTGACGAAGCCGAGGAAGCCGTCCTCGCCCAGCGTCGCGAGGTAGACGACCGCCGCCAGCAGGAGGAGGCAGACCGCCAGCGTCCTCATCCGACGCAGGCCGGTCCGTCGTCGTGCGTCGGCGGCCTGGTCGGGGGTGATCATCGTGACCGGTCCCGCCGACGTCGTGGTCGTGGTCATCGCGTCGATTCTTCCCGATCGTCGGTCGAGGTTGTCGAGATCACCGCGCACCGATGGTCGAGGAGCGAGCTCCAGCGAGCGTCACGAGACAGGAACGGTGCCTGTGGTCCTGCCCCGGACATCGTCGCGGGGTCTCGTGACGCGTCGCTCGGCCCCTCGTTCCTCGGGTCTGAGCGACGCTCCTCGACCGCCGGCCGGTCGAGCTTGTCGAGACCACGGCGCAACCGATGGTCGAGGAGCGAGCTCCAGCGAGCGTCACGAGACAGGAACGGTGCCTGTGGTCCTGCCCCGGACATCGTCGCGGGGTCTCGTGACGCGTCGCTCGGCC
>Ga0164241_10002873_pt1 | contig 18055 bp, 10 predicted proteins | sample OricomyardsoilBY_FD_108780 | JGI IMG/M metagenome (GOLD analysis project Ga0164241, IMG submission 108780) | Backyard soil microbial communities from Emeryville, California, USA - Original compost - Back yard soil (BY) | ecosystem: Environmental > Terrestrial > Soil > Unclassified | place: USA...
CCTCGTCCGACAACTCGACCGCTGCGTTCCACACGTCCGCCATCGCAACCTCCTGGCAGAGGTAGATCACGGCGATGGCCGATGCGTCGATCCTGAGAACGCGGTTCCTGATCAGCGCTCTAGTCGCAGCCGACGCCCGAGTGGTTGAGGATGAACGACCACGCCGAGGTCGTCGGCGCGGCCACGCCAGCCGGATCGCGGCCGGTCGTGCGCATGGCGCCGGCGTACAGCGACAGCGCCTGGTGCAGGACGCCGTCGTGGGTCGTCAGGCTCAGCTTCGACGCGGAGACGGCGCAGAAGAGCTCGCTGGTCGCGACCCGCACGGCCGTGGGCGAGTCGACGATGTCGATCGTCGCGCTGGCCTGGCTGGTGTCGGGCCAGGGGGTGCCGCGGCCGAGGCGCAGCAGCCACTGCGCGGTGATGGCGCCGAGCGGCGGGTCCGTCAGCACGATCTCCGATAGGTTCGCCTTGCCGCCGCCGGCAGTACCCGAGCCGCCGAGCACGGTGGGGTTGTCGATCGCGAGCGTCACGTCGCGGATGGGGCGCGCGCTCGGCAGTGTCCCGCCGTCGTCGCCGACGACGAACGCGAGCGCGCTCGTGTCGAGCGTGCCGGTGCCGGTGTTGTTGAGCTGGCTCCAGCTCGTCGCGCCACCCGTGGTCGGCGTGATGGTGATGGAGGCGAAGTCGAAGTCGAGCTCGGCGCGGTCGACCTGGGTGTCGTTCTTCGCGGGCAGCAGCGCGACCTTGGACGCCACGGCCGTTTGGAAGCCGAGCGACTGGATGCCGGGGGCCGCGCCAGTGGCGGGCGTGAACGTGGCCGTGTCCCAGTGTCCGGCGCTGACGATCGTCGCGAAGAGCGTGCCGTGAGTGGCGTCGAGGTCGACTGTCAGTGCGACCCCACTGAAGACCGCCAGCGGCGAGCTGCCGCCCGAGCCGCCGGGACTGGGGCGCGTGACGGTGAGCTCGAGCGAGCGGACCTTCAGCGTCACGGTCGGGCTGGTGCCGCTGAGCGTCAGCGTGCCGAGCAGGTAGGTCGGCCCTTCGCCGGGGGCCGGCGTGGGCGGCCCCTCGGGGCCCTCGGGGCCCTCGCTACCCGGCGGGCCCTGCACGCCCTGCACGCCGGGGTCGCCGGTATCGCCCTTGGGTCCGGGCGGACCGGGGTCGCCTTTGGGACCGATGTCGCCCTTGGCGCCGGTGAGGCCGATGGAGCCCTGCGGGCCGGGGTCGCCCTTGGGCCCGACCTCGCCCTGCGGGCCCTGGTCGCCGGGGTCGCCCTTGGCGGCGGCGGTGCCAGGGATGCCCTGCTCGCCCATCGGGCCGGGGTCGCCGCGGTCGCCTTTCTCGCCCTGTTCTCCGTTGTTGCCAGGGTCGCCTTTGCCGCCTTGCTGGCCCTGCTCACCGGGCGGGCCTGGGGGCCCTTGTGGACCAGCGACACCCTGCGCGCCGGCCTGTCCGGGCACCCCCATCGCGCCTTGCTCACCTTCGCTGCAAGCGGCGACCATCAACATCAAGCCGAGCGCCCAGACCTTCATGACGGTGTCTCCAGTGCGCGACCGCAAGCGTCACGCGCTGCCTACCCATAACAGCCAAGGCGCGTCCGATACCAGCCCCGGTCTGGCTCTGTTGCTCGCATCCAGACCGGGACCTGGCGAGCTCACTCGAACAGCGTCGCGTGGTCGCTCGAGGGCGCGTAGGTGGCGTCGCCGACGAAGCTCGCGTCGCTGCCGCCGCTGAGCACGAGCGCGAGCAGCGTGCCCACGCTGGCTGGGCACTCGGCGCGACCGCTGGCGGCGGTCGTGGCGACGCAGATGAGCTGGCCGCCGGTCGTGAAGCGCACGCTGCGCCCGGCGAGCGGGGTGCCGCTCGTGCTCAGCACGGCCGAGGGTCGGAGGTGCAGGCCGATGACGCCCGAGCTGGCGACGATGGTCGTCGGGGCGCGCAGCGTCTCGAACGTCGCCGTCGCGCTCGCGCCGCTGTAGCCGCCCGCGGCCGCGAACGTGGCGCTGATGGTGTGCGTGCCGACGGTGCCGCCCGCGATGGTGAGCGTGCCGGGCGCGCTGATGGTGCCGACGACGGCGCCGTCGACCGAGACGGTGACCGGGCCGGTGCGCGCGCCGTGGCTCGTGGTGGACACCGACGCCGAGACGGCGCGGCCCTCGCCGACGACCGCGCTGACGGGGGTCACGCTGAGCGCGAGGGCGGTCGGCACGGGCGTGGCGATCCAGCTCGAGGCGCCCGTGGCCGGCGCGAAGCGGCTGTCGCCGAGGTAGGTCGCGGTCACCTGGATCTCACCGAGGGCGTCGCTGGCGTGCGCGTCGATGCGCGCCGCGCCAGCCACGAGCGGCAGCGTGAGGGAGGCCTCGCCGGCGATGTCGACGCGCACGCTGCCGCTGGGGATCTCGGGGCCTGGGCCGCTGACGACGATGCTCAGGTCGCGGGGCGTGAAGACCTCGGCCGTGCCCGGCGTGACGGTGACGCTGACGGTCGCGGCGCGCGCCGTGGTCACGAAGGACGTCGTGCCGACCGAGCCCAGGTCCTGGCCCTGGTACGTCGCGACGAGCGTGTGGCTGCCGACGGCGCCCCCGTCGAGCGCCAGCGTGCCCTCTCCGTCGACGAGCGTGACGCTGCCGACGGCGGCGTCGTCGACCGTGACGGTGACGGTGCCGCTCGCGGGCCCGACGGCCGACGTGACACTCACGGAGAGCTGGCGCGCGGCGCCCTGCGCGGCCGTCGGCGGGGTGAGCGCGACGGTGGTGGTGGTGGGCTCAGGCGCGCGTGTGTAGGCGCTGTCGACGAAGTCGCCGGTCGTCGACGCGAGCACGTCGGCATAGCCGTCGTCGTCCCAGTCGGGCGCGAAGACGTCGCTCATCGGGTCGCTGCCGATGCTGTCGACCCAGGCCACGCTGAAGCTCGCGGTACCGTCGTTGGCCAGCACGGTGAGGGTGTTGCCGCTCTGCAGGACCAGGTCGGGCACGCCGTCGCCGGTGAAGTCGCCCGCCGCGAGCGCGCTGACGGGGCCGACCGTGAACGCCACCTGGGCGCCGAAGGTGCCAGTGCCGTTGCCGTGCATGACACCGAGCGCGTTGCCCGAGCGCATGATGGCGATGATGTCGAGCGCGCCGTCCCCATCGAAGTCGTCGACCACGAACGGGTTGGTCTCGCCCTGCGAGGTCCGCCCGCCGCCGAAGGTGCCGTCGCCGACGCCGAAGCGCACCGAGAAGACCGGGAGCCCGCTGGTGAGCGGGCCGCCCATGACGTCGAGCAGACCGTCGCCGTTGAAGTCCGCCAGCACCAGGTTGCGGGTGCGCGCGTTGCGCTGCGGCGAGCCGTTGAGGCTCGTGTAGCCGCGCGCCTCGACACCGCGCGCGCCGTCGCTACGCCAGCTGTAGACGCGGCAGGAGAACTCGTGGCCGGTCGCGATGTCGTCGAAGCCGTCGCCGTCGAGATCCGCGACCGCGACGTTCAGCGGCGGCTCGTCGTCGTAGGCCAGGTGACCGGGGTCGACGAACAGGCCGGTTCCGTCACCGAAGGCGAACGTGCAGTCGTTCGCGTCCGCGACGCACATGACGATGTCGTCGAAGCCGTCGCCGTCGAGGTCACCCGCGGCGAGCGCGTTGACGCCGAGCGGCGCGGCGCTGAGCGGGCCCGCGACGTGCGCGCCGTCGCTGCCGGTGAGGTAGGCGCGCAGCTGGCCATCGACGCCCACGGCGACGAAGTCGAGCAGCGCGTCGCCGTTGAAGTAGCCGGTCGTGACGACGTTGGCCGAGCCGGGGCCGTCGTGGACGAAGGTCTCGGAGAACTGTGCGTGCGCGCGGCTCGAGACGGTGAGGGTCGCGGCGCCGATGAGCGCGAGGGAGAGCGAGCTGGTGAACATGAGGGTCCTGTTTGCGGAAGCGTTCGTGCCTCGCGTAGCCCCGGGAGTGGGTGCGCGCGACGCGTGTGCTCAGCGGGCGCGTGCCCGACGAGGTCCCCTCAGACCCGGCACCGATACACCGCAACCTGGCCAGGCACAACCCGCGCGTCTGCACCGCGCAGTCAAGCGACCGGTCGGGACGCGACCCGCCGCGGTGATAAACGAACGTCCATTCATAAATGGCGCTGCTGCGTTTCTCATTCGGCCGAGCAATGAGATGCTGGCGGCTCCTAGCCTCTCCTAGCCTCGCGCATGTCTCTCGGCCAATGCGACACTGTTTAGTACATGCCGGTCATGCGCACGTAGAAGCCGCTGTCGATGTCGTTGGCTTGCTCGCCGGGCAAGAGGCCGCCGGCGATGCCGCCGAGCGCCCAGCCGACGCCCAGGCGGGCGTGGTCGGCGATGGTGTAGCCGACCTCTAAGAGGCCGCCGTTGGTGTCGATCGACAGGTCGGCGAGCGCGGCCACGAGGCGGAACTCGGCGGCCACGTCGAAGCCCTTCAGCCACTCCCAGGCGAGCCGGTTGATCCACAGCAGCTGGTCCTCGCGGCCGGCCGGGACCACGCGGCTGTCGGTCTCGGTGAAGCGGAAGGCGAGCTTCTCGGTGAGCGTCAGGCTGGCCGGCAGCTTCACGATGGCGCCGATGCTGAAGATGGTGCTGGTCTTCTGCTCGTCGCTCACCAGGAGCTCACCGAGCAGGCTCACGGTCTGCTCGCTCTGGCGCTGCTCGACCTGCGAGAAGCGCGCGATGAGGATGAGATCATCGGCGTCGAGCGGACGCACCGCGATGCCCGCGGTGGCCTCGAGGTCCTCACGCAGCACGAGGCGCGTGTCGAGGTCCTGCGAGAGCGCGTAGTTGAAGACGCCGAGCAGCGTCACGTCGTCGCCGAGCTTCACGTCGAGCCCGTTGCGCGCGACCGCCTGCAGCACCTGGCCGCTGGCCTCGCCGGGGCGGTCGCGGTCGTAGCGCACCTCGTAGAGCCCACCGAACTTGGCGACGTCCGACGCGGTCAGCTCGAGCCCACCGGAGAGCACGTCGCGCGTGCCGCCGCCGGGCACGCCGGTCGCCTCCTGATCGGGCGTCTGCATCGACTGGCTGCGCTCGTAGCCGAACGTCGCGCGCACGCCGGGCGCCAGGTCGAACGCGCGGCCGAGGCCGACGACGGCGTGGTTGGTGCGCTCGCCGGCGCCGCCATCCAGGCGGTACTCGCCGTAGGCGCGCCCCTTGCCGTCGGTGCCGAGGGTCGTCTCGCCGCCGACCACCAGCGAGCCGACCATTCGATCGCTCTCGGGCGATGGCGTGAGCCGCTCCTCGACGTAGGTGCGCGTGTTGGCGTCGAGCTTGGTGATGAGCCCGAAGCGCGTGGCGTTGTCGCCGTTCCAGCGAATCGACTCGAGCAGCCTGAGCGACAGGTCCTGTCCGAGCGCGACCTCGAAGCCGGCGTTCGTGGTCATGCGGTCGTTCATGCTGTCGCCGAGGAGGGCGTCCTCGCCGCCGAAGAGCGCCTCTTGCGAGAGCAGCAAGCGGAAGTGATCGTTGACGTGGAAGGTCGCGCCGATGGCGAGCCCGGTGGTGTCGTACGCGAGGCCGTCGAGGTCGTCGCGGTGCTGGCCGTAGACCAGCTCGCCGAACAGATCGACCACCCCGACCTTGTGGTCGTAGCGGCCCAGGAAGCGGTTGCGCGCCACCGCGCGCAGCCCGTCGACGAAGCCCGCGTCGGGCACCAGCGTGGTGCCGCCGTCGTAGCGCAGCTCGACGCGGTTCTCTTTCGAGGGCCGCCAGGTGACGTCACCGCCCCACTTCTCGGTGGCCTCTTCGCGCGCCGAGCCGACCGACGAGAAGCCCGGGTTGACGAGCTGCCAGTGACCTTTGACGATCACGTCGACGGCCTTGTCGTCGGCGATCTCGCCGAGGTCGAGCACCGCGCCGAGCGCGACCGCCGTGCCCTTGTCGTCATCGCTCGCGCGATCGAGCGCGCGATAGCGCAGGCCGCCGTCGGTCGAGACCTGCGTGACGCCGTCCTTGTCGTGGGTCTCGGCCCACTCGGCCCACACCTTGCTCGACTTGCTGAGCTTCACCGCGGCCTGCGCGCCATAGGCGAGGTAGTCCTGGTCGGAGTCGCCCTGGCCCGCGGGTCGCCCCTCGCGCACGATGCCGCCGCCGATCTCGACGATGCCCGCGAGCTCTTGCGTGGCGTGCACGCCGTAAGCGATGTCGCCGGCCGAGCGCACCGCGCGCGACTCGTAGTCGACCTCGATGAAGACCTGGTGGCCGTCGAGCACCGAGCGCTGCGTGTACGGCTGGAAGCCGCCCAGCTCGAGGAACGAGTCGGCCACCGCCGAGAGCGGCGCGCTCATCATCACGCGCCCCGACGGGTAGTCGATGGTGTACTGCAGGTCGCGCGTCATCGGCGCGCGCCCGAGCTCGATGCCGGTGTCCTCCTCGCGCACCACGACGGACACCTTCTCGCTGCCCTCGATGATGTCCTTGCTCGACGTGTAATAGAGCGAGCCGCCCGTCGCGCGCAGCTCGTCGTGGCGGCGCACGAGGCGGCGGTTCTCGTCGGAGATGAACGCCTTGGCGCGCGTCTTGAAGCCCTTCTGGGCCTCGACATCGAGGTCGAGCTTGCCACCGACGAGCGACCGGTCGTAGCGCAACAGCTGGATGCCCTCGATGTCGGTGCGCATCGAGCCGTACGTGAGCGAGCTCTTGTCGGCCTCGACCTTCAGGTAGAACGGGCCGCGCGCGTTCGCGTCGCGCAGGTCGTCGGTGGCGTCGCCGAAGATCACGTAGTCGCGCGTCGGGTCGATGACCTGCTGGAAGAACGGCTCGAAGTCGTGCTTGCGCTGCGAGTCGATGTGGGCCGTGACGAACAGGTCCTTCGCGAGCGCGCCACCCGAGATGCGGCCCTTGGCGTAGAGCGCGCCGCGCCCCGCGATGAAGAGGTCGCCGTCGTCGGTCTTCTCGTAGCCCGAGAGCTCTTGCAGGCGCGCGCCGACCTGCCCGCCGACGCCGTCGACCAGCGCCAGAAGGAACAGCTCGCTCGTGCCGACGGTCAGCGGCCAGCGCACGCGCGCGACGTTGCCGATGGGATCGGTCGAGCTCACGACCAGCTCTTTCATGGCGCTGTCGACCGTGACCAGCGCGCCGAAGCGCCCGTCGCTCGCGACGTGGATCTTCAGCTCGCCGACGGTGATGGTGTTCTTGGGATCGGTCTTGCCGCTGACCCACAGGCGCGGGCTGCCGAGCACCGCGTCTTTGACGGGCAGCTGCACCTCGAGCGCCGACGCCGTGCCGCTGGCGTTGGCGGTGTTGCCGCCGGCCACGAGCGAGCCCGGGCCGAGGGCGTCGCGCAGCGGATCGCCGCCGAAGCGGCGCAGCGGATCGGCCGCGGCGGACGCATCGGGCTTCTCGCCAGCGTCGGGGATGTCGGAGGTGTCGGGCTTCGCGGCGTCGGGGTCGTCGAGGATGATCGCGCCGGTCTCGTCGATGCGCGTAGAGGCCTTGGGCGGCGTGACCGCGCCCTGCGTGTAGCTCCTGCGGGAGCCGTCGGGCGCCTCGATGTGGATGGCGATGATGGGCGCGTGCGCGACCGGCACGACGAAGCCGTTGTCCTGATCGACCGTGACGGCCTCGCCCTGCACGCGCACGTGCGGCGGGCCCGGGGGGATGTCGGGCAGCGCCTCGAGCGCGCCCTCGGGCGGCAGCAACACGATCTCGACGCGCCGGTTGAAGGCCTGGTTGCGGTCGCCGACGTTGGGTCGCAGCGGGCGCGTGCCGCCGTAGCCGACGACGAGGATGCGGTTGTCGGGCGCACCTGCTTTCTTGAGCAGCTCGGCGATGTTGAACGCGCCGCGGCGCGTGCGGATGAGGTCGTTGGCGGCGATGGGTGAGGCCGACGTGTGGACCTCGACGAGCAGGCGCGCGCCGGGCTGCTTCTTGAGCTTGGCGGCGGCGCGCTGCAGCGCACGCTCGAGCTTGACGGTCGGGGCCTCGGCCTTGTCGAAGAGGTTGTCGCGCAGGAACTCGCGGCTCTCCTCGCCGGTGTCGGCGCCGTAGCTCGAGCCGATCCAGATGGGCGCCGACTCGACCACGTCGCCCTTGCCGTCGGTGATGGACAGCTTGCCTTCGTAGTAGGCGCCGCGCCGCATGGCGCCGACCTCGCTGTCGCCGTCCATGCCGTCCCAGGTGACGGTCGTCGGCGGCAGGCCGCGGCCCGAGAACGCGCGCACGTAGTTGCGGGCCTCCTTCGGGAGCACCTCGGCGATGTCGAGGCGCCACGTCATCAGGCGCTTGTCGGGCATGTCGCCCTCGACGTCGAGGCGGAAGGTCAAGGGTCTTTCCAATGCGCCCGGGCGCCATGACAGGTTGGTGGTGCGCACGCGCTCGGGCTTGCCGCCGACCAGCTTGCCGGTCTCGATGAAGAGCGTCGGCTTGCGCGACGCCAGCACCTCGCCGTCGATGGCCAGCGCCAGCGTCGCGGCGTTGCCCCGCACGGTGTGGAACGGTGCCGCTTCGACCGGCGCGAGGCTGCCCGCGACGGGCACGACCTCGGTCGGGCCGGTGCTCACGAGCTGGCACTTCACGCCGAAGTCGCTCTGCGCGAGCAGGCCGGGCGTGAGGTCGATGAGGTCACGCACCGAGGTCGTGAGCGTCGAGGTCGGCGGCAGCGTGTTCTTGTCGAGCTTGATCACGTGCGCGCCGGGGCGCAGGTCGCGGATGTGCCAGCGCCCGTCGCGATCGCTGTCGACCACGCGGCCGTCGTCGGACACCAGGCGCACGCCGCCGAGGCCGCGCTCGCTCGGGTCACGGTGGCCGTCGCCGTTGTCGTCGCAGTAGACGGTGCCGAGCACCATGGCGAGATCGAGCTCGGGGTCGGCGGCGACCTGGATGTGGACGTTGGCGTCCTTCGACAGGCGGTTGCCGTTGCCGTCGACCAGCCAGGCGGTGTGAGTCGCGCTGGTGAACGCCTCGACGCTGGCGCCGGCGACGAGCTGATAGGTGAAGCGCAGGCCCTGGTTGGCGCCGAGGTTGGTCGTGATGGGCGTGCCTTCGCGCGCCTGCAGGAGCCGCGGCTCGGCTTCGGCCTTGCTCGGGTTGGCGGCGCGCACGACCTGGTGGTCGCCGCCCGAGAGCTCGATGCGCGGGCTGCCATCGACGAACTCGAAGCCGCGCGGCAAGCGCAGCTGTAGCGCGACGCCGCCCGACGGTCCGTCGCGGCGCAGATCGATCGTCGAGGCGTTGACGACCTCGACGGTGAACGTCGCGATCTCGCCGCGGCGCACCGTCTTGTCGTCGGGCGTGACGCGGATCGGGAGCTGGTCGGGGGTCGGGGTCTGCGCCTTCGCGGGCGGGCTCGCGAGCGCGCCGAAGACGAGTCCGAAGGTCACGCAGGCGAGGGTCGAGCGCAGCACGGCGCGGACTCTACAACGGTCGACGCGCATCGGCCAGCCGGCCCGGCCGGCTTATTGGGGGTTGTACAGGGACAGCTCGCGGATGAGCTGATAGCCGCCCCCACTCTGCGCCGGAGCCGCGCCGCCGATGACCAGCGCCATGCCCGAGTCGAGCGCGACGATGCGGTGACCGATGCGGTCGGTCGGCAGGTAGGGCACCTGCGAGAGGCCGCCGCCGGTGTAGCTCGAGGCCACCTGGATCTCGAGCGTGAAGGTCTCGGCGTTGACGAACTCGTGGATGACCTCGAGGCTGCCGAGCGGACGGAAGCCGGGGCTCGTGCCCTCGGCGCCGGCGCCGCCGGCCATGACCACGACGTTGTCGGGCAAGAGCGCGGCGGCCTGGCCACCACGCGCGGTGCGCATGCGGAAGGCGCCGTTGCCCTGCACGAACCCGGGTGATGCTTGGTCGTTGACCTTCCGGCCGACGTCGAAGACGTCGATGCTGGCGGTCGCGCTGGTGCGGTTCACGTCGGTGAAGCCGCCGGCGATGTAGATGAAGTTGCGGCCCGGCACGAACACGGCGGTGTGCTGCGTGCGCGCGCCGCCGGGCATGGCGTCCGAGATGGGGACCATCTGGTTGGCGACCGAGTCGTAGAGCATCGCGGTCGAGTGCACCGTCGTGCCGGTCTCGCCGCCGGTGATGAGCACGGCCGGCTCGCTGCGGCCCTCGAGGAAGAACGTCGTGGCCGTGTGGTGGCGGCGCGGCAGGCCGTCGAGCAGCGGCTTGGTGCCGTCGGGCGAGCCGTTGACCGGGTCCCAGAGCTCCCAGGTGCCGGAGGAGTCGCCGCCCACGAAGAGGATCTGCCGCGTCTCGTCCGAGATGAGCGTGGCCGTGTGGGCGGCGCGCGCGGCGCGCATCGGCAGGAGCGCGACCGGCTCGCCGTTGAGCACGCCGGGTGGGTTGTAGAGCTCGACCGTGCTCGACGCCTGGCCCGACTCGTCGTAGCCGCCAGCGATGATGATCTGGCCCGACGACAGCGTGGACGCCGTGTGCCACACGCGCTCGAGCTTCATGTCGGGGCGCGGCGAGACCTCGAAGGTCTGCAGGTCGATGGCCTCGACCGAGGACAGCAGTGGGTAGCCGCTGCCACCCCACCAAGCCGTCGACGGGTTCGAGATGATGCCGCCGCCGAGCACCACGATCTCGTTCGGGCCGACCGCGACCGCGTGGCCGATGCGGCCCTGGGTGAGCTGCTGCGAGGCCTTGGTGTTGCTCGAGATGAGCGGTAGGAACGAGTTGACCTTGCCGAGCAGCACGTCGAGCTCGGCCTCGGCCGAGTCGATGCGCACCTCGAGCGGCTTGGCGCGGCCGCGCGACAACAAGAAGCCCGGCTTGCCACCGGCGTCGGTCCAGCCCTCGACCACGAGCGTGCGCTTCTGGCCCGGGGCGGAGAACGGGATCAGATCGAGCGACGCGCTGCCGCCGGGCACGTAGTCCGCGGTCGTGGTGAGCGGCTGCTCGAGGCCGTCGCCGGTCATCTTCAGGATGATGTGGCCGACGCCGCTGAACGGGTCGTTGGGCGGGTTCGGGCCGAACAGGTGGACCGTCATGCCCTCGGGAGGAGGGGCGGGCTGGTCGTCCGCGCAGGCCCCGAAGCTCATCGTCGCGGCCCCGACCAGGGCCGCCCATCGCATACGCATCATCACCAGCTCACCGTCGTTCGGAACCCCTCGGGGTCCGTCGTGCCGCCACTCTGCGTCAGCGCGAGCGCGGTCGCGCTGCCACCCACGACGCCGACGACGATCGTCCAGAACCACCACTTCTCGTAGACGGCGCTGTCGTCGTCCTTGTGCTTCGGCTTGATCTCCGGCGCGCTCACCGAGGCGACGTCCTTGTCGGGCGTCATGCGCACCATGGTGTCGAGCGAGTCCTTCGGGCGTGCCTCGATGCTGGGCGCGACAACCACGGGCTTGCTCGGATCGCGCACCGGCTTCACCTCGACGGGCTTCACCTCGACCGGCTTGGTCGGCTCGGGGTGCCACTCGGGCTGGGCCTTGTTGTCCGAGACGAGGATGGCGGTCGTGAAGATCGGCGCGCGCCCGCTCAACGCGAGCTCGTCGGGGAACTTGCGCAGCACCGCCGTCGCCTTGTCGCACACGTCGAGCACGTCGACCTGTAGGCCGGCCAGATCGCTCGCGAGCCGCTCGGGCACCAGCGCCGCGATGCGCTGATCGTCGGCCTTCCACACAAACATGCCGAGGTCGTAGTCCTTGCCGTCGCTGCGCACGTACGAGAAGTAGATGGCGTCGATGTTGTTGGCCTGCGCGATGCGCTTGGCCTGCGCCTGGAAGCCGGTGTCGAGGTTGCCGGCGCGCACGTAGAACTCGAGCCCGGTCACGTCGTCGGTCTTCGGGCCGGTCGACGTCGGGGCCAGCGCCACGCCCGGCAGGTCGGCCATCGAGCCACCTTCGCCCGGCGGCAGCGTCGCGGCGACGTCCACCGACACGTCGCCGAGCACGACCACTTGGCCGAACGCCTGGCGCCCGTTGGCGAGCACGCGCACGATGTGATCGCCCGGGTTGAGCCCGCCAATGGTCTGCGGCGCGGGCCCGCGGGTGGTGCCATCGATCTGCACGACCGCGCCCGCCACGTCGGCCGTGACGCTGATCTGTGACGTCGTCGGGCGCACGCGCGCCTGCACGCGCGGCAGCGCGGCGGTCAGCGCCTCGGGCGCGTCGGAGGCGGGCGTGAAGTCCGGTCGAATGGCCAAGACCTTGGACAGCTCCTCCTCGCCATTGTCGTTGTAGTCGGCCAGGAAGTAGGCCGCCGAGCGGCCCGCGAGCGCCTTCACGTACTTCGAGACGTCGTCCAGGTGGCCGGCGTCGCTCGCGTAGAGCTCGAGCGCCTTGTTCCACTCCTTGAGCGCGTCGGCAGGCTTGTGGCGCGCCATCAGCTTGTCGGCCGCGGCGGCCGCGTCGTCGCCGAGCGCGACGCCGGTCTTCGGGCCGGCCTTCTTCGGGGCGGCCTTGGGGATCTTGGCGGGCTTGACCGGCTTCGCGGGCACGTCGGCGTCGAGGGCCGGGATGACCAGCGTGCTCGGCGCGACCACCTCGATGGTGTTGTCCATCGCGAGGATCTGGTCCATGTACGCGCCGATCTTGGTCGTCACGATGGTGCCGACGTCGACCGCCTTCTGGGTGCGGATGACGAGCACACGCGGCTTCTTGCCCCCGGGCGTGGCCGCGAAGGCCGCGGGCAGAGGTCCGACGACGCTGGTGACCATGGCGACGACCGCGACGAGCGACGTGATGACGCGCTTCCGGTCGCGGGGTTTTCCGTGCATGCTCCGCGCCTCCGTGCTTCCCGGCCTCTAATGTGGCCGTAATGAGAGGCGCGGAGAGTGGACCGACAGGACCGCCAAGTCAAACCTCTGGAAGCCTCCCCACCGTCCTTGCGCGGCGAGATCACGCGCGCTCTGCTCTTCGTCTTCGGCGGCACCGGCGTCCTGGCGATCATCCAGGCGGTCCTGCCGTTCACCGCGAGCTTCATGCAGGTCGGGCTCGCGCTCATCCTGCTGCAGGTCCCGAACTGGGTGCTGCCGCGCGACAAGACCGCCGAAGCGCTCGGCGTCACGTTCGCCATCGGCGACTGGCGGCGCGGCCTGGCGCTCGGCGGCGCGGCCATCCTCATCGTCTTCCCGCTGTTCGTCGGTGGCTTCCACCTCGTCTACACGCAGCTCCTCGAGCGCCCCGTCTCGTGGGACGCCGAGAAGCTCCTGCGCTGGGAAGAGGACCTCGAGCTCGCGCCGGTCCGCCCGTGCGGCCGCTCCGACGTGTCGGTGTGGACCCAGGACGAGCAGCTCTGGGTGGTCGCGACGCCGCAGGCCGAGCTGGCCGTGCGCCTCGACGTGGACGCCAGCGCGCGCCTCATCCGCTGCGGCACCAGCGGGCCGATCGTCGGTCGCGCGGTCGCGCGCAGCAACGACGGCGCGTGGCACCCGCCGAAGGGGCAGGGGGTGTGGTTCGATCTGGCCGCCCACCACGGCTTCCACCTGGAGCTCAGCGACGGCGACAAGGCCGTGCCGTCGGACCGCATCCGCCTCGGCGCGAAGTCGGTCGCCGCCAGCGACGACGGCAAGGTCGGCGGCTCGCGCGACCTGTGGTGGTTGCTCGCGTACATCGTCATCCACCTCGGCCTCGTCGCGCTGCCCGAAGAGCACTTCTTCCGCGGCTACCTGATGTCGCGCCTGGACGTCGCGCTCGGCACGCCGCGGCGCCTGCTGGGCGTGCCGGTGGGCTGGGGCCTGGTGCTCTCGGCGTTGTTCTTCGCGTTGCTCCACCCGATCCTCATCCCCGGCCCGCACCGCCTCTTGGTGTTCTTCCCGGCGCTCTTGTTCGGCTGGCTCAGGCGCAAGCAGGGCGCGCTCGGCGCGGCCATCTTGGTGCACGCGATGTCGAACGTGCTGCTCGCGATCGTCTCGCGCATGTACGGCTGAGCAGAGGAGCAGCGACTTGGACAAGAGCGGACGAGCGTCTACCATGCGCCCCGTGCAACGGTCCCTCATCGTAGCGCTGCTGCTCCTGATGCCGTTGCGCGCCCATGCCGCCGACCCGGTGGGCGCCGCCGCGCTGCACGAGAAGGCGCAGGCGGCGATGCAGGGCCAGCACTATCAAGAGGCGGCCGAGCTGTTCCACGCGGCCTTCCAGCTCGACCCGGCGCCCGAGCTCTTGTGGAACGAGGCGCGCGCGCGCCACCTCGGCGGCGACCTCGAGCGGGCCCGCGAGCTCTACAAGCAGTTCATCGAGCGGGACGACGCGCCCGCATCGCTGCGCGGCCGCGCCAACGACTCGATCGTCGAGATCACGCTCGCGCTCGCGCAGCGCCAGGCCCCACCACCCGCGGTGGTCGCGCCGCCCGACGACACCTTCGGGACGGTGATGGTGGTGGTCGGCGGCGCGCTGGTCGCGGGCGGCGTCGTGGCGCACGTCGTGGCCTTCGACGCCGCCGACGACATGAGCACGTACGCGCACGCGGTCGCGGGCCTCGACGAAGGCGTGCGCAAGCAGCGCTACGACGACGCCCAGTCCAAGAAGGACACCGCGCTCGCCCTGGCCTGGGTCGGCTACGGCGTGGGCGCGGCGGCGCTCGTGACCGGCATCGTGAGCCTCGTCCTCACCGACGACCCGGAGCCGAGCGCGAGCCTCACCCCCCTCGTCCTGCCTGGCGGTGGCGGGCTGGGCGCCAGCCTGCGCTTCTGAACCTGTCTCGTGGTCAAAGCGCGCCCTTCTCGCGACTTGTGATTTTTAACGTGTCTCGCCATCGCCCCGCGGCAGGCACGTGACTATGACGGACCGGCCGAACACGTCTGCCCCTTCCACCCGAGGCCGACGTCCCACACCGCCCAAGAACGAGGGGAGCTCATGCACCACCCTGCTCCACGACCGTTGTCGATCGTGCCCCCGCCCATCCTCGCGCCCAATGGTCAGGGCCGCGTGCCGCCGCGCGTGCCGATCCCGCGCAACGCCCACGCGCCCGTGCGGCGCGCCGAACCCGAGCCGCTCGCGGCCGAGGTCAAGCAGCGCGCCATCGAGATGATGCTCCGGCCGGCCGCGCGCATCCTTGCGCGACTGATGTCGCCGCTGCACTGAACCGTCCTTAGCCTGACCACCTGACCCCCAGGAGGTAGGCCATGACGGCAGCAAACAACCAACCGACGAGCTCCCCGAGCGCGGACGACGAGGCGCGCCTCGATGCGGCGCTCGCCAACTCCTTTCCGGCGAGCGACCCGCCCGGACACCTGCACGGCGAGGCGATTGCGCCCAGCGCACGCGACGTATGGGCCCACCTCGATGTGCTCGACGCGGCCGCGTTCGCGCAGCACCTCTGCCCCGGCGTGCACCTGAGCTGGGGCCACGCGCGCGCCGACGGCCGCGCCGAGGTCGAGCGCTGGCTCGCCGGCTGGCTCGGCGGGCTGCGCGCGCTGAGCTCGACCATCACGAACGCCTGGAACGTCGGCGACGCCGAGGTCCTCGAGGTCGAGCTGGCCTGCACACGCTTGGACGGCCACGAGGCAACGCTGTGCGCCGCCGTCGTGATGCAGCCCGCGCGCCCGCCGTTCGAAGCGGTGCGCGTCTACCTGGAGCTCGCGCCGCTCATGGCGGCGACGTCAGGCACCCGTTGACCAACGCACGCAGGTTCGGCGTGTCGAAGGGCTTCTCGATGCGCAGGTTCGGGATGCGCTCGAGGAACTCGCGCGCGCGCGGCGTGAACGCGCCGCCCGTCAGGAAGACCATACGTGCGGCTTGGTCGGGCGCGATCTTCACGAGCTCCGCGTGGAGCTCCATGCCGGTCATCTGCGGCATCATCAGGTCGCTCAGGATCACGTCGAAGCGCTGGCCGTGACGCACCAGCTCGAGCGCCGCGCTCGCCTCGTTCACCGTCACGATGTCGTGCTGTTGCTTGAGCATGTGGCGCACGGCGTAGGTGATCATGGGCTCGTCGTCGACCACGAGCACACTGCCGCGTCGTAGGACGGCGGCCTCGATCGCCGGCTGCGCGACAGGGGACGAGACGAGCGGCTCCGCGGCGGGCAGCGCCACGCGGAAGGTCGTGCCGCGGCCGCTCTCGCTCTCGACGGAGATGCTGCCACCCATGCCGGTCACGAGGCGATGGCAGATGGCCAGGCCGAGCCCGGTGCCGACGCCGATCGGCTTGGTCGTGAAGAACGGCGTGAAGAGCTGCTCGAGCGTCTCCTGGCTCATGCCGACGCCAGTGTCCACGATCTCGGTGACGACCTGTCCGTCGGCCGCGAGGTGTGTGCTGATGCGGATCTCGTTGTGGCCGGCGTGACCCTCGTCCATCGCCTGCGCCGCGTTGACGAGCAGGTTCAGGAACACCTGGCCGAGCCGCGCCTCGTTGGCCAGCACCGGGGGTACGTGCTCCCCGCCGCGCACGACGCGCGCACGGTGGCGGATCTCGTTGTGCGCCATACGCAAGCACGACTCGAGCACCCGATCGAGATCGACCGCCTCGCGTGAGTCCTCGTTCTGCGGCGCGCGCGAGAACATCTTCAGGTCGCGCACGATCTCGCGCACCCGATTGGCCGCCTCGCGCGCGTCGCCGAGCTCACTGACGAGCTCGCCGCGCGCCTCGGCGTCGAGCTCGCCAGGCGCCGCGATGAGCGCGTGGGCGAGGTCGAGGTTCGCCATCACCGCGGTCAGCGGGTTGTTGATCTCGTGCGCCACGCCCGCCGCGAGGATGCCGACCGAGACCATGCGGTCGGCCACCAGCAGCTGCGCTTGGATCTTCCGCTGCTCGGTGATGTCGGTGACCATCACCAGCGCGCCCATGAGCTCGCCGTCGTCGCCGATGATCGGGCTCGTCGACAGGCTCGCCCAGAACTCCGAGCCGTCGTCGCGCCGAAAGCGCAGCTCGTGCCGCTCGGGCTTGCCGCCGCTGAGCCGCTCGAGCATCGCCGCCAGCGGCGCGCGGTCCGCATCGACCAGGAAGCTCATGATTGGTCGCGCCGCCATCTCGTCGCGCGTCATGCCGAGCATGTCGCCCATCTGCCGGTTCACGAAGGTCGTGTGGGCACGCGCGTCGAGCGTCCAGATCCCCTCTTGCGAGGTCTCGATGATGCGGCGGAAGCGCGCCTCGCTCTCGCGCAGTCGCACCTCGGCCTCGGCCCGCTCGCGGCGCGTAGCGACGTCACGCAGCTCGCGCTCGATGGCCGGCGCGAGCCGCGACAGGCGACCCTTCACGAGGAAGTCGTGCGCGCCCGCCTTGAGCGCGTCGACCGCCGTCTCCTCGCCGATGGTGCCCGACACGATGATGAACGGGATGTCCTTGCCGGTCGCCTTGAGCGTCGCGAGCGCCTCGGGAGCCGAGAAAGCCGGCAAGCGGAAGTCCGACAGCACCACGTCCCAGGTGTGCTCCTCGAGCGCGGCGCGCATCGTCGGCGCCGTCTCGACCTGCAGCCAGGTGACCTCGAAGCCGCTGCGCTCGAGCTCGCGCCGCAGGAAGAAGCAGTCGTCGGTATCGTCTTCGACGATCAGGGCGCGCAGGTGGCGCTCGGTTCCGGCGGGGCGTGCGGTCATGCTCTCGCGTTCAGCTCCTCGGAGATGGTTGCTGTGCGTCTGGCTCTCGATCGCGCCCGCTGCTCGCGACGTGCGCGTCCGCGTCCTCCAGGTCGGGGTGAAGACACAGACGACGCGGCCCGCATAGTAGATGCCACGGCGCCTCCCGTCATCAGTTTCGACCTCGCGCCCGTCGCCGCTCGTCGCGACCCGCTCATCGACCGCTTCCAGGCCCGCCCCTATTGACGCCGATGCGCGCTAGCGCGTACGCCTCTGGGCCATGATGCTCCGCTCGTTGTCCGTCGCCGCGCTCGTCGCCATCCCCACCGCGGCGTCCGCGTACGTCTTCTACTCGACCACGGGCGGTGACCCGCTGCGCTGGAAGCTCGACAGCACCAACGTGCGCGTCTCGACCGTCGCGCCCACGGCGCCGCTGACCTCGACCGACATCAGCAGCGCGCTGAGCACCGGCTTCGCGCAGTGGATGGCGAGCGGCTGCGTCCCGACCGTCACGGTCTCGGGCACGACCGACGCGACCGAGGGATCGATCCCGTCGAGCATCAAGGGCCCCGCCGACAACATCATCGTGTTCCTGAATACGCCGCAGCACTGGGCCGCGCGCGGCCACGGGTCGGCCGAGATCGCCGTGACGATCATCGCCAACAACCCGACC
>Ga0164241_10002874_pt1 | contig 18050 bp, 15 predicted proteins | sample OricomyardsoilBY_FD_108780 | JGI IMG/M metagenome (GOLD analysis project Ga0164241, IMG submission 108780) | Backyard soil microbial communities from Emeryville, California, USA - Original compost - Back yard soil (BY) | ecosystem: Environmental > Terrestrial > Soil > Unclassified | place: USA...
AACAGCACGGCGGAGAGGGCTTGGTTTTGGGTCGACGCCGAGACGCGGCTCGCCGCGAGGTGCTCGAGGAACGCGCTGACTTCGTCGGGACCGAGCTCGATGGGCTCGCGCAGGCCGTGGAAGATGACGTAGCGGCGAACCCATCCACAATAGGCGCGCTCGGTGCGCGGGCTCAGGTGCCGAACGCGCATGGCGGCTTTCATTCGCTGGACGCTGACGCCGATGACCTCTCCGGGGTGTCGCGCGGGCGCGATGGTGGGCTTCGGTGCTTCGCGTCGCTGGGATTCGACGGGCCCGGCGTAGGATTCGACAGGCCCGGCGTAGGAGTGGTCGTCGGCTCGACTGGGGCGAGGTCCCGGAGAGCCTGGGTAGCGAGCGCGCATGCCGCGGCCTTTGCCACTGGCGTGCCGTGTTGGATTTCGGAGGGCCTGGGGCTCGATGGGCTCGCGTGGACGCGCTTCGGCTCGAGCTAGGAGGGTCGAACCGGGTGGCGCCCGCCGGCGTCGGCCTGGCGCCCGCCAGGGTCAGGCCTGCGCGGGTGTTCGGTTCTTCGGGGCGCGGTGCCCCGAAACGATGCGTCGGCGGCGCGCGGGCTTCGTCCGGCAGGTGCATCGCGTTGACTCTCTTGGGGGGTGCAGCTACATGGCTTCTCTCGCAAAAAGCCTGCGGTTTGGGCTTCGCGCGCTAGAGCCCCGGGGTCTCCTCGGGCCGCCACGCACCCCCGTTTTCGGGAAAGGTCACGCTCCGGCATGGCTACGTACGTCCCGCTCTTGCTGCTCTTCTTCATCGCCGCCGCCCTCGCAGGGGCGATGTTCGCGCTGTCGCACTTCATCGGGCCGAAGAACCCCACGGCCGAGAAGATGATCCCGTTCGAATGCGGGAGCGAATCGACGGGCGCGCGCCACGTGAAGCTCAGCGTGAAGTTCTACATGACGGCGATTCTCTTCGTCGTCCTCGATGTAGAGGTCGTGCTGCTCTACCCGTGGGTGGTGACCATGCGAGAGGGCGGCTGGACGAGCCTGCTCATCATGGCGCCGTTCATGATGTTGCTGGTGGTTGCGCTGGTCTACGAGTGGAGGAAGGGCGCCATGGAGTGGGACCGATGACCGAGACACGCGTTCTCGAGGGCTCCGAGCAAGGCTTCGCGACGACCCGGTTCGAAGCGGTGCTGAACTGGGCGAAGAAGTACTCGCTGTTCCAGTACCCGTTCGTGACGGCGTGCTGCGGCATGGAGTTCATGGCCATGGCGAGCCCTCGGTTCGACATGGCCCGCTTCGGCGCGGAAGCGCCGCGCTTCTCACCTCGTCAGGCGGATTTGCTGTGGGTGGTCGGGACGATCAGCCAGCGCCAAGCGCCGGCGCTTCGCCGCATCTACGAGCAAATGGCCGACCCGAAGTACGTGCTCGCGTTCGGCACGTGCGCTTCGTGCGGCGGCTTCTACGACAACTACACGACCGTCGCGGGCATCGACAAAGTCATCCCGTGCGACGTCTACGTCCCGGGCTGTCCGCCGCGTCCAGAGGCGGTGCTCGACGGCCTGCTTCTGCTTCAAGACAAGATCGCGCGCGGCGATCGCAAGCCGGCGATCGTGAAGCCGCGCACTGATCCGGTGCCGGAAGCCCAAGAGCTGGTGAGCGCCGACCGACTCCGTCGTGGCGCGCCCGCAGAGGGCTCGATGCGTCTCGGTCCGAAGGTGAAGACATGAGCAAGCTCTTGCTCGACGCGCTCGCCCAGAAGTTCGGCGCGGGCGTCCTCGATTCGCACAGCCAGTTCGGCGACGAGACGGCCGTGCTCGATCCGGCCATTTGGTTCGAGGCCGCGCGCTTCCTGAAGACCGACTCGCGCTGCCTGATGAATCAGTTCATCGATTTGACGGCGGTCGACTACCCCGATCGCGAGCCGCGGTTCGAGGTCGTGCTCCACATCCGCTCGCTCGAGCGCGGGCACCGCCTTCGGTTGAAGTCGCGCGTCGGCGACAGCGACGGCGAGGGCGCCGACATCGACAGCGTGACGCCCGTCTGGGGCGGCGCGAACTGGTTCGAGCGAGAAGCGTTCGACATGTTCGGCGTCGTCTTCCGGGGCCACCCCGATCTGCGACGCATCTTGATGTACCCCGAGTTCAAGGGTTACCCGCTCCGCAAGGACTACCCGGCGAACAAGATCCAGCCGCTCATCGCCTTCCGAAAAGAGGCGATCGTCGACAAGCTGCCGCCGTTCGGCCCTGACGAGGGCATGAGCTTCGGTCGACAGACGCACGAGTTTCACCGCGACGACCCGCTGATGGTCACGGCCCGCGAAAAGAAGGGCAAGCAGCTCGCGGCGAAGGAAAAAGGCTGAAAGATGGAGCCCCTCGATCAGGACCTCGAGGACGGCGAGCTCGAGCTCCCGTCCGAGCCGATGATGCTCAACATGGGTCCGAGCCACCCGGCGATGCACGGGACGGTTCGGATCGTCGTCGAGCTGTCGGGCGAGACGATCACGAAGGCCGACGTGCAGATCGGCTATCTGCACCGCGGCTTCGAGAAGATGTGCGAGCGCGGGACCTGGAACCAGGTCTACCCGTACGTCGATCGGCTGAACTACGTCTCGCCGATGTTGAACAACGTCGGCTTCTCGCTCGCGGTCGAGAAGATGCTGGGCATCACGGTGCCAGAGCGCTGCCTCTACTACCGGACGATCCTGGGCGAGCTGGCGCGCATCTGCGACCACCTGACGTGCAACGGCGCCATGGCGATGGAGCTCGGGGCGTTCACCCCGTTCCTCTATTACATCCGCGCTCGCGAGATGTTCTGGGACATCTTCGAGGAAGAGACCGGCGCCCGCGTCACGCACAGCTTCGGTCGTGTCGGCGGCATGGCGAAGCCTCCGAGCAAGTATTTCAAGGACATGATCCGAGCGACGCTTCCGCGCGCGCTCAAGCTCATGGGCGACGGAGAGAAGCTGCTGCTGAAGAACCGCATCTTCCTCGACAGGCTCGAGAACGTCGGTCGTGTCTCGTCCGAGATGGCGCTCGACCTGTCGTGGACAGGACCGTGTCTGCGCTCGACGGGCATCCCCTACGACGTGCGTCGCGCACACCCGTACATGCTCTACGACCGGTTCGAGTTCGACGTGCCGGTGGGCTCGACGGGCGACAACTACGATCGCTTCATGTGTCGCCAAGAAGAGCTGCGACAGAGCGCTCGCATCATCGAGCAGGCGCTCGACCAGATGCCGGACGAGGGCCCGATCGAGGTCCTTGATCCGCGCATCACGTTGCCGCCGAAGGAAGAGGTCTACACGACCATCGAGGCGACGATTCAGCACTTCAAGATCGTGATGGAGGGCATCAAGGTCCCCGCCGGAGAGGTGTACTCGTACACCGAGGGCGGGAACGGCGAGCTCGGCTACTACTTGGTGAGCGACGGCAGCGGCACGCCCTATCGCGTTCGCATTCGTCCGCCGTGCTTCCCCATCGTGCAGGGCCTCGACCGTCTCATCGTGGGCAACATGATCCCCGACGTTGTTCCCACCTTCGGCTCGATGAACATGATCGGCGGGGAGTGCGATCACTGACATGACTGCGCAATCACCTGGGGCAGACGCCCCCAAGCCGCCGAACACGATCAAGATCGACGGACGCGAGATCCCGTTCGAGCCCGGCGAAACCATCATCAAGGCCGCGCATCGCGCAGGCATCGACATCCCGCACTACTGCTGGCATCCCGGCCTGACGGTCGCCGCGAACTGCCGCATGTGCCTGGTCGAGCTCGCGCCGCCTCCCGGTCGTCCGGCGATGAAGCTCGACATCTTGCGGTGGGATCCGCAGGTGAAGGACTACGTCCTCGACAACAAGCCGAAGCTCCAGCCCGCCTGTCAACAGGCGTGCGCTCCGGGGATGGAGGTGCTCAGCGACTCGAGCGAGAACGTCGCCGAAGCGCGCAGCGCCGTCCAAGAGCTTCTGCTCCTGAACCACCCCGTCGACTGCCCGATCTGCGACCAGGCCGGCGAGTGTCGCCTTCAGGACTACTGGCTCGAGCATCAGCGCAAGGGCAAGCGCATGAAGCAAGAGATCGTGCACAAGCCCAAGGCGGTCAGCTTCGGGCCGACGATCGTCTACGACGCCGAGCGCTGCATCGTGTGCACGCGCTGCGTCCGCTTCACCGAAGAGGTCGCGAAGGATCCGGTCCTCAGCGTCCGCGAGCGCGGCAACCTGAACGAGATCACCGTCTCGCCCGGCCGCGAGCTCGACAACGACTACACGCTGATGACCGAGCATGTCTGCCCGGTCGGCGCCCTCACGAGCAAAGACTTCCGCTTCAAGGCGCGGGTCTGGTTCCTTCGTTCGGCGCGCACCATCTGCCAGGGCTGCGCGACGGGCTGCAACGCGTATCTCGATTTCGATCCGCGCTCGAACACGCCGCACCGCCACCGACCTCGCGAGAACATGGAGGTCAACAAGTACTGGATGTGCGACGAGGGCATGCTCTCGTACAAGGCCGCCGTCGAGAATCGTCTGCTCGAGGCGCGCGTCGGGGGTGACGAATCGTCGGTCGACGACGCGATCGAGGCCGCGAAGGATCTGTTCGCGGGTCACGGTCAGAAGACCGACAAGATCGCGATTGTCCTGAGCGCGCAGCACTCGCTCGAGGACAATTTCGCGCTCTACACGCTCGCGAAGACGTTCATGGGCATCGACGCGTTCTTCGTGACGGGCAAGCCGCTCGGCAAGGGCGACGACATCTTGATGAGCGAAGACAAGAACCCGAACACGTCGGGCGTCATGAAGCTCGCGGGCGCGACGCCGCCGAAGCCCCTCGCAGAGCTGGCCGCGAGCGGCGATCGCTTCGACTTCGTGCTCGCGCTCGGCGCAGAGGCAGAGCTCGAGCCGGCAGAGGTCGCCTCCGCCCTGAAGGGCAAGAAGGTCGTCACGGTCGCGGCGCACCGCGGTCCGCTCACGTCTGCCGCGAAGGTCGCGCTCCCGGCGTGCGCCTGGGCAGAGGTCGACGGCACGTTCGTGAACAAGAGCGGCAAGGTCCAGGTCAGCGAGCGCGCGCTCTTGGCGCGTGGAAGCGCGCTGCCCGGGTGGCTCCTCGTCGCGAAGCTCGGCCGCGCCCTCGGGTACGCCGTTCCTTGGAAGAAGCTCAGCGAAGTGCGACGCGCGATGGCGGGTGAGCCCGTGGTCGGCGTCGCAGAGAAGAAAGAGTCAGAGGCGCGACCGTGATCGTCGAAGTCGTCCTGGCGGTCGTCAAGATCGCCATCGTCCTCGGCTTCTGTCTGAACATGTCGGCCCTCGCGACGTGGGCAGACCGCAGGCAGAGCGCGATGATTCAGCACCGCATCGGTCCGAACCGCGCGGTCATCTACCTGCCCAGCTTCATCGTGCAGGGCCTGCTCGCGGCGCCAGGATTCGTCATCGGCGCGCTCGCGGCGGTCGGCGTCAGCTACGGCGCGCGTCCAGAGGCGATGGTCGATCGCTTCGCGCTCGGTCTTCAGCTCTTCGTGCTCGTCGCGTGGTTCAACCTGGTCGTCCTCGCTTGGCGAGTCGATCGCAAGGGCGCGAGCAACGGCTTCGAGTCGATCATCGGCTCGCGCACGCCGCGGACCTACTTCTACGGTGGCCTCGCCGCGCACGGCCTGGCGTTCCTACTGACGGGCGTGCTCTCGCGCATGATCGCCGATGGTCGCTTGTCGGCCGACGGCATGAAGGTCGCCGCGAACGGCGCGGGCGCGCTCCTCGGCGCGACGCTCGCCGCCGCCGGCATCTACGCCGCGATGGGCATCCCCAAGGGCAAGGTCGGCATTCGCCTGGCCGGCACGCTCCACGCGCTCGCAGACAGCGTGAAGATGATCTTCAAGGAAGACTTCATCCCGAAGAACGCCGACCGACTGCTCCACGCGCTCGGGCCGCTCATCGCGATCTTCCCCGCGCTCACGGTCCTGGCGGTCGTCCCGTTCGGCGATCAGCTCTGCTTCCGCGACGTCGACCACAACGGGGTCTTCAACTTTTCCGACCTGACCCACATCGCCCCCGTGCTCGAGCGCCAGGGCGACTGTGCCGGCCACGCCGTCAGGCTCCAGATCGCCGATCTCAACGTCGGCATCCTCTACCTCTTCGCGATCTCCTCGACCGGCGTCATCGGCGCGGCCATCGCGGGTTGGTCGAGCGACAACAAGTTCTCGCTCCTCGGCGGCCTCCGCGCGGCAAGCCAGATGATCAGCTACGAGGTCGCGATGGGCCTCAGCGTCATGGGCCTGCTCGTCATCTACGGGAGCGTCCGCCTTGGTCACATGGTCGACTGGCAGAACGAGAACGCTTGGGGCGTGTTCGTGCAGCCGTTCGCGTTCCTCATGTTCCTCGCGGCGCAGCTCGCCGAGACGAAGCGCGTTCCGTTCGATCAGCCCGAGGGTGAGAGCGAGATCGTGGCCGGGTACTTCCTCGAGTACTCGGGCTTCAAGTGGGGCATGTTCATGGCCGGCGAATACGTCGAGATCATCACCTCGAGCGCCATCTTGATCACGCTGTTCTTCGGCGGCTACAGCCTGCCGTTCTTGCACGCCGACGGCGTCGAGATCGCGTTCGGCTCGGGCGTCCTCTACGCGTACAAGATGAACCACCTCGCGGTGGCGCTCATTCAGATCGTCGCGTTCTTCGGCAAGACGATCTTCATGACGTTCCTGATCATCTTCTTCCGCTGGACGCTCCCGCGCTTCCGCTACGACCAGCTGATGAAGTTCGGTTGGACGAAGCTCCTGCCGCTCGCGATCGGCAACCTGGTCCTCACGGCGATCGTGGTCGTCGCGATCGACCAGTCCGGCGAGGGCGTGGCCGGTGCGTTCCAAATGGCCGGTCAGCTGACGAACTTCCTCGTCGCTGGCTTGATGATCGCGGCTCCCATCGCGCTCATCTGGCTCTTCCTCCGACCGACCGATCGAACTCGCTTCGTGAAGTCGACGGCGACCCGCTTCTCCGCAGCCGCGGGTGGCGTGAAAGCCACTCCGATGCAGGCCTGACCATGAAGAAGATCGACGAAACGAAGAGCTGGACTCAGCCCCGCGGCGCGCCTTTCAAGCCGAAGGTGATGCCGCGACCGGTGCGCGACTTCGAGACGCAGGCCTATGCACCTGCCATCGCGAAGGGCCTCGCGCAGACGATGAGCACCTTCTTCAAGAACACGAAGGAGATGATCCTCGGGCAGACGGCCGATCCGGTGACCGAGGGTCTCTCGTCGGGCATCACGACGATCAACTACCCCGAAGAGAAGCGTCCCTACCCGGAGCGTTTCCGCGGGCTGCATCGGCTGACGCTGCGCGACGACGGCTCTCCGCGTTGCGTGGCGTGTCTCTGTTGCTCGACGGCGTGTCCGGCGCAGTGCATCCACATCGAAGCGGGCGAGTACCCGGAGGGCGATCCGAAGCACGGCTACGAGCGCCACCCGAACAAGTTCGTCATCGACGAGCTGCGCTGCATCTTCTGCGGCTTCTGCGTCGAGGCGTGCCCGTGCGACGCCATTCGCATGGACACCGGCCTGCACGCCGTCCCGTACGACTCTCGCGAGCAGTTCATCTACGGCCGCGATCTACTGACGGGGTTCACGGGCCGAGACGGCGAGCGCCTGACCGCGAACCCGCGTCACGAGCCCGGCGACGCGTCGCACCCTGGGCTCGATCGCGAGCACGTGCACTGAGCTAGGGCGTGCAGCAACCGGGCACCGCTGACGCAAGGGTGCCCAATTGAATGCGCGTCGCGTCCGCGCGGCGCGGACGCCGCCCGCTGACGCACGGCGCGGACGAGCGGCGCGTCCGCGCGGCGCTGAGGCGCGGCGCTGAGGCGCGGAGCTGACGCAGGCTGTGTCCGCGCGCACGAACACCGGGGGGCTGCGTCATCGGTGGGCCGTTCGTGCGCGCTCCGTGCCGTGTTCGTGCGCCGCGGCGGCGATTTCGGCTGGCCGTTGTCTCAAGGGGCGGGATCCGCGCACGAACGGAGGGGGGAGCGCGCAGCAAACGGGCACCGCTGACGCAAGGGTGCCCAATTGATGCGCGTCGCGGAACGCGCGCACCCGACGCGGCACGTCCTCGTGCCCGGCCTTCACCCGCGAGCGTCAGCGAGGGCCGGGCGGGAGGACGCGCCGAAACTAAGGACACCCCCCTAGAACATCTCGCCCATCGAGGGCATCGAGCCGGCGAAGACGCTGTCGAGCATCGCAACGTCAGCGTCGCGGGCTTCGAGTCGGCCGAGGCGGCGCACGGCGCTCGCGGTGAGGTAGCTGGTGAAGAGCGGCGCCAGGGCGAGCACGTCCAGTCGAATGTGGCCAGCGCCGCTGCGAGTCACGCGGCCGCGGCCGCCTTCGATCTCGAGCGTGAAGCACCCGCGGTTTTCTGCGACGAGATCGTCGGTGAGCTCGAGCTCGAGCTTCGTGGCGATGCCGACGGGATAGCCACGCGTCTCGAGCGCGCTTTGGACTCTCGTGATGCGCACCATCCAGTCGCGCTCGGCGGTCTGGGTGAAGCACGGCTCGTCGAGCGCGGTGAGAAACGGATCGGACGGCCCGCTGCGCAGGATGACGTGATGCGCCGTGCTCCGTTGGTCGTGTAGGAAGCGGGCGATCGCGCCGACAGCGGCGGGCGTCCGCGCGACCAGATCGTAGAGGCGGACGTCGTGCCACGGATCGCGGGGGTTCGTGCGCTCTTGCGCCATGTAGACGTGTCCTTCGAGCTCGCCGGTGGCGCCGAAGAAGCCGAAGCCACGCGCGAGCTTGCCCCGCGGCGTACGAACGCGAGACCAGATGTACGGTCCTCGATCGAGCCAGCCGTTCTTCTCGCGCGCGACCTCGCGGTACGCGGCCACGACGATCGCTTCATCGCTCGGCGTGAGCGCGCGGACCTCGAGATGGCGGCCGTCGGGGACGCTGCTCGCCTTCAGCGTGTCGAGAGGAATGACGGTGTCGACGAGCTTGCCTGCGCGTTCGTAGCCGGCGCGTCGATAGAGGGTCTGCGTCGCCGGATACAGTGTCGAGAGCGCGCACCCGCGGCTCGCGACTTCGACGATGAGATCGCGCATGAGCGCTCGAGCGAGGCCGCGTCTGCGCTTGTCGAGCGCGACGGCGACGCCGGCGATGCCGCATGTGGGGACGCTGCGCCCACCGAAAAAGTGCCCCATCGGCACCTCGAGGAGGCACGCGACGGGTCGATGCCCTTCCCGAATGACGCGGACGTTGTTGCGGCCCCCTTGGTCGAGCCACGCGGGCGTTTCGTGGGGCGGATAGGCGAAAGCGGCGCCGAGCATTTCGCTCAGCGCGTCGAGGTCGCCCTCGACCATCGGGTAAATGCTCATCGAGCCTCCGGGACGCGGGGCGCACCGCCGTCCTGACGGCGAGGCTCGCACGAGGTGGGTGCATCTCGCGAGATGCTCGGGTGACTTTTCAGCGACGGCGTTCCGAGTACCATCGGCGCCCTATGGTGAACGTGCTTCCGCATGGGCTCGGGTGGCGGCGCGAGCCGCCGGACTTTCGTGATCTCGCGTTCGAGTCGCACGAGATTCAGGGAATCCTCCGCATCTCGACGCCCTACAAGGCGGTCTCGGATGCGCAATCGGTCATGCCCGCGAGCATCGACCTGCGCAAGTGGTGCACACGCGTGCGCGATCAGGGGACGGCGAACACGTCGACCGCGTTCGCAGTGACGGCGCTGACGGAGTACTTCGAGCGACGCGCGTTCGGTCGCCACACGAACTACTCCGAGCAGTTCTTGTATCGATCGACGTGCGATCTACTCGGCTACAGTCTCGATCTCGGCGCGGATTTGCGGACGACGCTGCACGCGCTCCAGACGTACGGCATGCCGGCCGAGCATCTTTATCCATACGCTCCGGAGCAGACGTCCGCGGCGCCGCCGACGTTCTGTTACGGCTTCGCCGACAAGTTCCGGATGATCCGGTTCTTCCGCTTGGACGACGCGAAGCTGTCGGGGAAAGAGGTCCTCGTCAACGTGCGCAAGCTGCTCGCTTCACGGATGCCGTGTGTGTTCGGCTTGAGTGTCTACACGTCGTTCCCGCATGCGGGCGACGAGTCGGACGAGATCCCGCCGCCCGAACCGGGCGAGCAGCTCATCGGCGGACAATCGCTCCTCGCGGTCGGGTACGACGACGAGCGCATGATCGGACCGAACCAGGGCGCGCTCTTGGTGCGCAACTCGTGGGGCGCGGACTGGGGCGACAAGGGCTACGGCTGGCTTCCGTACAAGTGGGTCGAGCACCGCCTCGCCGTCGATTTCTGGTCCTATATGCGGCCTGATTTCGTGAACACCGATCTGTTCAACTGACGACGCGTCCGGGCGAGCTGCGCCGGACTGACGCGGCGGCGCGCAGCACTCGCGGCGCGGATCAAGGGGCGTCGATCACCCGCAGCGTGATGGGTGCGACGCCCCTCTTCAAGATCCCGAGCTCGCGGGCGGCGTGCTTCGAGAGATCGATGATGCGGTCTTCGTTGCCGAACGGTCCGCGATCGTTGATGCGGACCTCTACCTCACGGCCATCTTGCGTCGACACTCGGACCCACGTGCCGAGCGGGAGCGTTCGGTGCGCGGCGGTCATACCTTCGGGATCGTAGCGGTCGCCGTTCGCGGTCTTGTGACCTCGGAGTGCGTCCGAGTAGTACGTCGCGAGCCCGGATTGCGTCGATCCGACGACCGCGGGCGCCTTCGCGGTGCTTCGCGGCTTCTTCGAGCCGCCCTTCTTCGCCTCTGGCGCGCGCGGCGCACCCGACGTGTCTGGTGTCCGCGACAGCGTGGCGTATTCGTCGTCGTCGCCCGCTGGGGCGCCCGGGCTGCCGCCGGGACCGTGCACGGTCGCGCACGACGCCACGAGGCACGCCACGCCGAAGAGCACGACGGCCGCCGAAATGGAGGCGGGAAGGGCCCCGCTAGGCACGCGGCCCGTGCTATCTCGAAGCGGCATGCCGGGATCCTACGGCGATTGGGAGCCGGTGATCGGCCTCGAAGTGCACGCGCAGCTCCTGACGCGTACGAAGCTGTTTTGCGCCTGTGAAACGAGCTTCGGCGATACGCCGAACGCGCACACGTGCCCCGTGTGTCTAGGCTTGCCGGGGGCGCTGCCGGTGCCGAATCGCCGCGCAGTCGAGCTGGCGGTCGTGGCTTCGCTGGCGCTCGGCGCGTCGATCGAGAAAACGAGCGTGTTCGCGCGGAAGAACTACTTCTACGCCGATCTGCCGAAGGGCTACCAAATCAGCCAGTTCGAGCTGCCGCTCGCTCGTCACGGGACGCTCGAGGTCGAGACGAAGGACGGCACCCGGGTCGCGCGCGTCCTGCGCGTCCACATGGAAGAGGACGCTGGCAAGAGCCTCCACGATCGCGGCGCCGGGTCGGCGATCGATCTGAATCGCGCGGGGACGCCGCTCATCGAGATCGTGGGCGAGCCGGATCTTCGCTCGGCCGAAGAGGCCAGCGACTACCTCCGCAAGCTACGCGAGATCTTGATGGCGTGCGGCGTGTGCGACGGCAACCTCGAGCAGGGCAGCTTTCGCTGCGACGCGAACGTCTCGGTGCGTCCGCGCGGAGAAGGCGCGCTCGGCGTGCGAACCGAGCTCAAGAACATCAACTCGTTTCGCTTCGTCGAAGAGGCCATCGACTTCGAAATCCGGCGTCAGATCGCGCTGATCGAGGCGGGCGGGCGCGTGAAGATGGCGACGCGCGGGTACAATTCCGAGAAGAAAGAGACGTACCTGCTTCGCGAAAAAGAGACGGACGCGGACTACCGCTACTTCCCCGATCCGGATCTGCCGCCGCTCGTGCTCAGCGATGCGTTCATCGAGACGCTCGCGTCCAGCGCGCCGGAGCTGCCGCGCGCGAAGCGTGAGCGCTACGTGGCAGAGCTGGGGCTCACGCCGTACGCCGCGCAGGTGCTCACGGCGCACCCGAAGATCGCGGCGTTCTTCGATGGGGCGGTGCGCCTGTCCGCAGAGAACGCGCGCGGCGCCGATCCGTTGAAGCTCGGCAACTTCATCCAGGCCGAGGTGCTGCGCGACGTCACGACGAGCGGTCTCGACGCTGCGATCCCACTCGAAGTATCCCAGTTGGTCGAGCTGATCGAGCTGGTCCACGCGGGAAAGATCAGCGGAAAGCAGGCGAAAGACGTGTACGCGTCGATGCGCGGGACGACCCGGTCGCCGGCCGAGATCGTCGCGGCGAGCGGCACGTCGGTCCTGGCCGATCCTGTCGAGCTCGAGCGCATCGCTCGCGAGATCGTGCTCGCGAACGCGAAGCAGGCAGCGAGCTTCAAGGCCGGGAAGACCGCGCTCTTCGGCTACTTCGTCGGTCAGCTCATGAAGGCCACGAAGGGCCGCGCAGATCCGGTGGTCGCGAACGAAGTGCTTCGAAAGGTGCTGGCAGAGTGAGCGTCGTCGGTGACGCACGCTTCGCCGCGCGTACGGCGGCGCTCGCTGCGTATTCGCTCGGGCTCTACGCGACCTTCGAGGCCGAGCTGCGCCTTCGCGGGAGCGCGGACGACGAGTCGCTGGTTCGAGAGTATCGACGGCGCTACGGGCGCCACATGGCGAAGCTCTTCGGCATCGAAACGGTGACGCGCGGGGTTCCGGCGGCGGGCTACGTCGAGCGCGCGGACGCGCGTGGGGTCGGCCGAATCTTCATCGTCAACCACCGCTCGAGTCTCGACATTTTCATCACGCTCGCGCTGCTCGACGGCAAGCACCTGAGTCGCGGCGATCTCGCACAGTGGCCGATCATCGGGCTCCTCGCGCGTCGCGCAGGGATCCTCTTCGTCGACAGGTCCAGTCGTCGGTCGGGCGCCGCGGCGGTGCAGTCGATGATTCAGACCATCCAGGACGGAAGCGGCATCATCCTGTTTCCAGAGGGCACGACGTTCGCCGGCGACGAGGTTCGCCCCTTCAAGGCTGGCGCGTATGCGGTCGCGAAGCGCGCCGACTGCGAGCTCGTCCCGGTCGGGATCGCCTACGCAGGCGGGGGCGTCGCGTTCGGTGAAGAAGCTCTCCTGCCGCACATGCGTCGCGTCGCCGGGACGAAGAAGGTTCGCGTCGGCTTCTCGGTCGGGACGGCGCTTCGCGTCGACGGCCTCTCGGATCCGGTCGCGTTCGGCGAGCAGCTCCGCGCGTCCGTGCAGACCGAGGTGACGCACGCCCGCGAGCTCGTGGGTCCGTAGTCGCGCGCGCTTATTTCCTCGAAGCGCCTCTGCCGCCGGTGGCTTCGCTCTTGAAGCGACGCCAGCCCTTTTCACTCTCGTCGGCGAGCGCGAGGCTCACCGCGGCGATCTTCTCTCGCTCGGGCGGCGCGAGCTCGAGGGTCGTCGGTGCTGGCCCGCTCGCGCTGTCGGGGAGCGGCTTCATGTGCTCGACGGCGAGCATCTCGCCGGCTTCGTACGCCAGCGCGGTCAAGTCGGCGACGCCGCGGAGCTTCTTCACTCGCACCTCGAAGTAGTTCGAGAGCCACTCGCTCGCCCAGTAGTGCCGGTCCGAGAGAAGCATCGGCGGAAGGAGCTTGGTCTCGAGCCTGGCTCGTTTCTGGCTCGCCGCGCGCTCGACGACCACACCATCGGGGATGCCCGTGACACACGGCGCGCCGGTGAGATCCGAGATCCCCTTCACTTCGATGACGACGTCGTCGTCGGGTGATTTCGAAGGGCCCTCGAGGCGAAACAGATACCGCGTCGTGAGAGCGCTCCCGATGCCGAGCTTCTGCGCGCCGACACGCTTCACCTCGAAGAACGACGCGGGCTTCTTCGTCCCGGCCTTCGCCAGGAGCGCGACGTAGTCCGCGAGCTCTTCGCGCGCGTTCGCTTCAGCCTCGGGCGAGAGCGGCAGCTCCATCGACTGCTCGACGTGGTCGAGGAACGCTCGGTGATCGGTGCTGAGCTTCGCGACGAGGGGCTTCGCGAACGCAGGCGCCTCTTTGGGTGGGCGTTTTCCTGCGAGGCCGTCCGTGTAGCCGCGCAAGAGCTCGGAGAGCGCGTGGTCGGCGTCCGCGGGCTCGCCGCCGAGCTGGCGGGTCGCCAGGATCAGGCTGGTGGACATGCGCACGAGATCGATGACGGGTGGACCGACCGCGGCATCGTCGAAGTCCATCAGCCAGCGGCCGAGATCCGTCACGGCGTATTGCTCGGCGTGCGGATCTCCGTGGAGGCGGACACGCGGCGCGCTCGCGAGATCCGTCGCGAAGGCTTTGCAGACGGCGCGTCGAAACGGGCTGCCGATGAACCGGAAGTACGAGTGAGGCGTCTCGGCGATGCGGTTCGTCAGCTCGGGGTTCTTGGCGAAGTCGAACGTCAACGCATCGACGTCGAGCTCGCCCGGAGGCTCGGGCAGCTGCGGCGCGACGCTCGCGCTGAGCGAGGCGATCGGCGGCGCGACGATCTCGCTCGAAGACGCGGAGCCGTCCCGTGCAGCGCCATCTGGATCGTTCGCCGTGGGGTGGTCCGAACCGGAGCAAGCCGCGACGGCGAAGAGGAAGAGGCACGCTACGCCGCGTCTCACGATCGAATCCTCGTCACGTTCAGGGCGCGTTGCCGAGGCTCTCGAAGGACGAGGTGCGGTCCGTTCCGGCTAGGGTCGTGGACACGGTGCTGTCGACCCCGAGCGCGATCCTCGATGTGCTGATCCACGTGGGGAGCACGGTGCTCCCGGGCATGCCCTGCGGGATGCCGTTCGCGCGCGCCTCGAGGACGAGGCTGCTCGCCTGCACGCTGATGCGAAGCTCGTCGGTGGACGCGTCGACTGCGACGCAATCCGAAACCGGCATCCCGTCGATGACGCCGTTGATGCAGCGCTGAGGACCCGCCATCGCGGGAACGAACGCGACCTCGATGTGTTCGCCTGGATCGGTGCCTTCGTAGAGCGCGAGGTAGGTGGCGACGCCGTCACCGTGCGCCTTCAGCTTCGTGATCAGGACGCAGTCGCTGAATGAAGCGGTGGCCTTCTGTAAGAGGCCGCCGCGCGCCGACGAGTTGGCGGTCAGCGTCACCGTGTCGCCGCCAATCACGGCGTCGGGGACGGCTCCGGTGTCCTGATACGTCGCGAAGACGGAGAGCGTGTTCGGCTGACTCGAGAACGTGTCGTTGAAGCACGAGAGCTGCATCGAGCCGCCGCCACCCCCGGTCCCGTCGCCACCCGTGCCGCCGCCGCCCGTGCTCGGGCCCGCGCCGCCGCCGCCGGTCGTTCCGGTCGAGGTGCTGGTCGAGCCGCCCGCGCCGGCCGTTCCGGTCGCGAAGGCGTCGAAGTCCTGGCAGCCGAGGCTCGCGGTCCCGCAGGCGAATAAGAAGAGAAGGCCGGTCGATCGGCGCATGGTGGGAGCATACTGCGCCGTCGCTTACTCGTCAGGCTTTCCGACCAGAGGCCGATGCCGACATTGCGCGCTGCTACTTCGAGTCGCGTGCGCGCAGCGCCGTCCGGGAAGCTGCCATCGATTTCATGAAGTCGCGATTCATACGCGCGATGAACTCGACGGAGATCTCCTTCGGGCAGGCCGCTTCGCACTCGAAGTGGTTCGAGCAATGGCCGAACCCCTCTGCGTCCATCTGCGCGACCATGTTGCGCGCGCGCTCCATGCGTTCTGGCTGGCCCTGAGGCAGCAAGCCGAGGTGGCCGATCTTCGCTGCGACGAAGAGGCTCGCCGAGGCGTTCGGACACGCGGCGACGCAAGCGCCGCAGCCGATGCACTGCGCTGCGTCCATCGCGAGATCGGAGTCACCCTTCGGGACGAGGATCTCGTTCGCGTCACGCGCAGCGCCGGCGCGGACCGACACGTAGCCGCCGGCCTGGATGATGCGATCGAACGCGCCTCGGTCGACGACGAGGTCGCGGACGACGGGGAACGAACCGGCACGCCACGGCTCGACGGTGATCTCGTCGCCGTCCTGGAACTGCCGCATGTGAAGCTGACAGGTCGTCGTCGCCTTCTGCGGTCCGTGCGGCTCGCCGTTGATGACGACGCCGCACGCGCCGCAGATGCCCTCTCGGCAGTCGTGATCGAACGCGATCGGGTCTTCACCCTTCTTGATGAGGCCCTCGTTCACGACGTCGAGCATCTCGAGGAAGGACATGTGGTCCGAGATGTCTTTGGCCTCGTAGCGCTCGAAGCCGCCGCGGTCGGACTTGTTCTTCTGCCGCCAAACGTGAAGGACGAGGTTTAGGTTCTGCGACATTTCGGGCTCACTTGTAGGAACGCTGCGAGGGCTTGACGAACTCGAAGGTGAGCTCTTCCTTGACGAGCTCGGGCTTGCCGAGATCGCCGGTGTGCTTCCACGCGGCGACGTACTTGTAGTCCTCGTCGTTGCGCTTCGCTTCGCCCTCTTCGGTGGTGTGCTCGGTGCGGTAATGGCAGCCACACGACTCGTCGCGATCGAGCGCGTCGATGCACATGAGCTCGCCCAGCTCGAGGAAGTCGGCGAGGCGGCCGGCCTTCTCGAGGGTTTGGTTGAGATCGCCCGACTCTCCGGTCACGTTGACGTTCGTCCAGAACTCCTCGCGCAGCTCTGGGATCTTCTGCAGAGCAGACTTCAGCCCCTTCGCGTCGCGGGCCATGCCGCAGTGGTTCCAGATGATGTGCCCCAGCTCGCGGTGGAACGAGTCCGGTGTGCGCTTGCCCTTGATCGAGAGCAGCTTCTTCACGCGCGACTCGACCTCTACGACGGCGGCCTTTGCCTCTGGGTGCGTCTCGTCGAGCTTTTCGATCTTCGCGGTCGCGAGGTAATTGCCAATCGTGTACGGCAACACGAAATAGCCGTCTGCGAGGCCCTGCATCAGCGCGCTCGCGCCCAGGCGGTTCGCGCCGTGATCCGAGAAGTTCGCCTCGCCGCCGACGAAGAGGCCGGGGATGGTGCTCATCAAGTGGTAGTCGACCCAGAGCCCGCCCATCGTGTAGTGGGTCGCCGGGTAGATGCGCATCGGGACGGTGTATGGGTCTTCGCCGGTGATGCGCTCGTACATCTCGAAGAGGTTGCCGTAGCGCTCTTCTACCTTCTTCTTGCCGAGGCGCTTCACGGCGTCGGCGAAGTCGAGATACACGCCGCGACGCTGATCTCCGACGACCGGGCCGACGCCGCGACCCTCGTCGCACATGTCCTTTGCGCGGCGGGACGCGATGTCGCGAGGTACGAGGTTGCCGAAGCTCGGATACAGGCGCTCGAGGTAGTAGTCGCGCTCGTCTTCCTTGAGCGTCTTCGGATCCTTCGTGCAGTCTTCGACCTTCTTCGGGACCCAGACGCGGCCGTCGTTGCGGAGCGACTCGCTCATCAGCGTGAGCTTGGACTGGTAATCACCGGCCTGGGGAATGCAGGTCGGGTGAATCTGCGTGAAGCACGGGTTCGCGAAGAGCGCGCCCTTCTTGTGCGCGCGCCACGTCGCCGTCGTGTTGCAGCCCTTTGCGTTCGTCGACAGGAAGAAGACGTTGCCGTAGCCGCCGGTGCACAGGATGACGACGTCGGCCATGTGCGCCTCGACCCGGCCGTTCGTCATGTTGCGCGCGACGATTCCGCGCGCGACGCCGTTCACGAGGACGACTTCCATCATCTCGTGTCGCGTGAACTGCTTCACGGTGCCGGCGGCGACCTGACGCTCGAGGCCCTGGTAGGCGCCGAGGAGGAGCTGTTGGCCAGTCTGACCACGCGCGTAGAACGTTCGCGAGACCTGCGCGCCACCGAACGATCGGTTGTCGAGGAGGCCGCCGTACTCACGCGCGAAGGGCACGCCCTGCGCGACGCACTGGTCGATGATGTTGACGCTGACCTCTGCGAGGCGGTGGACGTTGCTCTCGCGAGAGCGGAAGTCGCCGCCCTTCACGGTGTCGTAGAAGAGGCGGTAAACGCTGTCGCCGTCGTTCTGGTAGTTCTTCGCGGCGTTGATGCCGCCCTGCGCGGCGATGCTGTGCGCGCGACGCGGGCTGTCTTGGTAACAAAAGACCGCCACGTTGTAGCCGGCTTCGCCGAGCGTCGCGGCGGCGGCGCCGCCCGCCAGGCCGGTGCCGACGATGATGACCTTGTGTTTGCGACGGTTCGCCGGGTTCACCAGCTTCATGTCGAAGCGGTGACG
>Ga0164241_10002875_pt1 | contig 18049 bp, 24 predicted proteins | sample OricomyardsoilBY_FD_108780 | JGI IMG/M metagenome (GOLD analysis project Ga0164241, IMG submission 108780) | Backyard soil microbial communities from Emeryville, California, USA - Original compost - Back yard soil (BY) | ecosystem: Environmental > Terrestrial > Soil > Unclassified | place: USA...
ATCCCCTGATGTTGTGGGTTCTCTGCCCGAATAGCGGGGGAGAACCCACAACGCCAGGGGATAACCGCTCAAATGCGCCGGGACATCCAGGCCTCCGCGCGATTGCGGTACGGCGCCGATGGGCGGGGCGGCGGCGTGTGGCGAGGTGGTGGTACGGCGGGGTGGGATCAACCGATCGGTTGAGGGGGAGGGACCGGGTGGGCGATGTGGCGGGGGAGGGGTGGGCGGGAGGGTGGCGGTATGGAGATGAGTATTGGTGTGGAGGGGCGGGCGGCGGCTGCGTTGCGCGGGGTGAGGGTGCTGGTGGTGGCGTACCTGGGGGTCAGCGTGTTGACGTTGGCGGGCATCATTGCTTTGCGCAACGACTCGGCGGCGGTGAACGACGCGGCCTGGGTCCGTGGGGTGATCGTGGTGGCCAGTGCGGCGTTGACGTTCTCGTTCGCGCACCGGGCGGCGAAGGGATCGCGGAAGGCGTTCCTGCGGCTGCGGATCGCGTCGGCGATCATGCTGGTCGCGATCGTGGTGATCGTCGTACTGCCCGGGACGTTCCCGCTGTGGATGAAGTTCGAGCAGGGGATCTGCGGGCTACTGCTGCTCGGTGTCACGCTGATCGTCAACGGGAAGCACCTGCGCTCGGTGTTCACTGGGCAGTAGAACGACGAGGAGGGTGCGAGTGAGCGAGCGGGTCTGGCCGGTCCGGTTGACCGTCGTGCCGTACGTCCTGCTCGCGTTCCTCGCCGCGTTGACCGTACTCGTCAAGCGCGACCGACCGCGGTCGCTCGGCATCGACCTGGCGCTCTGCGTGCTCGCGGCGTTGTGGATCCTCGGCATGTTCACCCTGCGCCCGGCCTGGCGCGACCGGCCCCGCGTGATGGCGGTCTTCCTGACCGGGTTCGTCGTGATCATGGCGGTGCTGGTGGTCCGCGAGCCGTGGTTCGGCTTCCTCACCCCGGCCGGCTATTTCTTCGCGTTCATGCTGCTGCCGTGGCCGTCCCGGCTGGCCGGGATCAGCTCGGTCGCCGTCGTCGCCGCCACCGCGCAGGCGTACGGCGTACCGAAGGACGAGGTGTTCGGCTGGCTCACGTACGCCGCGGTGATCGCGGTGAACGTGGTCGCGATGTGGGTGGCCGCCTGGCTCGGCTGGAACAAGGACGTTCTGAGCCGGCAACGCCAGGAGGCGGTCGACGAGCTGACCGAGACCACCCGCCGCCTCGAGAGGACGCTGGCCGAGAACGCCGCCCTGCACGACCAGCTCGTCACCCAGGCGCGCGAAGCCGGCGTCCATGACGAACGCGAGCGGATGGCCCGCGAGATCCACGACACCATCGCCCAGGGCCTGACCGGGATCGTCACCCAACTCCAGGCAGCGGAGCACGCGGACGAGGGCCCCGCGAACCGGCACCGGCACCTCACCGCCGCGATCGGTCTGGCCCGCGACAGCCTGACCGAGGCGCGCCGTTCCGTGCACGCCCTGCGCCCGCAGCCCTTGCAGGCCGCCACCTTGAGCGAGGCGATCGAGGACGTCGTACGACGCTGGACCGGGCTGCACGGGATCGACGTCGAACTGGCCACCACCGGGACGCCGCGGGCGATGGCGCCGGAGGCGGAGTCGACGCTGCTCCGGGCGACGCAGGAGGCGCTCGCGAACGTGGCGAAGTACGCACACGCGACCCGCGTCGGTGTGACGCTGTCCTACATGCAGAACGAGGTCGCCCTGGACGTCCGCGACGACGGCGCCGGCTTCGATCCGGCCCGCTGTAGCTCCTCCGACGGCGGCGGTTTCGGCCTGATCGCGATGCGGCAACGGGTCGAGGCCCTGGACGGAACCCTGGAGATCGAGTCCGAGCCGGGAGCCGGTACGGCGGTCTCGGCTTCGGTGCCGGCGCCCGCAGCGGGGGGACCGGCATGATCACGCTGCTGATCGCGGACGACCACCCGGTGGTGCGGGACGGGTTGAGCGGGATGTTCGCCGCCGATCCGGAGTTCGACGTGGTCGGCGAGGCGGGCGACGGCGCGGAGGCGATCCGGCTCGCCGAGGTCCTGCGCCCGGACGTGATCCTGATGGACCTGCAGATGCCGGGGGTGAACGGCCTGGCCGCGATCACCGAACTGACGAAGCGCGGGGTGGAGTCCCACGTCCTCGTTCTCACCACGTACGACACCGACGCCCACGTCGTCCCGGCGATCGAGGCCGGAGCGACCGGCTACCTGCTCAAGGACGCGCCGCGCGACGAACTGCTCCGGGCGGTCCGGGCGGCGGCCCAGGGACAGTCGGTGTTGGCGCCGTCCGTGGCGAGCGTGCTGATGAATCGCGTCCGTACGCCGCCCGCACCCGAGCTACTGAGCCCGCGCGAACTCGAGGTGCTGCAACTCGTCGCGGCCGGCAGGACCAACCGCGAGGCCGCTGCCCGGTTGTTCATCAGCGAGGCGACGATCAAGACGCACCTGATCAACATCTACGCCAAGCTCGACGTCCCCGACCGCGCGTCCGCCGTTGCCGAGGGCTACAACCGCGGCCTGCTCAAACCCACCGGCTGACTCTGACCGCCGGCTCTGATCGGCCGGCTCTGATCGGCCGGCTCAGCGCCGGTGCTCAGCGCCGGTGCTGGGCGACCGCTGACGCGGTCGCCTCGTCGCCGTCGGCCCGCAGGCCGGCGATCACCCCGTCGACATCCGCCTCGGGCCGGTTCTGGCTGAGCTTGAACTTGGCCTCGATCCGCTTGATCGCGATCTCCACCCCGACGATCGCCCGCAGCTGACCGCTGACGAACTTCTCCGGCGCGTCGTCCACCGACCACGGCTCCGCCCGACCGTGTTCGTGCTGGTCCGACAGCCGCCGTACGACGTTCTCGACCCAGGCCGGGTCGTCGTACACGGTCATCGTCCCGTGCACGTGCGCGGTGATGTAGTTCCAGGTCGGCACCACCCGGCCGTGCTCGCGCTTGGAGGCGTACCAGGTCGGCGAGACGTACGCGTCCGGGCCGCGCATGATGACCAGCGCTTCACCGATCACGGTCTGCTTCCAGTGGTCGTTGTTGCGGGCGAAGTGGCCGAGCAGGACGTTGCGGGAGCGGTCGTGGACGAACGGCAGCATGGTCGCCACCAGCCCGTCCGGAGTCATCGTGACCAGGTCGGCGGCGCCGTGCTGGCCGAGCAACTCCTGCACCGCCTCGTCGTCGGCGGCGAAGTGCGCGGGAACATACATCAGGGATCCTTGTCGATTGCGGACAGCAACAGTCTCCCCGGCGACGACCGCCCGCCGAAAGGTCCAATCCGGTCAGGCTTCGAGCAGGCCAATCAGTGCAGGACTTCGTGTGTCCACTCGGCCCGGGACTGGTTGTGCAGCCGCCAGTACTGCTCGGCGATCTCGTCCGGGTCCCACGCCGAACCAGGTGCCACCCCGCCGGCGACCGTGACGGTGGCCGCGTGCACGCCCGAGGCGCCGTACTGCTGGTCGAGCAGTGTCACCAGCGTGCGTACGCCGGCCTTGCCCAGCGACAGACTGGCGTAGTCCGGCTTCGGCTCCGGCATCCCGCCGGTGATGAGGAACGTGCCGCTGCCTCGCTCCGCCATCGCCGGTACGACGTGCGCCGCGGTGGTGATCGCACCGACCACGTTGACCGCCCACGCGTCCAGATGTCCCTGGGCGGTCAGGTCACCGACCGCGTCCGCCTGGATGACCGCCGCGTTGTAGACGACCACGTCCGGTACGCCGTACGCCTCGACGAACCGGTCGAGCGCGCTCCGCAGCCCCACCTCGTCCGTGCTGTCCGCGGTCAGCGGAAGGACATCGGCTCCGGCCAGCGCATCCACCGCGGCCTTCACGGTCGCTTCGGACCGCGCGATCAGCCCGGCACTCAGCCCTTCGCGCACGAACCGCTTGGCGACCGCGATGCCGATCCCCGGGCCGACTCCCACAATCACAATTCCTGCCATACCGGGACGGTAAGACCTGACATCAATGTCAGAGTCAAATCAGCGCCGGGGGAGCACCGTGCCGGAGCGCTTGAGCGTGCTCGTGACCGGTGCGGTGTCTACATGCGAGACGCCGGGGAGCGCACCGATCCGGGTGGCCAGGTAGTCGTAGAGAGCGTCCGCGTCGCGGCAGAGCACGAAGGCGAACAGGTTGGTGGGACCGGTGACAGCGGATGCGAAGGCGATCTCCGGATGGTGTGCCAGCGCGTCCGCGACCGTAGTGAGCTCGGACGGGGCGACCGTCATCCACAGCACAGCCTCGGTGGCGTAGCCGAACAGCTGCGGATCTGCTTCGACGTCGAAATACAGGACCCCCGCCCGCACCAACTCACCCAGGCGACGCCGGGCACTCGATTCGGGCACACCGGTCGCGGCCGCCAACGCCGGATAGGCGATCCGACCGTCCTTGGCGAGTTCGGTCAACAGCAGCCGGTCCTGGTCAGTGAGCTCCAGCGGTACGTCGTACTCCGCGCTCTGCGGTCCCGGGGTCAACTGGTCCACCTGCTGCTGGGTCAGAGCCGCCGTACGCCCTGGCCAACCCGCAGTGCCGGCGACTGCGCGCAGCATGCACTGTGCGGTGACCGCTCCGATCTGTGGGCCACGTGGCAGCTTCTGCAGCAGCGGTCTGCCCTGGCCGTTGGTGTGGGTGATGCAGGTGACCTCCAGGCCGCCCGAGTTGAGGCAGACCCATGAGGTGTCCTCCCGGCGAGCCATGGCCGCGGCGACGGCGACGGCCGTGTCGGGCGCGCACTGAATCCGTACCAGCCAGTCGACCCACCCGAGCCGGCGGCTGGACGGCACCGCGACCACACGCACCGCGCCCGCCTCGCGGAGCCGGTGATACCGGCGCGCCACGGTCCGGTCGGAGGCGCCGAGGACTGCGCCGATCCGGCTGAACGACGCTCGCCCGTCCAACTGCAGAGCATGGATCAGCTGCTCGTCCAGGACATCGAAATCCACCATGATCAGCTCAATCATGTCGGAATCCGCAGGAATCGGCCACTGAACTGACGAGCTGGCGACGTCCTTGCGAACCTCGACGGGTGAGCACAGCAGAGACGACGATCAGCCAGGGCCGGCTCCGCGGACACCGGGACTCCGGAGTCGATGCCTACTTCGCGATCCCGTACGCCGCTCCGCCTGCGCGGTTCCGGCCGCCCGAGGCACCGCCGCCGTGGGACGGCACCCGCGATGCGACCCGCACCGGCCCGGCCTCGCCACAACCGCGGTCCCGCCTCGCGCACGTGATGGGTGACCGCAGCCTCGAGCAGTCCGAGGACTGCCTGACCTTGAACGTCTGGACGCCAAGCGATCCCGGCGAGGGCGGCCGACCGGTGCTCGTGTTCCTGCACGGCGGCGGCTTCAGCTCCGGCTCCGGCGCCCTCGACTGGTACGCCGGTGGGCCGCTGGCTCGGCGTGGTGACCTGGTCGTGGTGACGGTCAACTACCGCCTGGGCGCGCTCGGGTTCATGCAGTTGGAGCACGGCAATGTCGGCGTACTCGACCAGATCCAGGCGCTGCGCTGGGTGCGGGACAACATCGCGGCATTCGGCGGCGACCCGGATGCGGTGACCGTCTCCGGTCAGTCCGCCGGCGCGATCTCCATCCTGGCGATGCTGTCCGGGCAGGCCGCCGACGGGCTGTTCCAGCGCGCGATCCTGCAGAGCGCGCCGGCCGGGATGCGACCGCAGACACCGGCCGAGGCCGACGAGCTGGCCGCCGAGTTCGTCGACATCCTCGGCACCGACCCGTACGAGGCGGCGGTGAGCGACCTCCTCACGACCCAACTCGAGCTGGCGCGCCGGCACCCGAACGGCGCGATTCCACCGTTCCAACTGGTCGGCGACGGACACACCGTCGCGGCGGACATCATCACCACCGTCGGCGAGCACGGCGTACCGATCTTGATGGGGACAACGCGCGACGAGGCCCGCGCCTTCATGACCGACGGGGATGCGGAAGTCACCGAGTCGTTGTTCGCCGGCCCGATGATGCGGCTCGCCGCGCAGTCGACACCCGCCTGGTTGTACCGCTTCGACTGGAGCCCGGCCGGCAGTCCACTCCGAGCCTGCCACTGCATCGAGCTGCCGTTCGTGTTCGGCACGCTGCCCGCGTACCACGACGCGCCGATGCTCGCCGGTGCCGACATCACCACCCTCACCGCGCTGGTCGACGTCGTCCAGCCGGCCTGGATTTCCTTCGTTCACCACGGCGACCCGGGCTGGCCCGCGTCCGCCGTACAACTGCTGGGAGGGGCGTCATGACGCTCTACATCAACGGGAACGTCGTCACCGTCGACGGCGGATTCTCGATCGCGGAGGCCTTCACAGTCGCGGACGGCCGGTTCACCGCCGTCGGCACGACCGCGGAGCTCACCGGTACCGACGCAGAGGTCGTCGACCTCGGCGGCCGCACGGTGCTGCCCGGGTTCATCGACGCACACGCACACACCGTCCACATGGGTCTGGCCGACGCAGCCGAGCCGTCCCTCGACGGCCTCACCTCGGTCGCGGCGATCGCCGAACGCATCGGAGTGGCCGCGGCGCAGGCCCAGCCCGGTGAGTGGATCGTGACAACGTCGATCGGTGCGGCGCCGGACCACTTCGATCTGCCGGACGGACTGGCCGAGCGCCGCTGGCCGACTCGCGCCGACCTCGACGCGGTAGCTCCGGACAATCCGGTGCAGATCCCGACTCCGCCGCACTGGCCGCACCCGGCGATCCTCAACAGCGCAGCACTGGAACTGCTCGGCATCACCCGGGACACCGCCGACGACGACCTGATCCGGATCGAGCGGGACGCGGCCGGCGAACCGACCGGGGTGATCCACGGCCTGATCTTCTACAACGCCAGGCACCCACTCGTCCGCCGGCTGTTGTCATTGCTACCGGCAATGACCTCGCAGGAACGGCAGGACGTCCTCGCGACCGCCCTGCAGGCCAACCTCGCGAACGGTCTCACCACGATCTACGAGGGTCACGGCACCGGTGCGTTCGTCCCGGACCTCCGCGCCCTCCACGACAACGGTCGGCTGGCCTGCCGCATCGTCGGCACGTACGAAGTACCGATCGGCAGGCCGGGCGTGGACGTCGCCGAGTGGATGGCGTCCGTCTCCGATGCGGCCGGCGAAGGTACTGGCGACGATCGGCTGCGCATGCGCGGTGTCACCGTCTCCCTGGACGGTCCTACGCACTTCGGCGGTGCACTGATGAGCGAGCCGTACCTGAACCCGTTCGACGAGGTCGGAAACGGATCGTCGGCGTTGTCGACCGAGCAGGTGGCCGACCTCGCTCGTCTCGCGGTGCGGCACGACCTGCGGCTGAACCTTCTCGCGAGTGGCGACGCGGCCTGCGAGATCATGGTCGCCGCACTCGAGACCGTGCATCGCGAGACGCCGCTGACGTCCCGGGGCTGGGTGGTGCAGCACTTCCACCATGTCACCAAGGACCAGGTCTCCCGGCTCGCGGCGATGGGGTTGGTCGCGCAGGTGTGTGCCGGCGTGGACTTCGGTCGCGGCGAGCCTGTGTACATCAAGCGGCTGCCCGGCAATCAGTGGGAGCACGTGACGCCGCTGCGCTGGTGGATCGACGCCGGCATCCCCACAGCGTTCGCCAGCGACGGCGCCCATACTCCGCTGTTCCACCTGTGGGCCGCACTGACCCGGGTCGACGGTCGCTCCGGCCGCAGTCTGCTGACTCCGGCGAAGACCGTCACCCGGGAGGAAGCCATCCGTGGCTGGACCACCGACGCCGCCACAGTGCTGGGCGTCGCCGATCAGCTCGGTTCGATCGAACCCGGCAAGCTCGCGGACTTCGTCGTACTCGACCGGGACATCCTGACCTGCCCCCTCGGCGACATCCGCACCACCACCGTCCTCACCACTGCTGTGGGCGGTGCGTGAGGACGAAGGCTTGGATATGGCGGGTGCCGGCGCGGAGCTCGTAGTTGCGCCAGCCGGGGTAGTACTCGAGGCCGGCGGACCAGATCTCGTCACGTTCCTCGGGTGTCGCCAGGTGCGCGCGCACCTGATGGGCGACGCCGTCGACCGATACCTCGGCGTCCGGGTTGGCTCTGAGGTTGTAGTACCAGGAAGGGTGCTTCGTCTGACCGAAGTTGGAGGCGATCACCCCGAGGAAAGACCCGTAAGGCGCACCCAGCACCGGCACCCGCCGCGGCCGGCCGGTCTTCGCACCGGTCGTGGTGAGGAACACCGTAGGAACACCGAACACGACACCGGCCACCGTCTTGCGCCCCTTGGTGACCCGAGCCAGACCCCGATCGACGTGGTGCGCGGTCCGGCTGAAGAACCACGCCCCCGGCCCGCTCGCAGCAAACGTCCGCATCACCCTCTGCAGCCGATTGGCATCAGCGAACACCGAAGTCACCCCCGCAGCATCCCACGCTCGACGCCGGCCGGGAGGCGCGTGGTCAGCGGAGGCAGAGGCAGATGGGGTGGCCCTCGGGGTCCAGTACGACGCGGTGGGCGGTGGGGCGAGGTTGGACGGGGGGCAGGGTGGCGCCGCATTCGGTGGCCCAGGCGACTGCGGTGTCGAGGTCGTCGACGGTGACGTCGAGGTGCACGGTCGGGGTCTGCTCGCCGGCTTCGGTCGGCCAGACCGGGCGACGGTAGTTGCGGAATAGCACGACGAAGGCCCGGGTTGGCGCAGATATGGGACTTGCGATCGGAGTGATCCTCCCGACGTCGACGCCGGATCCTGCGCGGCCGATTCTGGGAGATGTCCGGGAGAGTGCTCGGTTCGCGGAGGAGGTCGGGCTGGACTCGGTCTGGTCGACCGACCATCTGATCGCGAGTGGGCCGATGCTGGACAGCTCGGTGGTGCTGGCGACCGCGGCGGCGGTGACCGAGCGGATCACGGTCGGGTTCAACGTGATGCTGCTGTCGTTGCGCCCGGCGGCGTGGGCGGCCAAGCAGGTGAACACGCTGCAGTTGGTCTCCGGCAACCGTCTCGTTCTCGGTGTGGGCACGGGCAACCCCGCCCACGGTGACATCGCCTGGCGCGCGGCCGGCGTGGAGTTCGCGGATCGCGGCCGACTCACCGACGAGGCGCTCGACGTACTGCCCGACCTGATCGCCGGCCGGACCGCCGTACTCGCGGACGGACTCGAGGCGAAGCTCGCACCCGGCTCGGCCATCCCGCCGATCGTTGTCGCAGGCAACGGAAAGCCGGCGCTGCGACGAGCCGCCCGGTACGGCGACGGCTGGGCCACGATCGCGATGTCGCCGACGGAGGTCCGCGCGAACCTGGCCCAGATCAACAAGCTGGCCGTCGACCACGACCGCCCGCCACTCAAGGCAACGGTCGTCGCACCTCAGTTGGACGGCGACCCCCAGCACGCGGCCGACCAACTCCAGGCCTACGAAGCCGCCGGCACTGAACGCATCATCCTCGCCCCCACCGGCGACTGGCGCCACGACTACGAGCAGGCCGCCAAGCTCCGCTCTTGACCGTCCAACCTGTCAGGCTTACCTTGACAGTGATGTCAAGGAAGCCCTGACAGGAGGGGAGTTCGTCATGCCGGTCACGCCGCTGCGTTGCTCGTTCTGCGGGAAGGACAAGGACGAGGTGGACCGGCTCATCGCCGGCCCCGGGGTCTTCATCTGCGAGGAGTGCGTCGGCCTGTGCGACGAGGTGCTGCGCGGCGAGCCCACATCGTCGTTTCCCTCGCTGGACGGCAAGAACGACGACGAACTGCTGGCCGATCTGGGTCGGCTCGACTCGTCCCGGGGCGAACTCGAACACGCCATGCAGGAGCGGGTACTGCGGCTCCGCTCGCGGTCCGTCACCTGGTCGAGGATCGGTCAAACCCTCGGTGTCAGTCGCCAAGCGGCCTGGGAACGCTTCTCCGGGGAGGAATGAACCGTCACCGTCCCGTTCGTTGACATGCAAGTGACGACTTGCCTATGGTGGCGCTGTGGGTGACCTGTTCAAGGCGCTGTCCGACCGAACCCGCCGCGCGATCCTGGACGAACTGATCGACCGCGACGGCCAGACCTTGTTCGAGATCTGCGGCCGGCTCATCTCCAACCACGGGGTGAGCGCGTCGCGGCAGGCCATCTCCCAGCACCTCGACGTGCTCGAGTCGGCCGGACTCGTCCGGACCGAGCGCTCGGGTCGATACAAGTTCCACCACATCGACACCTCGCCACTGCGCGAGATCAGTGCGCGATGGCCGCAGCCGACGAAGGAGCCAGACACATGAGGATCACCATCACCAGCGTCCTGGTCGACGACCAGGAGAAGGCACTCGCCTTCTACACCGACACGCTCGGATTCGTGAAGAAGCACGACGTACCCGCCGGCGGGGCGCGGTGGCTGACGGTGGTCTCGCCCGAGGAGCCCGACGGCGTCGAGTTGCTCCTCGAGCCCAGCGGTCATCCCGCTGTCGGCCCGTTCAAGGAGGCACTGGTCAGCGACGGCATCCCGTTCACGCAGTTCACGGTCAAGGACGTCCAGGCCGAGTACGAGCGCCTCCAGACCCTCGGCGTCACGTTCACCCAGCCCCCGACCCAGATGGGCCCGGTCACCACAGCCGTCTTCGACGACACCTGCGGCAACCTCATCCAAATAGCCGCCATGTAACCGGCGCCCCGGGCACACGAGGGGTTCGTGCGGGGTGAGGTTAGGGTCTACCGGCATGGATCTTGCAACGTTGCAGGCACGTGCTGTTGCCATCAGCGAGCTGTACGACCGCCACAACCTGGCGGCCGGCCGTGGCCCGTGGACCAGCGGAGACCTCGCGCTTGGCTTCGTAGGAGATGTGGGTGATCTCGCAAAGCTCGTCATGGCTGTCGACGGCCGTCGCGAGATCGAGGACGCCCGCAGGCGGCTGGGCCACGAGCTTGCAGACTGCCTCTGGTCGGTGCTCGTCCTTGCCGACCGGTACGGAGTCGACCTGGGTGCGGAGTTCACCCAAATGACCGGCGACCTGGAGGCCGAACTGAGCTGAGGCTCGCGATCGCGACCGGTCCGGGCGCAGCGGATTCTGACGCCGTGTCGGATCGGGGTGTGGCTGTTCGTGGTGAAGGTGGAGAGTGGCCGCAAGGGCCGCGCGCCGCGAAGGAGGAGACATGACTGAGTACCTCATCGCATTCAACGACGAGTGGGTGCCCGATCTGACGGACGAGGATCTGCGCGAGGCGTCCCGGCGTACCACCGCGCTGAGGGCAGAGCTGAAGGCTGCCGGCGTGCTCATCTTCACCGGTGGCCTGGACGACGCTGCCCCCGTCTTCAGTGTCGATGCGTCGAGCGGCGCCCCGGTGTTCACCGACGGTCCGTACGTCGAGTCCAAGGAGTACCTCGGCGGCTTCGCCGTCGTCGACGTACCCGACGAGGAGACCGCACGCCTGTGGGCAGGAAAGATCGCGGTGGCCTGCGGCTGGCCCCAGGAGGTACGCCGCTTCCGCCACGCAACAACCCCCACCCCCGAAACCGCCTGAACGGCGGAGTCCGTGAAACTTTTGGCGGTAGCCTGTCGGATCGAGTGGACGGCGTTCGTAGCGTAGGTGGAGGCGGACAGCGGGTCCGCTCGAGCCGAGGGAGCAGACATGCCCGAGTACCTCATCTACTTCAACCAGCAGTGGGTGGGCGACCACACCGAAGAGTGGTTCCGCGGGCGCGGGCCACTCGCCATGGCGGTCGTGGAGGAGATGAAGGCTGCCGGCGTTTACGTCTTCGCCGGAGGGCTGGAGGAGGAAGACGGCCCGATCTACAGCGCCGACCCCACCAGTGGCGACGTGCTGATCACCGACGGACCGTACATCGAGTCCAAGGAGTTCCTGGGCGGGTTCGCTCTGGTGGACGTGCCCGATGACGAGACCGCCAAGATGTGGGCGGGCAAGATCGCGGAGGGATGCGGTTGGCCGCACGAGGTGCGCCGCTTCAAACCGCAGCCCCGGACCAAGTGACTGGGTACCGCCTGCCACGCCAAGCGTGAGCTTCTCCACCGCCTGACGCCTGATGGTCGACCGCGAATCACTCGCGCGCAGGTTTGAGGACGTGTGCCCCAGCCGGGTCAGCGGCTGGGGCGTTCGAAGATGAGCTCCAAACCGTCCTCCTCATCCCACTGTTCGCCGTTCTCGACGAAGCCGAAGCCGGCAATGGTGGCCAGCGATGCCTGGTTGGTGGGGCTGATCGTGGCCCGCACGGTCCGTACAACGGGTTCGGCCGCCGCACGATCGAGGAGCGCGGTCACGATCGCCTTGGCGTAACCCTGTCGCCGGTACGGCGGGTCGACGGTGTAGCCGATCTCCACCATGCCGGCCTCGTCCGGTGGACCGTGGAAACCGGCGTACCCGACCACGATCCCGTCGGCAACGACGAGTTTGACGAGCCACCCGAAGGTGCTGGGATCCCGGGTCAGCTGGTCGAGGCGGTATTGCCAGAGCCACTTGGCCCTGGCGGTGAGGAACTCGTCCCCCAGTGGGAAGCCGAGCTCGGTCTCTGCCGCTGGACGGTCGTCGGCGAGCAATGCGCTCAGTGCGGTACCGGTCATCTCGACGAAGCGAACCGCTCGGGAGGGCGTAGTCATGACCCGCATTCTCGGCCTCAGCGGCCCACCTGGCGAACCGATTACCCGCGAGCTCTCGGCGTACCTGGTCCGCGTAAGCACATAAAGGGCGCGCGGTCAGAGACTCCACGGGCAATGATGATGCGATGCCTGAAAAACACTCACGCCCCGTACCTGGCGGCCGAGCTTTTTACCTGACCGAACGCCTTTGGGAGTTGGCGGCCGACCTTCCTGTTGAGTCGGTACCGATCGACACCATCGCGGCGTTCGACGAGGACTGCTGGTTCGGAGGCGCGCCGGTCACCTGCCGAATGGTCGCCCGACATGCCGGTCTCATCCAGAAAGCCGATCTCAGCTATCCAGTGATCTTGTCGGCGGACGGGCGCTTGATGGACGGCGGGCACAGGATCTCGAAGGCCTGGCTCAGTGGGATGACGGCGATCGATGCAGTCCGGTTCAGAGTCGACCCGGAGCCGGACTACTTCGAGTGGGACGCCACCACCTGAGTCCGCCTGTCCGTCGAGCCCGTCCCTGCCCCCGTCCCCAATAGCCAAACCCAGGCCAGCGCGGCGCACGTCAAGAGTGGGCTTGCTGATCCCGTAGGGACGCGGAGCGCTTTTGTTGTATGTCGTGGTGACCGTACGATCGAGCGGGCCAGCGGGCCAGGGCTAAGTCGAAGTCGTTGGCCGTGAGTCCCGGCGACCCCTGTTAGGTGATGGGTCACTCGCCGGTCTGTCAGGCGGGCTGACCGGGACTTCAATGGCCTGTTGTGCCGTCGATCGCCTCTCGGATGATGTCGGCGTGACCATTGTGCCGCGCGGTTTCCTGGACCATGTGGACCAGGATCGCCCGCAAGTTGGCCTCCGCTCCCGACGGCGTCCTGACCACCTCGTCGAGCCCGCCGGCGGCCACGACGGCCCGGGCCCGCTCGCAGGTCCGTAGGTATTGCCCGACCAGGGCGTCGGCCGTTTCATCGGGACCGACGCGAAAGTCCGCATCTGGGTCACCGTCCGTCGGGAACAGATCTGGCTCGGACAACCCTGCGTAGATCTTGAGGAACCAGCCATGCTCCGTCTCGGCCAGGTGTTTCACCAACCCCAGCAGGCTGAGTCCAGACGCCGTCATCGGCCGGCACAGCTGCTCTCCATCGAGCCCGTCCAGCTTGCGCAGCAGGGTGGCGCGGTGGAAGTCGAGCTGCTGTGTCAGCGCGTCGCGCTCGTCAGCCAGACGATTCGGCACGGCCCGCTCAACGGGCGACGTAAATACCATGCGCCGACACTACGATCGACGCGCGACAAGCCAGAAGACTACGAGTCGCTGGCAACCGCGGGATCTACGTAATCGGCCCGCCTCCAGAGGACCGCGCTGCACCCACACCTGCCACGTCCCCCTGACAGCTCGTCCGCAGACCGGGGCCGATGCGTTAGGGCACGCCGCCTCTGAACGAGGCCGACGGGAACAGCGGTTCAGACCGAGGATCGCGCTCTGACCTGCATGAACGCTGTGGTGAAGACGAGGGGACTTGAACCCTTAACCCCTGCCTTGCAAAGGCGGTTGTGAGTCCCCTGCCTTGCGCTGACCGGGAAGTGACCGACTGTGGACTCCGCCGAATCGACCCCGTGAGCGACCGTTCGACCCCGCTTCGCCCATCCGACAAGGGCACGCGGAGGGCACGCTGTCCAGACTTGGCCCGGTCGGCCACCGGGTACGCTGTGGGACTACGTCTTACCCCGTCAGGAGTTCAAGTGTCGGGCAGTCACCAACGTCGATGACTCAGCCAGCGGGTCACTCAGACCACTTCATCTATCACTTCACGTCGATTCAGAATCTCCCTTCGATTCTGGCGGACCGCAAGCTGTCCTGTGACACGAGCGTCGTCGAGCGCGGCGTACTCAAGATCGAAGCTGGAGACCGTGACATCAAGGAGTGGCGTCGACGAGTGACGGTGCCAGTACACCCGTACGGGTGTCCAGCAGACTACGTCCCCTTCTACTACGCGCCGCGATCACCGATGATGCTCAAGATCAAGAGTGGTCAGGTGCCGACGTACACCGGTGGACAACGTCCGCTGATCTACTTCGTGAGCAGTGCTCGCCGAGTCGATGATGCCGGCCTGACCTGGGTCTGCGCAGACGGCAACTGCGCGAACTCGCTGACGAGCTTCCACGCCGATTTGGACAGCCTCGAGCAGCAAATCGACTGGGCGGTCATGGAACTGCGTTACTGGAATGACACGGCCGACGATCCGGACCGCATGCGGCGGAGGATGGCAGAGTTTCTCGTCCACCAGGAGGTACCACTGGATGTCATCGCTGGCATCGGTACGTACGACGACGCTACGGCGGACCAGGTTCGGGATCAGTTCGAGCAACATGGTCGCGCCACACACGTGGCAACCAAGCGCGAGTGGTACTACTGAGATTGTCGGTGGTGGCAGGGAGGATGTTGGGACACTACGGAGGAGGTCGGGATGCTGAAGGTTACCGAAGGCAACATCCTCGACACTGACGCCGAGGCTGTCATCAACACCGTGAACACAGTTGGGGTCATGGGGAAGGGCATTGCTCTTCAATTCAAGCAAGCCTTCCCGGAGAATTACAAAGCCTACAGAGCGGCGTGCCAACGTGGCGACGTGTCTTTGGGTCACATGTTCGTGTTCGATACAGGCCGAATGGGACCACAGAGATACATCATCAACTTCCCCACAAAGGGCCATTGGAAGTCCCGGTCCCGTATAGAAGACATCGAGGCTGGACTTCGCGACCTCGTTCGGGTAATCGGCGACTACGGGATTCACTCGATCGCTGTTCCCGCACTAGGTTGCGGAAACGGCGGACTCCGGTGGGACGATGTGTACCCGCTAATCGAGAGTGCGCTGTCGCCTCTCCCGGATGTTGCCGTCGAGGTATTCCCGCCCGCAGGTTCACCTGATGCCCAGTCAATGCGCGTCGGGACCCGGAAGCCGCGGATGTCCCTCGGTCGGGCGGCCTTGGTCGCGATAGTTCAGCGGTACGCGGAGTTGTGCCAGGTCGAGGAGGTCAGCACCGTCAACGGTGCTTCGCTTCTTGAGATTCAGAAGCTGATGTACCTGCTGCAGAGCGCAGGCGAGCCACTCAGGCTCAAGTACGAGAAGGCGATGTACGGCCCCTACGCCGAGAACCTGAATCATGTTCTGCAGCAACTAGAGGGACACTACCTACGTGGCTACGGGGATCGGACCGAGCAGATCTTGAAGCTACGCCCACTAGAGATACTTCCCGGCGCGCCCGATGAGGCCAGCCAATGGCTCGATGAACACCCAGATGAGACACAAGAGAGAATCGATACTGTCATCGATCTGATCGAGGGCTTCGCTTCGCCGTATGGCTTGGAACTGCTAGCCACAGTTCACTGGGTTTCGACGGTCGACGACCCTCGTGCGACATCCGATCCAGACGTCGCTTGCGAGTTGGTCCAGCAATGGAGCCAGCGAAAGGGACGCATCTTTACCCGCAAGCATGTCGGCAAAGCTTGGGAGAAACTGAAGCACGAGGGCTGGCTCGCGCCGGCCTAATTGGCGTGTCGCCACACCTGCCCCGTCCCCCTGATACTTGCCAAACCCAGGTCAGGGCGGCGCATGTCAAGAGTCGGCTTGCCGATCCCGTAGGGACGCCTTTGGCGCTCTTGATATGCGTCGTGATGGCCGTACGATCGAGCGGCCAGGAGGACGGGGCTAGCCGGCGATCAGACGCCAGACACGTCGGTCAGTGGCAGTTGGGATCGCGTGGACGGGGAAGCGTCTTGCTGGTGGGCACCGGCGAGGACGGCGCCCTGGCGCCGCCCGCAGTCCGGGGCCGCGCGCCGAAGGCGCGCCCTTGACCCATAAGAGCCAAACCGGCAGAGATCCGGAGTGGCCGTCGGAGTGGCCGTCGAGCTGCTGGTAGGTCAGTCGCGACGGATTGCGTCGAGCTCTTGCCTGAGCGACGCGAACTCGTCGACCGTAAAGCCAGACACAGCGTGAACCTCGACCTGGTCCCATACCTGGTTCGCATAGTGCTCGATCGTGAACAACGCGGCCCGCACGGCGTCCACCTCCCGCGAATTAAACGTGATCGCCCCCTGGGCACCAGTCTCCATGCGGCGAGACTCTAGCCTGCGGCCAGGCACACCGGGCTGCAGATCCGTCGACGAAGGGGCGGCCCTAGATGGGTGTGGGCCCAGCTGGATAGCGGATCGCCTCGGTGAGTTCGTTGATGCGGGCGATGACGGCGTCAGCTCCAGCGGCGGTCAGGTCGTCGGCCTTGCCGGGCTTGTTGGCGTCGCCGATGCTCGCGGCTCCGATCGCTCGGGCTGCCTGTACGTCGGTGGGCTGGTCGCCGATCAGGGTGCAGGCGTCGGGGCTCCACATCTAGGACCTGGGCGGCTCGCTCGATCAGGTGCGGGCTGGGCTTCATGAGACCGGGGTCGGATGGATCGCGGGCCTCGCTGTGCTGGACGAGGTCGGCCAGGCCGACGCGGTCGAGGTAGGCGCGCACCGATGCTCCGGTGTTGTGCTCCGGGCCGGCGGGATCTCGTCGACCTGGTCGAGCGCGAGTGCGCGCAGTTCGTCGGTGATCTGTGGGGCGGGGTATCCGGCGAAAACCGAGCAGACCGCCCTCGTGTCGGTGGCAGGTTCGCTACTACGGCCCCGATGGGCTTCATCGAACGGCTCCGACGACGTACGAACGCAAACGCGACGCGGAGTTGCAGTTGGCCAAGCTGGAGGCCGATCTTGCTCGCGATGACTGGTACGACCCGGACGCGGGGAAGATCAAGCTTGGTCCGTGGGGTCGGGCCTGGCTCGCTGAGCGCGACCTGAGCAAGACCACTCGCGAGCGGTACGAGTTCGCCTTCCGTGGCTACATCGAACCCGCGTTCGGCAATCGCTCGATCAACGAAGTACGGGAGGCAGACGTACGACGCTGGTACGCGGGGATGCTCGACGGCGGCACCGGGAGGCCGAGTGCTGCGAAGGCGTATCGCGTCCTGCGGGCGATGCTGAACACAGCTCTCGACGACGGCATGATCAAGCGGAACCCGTGCCGCATCCCCGGAGCCGGGGATGACAAGAGCGCTGAACGGCCAGTGCTGACGATCGATGAGGTACTACGGGTTGTCGACGCGATGCCGTCCCGGCTGCGGATGATGGTGCTGCTTGCGACGTTCACGAGCCTGCGGTTTGGTGAGCTGGCTGCGCTGGCTCGTCGCAACGTCGATGTGTCCACAGGGTTTGTCACAGTCGTGGAGAACCAAGCCCAGTTGAGCAACGGCGAGCTGTTCTTGAAGGACCCGAAGTCGGCTGCCGGTCGGCGAGCTGTGCCCGTCCCGGATGACCTGTTGGACGAGCTGAAGCAGGACCTGGCCGCGTACGCCGAACTGGGGGACGGCGGCCGCGTGTTCATCGGCCCGAAGAGTGGCAAGCTCCGACGTCAGAACTTCCGGAAGATCTGGATCAAGGCGCTCGCGGACTCGAAGGTCCAGCCGGTGCACTTCCACGATCTCCGGCACACCGGGAACCAGTTCGCCG
>Ga0164241_10002876_pt1 | contig 18045 bp, 19 predicted proteins | sample OricomyardsoilBY_FD_108780 | JGI IMG/M metagenome (GOLD analysis project Ga0164241, IMG submission 108780) | Backyard soil microbial communities from Emeryville, California, USA - Original compost - Back yard soil (BY) | ecosystem: Environmental > Terrestrial > Soil > Unclassified | place: USA...
CTCGAGGAATACCTGGCCTTCTTCCGAGAGCACCGGCGGCGAACCGCGGCGGCGTTCGAACAGGCTGTGTCCCAGATGACCTTCCAGCGCGCGGATCTGGTTGCTGATCGAAGGCTGGCTCACCCCCAGGCGGTCGGCGGTGCGGCGAAAGTTGCAGTCCGAGGCCGCAGCCACAAAAATCTCGAGCTGGCGGAACGTGATGGACATGTTACTTGCGCGGGAAGTAGCCGACCTGATTGCCGCGGAACTGGCCCACCCAGATGTCATCGCCTACTTCCACCGCCACCGTGATCCCCTGCATGGCCTCGTCTGGTCCCGCGTCGCGCACCATGCTGACGGCCAGGGTGTCGGGATTGACGCGGACCACCGACCAGCCATCCAGGTGATCCGGTCCGCCCACCTTGGGCACGAACTTCTGGCCGCCGATCAGCAGTGTCTTGCCGTCCTGCGACCAGCGCAGGTTGTCGCCGGCGAATGACAGCGGCACCACGCGCCGGGTCATCTGGCCGTTGCGCCATTCAAAGCGCAGCAGTTCGCGCGTGCCCCAGGCCGTCATGTGAATGACGCGCCCGCCCTGCGAGACGACGATGCCGTTGGCGCCGGAAACCTCGGTGCCTGGAATCGGCGTGACCTTGCCGCCCGGACTCCAGCGCAGCAGGCCGCCGGTGACCTGCTTCGTGAACACCGCATCGATGCCGCCGCGGCTGGGCGCGTAGAACAATGAAGTGACGAAGCCGCCGTCGGGCATGGAGGCGACGGAGTTCATGTAGGTATCGGCGGGCAATGGCACGCAGCCGATCCAGTGCACCGACGGTCGCGCGCCGCCGCGCACCGTGACCTGGAAAAATTCAATGGCCTCGCGGCCGTGATTCACCACCAGCAATTCATGCCGTCCAGGGGCCACGTCGCGCAGCGCGATGCCGTGCGCGGAGAATTTCTTCGCGTCGGGTTCATCCTTGCAATCCGGAAAGCGCTGCGGGTTCTTCGCCGGTGAAGCGCGGTTGTCGGGATAGATGTTTTCCACGCGATGCGCACGCGTGTCGACCAGGCGCAGGTGCCCGGTGTCGTTAGCCTCGGCCATGCCGCTGCCGAGCAACCACTGGGAGTCGCCGATGCGGACCAGGTCTTCCACGGCTTCAGGTCCGCAGATGATCTGCATGGATCTGGAAGTCGGACAGCTCTCGGCCGCGGCAGCCCACGAGCCAAAGCTCGCGCCCAATAGCCACAGCACCCAGACGGCGATTTTTCGCATGAGTCCCCCGCCTTCGGATCTTGGTTGTCCGGTCGACGCAACGATTATAAGCGATCAGTGATATGTGCGGCCAAGCCCGGCCATCCGGGTATAAGGTCATTGCACAATCAAGGCCTTACCGCTTGATTCCGCTTGGCGCGGTTCTGGATTAGGGTCTAGGCTGCCAGCAGCGCAGGCAAAGAGGATCGCAGCGGCGCTGCGCTCAATCCAAATGGAGTCGTTGACCGAGCCTTCGAATTCCGGGCCCCGGGAATCGAATACGCCCTGGGACGTGCTGCTGACGGCATGCCGGGGACGCGTCGGTGTATTCGTCGCGTTTGTCGCCGCCCACGCCGCGCTGATCCTGCTGGGCTACTCCTTCAAGGAACCCATCAGCGAACCGGCCGTGATGTGGCCTTCGGCGGGACTCGCCTTCGTGGTGTTGTGGGTGGCGCCACGCCGGTACTGGCCGGTGTTCCTCGCCCTGCAGTTCGCGGTGGAACTGGCGCTCGGAGCCATGCTGCAACAGCCCTTCATTGCGCGATATGGCGCGCTGTTCGCACTGGCCAATTGCATCGATGCCGCGGCCGGTGCCAGTGTGGCGCTGGCGCTCATCCGCGACGCCGGGCAGGTCCGCACGCGGCAGACGCTGCAGTTCATACTGGCCACCGCCACGGGCACTCTGGCTGGCGCCCTGCTGGGCGCCTGGGTCAATACCAGCCCTTTCTTCAGTCCTCTGGATTACCTGCATCAGCTGCAGATCTGGTGGGTTGGCAACTGGCTGGGGTCGCTGACCATTGCGCCCGTGGTGTTCTGCTGGCTGTCGCCCCTGCGTGCCCGTATTCCGGAGCTGGCGCTGCGCTCCCGGATCGAACTGCTGGTGCTGGCCGCGGTGCTGGTGCTGGCCTCGCTGTATGTGTTTTCCACGGCTTCCGGGGGCGCCAGTTCCATCTTCCAGCTGCCCACCGTGCTGCTGGTGTTGATGGTGTATGTGGCCTACCACCTGCCGCCACGCTGGTCGGCCACGCTGGTGGCGCTCACGGTGTGCATCTGCGCGCATGAGGCGGCGCATCGGCTTGGTCCGTTCGTCACCGTCGATGCCTTCCTGCGCACCGCGCAGGTGCAGGCGTTCCTGGCCTCGACTGCGGCCGTGACTTTCGTGCTCACGGTATCCACTTTCGAGAAGCGCATCGCTCTGGGCCGGCTGCGCGAGAGCGACTATCGCTATCGCAGCTTCGTCGAGCTGAACAGCGAGGCGGTATGGCGCGTGGAACTGCTGCAGCCCATGCTACTGGATCTGCCCATCGAAGAGCAGGTGCAGTGGCTGCGCGCGCATGCGCGCATCGTCGAATCCAGCCGCAGTTACCAGCAGCTCGACGCGGCTGCGCGCACCGCGGGCGTGCTCACCTGGCGTCCGGAAGTGTCCTGGTGCGCGGTGTGCGAGGCCCAGCTGCCACTGCTGGCGAGAAATGGCTACATCGCCGATGGACTGCGTTTCAGCGTGAATCTGCACGGCCGTCCACATGCCTTCGTCACCGCGTTCAACGGCGTGGTGGAAGAGGGCAGGCTGCTGCGCATCTGGGGCGTGGCGCGCGACATCACCGAACTGACCGATCTGAACGCGCGGCTGGTGCGTGAGCAGGATCGGCTCAAGACCTACGCGCGACAGATCGTTACCGCCGAGGAGAAAGCGCGCCGTGCCACCGCCGTGGATCTGCACGATGGCATCGGGCAGTCGCTGGTGGCCATGGCGATGTCACTGGAAGTGGCGAGCCAGCAGGCCTCGGGCGATGTGCGGTTGCTGGTCGACGAGGTGCGCAGCCGGCTGCGTGAGGTGCAGGAACGCACCCGCCACATGATTTCCGACCTGAGTCCGCCGGGACTCTACGACCTGGGCCTGGGGCCGGCCCTGCAGTGGCTGGCGGTATACGCGCGCGGACATCAACGGCTGCACGTGGAACTGGACATGGGCGTGCGCGAGGACGCCATCCGAATCGATATGCGCGTGTTGGTGTTCAAGCTGGTGCGCGAACTGCTGCGCAATGTGGTCAAACATGCCGGCGTGCAGGCCGCGCGCGTGGCCGTGCATGGCGATGCGGAGCGTCTGCGCGTGGAAGTCAGCGATCAGGGCCGCGGGTTCGAATGGCAGATGGACATGTTCGGCGCCACCAGCGGCGGCTTCGGCCTGTGGAGCATTGCGGATCGCGTGAATGAGGCCGGCGGCACTTTCCGCGTGGATACCGCGCCGGGACGCGGCTCGCGTTTCGAGATGGAATTTCCGCTGCGGCAGGCCGTCGCCGATTCCGGGCGCTACTGGCTGCGATCTGACGGTGCCGCATGAGCGATGCGACCGGCGCACAACTGAAACTCGCGCGTTGCGATCTTTCCCGTTGCGAGGGGCGGTGCTGCTACGACGGGGTCTATCTGTTGCCGGCCGAGGAACGCTTCCTGCTCGACCTGGTGGAGCGGTTGCCGGCGCTGCGCGCGAAGTTGCCGGCCGAGTTCATCGTCGATGGCTACTGGAATGGCGCGTACTTCGGGCGCAAGACGGCCACGCGTCCGCACGATTACCGCAGCGAGGATTTTCCGGCGCACTTCACCCGCACGCGTTGCGTGTTCGCGGACGAGGCCGGACTGTGCGAACTCGAAAAATTCGCGCGCGCGAATGGCGAGCATCCGTGGACCTTCAAGCCCACCACCTGCTGGATGTTTCCGCTGCAGGATGAGGACGGCGAGCCCGCGGAGCCCGTGCGCGGGCCGGACGACGATCCCTACCGCAGCAGCGAGTACGCGGGTTATGCCAGTTGCGTGCCCTGCGGAACACACGATCCGCGCGGCTTGCCCTGGCGCGACACCTTGCAGCAGGAGATCGACTATCTGCAGCAGGCGCGGGAGCTGCCGCTGCTGGGCGCGCCCGGGCACACGGTGGATGATCTGCTGGCGCGTATCGGGCCGGCCAAAAAAAACCCCGCCTAGAAGGCGGGGTTGGTAGTTCGAGATCTGTCCCGAGATCAATCAACAAACGGTGCATTCGCACCCGTCATGGACATCAATAGCGTCGCCGGCTGGTGTGCGGGACCTCTGTGTGGAGGTCCGGCCGATCCTGCGGCCCGGGCGGCGTTTCGCCCGTCTGTCACACCGCGACAACCCACAAATGGAGTTGTCGCATACCGTGCCCACCCTGATCGCCTGGGTTTCTTATGTGTCTTCGATCCAACAACGGACCGAAATCTTAAGAATTCCAGCTAGTTAACCGCTGCGCCAAACGCCACGATCAACCCTTGAGCGAAAGTGTACCGCGATTTCTGTTGTTTATGTGCATGTCTTTGCACTGCGACATACGCCGGACGGAACCCCTCCCAGAAGGGCTCACCGCCCGCAGCCGTGCTCAGAAAGCACTGTGGCCGGTGAGTTCCCGGCCCACGGCCAGCTGGTGGATGGTCTCGGTGCCTTCGTAGGTCACAACGCTTTCCAGGTTCAGCATGTGGCGCACGGGTACGTATTCCGCGCTGATACCCGCCCCGCCGAGCATGTCGCGGCAGTCGCGGGCCACATCCAGCGCCATGCGGCAATTGTTCCATTTGGCCATCGAGACCTGGGCCGGGGTGAGCACGCCGCGTTCCTTGAGCTGCGCCAGCTGCCAGGCCAGCAGCTGCGCGCCGCTGATGCGCCGGCTCATCTGCGCCAGCCGGATCTGGATGGCCTGGTTTTCCGCCAGCTTGCGGCCGAACAGTTCACGCGTGGCGGTGTAATCGAGCAGCTCGGCCAGGCAGGCCTGTGCCGCGCCGATGACGCCCCAGCAGATGCCATAGCGCGCCTGTGTCAGGCAGGACAGCGGGCCCTTGAGTCCGACCACGCCGGGCAGCACCTGCGAGCCGGGCACGCGTACCTCGTCGAGAAACAGTGCAGCCGTGATGGAGGCGCGCAGGCTGAACTTGTTCTCGATTTCGCTCGCGGTGAAGCCTTTGGCACCCCGTTCGACCAGAAAGCCGCGGATGCCCTCATCGGTCTGCGCCCAGATCAGCGCCAGGTCGGCGATCGAGCCGTTGGTGATCCACATCTTCGAGCCGGAGAGCAGCCAGTCGCCGCCCTGGCGGCGCGCATGCGAGCGGATGTTGGCCGGATCCGAGCCGCCCTGCGATTCGGTGAGACCGAAACACCCGATGGTTTCGCCGCGCGCCATGGCCGGCAGCCAGCGCTGTTTCTGCGCCTCGCTGCCATAGCAATGGATGGGAAACATGCACAGCGAGGTCTGGACGGACGAGAAACTGCGCAGCGCGCTGTCGCCGCGTTCCAGCTCCTGCGAGATGAGGCCGTAGCCGATCGGGCTCAGTCCGGCGCAGCCGTAGCCTTCGAGTGGCGCGCCAAACACGCCAAGGGCCGCCATCTGCGGCACCAGTTCACGCGGGAAGCGGTGCTGCTCGAAGCACTCGCGCAGCAGAGGCAGCGCTTTCTCGTCCACCAGCCGCGCGACACTGTCGCGCACGGCCAGATCCTCGGGTGCGAAGTGCGAGGCGACGTCGAGAAAGTCGAGATGGGATGCGCGCGCCATGCGCGCATCTTACGCGGCTATCAGCGCGGGGCGCTGTACTCGCCCCTTACGCGGCGAGGGATCCCTTGATCTTCTTCATGGCGGCCGCTTCGATCTGGCGCACGCGTTCGGCGGAGACCCCGTATTCAGCGGCCAGTTCATGCAGCGTGGCTTTTTCCTCGGCCATCCAGCGCTTGCGCACGATGTCGCGGCTGCGGGCATCGAGCTGCGTGATGGCGTGTTCGAGGCGCTCGCGCACGTCGTTGTCCCATTCCGATTCCTCGGCCTGCTCGGCCGGATCGGCATCGGGTGCGGGCAGGTACAGCGACGGACCGTAGTGCTCTTCATCGTCCGCATCGGGCGCCGGATCGAAGGACATGTCGCGCGCCGCCAGCCGCTGCTCCATCTCGGTGACTTCGGCCGGGCTCACGCCCAGGTCTTGCGCCACGGCATTGGTCTCTTCCTGCGTCAGCCACGCCAGGTTCTTCTTCATGCGGCGCAGATTGAAGAACAGCTTGCGCTGCGCCTTGGTGGTGGCGATCTTCACCAGCCGCCAGTTGCGCAGCACGTAGTCGTGGATCTCGGCGCGTATCCAGTGCACCGCAAAAGAAACCAGCCGCACGCCCATATCGGGGTTGAAGCGCTTCACGGCCTTCATCAGGCCGACATTGCCTTCCTGCACCAGATCGCCCAGGGGCAGGCCGTAGCCGTTGTAGCCGCGGGCAATGTGCAGCACGAAGCGCAGGTGCGAGAGCACCAGCTGGCGGGCCGCAACCAGGTCGTTCTGGTTGTGGAAGCGCCGCGCGAGCTCCAGCTCTTCTTCGCGGCTGAGTACGGCAATGCGGCTGACGCGATCGGCGTAGGCCTCGAAGCTGCCCAGCGGGCCAGCCAGCAGGGCATCAGGACGGGCGACCAATGAAGATGCAGTCATGAGTTACCTCCAGCGGCCAAATGTTAGCAGTCTCGATCTTGGAGTGCTAATGCGCCAAACGGTTCCCCTTATGCCGAAGTATTTATCCTTGATAATCAATAGATTGGATCAGGACCGGGGTTCGATCCGCGCCAGGTGCCGGGCTGCGGCCAGCCAGGCGCCGACGATGCCCAGGGCGGCTCCGGCGCCCACCAGCACGCCCAGCTCCCGCAGGCCGGGCAGCAGCAGATGGAAGCTGCTGCCATAGCTCTTCGCCAGTCGAGCCACCGGGTCACCCAGCAGGTACAGCGCCAGCCATACCAGGCCGGCGGCCAGCAGCGCGCCCAGCACGCCATAGAGCAGGCCGGTGTAGAGAAACGGCCGCCGGACGAAGGCGTTGCTGCCGCCCACCAGTTTGGTCACCTCAATCTCCGCGCGCCGGTTATAGATTTCGAGCCGGATGGTGTTGCCGACCACCGCCAGCACGCCCACCCCCAGCAGCGCCGCCGTGCCCAGCACCAGCCGGCGCAGCAGGTCGAGGATGGCGTTCAGGCGTTGCACCCACTCGCTGTCCACCTGGACCAGTTCCACCTCGGGCCATGCCACCAGGTAGCGGCGCAGCGATTCCATGTGTCCGGGATCCGCGGCATCGGGCTTCGGGCGCACATCGAGCGCATGCGGCAGGGGATTGCCCTCCAGCACGTCCAGCGCCGCGCCGAATCCGCTCTGCGCGCGAAACTGCTTCAGCGCCTCATCGGCCGGGATCAGTTCGACGCGCGCGATGCCGCTGCGCTGCTGCAGGCTGTTGGCGAGCTGACGGGCCTTTTCCAGTGGCACGTCCTGCTTGAAGAACACCGAGACGTCGACCGCGCCGGAAAACTCGCCCGTGATGCCCGACAGGCTCTGGATGGCCAGCCCCAATGTGCTGGGCAGTGTCAGCGCGATGGCGATCACCAGCAGCGTGAAGGCCGTGGCAATGGGCGCGCGCGCCAGGCGGCCCGCGGCGAACAGCGCCGACTGCACGTGACGCAGCACCCAGCCGCTCATCGCTGCGCCTCCATGCGCGGCAGATCGAGGCCTTCGGCGGAAGGATCGTGCACCTTGCCTTCGGCGATGACGATCTCGCGCAGCCCCGAGCCCTTCACGATTTCCACATCGTGCGTGGCCACCACCACGGTGACGCCCACGTCGTTGAAGCGCCGGAACAGGCTCATCACTTCCATCGACAGTGCCGGATCGAGATTGCCCGTGGGTTCGTCGGCGATGAGCAGCTTGGGTTTGCCCACCACGGCGCGGGCAATGCCCACGCGCTGCTGCTCGCCCACCGAAAGCTCCTGCGGCAGCGCCCGGGCGCGGTCGAGCAGCCCCACCTGATCGAGCGCCGCGCGCACGCGACGGTCGATTTCCTTCAGCGGCGCGTGCGCGGCATGCAGCGGCAGCGCGACATTGTCGAAGATGCTGCGCTCGGGCAGCAGCCGGTGATCCTGGAACACCACGCCCAGTTCGCGCCGGAACGCGGGAATGCGCCGCGAGGCCAGCGCCGCGGTATTGCAGCCGTTGACCATCACCAGCCCGCGCGACGGACGCTCGAGCAGTGCGATGAGTTTCAGCACCGTGCTCTTGCCCGCGCCGGAACGGCCCGTGAAGAACACCATCTCACCGGTGCGGATCTCGAAGCTCGCGCTGCTCAGTGCCTCGCGGCCGTTCGGATAACGCTTGCTGGCGCGGTCGAAGCGGATCATTGCGCCTTACTTTACACCGCTGCCCGCGGCGCCGGGACCGGTGCCGAGCAGTGCATCGACGAAGGCCTCGGCGTCGAACGCGTCGAAGTCGCCGGTCTGCTCGCCGATGCCGATGAAACGGATGGGCAGCTGCATGGCGCGGGCGATGGCCACCACCACGCCGCCGCGGGCGGTGCCGTCGAGCTTGGTGAGCACCAGTCCGGTGACACCCACCGCCGCATGAAATTCCTTCGCCTGCGCCAGCGCGTTCTGGCCCTGGTTGGCATCGAGCACCAGCAGCACTTCGTCGGGCGCGGCGGCATCCACGCGCTGGATCACGCGGCGGATCTTCTTCAGCTCTTCCATCAGATGCGTCTGGCCATGCAGGCGTCCGGCGGTGTCGGCAATCAGCACATCGATATTGCGCGCCTGCGCGGAGCGCAGCGCATCGAACACCACGGCGCCGGGGTCCGCGCCCCCGGCCTGCTGCACGATCTGCGCGCCGCTGCGTTCGGCCCAGATGTCGAGCTGCTCGGCCGCCGCCGCGCGGAAGGTGTCGCCCGCCGCGAGCAGCACCTTGCGTCCCTCATCGGTCAATCGCCGCGCCAGCTTGCCGATGCTGGTGGTCTTGCCCGCGCCGTTGACGCCCACCACCATGATCACGAAGGGACGCCGTGACTTGTCGATGCTCAATGGCCTGGCGCAGGGCTGAAGAATGGCCAGCAGCTGCTGGCGCAGCGCGGCCAGCAACGCGGTCTCGTCGTCCAGCTCGCGGCGCGCCACGCCGGCGCGAATCTGCTCGAGGATTTCGGTCGTCGCCGTGATGCCGATATCCGCGCCAATCAGCCGCGCCTCCAGCTCATCGAGCAGTTCGGCATCGATCTTGCGGCCGCGGAACAGGCCCGCGAAATCGCCGGTCAGCTTGCTGGCGCTGCGGGCAAGCCGATCGCGCAGCCGGCCGAAGAACGAACCCGATTCGGAAGAGGCGGACATCGTCGCACTGTACCTGCGCCAGAAGACAAGGCCGCGCATTGTAATCGGCTTGCCAGGCAGAGGTTGTTTAGTAGGCTTGGCGGATGCAACGTGCCGCGGGACAGGTGCGCATCATTGGCGGCAAGCTCAAAGGCCGGCGCATCGCCGTGCCTGATGCGCCCGGCCTGCGTCCCACGCCCGATCGCGTGCGTGAGACGTTGTTCAACTGGCTTGCGCCCCACATTGCCGGCGCGCGCGTGCTCGATCTGTTCGCGGGCACCGGCGCGCTGGGGCTGGAGGCGGCCTCGCGTGGCGCGGCATCGGTGAAGTTGGTGGAGCAACAGCGCGCGGCAGTCACTGCCTTGCGCGACACGCTGCAGCGCCTGGCTGTGCCCGAGGTGCAGCTGGTGGCGGCCGATGCGCTGGGTTTTCTCGCCAGCGACAGCGCGCAATATGACCTGATCCTGCTCGATCCGCCGTTCGCGGCGGGACTTCTCGCGCCATCGCTCGAGGCCATTGTCCGCCATCAGCGGCTCGCCGCCGGCGGCCTGTGCTATATCGAACAGCCGCGCGATGCGGCCCTGCCAGCGCTGCCGGAGGGCTGGAGGCTGCATCGCTCGGGGCAGGCTGGCGAGGTCGGGTATTATCTGCTGCATGGGCCGCAACGCGATTTACCCGGGCACGTTTGACCCGGTCACCAACGGACACAAGGACCTGGTGCGCCGGGCCGCGAGCATCTTCGACACGGTGCTGGTGGCGGTGGCGTCCAATCCAGGGAAAACGCCGATGTTCACGCTGGAAGAGCGCGTCGAGCTGAGCCGCCGCGTGCTGGCCGACATCCCCAATGTGGAAGTCACCGGCTACACCGGCCTCACCGTCGATCTCATGCGCCAGCGCGGCATCAAGGTGGTGGTGCGCGGCCTGCGCGCGGTATCGGACTTCGAGTTCGAGTTCCAGCTCGCCAACATGCAGCGGCATCTGCTGCGCGACATCGAAACCGTGTTCCTCACGCCGCAGGAACAGTTCACTTTCATTTCATCGACGCTGATCCGCGAGATCGCGACCTATGGCGGCGACGCCACGGAGTTCGTCGATCCGCTGGTGGCGGCGGAGCTGCGCAAGAAGGGACGCAAGTCATGATGCCAGGGACCTCGATCTTCCATCTGCGTGGGTTGCGTTTCGTGATGCTGCAGCGATTCGCTTCGCCACGGACCTGGCTGCTGTGCACGCTGCTGGCGTTTTCCTTCGTCGCCGTCGGCGCCGAGCGTGCGCCGGGCAAGGCGGCGGTGGCCAGCGCGCATCCGCTGGCTACGGCGGCCGGTGAGGAAGTCATGCGCCAGGGCGGCAATGCCTTCGATGCGGCGGTGGCGATCAGCGCGGCGCTGATGGTGGTCGAGCCCAGCGGCTCGGGTTTTCTCGGCGGCGGAATGTACCTGCTGCACCGGGCGAAGGACGGCCGCAATGTGGTGATCGACGCGCGCGAAGTGGCGCCCTCGAAGGCCACACGCGACATGTTCCTCGACAAGGCCGGCAATCCGGTGCGTGGCGCATCGACGAACACCGCGCTGGGGGCGGGCATTCCGGGCGAGCCCGCGGGTCTGGCGCTGATGCAGGCCCGCTACGGCAAACTCAAACTCTCGCAGACACTGGCACCGGCCATTCGCCTGGCGCGTGATGGTTTCGACATGTATCCACGCCTCAGCGCCAGCGTCGGCTTCAAGCGCGAGCAGATCACCAAATCCGCCGAAGGCGCGGCCATCTGGTTCAAGGATGGCCAGGCGCTGCCGGTCGGCGCGCGCGTGCTGCAGCCGCAGCTGGCGCGCACGCTCGAAACCATCGCGCGTGAAGGCTTCAGCGCCATCTACACCGGCAGCCTTGCGCCGCGGCTGGTCGACGCGGTGCAGAAGATGGGCGGACTGTGGACGCGCGAGGATCTGGCCAACTACAAGGCCATCGAGCGCGAGCCACTCATCGGTCACTACCAGGGCGCCACCATCATTGCGCCGCCGCCGCCCACATCAGGTGGCGTCGCGCTGATCGAAGCGCTGAACATTCTGTCTGGCTACGATCTGAAGCAGGTCGATGCCGTGACGCGCAAGCACCTGATCATCGAGGCCATGCGCCGCATGCAGCGCGACCGCGCGGTTTATCTGGGCGATCCGGCCTTCGTCAGCATGCCGGTGAAGATGCTCACCGATCCGGACTATGCCGCCGGCCTGCGCACCTCGATCCGCTTCGACCGCGCCACGCCCAGTGCCACGCTGGCTTCCGCGCCCGAGGCGCACACCGGCGGCGGCAACACCACGCATTTCTCGGTGCTCGACAAGGACGGCAACCGCGTCGCCGGCACCATCACGTTGAATGCGGGCTTCGGCTCAGGGCTGATGATCGATGGCACCGGCATGCTGCTGAACAACCAGATGGATGATTTTTCCATGAAGCCCGGCGTGCCCAATATCTACGGCCTGATCGGCGCCAGCGCGAATCAGATCGCGCCGGGCAAGCGCATGCTGTCGTCGATCACGCCCACCTTCGTCGAAGGGCCACGCGGATACATGATCGTCGGCAGTCCGGGTGGCAGTTTCATCACCGGCATGGTGCTGCTGGCCACGCTCGAGTGGCTGGATGGCAAGAGCGCGAAGCAAATCGTCGCCGCGCCGCGCATCCATCATCAGTATCAGCCCGATGTGCTCACCTATGAATCGGCGGCGCTCACTGCGGACGAGAAAGCCGAACTGACCAAACGCGGTCACGCGCTGCGCGAGCGCGAGACCTGGGGCAATCTGCAGGTGGTCACCTTTGATTCCGCCACTGGCGCGGTGGATGCGGCCTCCGATCCGCGCGGTGTGGGCACGGCCGGCATTTACTAGGCAGTCCGCGCAGGTCGCCGCCATCGCGGAACGAAATTCCGCCATGGCGGCCTAACGAAACAGGACGCAAGCATGTTTCGTCGCACACTCATTGTTACCGCGATGCTGTCGGGCGCCATGGCGCCGGCGGGCGCCATGGCGCCGGCGGGCGCCGTGGCCGCGCAAAGCGCCGCGGGCAATGATCCCGCCGCCGCGCTGACGCAGGCGGCCTACGAGGGCGATGTCGCGCAGGTCAGGCGGCTGATCAAGTCCGGTGCGCCCGTCAATCAAGCCAATGTGTTCGGCGCCACGCCGATGAGTGAGGCCGCCCGTCGCGGCGATGCCGCGGTGCTCAAGGTGTTGCTCGAAGCGGGCGCTGACCCGGAATCGGCCAACGCCGAAGGGCAGACCGCGCTGATGAGCGTGGCACGCACCGGCAATATCGAAGCCGCGAAGCTGTTGTTGAAGCACGGGGCCAAAATCGACGCGCGCGAAAGCTGGGGAGGCCAGACGGCATTGATCTGGGCCGCCGCGCAGGACCAACATGAGATGGTGCGCTTCCTGGCCTCGAAAGGCGCCGATGTGAATGCGCGCGCCGCGGTACGCGAATGGCAGCGCCGCGTGACCGCCGAAGGGCGACCCAAGGACATGAATCGCGGCGGTTTCACGGCCATGCTGTTCGCCGCGCGCGAGGGTCATGTGCACAGCCTGCAGGCGCTGCTGGCCGCGGGTGCGGATATCAACCTTGCCGACCCGGATGGCACCACGCCGCTGATCGTGGCGCTGATGAATGGCCATTGGGACGCGGCGAAACTGCTGATCGATTCCGGCGCCGATGTGAACCTGTGGGACTGGTGGGGCCAGTCGCCGCTGTACATGGCCGTGGACATGAACACGCTGCCCACCAGCGCGCGCGTCGATCTGCCCACCATGGACTACACCCGCGGCATCGATGTCATCCAGCTGCTGCTTGCGAAGGGCGCGAATCCCAATGTGCAGCTCAAGCTGCGGCCGCCGTTTCGCATGGTGCCGCAGGATCGCCAGGCCGATCCCATGATCGACACAGGTGTGACGCCCTTGCTGCGCGCGGCCAAGGCCGCGGATGTGCCCGCCATGAAGCTGCTGCTCGAGGCGGGCGCGCTCGTCGACTTGCCGAATGTTTTCGGTCATACGCCACTGATGGCGGCCTGCGGTTCGGGACGTGGCAACAATCCCACGCGTGGTGGCCATCAGACCGAGGAGCAGGCCATCGAGGCGGCCAGATTGCTGCTGGCCGCTGGCGCGAACGTCAATGCCCGCACACACGATGGCGACGGCGCCGTGCACGGCGCCGCCTTCCACGGCTGGGGCAAACTGATCGAAGTGCTCGCCGCCGCCGGCGCCAACCTGGACTTCACCGACAAGGACGGCATGACGCCCATCGATTACGCCATGGGACGTTACCGGCCGCGCTATCTGGAAAACAAACCCACACCCTATCCGCAAGCGGCCGAAACATTGCGCAAGCTCGGCGCACTGCGCGAAACTCCGAATCCGCCGGCCTGGCCTCCCATCGGTGTTCCCCACATCACCGCGGAAGTGCCAAACTAGACCGCGGGCTTGCCGCGTTTCGCATACGGTGAGGGCAGATGCCGGGTTGGTGGCAGCGTATGGGTGGCGTGGTCTTGTCGCTGTGGATCGTCGGCGCGTCGCCGGCGCTTTTCGCACGTGATCGCGTGCGCGTCGTCGGATCCTCCACGCTGTTTCCACTCGCATCCCGCGTTGCCGAAGTTTTCGGTAGTCAGGGCCGATGGCCCACTCCCGTAGTCGAGTCGCTGGGCACGGGCGGCGGATTCCAGCTTTTCTGCGCCGGCGTCGGCGATGCCACGCCGGATGTCACCGACGCCTCGCGGCCGATGACCAGTTCCGAAGCAGCCGACTGTGCCCGCCATGGCGTCGGCGAAGTGGTGGGCATTCGCGTGGGACTGGATGGCATGCTGTTCGTCAACGCCAAGAGCGCGCCGGCTTTTGCACTGACGCGCGAACAGCTCTATCGCGCCGTGGCGCGCCGCGTGCCGCGTAACGGTCAGCTTGTTCTCAATCCTTATCATCGCTGGCGCGAGATTTCGCCCGAGCTGCCGGATCTGCCCATCCGCATCTATGGTCCCGCGCCCAATCACGGCACGCGCGACGCGTTTGTGGCCCTGGCCGTCGTGCCGGCCTGCGAGCGCGCACCTGAAGTCCGGTCGTTGTCGGCGGCTGAGCGGCAGCTTGCCTGCCAGGCTCTGCGTGAAGACGGCGCGTGGATCGACGTCAACGCCGACTACGCCACGCTGCTGCGCCGCCTGCTGGCCGATCCGCAGGCCATGGGCGTGCTGGGTTTTTCCTATCTGGACAACAACCGCGACAAGCTCAAGGCCGCACGCATCGAAGGTGTGGATCCGACGCCCGAATCCATCAGCGCCGGCACCTATCCGCTCGCGCGGCCGCTGTTCCTCTACGTCAAACGCGCGCACGTCGGCCGCGTGATCGGCCTGCTGGAGTTCGTGCATGAATTCGTCAGCGAACGCGCTGCCGGGCCGCAGGGCTATCTCGTCGAGCAGGGTCTGATGCCATTGCCAGAAGGTCAGATGAAGATCGAGCGGATGAAAGCGCAGCAACTGGCCGTGCAGCGCTGAGCAGCGGCCGCTGCTCGCGCGCGGCGCGCCACACACGACGCACCGCATCCAGCACCACGTCCGGTTCCTCCAGCGGGATGGCATGACTGCTGTAAGATCCGCCGCCAGACTCGATGACTACGCTCGGGCCGTCGGTGCGATGACCCACGCGCCGCAGATGGATGCGGCGGCCATTTACCTCCACCCATTCCCCCGGTGGCGAGGCATGCAGGGCTTCGCGCCGTTCGGCCCATCGACGGGCCAGAATCGCCGCCGTCACCGCAACCAGTGCCACGCAGCTCCAGCCGAGCTGCCCATGCCGGCGGAGCGCTTCGTGCGCGTGACCCACATGCTCTCGGACGGGCTGATGTTCGGGCATTTCATGACGCCCGATCTCATCGATCGCGAAGTGATTATTTCGGCTTTCGAGGCGCTCGCCGGGAAGCCGGCCGCGCCCGTTTGAGCTTGCGGCCAGGTGCGGCCCTGGCTTTGCTGGCGGCCCTGGCTTTGCTTTTCGTGACTGCTTTCGGCTTTGCCTTGGCCTTGCGCTTCGCCTTCGTCGCGGCCTCGGTGGCCGCCTTCTTCGGCGGCTCGATCTCCACGCGCGGCGCGCGACCAGCGCGCCTGGGCAGCTTGCCCTCGCGATGCAGTTCTATCGCCCGCCACATGTACCACGCAGCCGCCGAACGATAGGGCTTCCAGCGCTCGCCATAGGCCAGCAGTGCCTTGGGCCGCGGCAGTCCCTTCAGTCCATAAGCCAGGCGAAAGCCGTGACGCACCCCGAAGTCATCCACCGGCAGCACGTCGGGACGACCGAAGTGAAACATCAGCAGCATCTGCACCGTCCAGCGGCCGATGCCGCGTACCGCCGAGCAGCGCTCGATGATGGTTTCGTCATCCAGTGCGGCCAGTGTCGCGTCGTCGGGAATGCGGCCGTCCAGGCAGTGCGCGGCCAGATCCTGCAGCGCCGCGATTTTGGCGAAGGAGAAGCCCACGCCGCGCAGCGCCTCGGGGGTAGCGGCCGCCAGTTGCGCCGGTGTGGGAAAGACGCCGCCGTGCAGCGCCATCAAGCGCTCGATGATCTTGCGCGCCACCAGACCCGAGATCTGCTGATTGGCGATGGAGCGCGCCAGCACTTCGAACGCGGAGGCATGGCCACTGGGCATTCGATCGTAAGAGGTCGAAATCGAAACAATAGACGCCACGACAGGGTCAATTGTTTCGAAATGGGTGGCAAGCTCCTTGCTCATTGCAATCTCCCCTGATTCAAAGCTTTCGCGTCACGTCTGGCAGTGCGCGCAGAAGTACGTCGAGCGCTGTCCCTGATTTCGATGCTTCACCGGCTCGCCGCATCGGCGACACGGCTGGCCGGCCCGCTCGTACACATACAGCTTCTGCTTGAAATAACCCGGCTTGCCTTCGGCGCCCACATAGTCGCGCAGCGTGGTGCCGCCGTGCTTGATGGCCATGGCCAGCACGGCCTTGATGGCCTTCACCAGCGCCGCGCACTGCGCATGCGTCAGTGATCTGGCCGCGCGCCCCGGACGGATGCGCGCGCGGAACAGCGCCTCGCTGGCGTAGATGTTGCCCACGCCCACCACCAGATGGCTGTTCATGATGGCCTGCTTGATGGCCACGCGGCGGCGGCGTGTCACGCGATAGAGATAGTCCGCGTCGAAGGCCGCATCCAGCGGCTCGGGCGCCAGCTTGGCCAGCAGTGGGTGCGCGGCGGGGTCGCCCGTGAGGTGATGCAGGCTGCCGAAGCGCCGCGGATCGTTGAAGCGCACCAGCCAGCCCGAATCCATTTCCAGATCGAAGTGATCGTGCGTCTCGCGCGCGGTGCGGATGGGCAGCACGCGCAGGCTGCCAGACATGCCCAGGTGCATCAGCAGGTGCCCGCGCGTGAGCTGGATCAGCAGGTATTTCGCGCGCCGCTGCACGCCGTGGATGCGCTGGCCCTCGGCCCAGGCCGCAAGCTTAGGATCCACGCGCCAGCGCAGCCGCGGCTCGTGCACCGCGAAGCGCGTGATGAGGCGGCCGCTGACATGCGGTTCGATGCCGCGGGCGGTGGTTTCAACTTCAGGCAGTTCAGGCAAGGCAGTGCAGGTCGGCTGTCGGGAGGTGCACATCATCGCGCCTGCGGCAGCAGTATCAAGTCGGGTACAACTTGCTTGAATATGGTCTGGTCAGTAGACTAGACCAGATGAAATCCGACGACCGTGTTGCGGAAGAGATCGGCACCTACGAGGCGAAGACCCGCCTGCCAGAGCTGATCCGTCAGGTGCGGCTGGGGCGGCGCTTCACCATCACCAACCGCGGAGAGCCGGTGGCGCAGCTCGTGCCGGTCCAGCCGGCGGCAGTGGCCAGCGCCAGTGACGTCATCGACCGCTTCCTCGCTTTTCGCGCGCGGCATCCAGTGAAAAAGCGCGTAAAGCTTCGCGATCTCATCGAGGACGGCCGGGCGTGAGACTGGTGCTGGATGCCTCCGTGGCAGCGGCGTGGCTGCTGCACGATGGCAACGCCGCCGACGCCGCTACCGCCGCCCCACTGCTCGAGCGTCTGCGCAACCCCGCCGCGCAGGTCTGCGTGCCGGCCACTTGGATGCTGGAGATGGCCAATGTGCTGGCGCGTGGCGAGGCGCGGGGCATCCTGGCGGAAAACCAGATCCACGCCTTCCAGGCGCTGCTCGCCGGCCTGCCGGTCATGGTGGATGCGCAGACCGCGGCGCGCAGTTTCACCACGACGCTGGAACTGGCGCGCCGCCATGCCCTGTCTGCTTACGATGCCTCGTATCTGGAACTGGCCCTGCGCCTGCAGCTGCCGCTCGCCACGTTCGACAAGGATCTGCGGCGCGCCGCGATGCAGGCGGGGTTGGCGGATGCGTTGGCTGGTTAATTCCGCCGCTTTCCGATCCGGGAATCCGGTGCGCTTGCCCAAAAGCAAAAAAAACCCACCGTAGAAGGTGGGTTTTTCGCGGACTAAGCGTGCCCTGGAGAAGGCCGCTTACTTGATCTTCGTTTCCTTGTACGTGACGTGCTTGCGCACGACCGGATCATATTTCCTGGTTTCCAGCTTCTCGGGATGCAGACGCTTGTTCTTCATCGTGACGTAGAAGTGGCCGGTGTCAGCCGACGACAGCAGTTTCACTTTCTCGCGCATGATGACTCCTTACAGCCTCTGGCCCGCGGCGCGCAG
>Ga0164241_10002877_pt1 | contig 18042 bp, 11 predicted proteins | sample OricomyardsoilBY_FD_108780 | JGI IMG/M metagenome (GOLD analysis project Ga0164241, IMG submission 108780) | Backyard soil microbial communities from Emeryville, California, USA - Original compost - Back yard soil (BY) | ecosystem: Environmental > Terrestrial > Soil > Unclassified | place: USA...
GCGCATGCGTGACCACCACGGCCTCGCTGATCACCGCGGGCGTCGCCGGAACCATCGCTTCACCCTCGTCCGCCGTCGCGTCGAGCGCCTCGAGCTCGAACAGCAATTCACCCACCGCCAGGCGGCGATCGAGCTGCGCGCGCGTGATGCGGAATCGTTCGCCATTGGTGACGATGACCGGCGTGACCAGGCTGCGCGCCTTGTGGCCCAACAACTCCAGGTCGAAGCTCATCAACAGGTCGCCGGCGCGCACCCGATCGCCCTTGCGCACGCGCGGGGTGAAACCCTCGCCGCCGAGTGCGACCGTATCCACGCCCACGTGCACCAGGATCTCCGCGCCGGCCGGCGTACGCAGCGCGATGGCGTGGCGCGCCGCCGCGATCGAGATCACCTCGCCGTCGCAGGGCGCGCGCAACTCGTTGCTGGTGGGATCCAGCGCCGCGCCCTCGCCCAGCATGGCGCGCGCGAATACTTCGTCCGGAATTTCCGCGAGCGAACTGCTCCAGCCGGCGAACGGCGCGAGGATCTTCTCGGTCAAGCGTCAGTTCCCGGCGAGCTCGAGGCTGCCGATCACCCAGATCGGGTCGACCTTGGCGCGCGTGAACTTGAAACACAGGTCGTGCGTGCCTTTCTTCACCGGCAGGTCGATCGACGGCAATGGCGTCAGGCCGAAGTTGTTCACCGCGGGCGTCAGCGGCGTGGTGACCGCCGGCGGGCCTTCGCAACCGTCGAGCCGCACTTCCAGCTCGCCGTCCTTGCCGGCGGGCTTGGGCAGCGGAATGTTTGCCGCGTCCTTGCCGATCTGGAAATTGAACGGGATCTGCCCGACCACGGCGCGCAACGAGCGCTGCCTGGAAAGATCGGCCGCACGCCAGATCCAGCACGGGTTCGAGATGTTCACCAGGAACACCGCGCGTTCGCCTTCGATCGGCGCGTCGTCTTCGAGCGAGAGTAGATAGCCGTCGCCGCATTGATCCAGGTCGTGGCTGAGGCGCCGCGTCGGCAGCGGGTGCAGCTCGACTTCACGTGCCCAGACGATGCCGGCCTGGTCGTAGCGGCGCAGTTGCGGATCGAGCCGGCGCTGGAAGTCTTCCCAGTTGATGCGCCCGGCCGGAGACCAGGTGACTTCCGCCAGCGCCGCGATGCGCGGAAACAGCATGTAGTCGACGCGGGCCTCGGTGCGCATCATCTCGGCCCAGAGATTGGCCTGCACGCCGAGGATATGCGTGCGCTGCTCCTCCGGGATCGAATCCGGCACGGGCTTGAAGTCATAGACCATCTTCAGCGACAGCGTGTTGCTGCGGCCAGGCGAGAGGTCGCCGGCGCTCTGCCAGTGATCGAAGTACAAGTCCGGCGCGGGCGACAGCACGGTGTCGTGACCGGCCTTGGCCGCGGCCACGGCGCCGTCGATGCCGCGCCAGGACATGATGGTCGCGTTCGGCGGAATGCCGCCCTCGAGGATTTCATCCCAGCCGATGACGCGGCGGCCCTTCGACTCGATGAACTTGGCCATGCGCTGGATGAAATAGCCCTGCAGGTGGTGCGCGTCGGCCACGCCCAACTCTTTCATGCGCGCCTGGATGCGCGGCGACTTCTCCCACTGCGGCTTCACGGCCTCATCGCCGCCCACGTGGATGTACTCGCCCGGGAACACGTCGATGACTTCGCCCAGCACGTTCTCGAGGAACTTGAACGTGGGCTCTTCGACATTGAAGAGGTCCTCGTAAACGCCCCAATCCGACGGCACCTCTTTCAGTTTGCTGGCGTAGGGTTCAACACCCAGCTCCGGGTAGGCCACGATGGCCGCGCTCGCGTGCCCGGGCATCTCGATCTCCGGCACCACCTTGACGTGCCGCGAAGCGGCGTAGGCCGCGATGTCGCGCGCCTGGTCCTGCGTGTAGAAGCCGCCATACAGGCGCGGCTTGCCGGTCTTCGGATCGATGTCGGCGCGCGGTGCCTGCCCTTCCGGCACGCGCCACGCGCCCACCGAGGTGAGCTTCGGATACTTCTTGATCTCGAGGCGCCAGGCCTGGTCGTCAGTCAGATGCCAGTGCAGCACGTTGAGCTTGTGCTGGGCCATGTTGTCGATGAACTTCTTGATGTATTCGGGCGACTGGTAGTGCCGCGCCGAATCCAGCATCAATCCGCGCCAGGCGAAGCGTGGTGCGTCGCGGATTTCGAGAGCCGGCACGTTGCCGATGCCACCCTGCGGCTGCGTGAGCGTGAGCAGCTGCCACAGTGTGATACCGCCGTAGAAAAGTCCCGCGGGTGTGCGCGCCTGGACGGTGGCGCCGTCCGGTTTCACCACAAGCGAATATTCCTCGGGTCCGAATTTCTCGTCGGCGACGAGCTGGAAGGAAATGGCCTTCGACTCCGAATCGTCCTCGCGCGGCCGGCGCACGGTGAGCTTCGGATCCTGCTGGGCCAGCTTGTCGAAGTACTGCGCGGCCTCGGCGGCACCGGCGCCGCCCGAGTAGATCAACGGCGTCGCGGCGTCGACGCGGAACACCCCGGTCCCGGCCGTGAATTCGCGCGGCACCGGGATCACCAGCGGACTCGCGGACGGCTTGGCCGCCACCGCGGTCTTGCGTTCGCCGCCGCCCGGCCCGCAGGCCGTGACCAGGGCAAACAAAGCGGTGAGTGCGATCTTCGTCATCAGCGGTTCTTTCATGGTCCCCTCATCGCATGTGTTCGGCGAACCTGAATCCTGCCTGATCCGCGGGTTGCAGTAACTCACCATGCGACGGGAAACCGCACAACGATGAAAGGCCCGCAGCCCCCCAGGGAGGAGCTGCGGGGACTGCGGGCCATTCGCTCAGAACTTGAAGCGGAGGTTCAAGTAGTACTGGCGACCGTTGTTGTAGAACGCCGTGGGGGCCGTGGCGCTCTGGTAGTAAGTCAGATCCGGGTTGTTGAGGTTCAACGCATCCAGGCTGACATTGAGCCACTCCGTGGGCTTGTAGTTCAGCGCCAGCGACACGGCACCGAAATCGTCCTGGTAGTACGGATTGGCACCCGACAGGCCGATCAGGAACGAAGTGCGATAGCTGTAAGTCGCGCGTGCCGAGAACATCTGGTTCTCGAAGTACAGGCCCACGTTGTAGGTGTCCTTCGAGGTGCCCACCAGGTTGTTGCTGCCGTCGGCCCACGTATGCGCCGTCTTGCCATCCGCGTAGGTGTAGTTGGCGTTGATGCCGAACGAGTCACCGATCGGCTGCTCGTACACCAGCTCCAGGCCCGTCACCGAACCGTTGGAGTTGACCGGCACGGAGACCAGGTAGGTCTCGAGCTGGTTGGTCAGCTCGCTGAACAGCTGCCGGTTCTCGGTGCCGAAGGCCACGTAGTCCTTCAGGTCCATCGAGAAGGCACCGACGGACAAGAGGCCGCGCGGCATGAAATACCACTCGAGGTTGCCATCGAAGTTGGTGGACTGAACCGGCTTCAGGTTCGGGTTACCGCCGCCGCCGGTCTTGTTCAGATCCGAACCCCAGCTGGAAGCGCCCAGTGCCGAATAGTCCGGCAAGGTCATGGTCTGCGAAGCGGCGAAACGGAACACCACGTCGTCGGCCAGGTGGAACTTCAGGTTCGCGCTCGGCAGCACCTTGTTGTGCTTGTTGTCGGTGTTCTGGTAGATCCAGTTGCCGAACAGGCTGCTGACGTCGGCACTCGCCGCGGACGCCACCGCCTGGTAGGTATTGATCTCCTGGTCGATGTTGACGTAGCGCAGGCCGACGTTGCCGCTCCAGGTGTCGTTGCCGAAGTTTGCCTGCACATACGCCGCGAGATTCTTCTCGGTCACCTTCCACTCACCGCCGTAATTGTGGCGGCCGGTCGGGCCGTCGTCGTTCGACAGCCAGGTGGAGTTGGCCAGGATCGCTTCCTTCAGCGCGCCCGTGGTGAAGTACCACAGGTCACGCGGGAAGGTGCCGTCGATGTTCTTGGCGAAGTCGCTCGGATACGGAGCGGTCGCGCCGTTCTGCAGGTCGGACCAGATGTCTCCAGGGCTCGCGCCTTCCGGCGACTCGGTTTTACGTTCGTGGTCGGCATAGCGGGCACCGAAGTCGATCGACTTGAAGGCGCCGACGTCCAGGGCCTGGTTGAAACTCACGTTGAGCCAGTCTTCCGAGTCGGTGGCGGTGACCTGCTGATTGCCCCAGGTGCCGAATCCGGTCACACCCGCCGGGCTGCTGTCGCCGCCCACGCTCCAGTCCAGTGGCGAGCTGGTGCCATGGCTGGTCCAGCTGGCGCCGCCGCCGCGGTTGGTGGTGACTTCGGCGATGAACTGGCGCGCCGTTTCGCCGGTGCCCTCGGTGGTTCCCACCTGGAAATTCGAGGTCAGCGAGTCGCTGATCTGCCAGTCGGCATCGAAGGTGATGTAGCTGCTCTTCGCCGTGGCTTCGCGGGAGATCATGTCGTAGACCGCGTAGTCGCGATCGGCCACGCCCGCGTACGTCGCGTTGGTCAGCACGCCGTTTTCGACTACGTATCCCGGCTCCGGCGCCTGGACGCGGGCAAAGTTGCCGCCCCAGAGCATGAAGTTGCGGTTGTAGTTGTTGGCGTCCATGTCCGAGTAGAAGCCGCTCAGACCCAGGGTCAGGTTGTCGGAAGGCTTGAACTGCAGTTCCAGCAAACCGCCCGTGCGATCGCGGACCTGTTCGAACAACGTGGCGCCGATGAGGCCTGGAACTTGCACGCCAAGCAGGTCCGGGTGCGGCGCGACCAGGAATTGACCCGGGTTCGCCGGATCGGGCACGCCCGCGACGACACCGTCGCTCGCACCCAGCGTAAAGAAGCCACCGGGAATTTCCTGCGCGTCGCGACGCAGTGACCGCTCCTGCTTGAAGACCTGCAGCAACACGCCGAAGGTTTCGGCCTCGTTCTTGTAGTTGAGCAATCCCGACAGCTGCGGATCGTAGGAGTCCGCCTGGTCGGAATACACGCTGCCGAGCGAAGCCTCGGCGGTGAACGACTTGTCGAATTGAAACGGCTTGCGCGTGACGATGTTGACGGTGCCGGTGGTGCCGCCTTCCTGCAACCGGGCGGTCGAGGACTTGTTGACCTCCACCGAGTTGACCAATTCCGAAGGCAGCAGCGTGTAGCTGACGCTGCGGCCGACGTTGTTGCCCTGGCTCAGCACGAACCAGTCGGCCGAACCGACGCTGTGGCCGTTGATGAGCGTCTGGGTCAGGCTCGGGCTGGTGCCACGCAGGCTGACGCGGTCGGATTCGTCGAAGCCGCCTTCATCGGCGCTCGACGAGCTGATGTTCACGCCGGGCAGGCCACGCAGGGCGTCGGCCACGTTGTGCGCCGGCAGCTTGCCGACGTCCTCGGCAGTGACGACTTCCAGGCGCGCGTCGGCATTGCGCTTCACGTCCAGCGACTGTTGGAGGCTGGCCCGGATGCCCGTCACGATGACTTCGGCCATCTCCTCGCCGCCAGCGGCAGAATCAGTTGAAGGAGCCGTGGCCGCATCGGCCATCGCGGACTGGTGATACAAGGCGAACGCAATCGCCGTTCCGAGCAAGGTGGATCGTCGGATGTTCATTAGAAATCCCTACCCCTGTTGTTTTGTCTGAGGACCAATTGCGGTCCACTATAGTACCACTTGGCCCGAAATGCCAAGTCGGGTCGATACCAATACTCATCCTCGAAATAATTTCTATAATTTTCAGGCACTTTCCCTACTTCGTCCGTCACGCACAAGCTATTGTGGTATTTGATTGGTAATAGGCGTGGTCGGTTTTTGTAGCGTGCAAAACACCACAGCAGGTTTCCGGAGAGTCCCCGGCCCTCGGATCGGTATTCATCGAATGGAGGAAGAGGGCAATCAGTCAGGCAGACTGAACGGCAGCGATATACGTATCGTGCGTGCTCGAGTGGCGGCAAACATGGGGCGCGTCCTGGCAAGGGACGACACACAACAAACTACAACGAACAAATGTCCGGTGAACTGCGCATATCCATCTCGTCAGGGCAAAAGTGCTTCAAAAGGCCTTCGAAAGCAGGCCCATCAGTGACGCGGGAACCACGCTCGACTTCTTGCGACTGTCGCAAGCTGGCGCGGACAGCCGCGATCGGCGTGCATTCGCCGTTGTTGCGCACGGCTTTCTGGTCCTCGGCTGAGGCATCACGGAGTGGCCTGAGCTTCCCGAATGACCAGCTCCTGGCATCGGACATTCGTACGGACCACAATGGATCCACTTTAATACCAATGACACGACCGAACTGGAGCCTTCAGGCGCACTGGTCAAATTGACGCTTTTGCTAAGAAAAATCACAGGCTTATATTAATGCAGCCGTGGCACGATGCAATAAGTGGTATTGCATTGGTTCTATTCGGATGGCATGGTCTGCATACTTCAGGGGGAAAACGTCTTGCCAACACTTTCGCAGGTCTTGCCGCCGCTCGATGAATCGAGCGCACAGCCGCTCTATCAACAACTACAGCGGGCGCTGCGCGGCGCCATCGAAAACGGAATCATCGGCCCTGACGACGCCCTGCCCCCCGAGCGTGACCTGGCGGAAATGCTGGGCGTCTCGCGCATCACCGTGCGCAAGGCCATCGACGAACTGGTCGACGACGGCATGCTGATCCGCAAGCAGGGTTCGGGCACCTTCGTCAGCAACCGCGTCGAGAAGAATTTCGCCAAGCTGACCTCGTTCTCCGAGGACATGCGCGCCCGCGGCCGCGAGCCGCGCAGCGTCTGGATGAACCGCGCCGCGGGCACGGTGACACCCGAAGAGTCGCTCACCTTGCGCTCCAGCCCCGGCACGCCGGTGCTGCGCTTCCACCGCATTCGCTACGCCGATGACGCGCCCATGGCGATCGAATACGCCACCGTGATCGCGAGCTGCCTGACCTCGCTCGACGAGGTCGAGAACTCGCTGTACGAGGCGCTCGAGCGCACCGGCAATCGCCCGGTGCGTGCGCTGCAACGCCTGCGGGCCGTGTTGCTGACCGCCGACCAGGCCAAACTACTGAAAGCCCAGGAGGGCGAGGCGGGGTTGCTGGTGGCGCGCGTCGGTTACCTCAAGGACGGACGCGCGGTGGAGTATTCCCAGTCCTACTACCGCGGTGAGATCTACGACTTCGTCGCGGAGCTGAGCGCGAGCACGTGACCCAGCCGACGCGGATGTTCCTGGAAGCGGCCGAGGGCGCCGGCGTGGTCGCCGCGCAGCTCTCGCAGAACGCAGCGCAGCTCGCCAGCCTCGGCGCGAACCTGCGTGCCAGGCCGCCGCGCGCCGTCGTGACCTGCGCGCGCGGCAGTTCGGACCACGCCGCCACCTATGCGCGTTACCTCATCGAGGCGCACACGCAGGCACTGACCTCCTCGGCCGCGCCTTCCATGAGCTCGGTCTACGACGCCAGCACCGACATGCGCGAGGTGTTGTTCATCGCCATTTCGCAGTCGGGCAAGAGCCCCGACCTGCTCGCCGCCACGGAAAACGCACGGCGCGGCGGCGCCTTCACCGTGGCCCTGTGCAACACGCCGGGCGCGCCGCTGATGCAGGCCGTGGACGTGGCCGTCCCGCTGCACGCGGGCGCGGAAACCAGCGTGGCCGCGACCAAGTCGTACATCGCGACACTGAGCTGCGTGGTGCAGCTGGTCGCGAACTGGGCGCAGGATTTCGGACTGTCCGCCGAGCTGGCGCGCCTGCCCGGCCGGCTGGCGCGGGCATGGCAATGCGACTGGCGTCCGGCCGTCGAGGCGCTCAGCGGCGCGCACAACCTGTACGTCGTGGGTCGTGGCTTCGGCCTCGGCATCGCGCAGGAAGCGGCGCTGAAACTCAAGGAAACCTGCGGACTGCACGCCGAGGCCTTCAGTTCGGCCGAGGTCAAGCATGGCCCGATGGCGCTGGTACGCGAGGGCTTCCCGGTGCTGATGTTCACGCAGGACGACGAGACGCGGGCCGGCATCGAAGCGCTGGCCGCGGAATTCGCGGCGCGCGGCGCCGTCGTGCTGCTCGCCGGCGGCCGCGCGCGCGGCGCAGTCACGTTGCCCACCATCACCGCGCACCCGGTACTCGAGCCGGTGCTGGCCATCCAGTCTTTCTACGCCATGGCCAACAACCTGAGCCTGGCGCGGGGCCTCGATCCCGATCGGCCGCCGCACCTGCTCAAGGTCACCGAGACCGTCTGATGCTGCTGGCGTTCCGCAACGGCAGGATCCTCACCGAGCAGGGCATCGAGCCTGAACGGACACTGCTGGTGCGCGACGGCCGCATCGAGGCCCTGGTGGGCGCGCATGAAATCGTGGGCGTGGATCGCGTCGTCGACCTGCACGGCGCATTGCTGGCGCCGGGTTTCATCGACTGCCAGGTCAACGGCGGCGGCGGCGAACTGTTCAATGACGACCCCTCGGTGGAAACCGTGGCGACGATCGCGCGCGCGCACCGGAAGTTCGGCACCACCGGCTTCCTGCCCACGTTGATCAGCGACGACCTCGACGTGGTGGCGCGCGGCATCGACGCGGTGCGCGCCGCCATCGCGGCGCGGGTGCCCGGGGTGCTGGGCATCCACATCGAGGGTCCGTTCCTCAACGAGGAACGGCGCGGCGTGCACGACGCCAGCAAGCTGCGCGAGCTCGACGCCGATGCGGTCAAACTACTGACGCGGCCGCACGGCGGCGTCACCATGGTCACGCTCGCGCCGGAGCGCACCACGCCGGCTTTCATCCGCCAGTTGAGCGACGCCGGCGTCATCGTCTCCGCCGGGCACACCAATGCCACCTTCGACCAGTTGCAGGCGGCGTTCGCGGCCGGGCTGCGCGGCTTCACGCATCTCTTCAACGCCATGTCGCCACTGGGTTCGCGCGAGCCCGGCGCGGTGGGCGCGGCGCTGGCCGACCAGGCTAGCTGGTGCGGGCTCATCGTCGACGGTCACCACGTGCATCCCGAGGTCATGAAACTGGCGCTGCGCGCCAAGCGGCACGAGCGCTTCATGCTGGTGTCCGACGCCATGCCCAGCGTCGGCGCGGCCATGAAATCCTTCGTGCTCAATGGCCGGCCCATCACGGTGGCCGACCGCAAGCTGGTCGACGAAGACGGCCGGCTGGCCGGCGCCGATCTCGACATGGCGAGCGCAGTGCGCAACGCCGTGCGCATGCTGGGCTTGCCCTTGGTGGACGCCGTACGCATGGCCAGCGCGAATCCGGCCGATTTCCTCGCGTTGCGCGACCTCGGCCGCATCACCGCCGGCCAGCGCGCGAACCTCGTGCTGCTCGACGACGACCTGCACGTGCGCGAGACCTGGATCGACGGCGAGGCTCGTTCGCCGGAAGGATGATCAGGCCGGGAGCGGCAGGGTCACCAGGAACACCGCGCCACCCTGCGGACCGTTCTCGGCCCACAACCGCCCCCCGTGCGCATCGATGATGGTGTGCGAAACCGACAACCCCATGCCCATGCCATTGGGCTTGGTGCTGAAGAACGGTTCGAAGACCTTCTGCAGGTGTTCCGGCTTGATGCCCGTACCCGAGTCGCCCACCGAAACCTCGATGAATCCGCGCCCGTCGACGCGCGCGCGCAGCATGACGTGCCTGCGTTCCGGCGGCAGTTCCGCCACGGCGTCCATGCCGTTCATGACCAGATTGATCAGTACCTGGGACAGGTGAACGCGATCTCCACGGATCATGGGCAGGCCCTGCTCGCTGCTGCAGTCGATGGTGGCGTGGCGATTGATGGCATCCGATTTGAGCAGCGAAACCACGTCCGCCATCAACGCCTCGACCGACACGGGAATGAAGTCCATCTGGCGCCGCTTGAGCAGTTTGCGCAGCCTGTCTATGACCTCCGCGGCGCGATTGTCGTCACGGCGGATGTCCGCGAGGATCTGGCGGATTTCGTCGAGATCCGGATTCGGCCGCTGCAGCAGCAGTTCGGCCGCCTCGGTGTTCAGCAGGATGGCGCCCAGCGGCTGCCCCAGCTCATGCGCCAGCGACGATGACAGTGTTCCCAGCACCGACACGCGCCCGGCATGCGCCAGGTCGCGCCGCAGCTCCTCGTTCTCCTCGCGCGCGCGGATCTGCTCGCTGACGTCGCGCAGTACACCGTGCGCGGAGACCAGTCTGCCGCGCTCGTCGGCCTCGGAACGACCGCGCGCGGCAAGCATGCGGGTGGTGCCGTCGGGAAATCGCACGCGAAACTGCACCTCGGCCTCGACGCCCTTGCCCGTGGCGTCCTGCCAGACGCCCTCGATGCGTGCCAGGTCGGATGCGTCGATCATCGAGCGCAGGCGCGTGAAATCGATTCGTTCGCCATGCTCCATGCCGAGCATGGCCTGGGCCGGGGCCGTGGCCCAACCGCGGTTCCGGTCGGCATCCCAGCTCCACAATCCGAAACCCGCGGCGGACGCCGCAAGTTCGAGCCGCGCTTCACTGGCGCGCAGCTCGCGCGCCAGCCTCGAGGCGCGCAGGGTGTCGCGGCTCAGCTCGAAGGTCATCGCCGCGAGCACCAGTAGATAGGGTGGCGACAGCAGCACCGGCAATTTTGCCGCCTGGTACACCATGAACTGGGTGTAGGTCACGCCGAGCGCCCAGGAGACGAAGGTGGCGCCGCCGATGATGACGACCTTGCGACGCGCGTCGGGCGTGCCCTTGCGCCACAGGCTGACGCAGGCGTCCGCCACGAACGCCAGTACCAGGTAGGCGGACAGCGTCGCAAACCATTGGTACGGGCTGGTGACCGCCCGCCCGAAAGTGGTCACGGTTTCACCCAGGAACACCGTGTGATCGATGCTGTCGATGCGGCTGAAATTGAAGTTGGGATCGATGATGAATCCGGCGACCGCGATGATCACGCGGCTGCCCACGGCTGCGGCCATCAACCAGATCCGGCCAGTGCCAAAGTAGAAGTAGATGAAGGCGATCAGCGCGGCGGTGCGCATGAGGACCGGTACCTGGTTCCAGCGCACCCATTCGCCCCATTCCCCAGGCGAGCTGGCGTGCATCATCCCGAGCTCCACGATCACGGACAGGACGATCGCCAGGGCCTCGAAGGAAAATGCCAGCGCGGCGCGCGCCTTGCGGTCCAGGATCCAGACGCATCCATACATGAGCGCCAGCAGCAGCGAACTGGAGGCGACGATCGACCAGATGATGGTGATGTGACTCATTTTCTCCGAACCTTGTGCTCAGAATTCCAGGCGCAGCGACAATGCCAGGGTGCGCGGTGGCGCGAGCAGGCCGATCGCAACCCCGGTCCCCGCGGGGCCGACCACCGCCATCCCGCTGTAGTAGTCCTCGTCGAACGCGTTCAGCAGCGCGGCGGTCACTGACCAGCGGCCACTCGCCGTGCGGATGGTGGCGCTCAGGTTGACCAGGTCGCGCGCAGCGATCCAGGTCGAACGAGAGAGCTCCGCGCGGTAGCCGTCGGCATGGGAATACTCGAGCAGGGTCCGCACTCGGTAGGCGCCGTTGGCCAACGGTGCGTCGTAGTCGAATGAGCCGCTCACCGTGAGTGGCGGTGCGCCAGCGACCGGTTGGCCGGTGAAATCGCAGCTTGGCTGGTTATCCAATTCCGGCGGACAGGCGGCATTGCGGAAGGACTCGTAGGTCGCGTCGTTGTAGCCCGCCGCGGCGGTCAGGGTGAGATTCGCCGCCGGCCTGAAAACCATGTCGGCCTCGAGCCCCGAGGTTCGCACCTCGCCTGCGTTGGCGAGATAACTCGCCCCCACGACGCGATCGCGGATCGACGCCTGGTATCCCTCGATGCTGGTGAGGAACGCGCTGGCATTGAGCTGCAGCCGGTCCGCGAGCCACCGGGACTTGATGCCCGCCTCGAAGCCGAGCGCGATTTCCGGTTCCACCGTGAAATCGGCGCCGACGGGCAGGATTGCCGCATTGACTCCACCGGACTTGGCGCCACGCGCCGCGGATAGATAGGCGTTCACGTCCTCGTCGATGTGCCAGGTCAGGCTGATGGATCCGCTGATGAAGTCCTCGCTCGAATCGACGGCAAATGCCCGCTCGGAACCGAGACGTTGTCGCGCCTGCCGCACCGCGGAATCCGTGGCAGCGACGCCGGTAGCGCCGCTGGTGTGCTGCTCGACCGTTGCCGACTTGTCCTCGGTGGTCCAGCGAACACCGGCCGCGATTTCGAGGTTGTTCGCGGGCCACCAGTAGAGCTGCCCGAAGGCCGAACTGCTGCGAGTCTCCGGCTCCGCGCGGGTCAGGACCGTGAAGCCGTCCAGCGCACTCGCGGGCAACCCGGGCACCATGTATTCGCTGGCGTCGGAGCCGTACGTGGCGAACACATCACTGTTCACGTGTTGGCGGAAGAACTGCAGGCCGGCGAGGTATTGGAATCTTCCATCGGCCGGCGACGCCAGGCGCACTTCCTCGCTGAATTGCCGCGACCGGACATTGGTACCCAGCTGCGGCAGCACATCCAGTGCCGCGTAGTCCCCGTCGTTCTCGGGAAGAAACTTGAACCTGCGCCAGCCGGTGATGGAGCTCAGGTGGTATCGCCCGAAGTCCCAGTCGGCCAGCAGCGTGGCGCCCGCGTTTTCGGTCACGACTCGTTGTCGGGCATCGGCATCGCTGCGACGTTCCGTGGGGGCAAAGGTGGGTGTGTAGCCGAGGCGTGCACCGCGAGTCACCAGGTTGGTTTCGCGAGAGGTCCCGTCTTCGCGATTCGTATTGGGATCGACCAACAAATAGCCAGGCCCTTCTTCGTCTTGCGAGCCATAGTCCGCGATCAGTCGTATCGACGCCGTCGATCCGGGACGCCACTCGAGCTGGCCGCGCGCGCCCGAACGATGCATCCCTCCCAACCATTCGTTGCGCGAGGTATCGCGAACCAGTCCGTCGCGCTCGGTGGCAAACCCGCTGAGGCGATACCCGAAAGGCCCCACGGGCCCGGAAACCGCACCTCGCAATTCGCGCAGATCGTAATCGCCGGCCGAAAATTCGAACCAGCCCGCGGGTTCGGTGGTGGGACGCGCCGTGAAGATATTGACGACACCGGCAGTGGCATTCTTGCCGAACAGCGCACCCTGCGGTCCGCGCAGCACTTCGAAGCGTTCCAGGTCGACCAGGTCCGAGATCATCATGCCCGGCCGACCGAGGTACACACCATCGAGGAACACACCGACACTCGACTCGAGCGCATCGTTCGCGGGATTGCGACCCAACCCGCGAATGGCAAGGCTCGCCTGCCGCGCGGACAGGATGTCGGTGCTCACATTGGGCATCTGCCGAAGGATGTCCTGCACCCGCACCAGGCCACGGGCCCGCAACTCGGCGCCGCTGATCTCGCTCAATGAAATAGGGACGTCGTGCGCTTTCTCGGTGCGCTTGCGCGCGCTCACCACGACTTCGTCGAGGACATCTTCGGCATGGGCGAAAGGGACGCCGGCGCTCGCCAGCACCGCCGTGAAAATCACGCCGCGAGCGCCCGCGTGGCGCCCCCGACGACCCCCCTGTGAATCGACGTTCATGTTGCTTTGCACGCGATCCTAGCGCATCGAAGCGACGCAAAGAATTTTGCGCGACGCCCGATACCTGAGGATGACCGTGCGCAGGGATGCGCCGGCTTTCAGCGGCTGATCGAGAATGGTTCGCGATCAGGGCGGTGCAAATCAATCCAGCGCGAAAGACGCGTGGATTTTTTGTCCGCTTTGCTCAGCAACGTCGGCAAACGGTCAGCGCTTCGCCAGCACCTTTTCCAGGTACGCCTCGGCCGAATCAGAGCGCGACTGCGCCAGCCAGAAGATGGCCTTCTTGCGCTCCTCGCGTGACAGGGACTGGTCTTCCGCGACGTCGATCAAAGCGCGCGTGCCGCGCTCTCCCGGCAGGCGCGACAGCGCGAAGATCGCCTGCTCACGAACGCGGTGATCGGAATCCTTCCTCAGTGCCGCACCAATCGCCTGTTCCGATTCGGGCGCCCCGGTGTGCGCCAGCCAGAACCACGCCTTGGCGCGAACTTCGCCCAGCTTGTCCGTGTTGCCGAGCCGGATCAGGTCCGGCGCCACCCGTGGCGAGTGCGACTGCGACAGCGCGAACGCGGCGTGCTCGCGCACTCGCGAATCCTTGTCATTGAACATCACCGAGCTCGTGATGTCGGCGCCTTCCGCGCCGCGCAGCAGTGCGAGCCAGAACACCGACCACTTGCGCGTCTCCAGGTGCTCGCTGCGCGCGAAGGTCTTCAGCGCGTGGCCGGCGACATCACCGGAATGCATGGCCAGCGCGGCGAGCGCGTTTTGGCCGAGTGGCTGGTTCGTGATGGCGTCATCCGCAGCCCACGTTACCTGTGCCTCGAGCCAGCGGGCGCTTTCGTCCGCGGTCACGCCGTCGAGCTGCTGGATCGGCGTGGAAGTCTCGACCGGGCAACTGGCCGACAGGACCTGCAGTCGCTCGATCCGGCCGCCGTTCGTCTTCGCGTACACCTTCACCGCGTCGGTGGTCGCGTCGCGGTTGCGGATATTCCAACCGTCGTGCCGATCGTCCAGCCGGCAAGCAGCGCGCGATGCATCACTGTCGTCGCCGTTGGCGAAGCAGCACCAGGCGGGCGCGTTGTCGACGGCGGGCACCTGCCAGCTGGTCCAACCCGTCGCCGCCAGCTTCGGCTCGGCGGCATTCGCCTGCGACAGGACCAGGCCTGCCAGGCCCAACGCCGCAACGCGCAGCGCACGGTAGTTGGGGCTCATTTCTTTTCCTCCAGCGCGGCATCGATGGCCTGGAGCGCGGCGTCGCCATCGATCATCGACAGGGTGCGCAGCAGCTTGCGTTTCTCGTCGCTGGATTTCGCCGCGCGGTACAGCGCCAGCACACCCTGTTCGTCGCGATTGATCAACATGCCTTGCAGCGCGGCTTCCCTGAGTTCCGGGTCATCGCCGCGCGAGTAGATGTCACGCAGGGCGTTGCGCGCGGCCTCGCCGTGGATGATGCCGATACTGCGCACCGCCTCGATGCGCATGTCTCGATCGCCATTGCCATCGGCGATCTTGCGCAGGCTGGCGAGATCGCCACTGATCGCGAACGCCTGCACCAACCCGCGCGAAGCATTCGGGCGGTCGCCGAGCTTGCGAAGCTCTTCGGTCGCGCCCATGGCGCCCAGCATCTGGATGGCTTTCTTCGCCTCGTCTTCGGACTTGGCATTGAGCGCCGCCTGGTAGACAGCCTCCTTGCGCCCCGCGATCAGCCAGGCCTGGAGCACCTCCTCCTTGATCTGCGCGTCACCGCTGTCGTAAGTCGACTGCAGCGAGTCGAGCAATTGCGCGTTGCCGCCGATGCCGATCGAACGAATGGCTTCGCCGCGCAGCGCGGGATCGGGCGACCGGCTCATCTGCGACAGCAGTTGCTGGGCTTCCGGTGCATGGATCTGGCTGAGCACGAACAGCGCGCGCTTCTTGACCAGCGTGGACTGCGAGCCCGCCAGCACCTTCTTGATGATGGGCAACGCACGGTCGCCGGGCTGCGCCATCAGGCCTTCGAGCGCGGCCAGCGCCAGCTCTTCATTGTCGTTGGGCTCGCGGTCGTCGCTGCGGTCGTCCTGACCCTGGCTCGCGTTCGCCGCGGGGCTGGCCTTCGCCCTGGCAGGCGCCGTGGGCGCCTGGGCGAGCGCGGTGCCGTTCAACGCCAGCGCGGCGATCAGGATGGTGAATGTATGGTTCATGGTTTCCTCGTCACAGAATATTGTTTGAACTGGCGCCGGCACCGAGCCGCGCCTGCATGACTCGCAATTCGAAGCTGAGCTGCGAAACGTCGGCCGCGGTGGTATCGCCGCGGCCGTTCGCCAGGTCTTCGAGAATCGGGTTGAAAGCGCGCAGCACGCGCGCCAGTTGCGGCTCGCCGGCACGCTCCGCGGCCAGCGCGTACATCTGGTTCTGGCCGATGATGGTGTCGACCAGGCGCGCGCGTTCCTCGGGTGACGCTTCTTCCAGGCTCGCCAGCCGACGCTCGGTGCTGGCGAGGTGGACCTTCAAGCCGTGTTCGTAGGCGTACGATTCGACGCTGCGCGCGGTTTCCGTGGGCACGGACGGCTGCATGACCCGCTGGACGCTGAAGATCAGCGCGAACACGGTCACGGCCGCCGCGGCCGCCTGCCACATCAGGGGAAAAGAAAACCGCCGCGGCGCCTGCGTCACGCGCGTCTCGGTGGCGGCGCGATCCAGCGCCACGCGCCAGCGCTGCAATGCCTGCGCCGGCACCTCGACTTCGGGGATCGACGCGGCCACGTCCAGCCGCGCAATGAGCGCCTGCAGTCGCTGCGCCAGTTCGGGCTGGGCGCTGAGTGCCGCGCCGATGCGCGCGCGGTCGGCCGCGTCGAGCTCGCGGTAGTGATAGAGCAGCAGGTCTTCGTCGTTAATCATGTTCGCCTCGCCAGACTTGCAGGTCGACGCGCAGCTTGCGGACCGCGCGGAACAGGCTGTTCTTCACGCTGCCGATGGGCATCTGCAGGCTCTCGGCGACTTCTTCGAGCCGCCAGCCTTCGACGTGTTTGAGCAGGAAAATCTGCCGCTCTTTGGTCGACAGACGTTGCATGGCCGTAGACAGGTCCTTGCCGAAGGCCTGTTCGACGTATTGGCTTTCGGCGGACGAGGTCGGTCCGGCCTCGAAGCTCTCCGGGTCGAGTTCGTCTTCGGCGCGCCGTTTGCGCCTGCGCGTCAGGTCGATGGCCGCGTTCAACGCGATACGGTGGATCCAGGAGTCGAGCGCCGCCTCGCCGCGGAATTCATCGCGGTGGTTCCAGGCCTTGAGCAGGGCCTCCTGGACCGCGTCCGCCGCCAGATCCGCATCGCGCGTGATACGAAGGCAGGCGTTGTACCAGCGCACGCTGCGTTCGTTGAGCACGGCGTGGAAGGCATCCGGCCGAACCCATGATTTGAGAAGGGTGAGCACGGTACTAGGACGGCCGGGCCGTCAAAAGGTTAGCAACGCGCTGAATCTACTTCTTTTCGATGGCCTGGAGCGCCGCAAGGTCCAGCCAGCCGCGCAGGTACCCGGCAATGGTGCTGATCTTCTTCTGGTGTGTTTTCCAGGTGGGCGACACCACGAATTCCTTCTCGGTGATGGCGATGACATCCTGCTCGAGCACGAACCCGAAGGCCTCGGGCCCGTTGGCACCCTTGGCCACGACGATTTTCCAGAAGCGGCGCGGCACCTGGATGCGCAGGTTGCCGTTGTCGTCCAGACCGCGGAACCAGCGGTCCTTGGGATCGAGCACCGGCCCGGAAAACAGGATCAGTTTTTCCTTCTTCGACTGCTTGCCGACTTCGTTCTCGAAGTCGCCCCAGTTGTCGTCGCCGCTGCCCGAACGGTTGAACGGCTCGGCCTGCGGCGTGCAGTTGGTCACGTGGTAGGTGTCGCCATTGGCCTTCTGGATGTCCTCGAAGGTCTTGCCCCAGCAGACATCTTCGCGACGCACCAGGTGCCCCTTGTCGAAAGCCTTGCCGTCGTCGTTGTAGAAGCGGTCCGGCAACTGGTGCGCGGCGTCGATGCGCTCGTCCAGCACCCATTGCTCGATGGTGAAGTCGTCGGCGATGCCGGTGAGTTCGCGGCGCGTGGGCTTCTCACCGTTGATCTTCTTGGCCGCGTCGCTCCAATCCACGTTCGCGGCGGTGAACAGCGCCAGCCGGCGATCCTTGTGCATGAACACCGAGAACTTGTGGTACTTGAGCTCGTAGCTGCTCTTGCCGATCAGCTTGGCCGCCACTTGCTTGCCCGCGGCCGTGAGCTTCGGCAAGGCGATTTTCCTGCCGCCGCCCAGCTGCAGGAAGTTCGGGTCATAACCCTTGCGATGCGGCAGGTCGTCGTAGATGACCGGGATCTGCATCTTGAAGGCTTCGAGGACGTCACCGAGCGCGGAACGCAGGCTCGTGCCGCTCGTGACCGCCGCCCCGCCGGGCGCGCCCACCGTCACGCGCACCTGTAGCGGGATCACGAGGTCGCGGTTGTCAGCCAGGCGCAGCGTGCTCAGGCGTGACTCACTCTCGCGCGGCGTGTCGACGTTGGACGGAGCCCGCGCCTGCGAGCGCGCGGCCTCGATCGCGCTGGCCAGCACGTCGCCGCCGAGCAAGGCTTTCTTGAGCAGGTCCGCGTA
>Ga0164241_10002878_pt1 | contig 18038 bp, 12 predicted proteins | sample OricomyardsoilBY_FD_108780 | JGI IMG/M metagenome (GOLD analysis project Ga0164241, IMG submission 108780) | Backyard soil microbial communities from Emeryville, California, USA - Original compost - Back yard soil (BY) | ecosystem: Environmental > Terrestrial > Soil > Unclassified | place: USA...
CGCCAGCGGCGACCTGCCGCCGCGGCGCGAATGCGCGCCGTTGTGGCACGCGCGGCTGCTGGCGCAGCTGCCGCGGATCGAGCTGACGCTGCTGGTCGGCGCCTATGCGCAATCGCACTTCCTGCGCCGCGCCGGCCACGCGTCGGTGACCGCGACGATGCGCGACTGGCGCGCCCACGCGCCGGCGATCATCCCGCTGCCGCACCCGTCGCCGCGCAACGTCGCCTGGTTCATCGACAACCCGTGGTTCGAAGGCGAGGTGCTGCCGGTGCTGCGGCGCAAGGTCCGCCGGCTGGTGGGTGCGATTGGTCAGCGATGAACTTCAGCTGCCGCAGGCCACTGCCAGCACGGGTATGACCGGGCGGGAATCGGTCGCCGGCCAGCACGCGCCGTGCCGGGTGCTGACGGTGGGCCATTCGACCCGGCCGATCGCTGAATTCCTGGCCCTGCTCGGCGGCCACGGCGTCACCCTGCTGGTCGACGTGCGCACCGTGCCGCGCTCGCGCCACAACCCGCAGTTCAATGCCGACACGCTGCCCGGGCATCTGGCGGCCGTGCACATCGGCTATTCGCATGCCGCCGGCCTCGGCGGCTTCCGGCATGCCGCGGCCGATTCGCCGAACACCGGCTGGCGCAACCCGTCGTTCCGCGGTTACGCGGACTACATGCAGACCGCCGGGTTCGAACGCGAGCTGGCCGGCCTGATCGAACGGGCGCGGCGCGAGCGCGTGGCGCTGATGTGCGCCGAAGCGGTGCCGTGGCGCTGCCACCGCTCGCTGATCGCCGACGCGCTGCTCGCGCACGGCGTGCCCAGCTGCGAGATCGCCAGCCCGACGCGCCTGCAAGCGCACCGGCTGACGCCGTTCGCGCGCCTGCACGGCCAGCGCGTGCACTACCCGCCCGAGCCGGCATGACCGATGCCGGGCATGTCGATCCTGCCATCCGCCGCGCCGTCGCGGCCGTGCGGCCGGCCGTGCCGGGCCCGCGCGTCAACCGTCCGTGGCCGTCGACACCAGCACGTCGCCGGCGGATTCGGCCAGCACCTGCGAGGTCACGCTGCCCAGCAGCACATCCTCGAGCACGTTGCGGCCGTGCTTGCCGACGGCGATCAGGTCGCAGGCCTGCTCCAGCTCCTGCTCGACGAGGGCCAGCGCGGCATCGGCCCGCAGCAGGCATGGCGTCCAGGCGCCGCTTGCAAGGCCGGCCGCCGCCGCCAGTTCGTGCAGTTGCCTTTCGGCGGCCTGCCGTGCCCGCTTGCGGTACAGGCCGATCTTGGCCTCGGTCGCACCGGCCAGCTGCATCCTGCCCTCATAGGGCACCTCGTAGGCGCTCAGCAACACCAGATGCGCGCGCGGCGCGACGCGCCGCACCAGCTCGATCAGCGGCTTCGACCACGGCGAGAAATCCACCGCCACCAGCACCCGTCGATACGCTTCGTGCGCGCGCTGCTTGACCACCAGCATCGGTCGCATCGACTTGCGCAGCAGCCTTTCGGCGGTGGAGCCGAACAGCAGGTGACGCACGAAGTCGGTGCCGCGTGCGCCGAAGACGACCACATCCGCCTGCATGGCCTCGGCTTCGCGGGTGATCTCGGCGACGACGGCGCCGTGCACCAAGGCCGGTTCGACGCGGACCTGGTGCCGCTCGGCCAGTTCATCGGCCAGCGCCTGCAAATCGGCGCGCGTCTGCTCGATCAGCTTCGATTCGAGCGCGCTGTTCACGCCCAGCAACTGCTGCAGCTGCGCCGCGACGCCGGCGCTGAGCGCATGCACCAGCCGCAAGCTCGCGCCGGCGGCGCTGGCCAGCCGGGCGGCACGGTCGGCGGCCTGATGCGCCGGGCCCGACAGATCGGTGGCCACCAGGATGTTGTTCAGACGGCGCATGCGGCAGCTCCCCAATCGATCCGACTTGCCCGGGCGTAGGCTAGCAGGCTGCACAGGGCGCGCGCAGGCAATGCGTGCGGCGGCGACCGCGGCGCGCCGGCTCATCAATCCAGCGGCCAGGGCAATTGCGGTTGCAGCTGCGGCGGCGAGCCTTGCGCCGGCGGCGCAGCGGCATGCCCCGGCGCGCGCCACCACGGCTGCACACGCGGCGCGTGCGCCGGCTCGACCGCTTCGCCCAGCCGCGGCATCAGCAGCTGCACGCCGCGCGGCTCGGCATGCGCCAGCAGCGTCTCGGCCGGCTCGTCCCAGTCGTGCAGCGCGAGGCTGAAGGTGCCCCAATGCACCGGCAGCAGCACGCCGCCGCCGAGCAGTTCGTAGGCCTTCAGCGCGTTGTCGGCGCCGAGATGGATGTCGCCCCACGACGGGTGGAAGGCGCCCACTTCCAGCATCACCAGGTCGAAGGGGCCGAGGCGTTCGCGCACCGCCGCGTATTCCCCGGTCAGGCCGGTATCGCCGCTGAAGAACACGCGATGCCGGTCGGTGCGCAGCACCAGCGACGACCAGGCGGTGGCGTTGCGGTCCTTCAGGCTGCGCCCGGAGAAGTGCTGCGACGGCGCGGCGGTCACCGTCAGCCCGGTGCCGGGCACGGTGTGCGACTCCCACCAGTCCAGCTCGGTGATGCGTTCGGCCGCGACGCCCCAGCCCTGCAGGTGCGCGCCGACCCCCAGCGAGGTGACGAAGGGCACCTGGCTGTGGCGCGCCAGCGCCCGGATGGTGGGGTAGTCGAGATGGTCGTAGTGGTCGTGCGAGATCACCACCACGTCCACCGGCGGCATCTGCCGCAGCCGCAGCGGCACCGGCTGGAAGCGCTTCGGGCCGAGCAGCCGGAACGGCGACGCGCGCGTGCCCCACACCGGGTCGGTCAGCGCGCGCCAGCCGTCGATCTCGATCAGCACCGTCGAATGGCCGAGCCAGGTGGCGCGCAGGCCGCTGTCGGGCGCGCGCCGCCAGCTGTCGCGCGGGTCCAGCGCCGGCAGCGGCGCGCCGGGGGTGCGGCCGGCGCCGGGCACCAGGAATTCCTTCAGCGTCGGGCGCGCTACCGTGGTGTCGCGCAGCCCCGGCGGGATCGGGTACAGATTGCGAAAGCCGTCGCCCTGCCAGCGCGGCGAGGCGCGCATGCGCTCCAGCCGCTCGCCGTGGGCGCGTTTGCCGAATGCGTTCATGTCGGGTGCGCGTAGCGCGTAGTGGATGGGCCGCGCGACGCGGCCTCGTCGGGGCTGCAGCCTACCTCATGGCCACCGCGGTCACGCCGGCGCCAGCAGCCGGTCGTCGAAGATCGCCACCGCACGCGTCCAGCCGGCCGAAGCGCCGCGGATCTTGTGCGGAAAGCAGCTGATGGTGAAGCCGTCGGCGGGCAGCGCTTCGAGGTTGTGCAGCTTTTCGAGGTGGCAGTAGCCGATGTCGCGCCCGGCCTTGTGGCCTTCCCAGATCAGCGACGCATCGTGCGTCCGGCCGTACTTCTCCGCGGTGTGCACGAACGGCGCGTCCCAGCTCCAGGCGTCGGTGCCGGTCAGGCGCACGCCGCGTTCGAGCAGGTACATCGTCGCCTCGTAGCCCATGCCGCAGCCGGCCGAGACGTAGTCGTCGTTGCCGTAGCGCGAGCCGGCGCGGGTGTTGACGACGACGATTTCCAGCGGCTCGATCCGGTGGCCGATGCGCTTCAGCTCGGCGTCGACATCGGCGGCGGTGACCACGTAGCCGTCCTCGAAATGGCGGAAGTCCAGCTTCACGCCCGGCTGGAAGCACCATTCCAGCGGCACCTCGTGGATCGCGATGGCGCGCTCCTTGGCGCCCAGCGCCTTGTTCATCGTGCTGTGGAAGTGGTACGGCGCATCGAGGTGCGTGCCGTTGTGCGTCGACAGGTTGACCAGCTCCACCGCCCAGCCCTCGCCGTCGGGCAGGTCTTCGCGCTTCAGGCCGGGAAAGAACGGCGCGATCTGCTCGAAGGTGGCGTCGTGCGTGAAGTACTGGATCTTCGGCGCGAAGGCCGGCGGATCGCTGAGCACGTCGTTTTCCAGGTAGATCGACAGGTCGACGAATCGGCGTGACATGGGCGTAGCTCCCTTGGGTTGCGTTCAGTGTGTCGCGTTCCAGTGCACCATCGGCAAACCGGCCACCGGCGAGCGCAAGCTCGCGATGGCGCCGCCGAAGGTGACGCGGGCCATCCATGGCGCCTGCGTGCTGCCGCGGTTGCCGCTGTACAGAACAGAAGCGCCAGTTTGACACCTTGCGGCATCGGCGCAATCAAGCGGGTTGACGACGATCCGCGTGCAGCAAGGCGGCTGAAGATGGTGCGAATGCACACATTGCGTTACGCTTGCGGCGATCGCCAATGCGCGACTTCATGTCGCGCGATGGTCGACGGTCTCGATGAACCTGGCGGGGGTGGCATGGTTCTGACGGCGGCGAGTGACACCGGCATCGGCGATGAGGCGTCCCGCGCGGCGCACACGCCGGACCTCGAGGCGGCCAATGCGGCCAAGGCCGCCGCAGCGCCCGTCGCAAGCCCCGTTTTCGAGAGCCCGGCGAAACCGCCGCTCAAGGTGCGGATCGTCGGCGGCGGCTGTGCCGGCCTGGCAGCGGCCTGGGAACTGTCGCGCTGCCCCGGCTACGAGGTGCACGTCTACGAGCAAAGCTTCAGGCTCGGCGGCAAGGGCGCGTCGGGCCGGGACGACAACGGGCGCATCCACGAGCACGGACTGCACGTGTGGCTCGGCTTCTATGAAAACGCCTTCCGGCTGATGCGCGAGTGCTACGCCGAGGTCGCCGCCAGGGGCTGGGGGCCCCGTGCCGACAGCGCGGCGGATCGTCTGGCCCACGGCAGCGCCGACGAGGCGTTCTTTCCCGAGGCGCACATCGGCGTCGGCGGCATCGACGCGCAGGACCTGCTCAACGTCTGGAGCGGCGTGATGCCGCCGGCCAAGGGCCTGCCGGGCGAGCCGCTGGACCTGCGCAGCAACCCCTACACGCTGGCCAACTACCTGCTGCGCTGCCTCGACCTGGTCAAGACGCTGGTGCAGAGCACGGTGGCGCCGCCGTCGCAGGGCTGGAGCGCATCGGCCGCGGCCGATGCGCCGGCCGACACCGAAGCGCTGGTCGAGATGATCGCGCGGTGCATGCGCGGCGGCGCACTGAGCGGCATCGCCGCGATGCTGAACCTGGTCACGCTGATCGAGCAGTGGGCGCAGCGCGCCGACCGCTCGCGCAAGCGCACGAGCCAGGTGCTGAAGGTGTTCCGCGCGATGGCCACGCAGCTGCGCAAGACCCTGTCCGACATCGTCGGCATCGACGAGCGCCTGCGCTGGAAGACCGAAATGGTCGACATCGTGCTGGCGATCGCGGTGGGCCTGATCGCCGACCGGGTGATGTTCCGCCGCCAGGGACTCGACGCCATCAACGACATGGACTACCGAGACTGGCTGGCGCGGCACGGTGCGACGCGCGCGGCGCTCGATTCGCGCTTCCTGGTCGGCATCTACGAGCTGGTGTTTGCCTACGAAGACGGCGACCATCGCAAGCCGGCCTTCGCCGCCGGCGTGGCGCTGCGCTCGGCGCTGCGCATGTTCTTCACCTACCGCGGGTCGATGTTCTGGCGCCTGCGCTCGGGCATGGGCGATGCCGTCTTCGCGCCGCTGTACCGCACGCTGCTCGAGCCTGCCGCGCTGCCCGGACTGGCGCCGCGTTCGCCGGTGCAGTTTCATTTCCTGCACCGGCTGCAGCACGTCGAACTCGGCATCGCCGGCGACGGCCGCATCGTCGTCGAGCGACTGAACTTCGACATCCGCGGCGACCCTGCCAAGATCAACTCGCAAACGCCCGTGGCGCTGGACCATTTCGGCTGCTGGCCGATCGACGAACATTTGCTGCACGGCGATCACCGGACAACCGGCGGCACCGGGCAGTGGCTCGATACCGCCGGCGACGCGCTGATCTTCGCCATGGGCGTCGACGACTTCATCGCGCTGCTGCGCGGCTGCGCCGGCGACGGGCCGGGCCTGTTCCGGCAACTGCCCGAACGCTGGCAGCGCATGGCGCAGGATTCGCGCACCGTCGCGACCCAGGCCGCCCAGGTCTGGCTGGACGCGGACTTCAAGTCGCTGGGATGGAACTCGCCGGCGGGCATCGTCACGGCGCTGCAGCTGCCTTTCGACACCTGGGCCGACATGACGCACACGCTGTCCACCGAGCGGGCATGGCGCAAAGCCAGCGGCACGAACCACCCCACCCAGCTCGACGGCGCACGCTCGGTGGCCTACTTCTGCTCGGTGCTGCCGCAGCACGCCGTCACCGCCGACAAGCGGCGACGCCGGGAGCCGGCCGCGGCCTCGCTGGTGCAGCTGCTCGAGCACGATGCCCGATCCCTCTGGCCGCGCGCCTTCGAACCCGCGGGGCTGACGGCCGCCGATCGGGTGGTCGACCCGGCCGGCCCGTTCGACAAGCGCATGGCGACCGACTACGTGCAGGTGAACGCGCAAGGCTCCGAGCGCTACACCCTGTCCCCGCCGGGCGGCATCGACTCGCGCATCTCGCCGCTGGATCCGACCTTCGCCAACATGAGCATTGCCGGCGACTGGACGGCCTGCGGGCTGGACGCCGGCTGCGTCGAGGCGGCGGTGATGTCGGGCAAGCTCGCCGCACATGCGATCACCGGCGGCACGCCCAGCCTGGAATCGATCATCGGCTACGACCATCCATGAACCCGCCCGCGCACGAATCGCAGCCGGCCGCGGCGCCGTTCATGCGCCCGCCGCTGCCACGCACCACCCCGCGGCGCGGCGTCGGGCAGCTGATGCGCAGCGCCGAGGGCCCGGGCACGGCACTGGGCGGCGTGCCGCTGTCGAGCGCCGAAGATGCGGTGGTCGCCGCCGTGCGCATGGGCTACCGGGTGGCGCAGGCCCACATCGACGGCGCTGCGCGCATCGGCGGCAGGCTGCACGGCGCGGCCGAACGCGCGGTGGGCGCGGAGCCGGAGCGCCAGGCCGTCGATGCGAGCGAAAAGCTGGTGATCAAGGCCGTGCTGGCGGCGCTGCAATGGCTGGAGGGCGCGGCCGCCGAGCCCGGCAACCCGCTGCGCCGCTATGCGCAGGCGTACTACAAGCTGATCGGCGCCATGCTCGGGCTGCAGGGCGGCGGCGACACGGGCAAGCCGGGGCCTGCGCCTGCGCCTGCGCCCACGCCTGCACCCGATCCGGCACCGCCGCGGCCGCCGCCGGGCCGCGGCGCCCCCGGCCGCGGTGTCGACGTCGTGCATGACGGCGGCGCGCGGCGCAAGGTCTGCGTGTCGTGCCTGCACCTGGACAAGCCGCTCGACGAGGACACCTACGAGCTGGTGTTCCATGCCTCGTCGCAGCCGAGCGCGGCCTCGTCGTTCAAGGCCCGGTTGCGCAGCGCCACGGCCGCGGCCGCGCAACTGCGCGTCACCACGGCCGCCGACACGGCACCGGGCCGCTGGAGCGCCGCCATCTGCGCACCGGGCGGCGAACAGCTCGGCTGGATCGAGATCGAGCTGTAGGCCGCGCAATGGATGGCGCCGCAACGCTGTCGCCCGACGGCTTGCAAACCGGCCTGGTGCCGCAGGTGCTGGCCGAATACGGCGCCATCACCCGCCGGCATCTGCGCGGCTATCTGCCGCGGCGCGAGCCGAATGACTACCTGTACGCGCTGCTCGCCGACTATCCGCAGCGCGACGGCAAGATGCTGCGTTCCAGCCTGTGCATCGCCGCCGCCCGCGCCACCGGAGCGCCGCTGGAGGACGCGATTCCGAGCGCGGTGTCGATCGAGCTGATCCACAACGCCTTGCTGGTGCACGACGACATCGAGGACGCCAGCGACGAGCGCCGCGGCACGCCCACGCTGCACGCGCTGCACGGCGTGCCGCTGGCCATCAACGCCGGCGATGCGATGGGCCTGCTGAGCGTGCGCCCGCTGGTCGACAACTTCGGCCTGCTCGGCCCGGCGACGGCGCTGCGCATCCTGAGCGAGACCGAAGACGTGGCCTGGCACAGCACCGAAGGCCAGGCCTTCGAACTCGGCTGGCAGCGCGACAACCGCACCGACCTGAGCGACGAGGACTACCTGCACATGGTGCTGCGCAAGACCTGCTGGCTGGGCACGATCCACCCGCTGCGCGTGGGGTGCCTGATCGGCTCGCGGGGCCGGCTGGCGCTGCAGCCGCTGGTGCGCCTGGGCTTCTTCTTCGGCGCCGCCTTCCAGATCCAGGACGACCTGCTGAACCTCGAACCCGGCCCCGGCTATGGCAAGGAGCTCAACGGCGACCTGTTCGAGGGCAAGCGCACCTTGATGGTCATCCACGCGCTGCGCCGGGCCGCGGCGGCCGATGCCCGCCGCCTGGTGCGCTTCCTGGGCAAGACGCGCGCGCAGCGCAGCCCGCGCGAGGTGCTGTGGGTGCGCGCGCTGCTGGAGCGCACCGGCGCATTGGCCCATGCGCGATGCGTGGCGCGCGGCCTGGCCGGCGCGGCATTGCGCGAGTTCGACGACTACTTCGCCCGCCTGCCGGCCACGCGCGACCTGCGCTTCATGCGCGAGTTGCTGACCTGGGTCTTGCTGCGCGCCCGCTGAAGCCTGGGGGAGACCGACATGTCCAGAAACATCCTGCTCTATGGCGCCGACGAGCATCTCGGCGGCCTGTTCGTCGCCCAGGCGCTGCCGGCCTGGACGGTCGCCAATTCGGCCCCGCGGCACCGGCTGCTGATCGCCGGGCGCGATGCCGCGCTCACCCAGGCGCTGGGCCAGCGGCACCAGCTGCCGGTACGCCAGCTGGATCTGGACCAGCCGGACGCGCTGGTGCAGCAACTCGACGGCATCGACGTGCTGGTCAACGCGGCCGCCCCGTTCGAGGAAACCGCCGTGGTGCTGGCGCGCGCGGCGCTGCGCGTGCCCTGTCACGTCATCGACCTGAATCCGCAGGTCGACGTCTTCGTCAAGCTCGGCAAGCTGGCCCGCCTTGCCGAATCGGCAAGGTGCGCGCTGGTGCGCAGCGCCGGACCGGGCTGCGTGGCTTCGGCGCTGATGGTCAGGGCCGCGCTCGCGCGGTTGAAGGCCGCCGGCGCGCTCGACGAGCATTGCCTGGGCGCCATTCGCATCGGCGTGGAATGCGTCCGGAATTTCTCGCGCAGCAGCGCCGCCAGCGTCTGGCGCGGCCTGTCGCGCGACGTCACGCTGATGCGCGCCGAACCGGTGCCGCTGCCGGACGGCGACGACGTCGAAACCCGCATGTGCCAGGACCACGTGCCCATCGGCATGCTCGAACGCCAGTTCGACTTTTCGGTGCGCACCGGCTCGGGCACGGTGCCGCGCGACCTGCGCCTGGCCTCGGCAGCCGACCTGGTCGACACGCTCGCTTGCGCCGCCGAGCTCGAACCCGGCGGCAACCTGGCGGGCACCGTGGAGTCGTACGTCAGCATCGACAGCAACGCCGCTCGCCTGGCCTATGCCTACGCTGCGGGCGTAGCGGCGCTGTGCGCGCCGATCGCCGCCACCGCCTATGGTCGAAGCCTGCAGCGCTGCGCTGCGGCGCTGCTGTCGCAAGCCGAGCCGAGGTCGCCCGAGCTGCTGGCCCACACGATCGTGCTCGACATCGAAGACCAGCAACGCAATCGCCTCGTCGATTGGCGACTGCGCAGCCCCGACTTTTATTTCAGCGGCGCCCGCGCCGCCTTGGCCGTCACCGAAGCGGTCGCCGCGCAGGCGCCGGCCGGCGGCGGCTTCTTCGGCCTGCAGCGCCCGGCCGGCCTGCTCGGCGACACCGACCTGGGGGCTGCCGTGCCGGCGTACGGCGCCGCGCTGCGCGACTGCCTCGTCGACAGGCGCCTGCCGTCCTGAAGGACGCGGCGCCTCAGTGCACCGCCTGCGGCCGCAGCTGCTGGATGGCCGCGTACTGCTGCGCCACCCACTGCGGCTCGGCGGGCACCGCAACCCGGCCGTCCAGCGCCGCCAGCACGTCGCGCGCGCGGCCGGCGGCCTCGCTGTCGCCCGCATCGAGCAGCGTCAGCTCCGCGGCGGCACGCAATGCGGTCACCCGGTCTCCCTGGGCTTCGGCCGTCTGCCAGGCTTCGCGCACCAGCCGGGCGGCCTGCTCCGCACGGGACGGCAGCCGCGCCTGCATCAGCAGCAGCTCGGCGTCCATGCGCGTTTCGCCGCTGGCCTTGGCCTGCGCGACCGCCATCGCCAGCGTGGCCTCGGCCTCGTGCCATTGCTGCAGGCCCAGACAGGCCCGCGCCAATCCCCAGGCGTAGTACGAGGCATTGAGCCCGACCCCCTGGCTGGCGAAGGCCAGGCACACCTGGCGCGCCTGGTCGAGCAAGGCCTGCGACGGCTGCAGGGCCGACTGGGCGAGCAGGCCCATCAGCCCGCCGGTCGCGAGCCACTCGCGAAAACCGCGCGGCGCCGAGATCTCGACCGCGCGCATCGCGTGCTGCGCCGCATCGAGATAGCGGCGCTGGGTGTAGCGCGTGCCGGCGACCCAGGCATGCATCATGGCCTCGTCGAAAGGCCGCCCCAAATTCCCGACATGCGCCAGGCCGGCGGCGACGGCGCTTTCGCAGCCGGCACTGTCGCCGAGCAGCCAGGCCACCGTCGGCACCACCGACAGCACCGCGGTGCCGGCGTCGTGCGGGGACGGATAGCTCAGCCGCGCGCCGTCGGCCTCGCGGTACAGCTGCAGGAAGCGGTCGATCAGCAGCCGGCATTCGTCCAGTCGCCGGTAGTACAGCGTGGTGTAGACCTGCATGCTCAGCGCATCGATGCGGTAGCGCAGGTCGCCGCACTGCTCGGCCAGGTCCACGCCCTGCAACGAAAACGCGTGCGCCGCCGCCAGCTGACCGCGCACCAGGTGCAGCCCGGCCAGGCCGCGCACGATCGGGTAGCGCAGCTGCGCGGTGACGCTGGCGTCACACAGGGCGTGGGCCGCCTGGTAGGCCTGCGCCACCTCGGACGCGGCATAGCCGCTTCGGCCGCTGAGCGCGACGGCGCGCTGCACCAGCACGCTGAAGTGCAGCAAGCGCCGATCCGGCCCGGACTGCACCTCCTCGACGCGCGGCAACGCCGACTCGCAATAGCCCGCCGCTTCGGCGAAGGCGCCCCGTGCCGCGGCATGGGCGGCGGCATCGAGCTGCACATGCACGGCCTCGGCCACGCGCCGGGCTTCGAACAGGTGCAGCGCCAGGATTTCGGGCGATGCCTCGGGCGCCGCCAGGTCGCCGGCGGCCAGCACGTCGGCGGCACACGAATGCAGGCGTTGCCGATCGCCGCGCAGCAAGGTCTGGTAGACGGTGTCGCGGATCAGCGCGTGCCTGAACTGCGCGCGGCCACGGGCCTGCGGATCGACCGCAGCGAACAGGCCGTGCGCGCTCAGCAGCGCCAGCGCGGCGTCGATCTCGGCACGCCGATCGGGCAGCATCTGCTCCAGCAGCCGGACGGAGAACTCGCGGCCCAGCACCGAGGCGGCCTGGACGATCGTCTTCAGCTGCGGCCAGCGGCTCAGGCGCGCCTGCACCACCAGCTGCAGCGTCGCCGGCACCGTCGCCAGGGTCTGCGGCTCGCCGACGCGCGCGGCCTCGAGCGCGTTATGGGTAAGCTCCTCCAGATACAGCGGCACGCCCTCGCTGCGCGCGACGATGTCGCGCACCAGCTCCGCGGCGAGATCGGCGGCCGCAGCGATGCCCCGCACCAGACGGGCGGCATCGTCGTCGCGCAGCGGCCGCAGCTCGATCAGCCCGAAGTGCTGCGCGTCGATCGCCGCGTCGCTCAGGCTGCGCGACGTGGCGAGCATCAGCACCGGCAACGCGGCAATCTGCGCGGCCAGCGCGTGCAGCACCTCGAGCGTGCTCGGGTCGCTCCAATGCAGGTCTTCGCACAGCATCACCATCGGCCCGCGTGCGGCCAGCGCGCGCACGATGCGGATGATCGCGGTCAGGGTCTGCGCGCGCACCTCTCCCGGCGTCGGGTGCGCACTCAGCGCCGGGCCGTCTATGCCGAACAACGGTGCCAGGTACGGCAGCATCGCGGCGCCGTCATCGGCCCCGACGACGCCTTCGAGCAGGCGCTGCACACGGTCGCTGCGCTGCTGCGCGCCCAGCGCCGGCGCCACATGGGCGATGCGCCGCAGCAGCACGCCGACCGGAAACAGCGGGCTGTTGCGGGTTCGCGGCGTGCAGTCGATCTCGAACACGGCTGCGCCGGCCTGGCGCGCCTGCCCGAGCACGCCGTGCGCCAAGTGCGACTTGCCCAGACCGGCATCGCCGATCAGCGCCACCGCCGAACCGTTGCCGTGCAACGCCTGCTGCAAGGCTTTCGCCAGTTGTGCCGCCTCGGCGTCACGGCCGACGATGCCCCCCCGGGCAGCATCGAAGCGCTGCGCCTCGAAACGCGAGGCGACCCCGGTTTCGCCCAGCACCTTCCAGCCGTGCAGGCCGCCGTCGAAGCCCTTCGCGGCAATCGCGCCCAGGTCCCGGTAGAAGAAGAAGTTCGCGGCCTGGCTTCGCGTCGATTCGGCGATCACCACCTCGCCCGGCTCGGCGGCCGTCTTCAGCCGTTCGGCCATCGCCGGCACCGGGCCTTCGATGGCTTCCTCGACGTTGGCGGCCGCGTCGATCAGGTCGCCTATCGCCACCCGCCCGGAAGCCACGCCGACGCGCACCTGGATCGTCACCGCCGGCACGACGTCGATGCCACCGACCGCAGCGGCCAGCTCCAGTCCGTAGCGCACCGCCGATTCGGCGGCGTCCTCACTGGGTTCGGGGTGGCCGAAGGCGACGAAAGCGCCGTCGCCTTCGAAGCGCAGCACGTGGCCGCCATGGCGCTGCGCCAATCGCAGCACCAGCGACCGGAATGCGCTGGCGAGGGCACGCTGGTCGTCCAGATCGAGCTGGTTGGCCAGCCGCGTCGAGTCGACGATGTCACCCATCACGAAGGTCGCGTAGCGCACTTCGGGTGCGCGCGCAACACGTGCCGTTTCGACGGGGATCGATGTCATGCCGGACCCCAGAGCGTCTGGTCCGGAAATTTGGTCGACAGCCGCCATCGCACCTTGCGCACCCGGAAGGCGGCATGGGGCGCGGTTTCCAGAAAACCGAGCGCGACCCACGGTTGCATGCCGGGGCGGCAGGCCTGGTTGAAACGAAAGACGCAGCGCGTCGCGGCCACCTCGGCCTGGCTGCGGTCCCATTCGAAGAACGACCGCACGTAGCCGTACAGGCCGCTGTAGCCGATGATCGGCATGTCCATGACCTGCCGCGCGGCTTCGTATCCCGGCAGCTGCTGTCTGGCCTGGGCGTCGGCCATCCACACCGGCGCGGCGCCGGAGCCGTCGTCGTCACCGTCGTCGTTTTCGATCTCGTAAACGGTGCGGCCCAGCGAGATGACCTGCGCGGACGAACCGGTCAGGTCGAACTCGCCGAGCAGCTTCGAATAGGCGTAGGCCAGGTCGCCGATCGCCGTCGCGGCGATGTCGTCCAGGTACATGCGCGCAGCAAAGCTGTGCCAGCGCTCGAGTCCGACGTGCACCGTGTACGGAATCAGCAGGATCAGCTCGTTGTAGGGGCGCGCCGTCGGAATGGTCTGGACCTGGCCGCCGACGAGGGCGCAGGGGTCGTTCTGGCGGCCCATCAGGCACAGCACCGGATGGCGTGTCCACGAAGGCGTCTTCGGCGCTGCCAGGCGCGCCTGCGGCGGCAGAACGGCCTGCACCAGCTCACGGTCGAGCAGCGTGGCCGTCAGTGTGCCGTCATAGGTCGCTTGCGCTCCGTCCTTGGCGTCCGCGATGCGGCAGTCGGCGGCGCCAACATAGTGGCCGGCGGACAACGAGCCTTCGGGCATCGGCCCGCGCGCCCCGCCCGGACCGCCGCCGCACAGGCCGGCTGCGGCGAAACGGGCGGCCGCAGCGGTCACGTCGTTCGGGTCGGCAAGGTTCGCGTTCATGTCGATGCCACCGAAACACGAAGCTGCATATGTTGCGGCAAATCGGTGACGATCGGTATCGTTTATTGCACCGCCACCGCGGCGCCGATAATTCGGCCCGTGAAGCTACAGCGCATCGTGGTGGGCCTGAGCGGCGGCGTCGACTCCGCGGTTGCCGCCTGGCTGCTCAAGCGCGCCGGGCACGAGGTGCTGGGCCTGTTCATGAAGAACTGGGAGGGCGACGACGACGACGAATACTGCAGCGCCAACGTCGATTTCGTCGACGCCGCGGCGGTGGCCGACGTGATCGGCATCGAGATCGAACACGTCAACTTCGCCGCCGAATACAAAGACCGCGTGTTCGCCGAGTTCCTGCGCGAATACGAAGCCGGCCGCACGCCGAACCCCGACGTGCTGTGCAATGCCGAGATCAAGTTCAAGGCCTTCGTCGACCATGCGCTGCGCCTGGGCGCCGAGCGCATCGCCACCGGCCACTACGCGCGGCTGCGGCAACGCGACGGCCGCTTCGAACTGCTCAAGGGCGTCGACCCGCTGAAGGACCAGAGCTACTTCCTGCACCGGCTGAACCAGGCGCAGCTGTCGCGCACGCTGTTCCCGCTGGGCGAGCTGCACAAGACCGAGGTGCGCCGCATCGCCGCCGACATCGGCCTGCCGAACGCGGCGAAGAAGGACTCCACCGGCATCTGCTTCATCGGCGAGCGGCCGTTCCGCGAATTCCTCGAGCGCTACCTGAGCCGCGAGCCCGGGCCGATCCGCGACGACCGCGGCCGCACGCTGGGCCGCCATGCCGGCCTGAGCTTCTACACGCTGGGCCAGCGCCAGGGCCTGGGCATCGGCGGCGTCAAGGAACGCGGCAGCGCACGCGGCGGCGCCGACCACGCGCCGTGGTACGTCGCGCGCAAGGAAATCGAGCACAACGTGCTGCGCGTGGTGCAGGGCCACGACCATGGCTGGCTGCAGTCGAACGCGCTGCGCGCGCTGGATGCCAGCTGGGTGGCCGGCCGCGCGCCGGCGCCCGGCCGCTACACGGCCAAGACCCGCTACCGGCAGGCCGACGCGCGCTGCGCGCTGGCGGCTGCGCCGGCGCCGGGTTTCGCGTTGCGCTTCGACGCCATGCAGTGGGCCGTGACCCCCGGCCAGTCCGCGGTGCTGTACGACGGCGCGATCTGCCTCGGCGGCGGCATCATCGAATCGTCCGCGGTCCTACAGGCGGCCGAGCCAGTCGCGCAGCAGCGCGTTCACCTGTGAAGGCCGTTCCATCGTCAGCATGTGCCCGCAGGTGTCGACGATCCGCAGCTCGGCGCGCGGCAGCAGCGCCGCCATCTCCGACGAATGATCCGGCGGCGTCAGCAGGTCGGCGTCGCCGCAGGCCACCAGCACCGGGCAATCGATGTCCGGCAGCAACGGGCGGCTGTCGGGCCGCGCCATCACCGCGCGATTCTGGGCGATCAGCTGCTGCGCGCCGGCGCGTTCGATCATCGCCAGATAGCGTTGCACCAGCGTCGGGTCGGCGCTGGCGTTTCGCGGCTCGAAGGCGAACGCGACGTTGGCCCCCAGCACCTCGCGCCAGCGGCCCTGCTCGTACAGCGCTATCGCGTCGCCGCGCAGCCGCAGCAGCTCGGGCGTGTCCGCTCGCGCGCTGCTGCCCAGCAGCGCCATCGCGCGCACCCGGCGCGGCGCCTGGCGCCACACCTCCAGCGCCAGCATGCCGCCCATCGACGCGCCGCACAGGATCAATTCACCGCGCTGTTCGGCCAGCAACGCCGAGGCCATCTGCGGCAGGCCGGCGTGGCGCTGGTGCACGTCGCTCACGGTCACATCGCAATCGGCCTGCAGCGCTTCGGTCTGTGCGCTCCACAACGCGGCGTCGCAAGCCAAACCGGGTAACAGGGTGATCGTTCGCATGTCACGAAGTCTGCCAGACGCGCACGCTATGCTGCAGCGCATGAACATCGTGCTGCGCCGCATGGGCGTCGTGTTGCGCCTCGGCAGCCGGTCGATCCGGCATGGCGCGCTGCTGGTGGCGTTGCTGCCCGCGCTGGCCTTCGCCGCGCCCTTCAGGACCGAACATGTCACGGCCGAGCTGGTTGCCGAGCACGGCGCGGTGGCGCCGGGCGGCAGCGTGCGCATCGGGCTGCTGCTGCAGCACCTCCCGCACTGGCACAGCTACTGGCGCAACCCCGGCGACTCGGGGCTGCCGACCACGCTGGGCTGGACCTTGCCCGCCGGCAGCCACGTCGGCGAGATCGAATGGCCGGCGCCGCAGCGGCTGCCGATCGGCCCGCTGGTCAACTACGGCTACGAAGGCGAAGTGCTGCTGCCGGTGGTGTTCACCGCGCCGGCCGGCGCCATTGCCGGCACCGAGCTGGAACTGCAGGCCCGCGCCGACTGGCTGGTGTGCAACGACGTGTGCATCCCCGAAGGCGCGACGCTGCAGCTGCGGCTGCCGGTGGCCGGGCCGGGCGTGACGCCGGGCTCGACCCGCTACGGCGCGCTGTTCGACAAGGCCGCTGCCGATGCGGCCGTGGCCTTGCGCGGCTGGACGGTCGAGCTGCAGCAGGCCGGCAGCGACGTGTTGCTGCAGTTCCACGCCGACGACCCGGCGCAGCGGGCCGCCGCGCTGCCGGCGATCCAGGTGTTCCCGTACACCGAACAGCTGATCGAGCCGGCGGTGCACACGCTGTACCGCACCGGCGACGGTTACGCGGTGCAGCTGAAGCTGCTGGCGCAAGCGACGCCGCCGGCCGCCTTCAGCGGCATCGCGGTGGCGCAGCGGCCCGACGGCGGCAGCACCGCGCCGTGGGGCCAGCCGCAGCGCGCGGTCGAATTCAGCGCGCCGTGGCGGCAGGTGGCTGCGCTGGCCCTGCCGGCCGGCGCGCGGCGCATCGACGACGGCGGCGCGGCGCCGGTACCTGCCGCGGTCGCCTCGGACGGCGGCGGCGCAATGTCCGCCGGCGCCGGGTCGGTGCTGCTGCTGGCCTTCCTCGGCGGGCTGCTGCTGAACCTGATGCCGTGCGTCTTCCCGGTGTTGTCGATCAAGCTGATGGCACTGAGCCGCGAAGGCCGCAGCCCGTCGGCGCAGCGTGTCGAGGCGCTGGCCTACGGCGGCGGCGTGCTGCTGAGCTTCCTGGCGCTGGCCGGCGTGTTGATCGCGCTGCGCGCCGCCGGCCAGGCGGTCGGCTGGGGTTTCCAGCTGCAGGAGCCCGGCGTGGTGCTGCTGCTGGCGCTGCTGTTCTTCGCCATCGGCCTGAATCTGGTCGGCGTCTTCGAATTCGCCACGCTGCTGCCGCAGAGCCTGGCGGCCTGGCGCGCGCGCCGTCCCGCGGCCGATGCCTTCGCCAGCGGCGTGCTGGTGGTGGTGGCGGCCAGCCCCTGCACGGCGCCGTTCATGGGCGCGGCGCTGGGCTACGCGCTGACCGAATCGGCGGCCATGGCGCTGGCCGTGTTCGCGGCATTGGGCCTGGGCATGGCGCTGCCCTTTGCGCTGCTGGCCTGGCTGCCGCGCTGGCGCCGGCTGCTGCCGAAGGCCGGGCCGTGGATGCGGCACGTGCAGCAGGCGCTGGCGTTCCCGATGTTCGCCACCGCGGTGTGGCTGCTGTGGGTGCTGGGCCAGCAGGCCGGCGTCGATGCGATGGCGCGGCTGCTGCTGCTGATGGTGGTGCTGGCCGCGGCGCTGTGGCTGGGCGCGCTGGGCGGACGGCACGGCGCGTGGCGCAAGTCGCTGGGCACGCTGGCGGTGCTGGCGCTGCTGGTGTGGAGCTGGCCGAGCCTGCTGGCGCCGGCGGCATCGACGCCCGTCGCCGCGGCAAGCAGCGACGACGCCTGGGCACCGTACAGCGACAGCGAGCTGTCGCGCCGGCTGGCGCAAGGCCAGCCGGTGTTCGTCGATTTCACCGCCGCCTGGTGCGTCAGCTGCCAGGTCAACAAGCGGCTGGTGCTGGAAACGGCCGCGACGCAACGCGAGTTCGCCGCCGCCGGAGTCGGCCTGATGCGCGCCGACTGGACGCGCCGCGACGCCGCCATCAGCGACGCGCTGGCCCGGCTGGGCCGCAACGGCGTGCCGGTGTATGCGCTGTTCCGGCCCGGACGCGACACGCTGCTGCTGCCCGAGATCCTGACCGGCGGCGCGGTGCGCGAAGCGCTGGCCACCCTTTCGCC